>ERZ1292630.1774-Hain-H41-02um-R3-1774-length-20659-cov-6_pt1 | contig 20659 bp, 9 predicted proteins | sample MGYA00564408_ERZ1292630 | MGnify/ENA primary metagenome ERZ1292630 (study PRJEB36523, sample SAMEA6512641) | groundwater metagenome | collected 2019-01-08 | study: AquaDiva: Metagenomics assemblies of 32 groundwater samples
GTCCCCGTCGGAAGCGCGGCGTCCGTCCGCCTGTCGATGACGTGCCCCAAGACCGCGTCTTGATAAGCCACCACCACGCCGGTGATGGGCGCCACGGCGTAGCCTCCCTCCGACTGTCGAGCGGAGAGGTCGCCAGCCGTGGGTCGGACGAACAAGTCGTCCTGTGCTGTGGTGGCGGCAGCGGGTGCGGCCATCTCCGTTGGCGCATGTGCGGCGCCCTGCCTGCCGTCGTCGGCGCTGTCACATTGGGCGGGTTGCATCGCTGCGCTTGAGCGAACCTACGCGAACCTATGTGTTCATCTCCGCATCGCACAGCTCAAACACAAGTCACGTTGCACGTAGGTGTCCATGTCGTCATTAGGGCGAAATGTAGGAGAAAGCACATGGTACAACGGGCAACCATCTCCCCACCCAGCCGGGAGAGAAAGCTGACTCAAGAAGGAAGTTGACTGCCGCTTCGGAAGGCTCGGCGGTGCCAAGACGCCTCGGCCAACAGCTCCTGCAAGGAGCGCCTGAGTTCGGCGTTTTCCAGTGACAGCCTTTCACACTCGTCACGCCACGTCGCCGAGTCTGGAGACGCCCCAACCTGAATCGTGGGTCGGAGTGGTCTTGGAGGAGAAAGCCGAGGAGATGGCTCGCGCGCCGGAGGCCACGCATTCGCGCCCTCACTGACTTGCCGCCTTGACGGAGATAGGGAAACGTCGCGACGGGAGACCATCGTCGACGCTGTGGCGTGAACGTGGGGATCACCGCCGTCGTTCCACCTCCGCCAATTGGACAATTCTCGCCGACCCGCCGAGGAGCTGCTGGCCACAGCGCGCTCCACCCACTCGTAGGCGCGATTGGGTGCGCTGTCGTCCCTCGACACGTCGTCGCGAGGTGGCAGCACTAGCCGCGCGCCGCGGTAGGGAGGGCTGCCGTCCCGCGAAGACAGGTCTGTGCGAGATGGTGTGGACGGTGACTCCTGGACGGCAGGGGGGCGTTGGGACCACACGGTTTCCGCCAGTAATGAACCCTCCCGCGGGGACGCCGGATACACCCGCGAGCTCGAGACGTCTTGACGCACCGCGACCGCTGGCGATGGACGCACAAACGATTGCCCGATGGTGACCGCCGAAAAGGTCGCGACGTGAGGTTTTGTTCCCACAGCGTCAGTTTGCGTTCCGATGGAGTGACTCGTTTCGCGTGCCGCCACGACGTCGCGGGCGTCCAATTGAGTGGAGACGTCTGTAAGGGTCTTTCGTCGATCGTCGTTCAACCACGGCGGGGAACCACCCACGACCACCTGGGCAGGAGGAATGTGGCGCGTCACATGCTGTGGGGGCGCGGAGTCGATGTGGCGCTCGGGATCGTGAATGTGCACATCTCTCCGTGCGAATAGTGGCTGCGATCCTCTCGGTGGGTCGGATTGACGCTGCGCCTTCTCGGTCACCTGGAGAATGGTTACTTGGGCAGATGGATGCGACGTGAGCTCCTCGGCGTCGGGCGCCTCCGGCGCAGGCGACGAGAGACGTTTCCGCGGTCCAAGGCGTTGCAAGGCGGTGGGAGGGGGGTTGGTCGGGAGCGGTGCCACTCCAGACGCAACGAGCACTGGGCCCTCCCATTTGGTCGAGTAGACCTCGGTATCCTGCTTTAGCGCCGCTGGTCGCCGCAACCGAAACAACTGGGGCACGTTCTCTGCACGCGCGCAGCGACCCCCTTCGTGGCGTTTGACGGGCGGAACCGCGCCCTTGCTCGCACCCCATGCTCCCGCGGCCGCAGCGCACAATTCGTGCACCAACTCCGGCACACCATCGTCCTGTGCAACATCGGTCAATCCCGGGGCCGACCTCGTTGCTGCGCCGCGGCGACGCACGTTGAGCCAAGCGATATCGTAGGCGTCGGACACGATGAGGGCAACCCCTCCTCGGACGAGGCCTCCGCTGCTCCCGCTGACGACATCAACCGCCGGACCATCGGCAGTCGGCACCATCGCGCGATCCAAAGAGAAAATCACAATTTCGGTGATGCTCGTAAACGGCACGCACCGCTTGATCGCGCCATCCGGAGCGACGACGAAGAGACCATCACGAAGTAAGACGACCACGCGCCGCTGGATGGCCCCAACATGATTAATCTTGTCAATGTAGTGCACCGCGATGGCGGCGCTTCGGCTGCTGCTCAGCGCCCGCAGCGGCGCGGCGAACGCATTCGGCGTCACAGCCGCGACTTCGTCGACGCATCGCTCGTACTGGCCGCCTCCCGGGTCCCCATCGCCCATGGGTGGCTTCGTGACACGCACCGCCAGCGGAAAGGGAGTCACGTTCTTCGGGTCAACTCGGTCTTCGTCCCGGCTGCTGCCTTGCGGCAGCATGTCCGTCATGCCCCGATCCCCCCCAAAAACAGCCTCAGAGAGGGGGCTTGCTTTTTCCGAACCAACAAGGGCATGTCACCCTCACGCCGCATAAATGGGAGGGGGTCCGCCACTGTGGGGGTGCGAGTTGCCGTCACCGTCAATAAAGGAGGGTCGCAAACACATTTCGTCTTCTCTCAAGTTTTTTCACAGTTTGCTGGTGAGTGCCTTGTCGCGGAAGGACTGCAGCTTCGCGATCTCCTCCTTGGAGCCGAGGAACACGGGGACTCGCTGGTGCAGCTTCGTGGGCACCACGTCGAGAATGCGTCCGGCACCCGTCACGGCCACACCGCCCGCGTTTTCGACGAGGAACGCCATGGGCGCGGCCTCGTACAAGTACCGCAGTTTTCCTTCCTTGCTCTTCGTGTCGTCCGGGTACGCAAACACGCCGCCATACAAAATCGTCCTGTGGACGTCGGCCACCATCGAGCCGATGTACCGGAGGGAATACGGCTTCGGCCCTTGCTTCAGCGAGGTCACGTACTGATCAAACCACGGATGCCACAGAGACTGGTTGCCCTCGTTGACGGAATAGATCTTCTTCTTCCCGACGCGCATGTTGGGGTGCGTGAGCAAAAACTCGCCGATGCTTGCGTCCAGCGTGAAGCCATCCACACGGTTGTGCCCGGTCGACAACACGAGGTTGGTCGCGGAACCATACATGGCGTACCCGGCACTGACGAGCGTGTTGCCGGGCCTTAGGAGCAGCTTGGTCGCCTCCGCGTCGGACTCGACTTTTGCTGCCCGAGCCGTCGCCGGATCGACTCTCCAGATGCCCCAAATGCTGCCGACCGATACGTTCGCGTCGATGTTGCTACTACCGTCCAGCGGGTCGAAGCAGATGATGTAGCAGCCGCGGCGGGGCCCGTTGACGGCGACGCCCGTCTCTTCTTCCTCGCTGCCCATAATGAAGACCTTCTCGGAGGAGGCCAAGTGGGACTTAAACGCCTCGTTGGAGATGACGTCGAGCTTCGCCTGCTCGTCGCCCGTCGCATTCTGGGCGTGATCGCCCACGTAGCCGAAGTTGCCGTGCATCCCGGCGCGGCGAATGTTCTTCTCAACCACTTTGACTGCCGTTTGGATCGCCATCATCAGCAGCGAGAAGTCTCCCTTGCTGCCCGCCGGCTGCGTCGACATGAGGTACTGCGTCAGCGTGACGGCCACGCGTCGCTTCGGCGCGTTAGACGTCATTCCTCGTTGGGTTCCGGGAGAGAAAGGAGGAGCGTGTCCAAGCGAAACACTCGGTGCGTTGTGGGCCAGGGGACACCAGGTGTACCAACGTGAACACGACGTTGTGTGCCATCTGTCTTCATGGGGGTGACACACGACTCGAAAGCTCCAAGCCGGTTACTACCGTTCGAGGTGTGGAATCAGCCCGAGGTGTGCGCTGCCTCATCGCGTCGTGACGGGGGGGCACGATGACCCCTGCAGGTTGCAGGTCGTGAAGTCAGGCAGCAGCGTTGGCACGGAACGAGTCGTGTCGGGGAGCCGGAGAGGCAGCTCCTCGCCTGGGAGGGGCCCGGCCGCGTGGTTGCCGAATACGCGGCCCCACTCGTACTGGACGACGTCCACGAACTCTTGCAGCTTCCCGAGGCGGTGCAAGTACCTCCGGTTCATATCGGCCACGCCCTGCATGGCGGCCACGACCGTCGTTATCTTGCTGTCCCACGTCGTCAGCGGCCCGATGTCGGTGCCCGTGACGTTGAAGCTCTCCGTAGTGCCCCAGCAGTTCTGCGCCTTGCGGGTGAGCAGCATGTGGTGGAACCATGCAATGCCGTGCGGCGGAGAGGCAACGAACAGCGGGAAGGCGCCATAGGGCGTGATGACGTCGTCATGGTAGGTCGGATTGAAGGACAGCCGGCCGATGCCGCAGTCGCTGTAGTAAGGAAACGAGGCGTTGTTGTCGGGTATGGGGCCGTTCACGCTCGCCCAGAGGCCGGGCGCCTTGCGGATCTCGGTGGCGTACCACGTGCGAGCCCGTTCACCGTTGAGGAACACACGGTAGTTGTTCCGGCTGTCAACGTATGGCAGCATCAGATACTTCCATTGTTCGTGGGCACTGAACCAAAACCCCTTTTGGACAGTGATCGTCGCCGCCTTGCCGCGGTACTTGATGCCGCTCAGCTGCACGCGCTGCAACATCTCTCGCTTGTTGACCCAAAGTTGGTGCTTCTCGGCGGTCGAGAGATTCGTAAACAGATACACCATCACGGTGAACAGTTCGCCTTCGTACGGGTCGTTGAGGCTGCCGCTGCCGTTGTACGTGTTGTTCCACACGGGCCAAGCTTGATTACCGATGTTCGTGACGGTGCGCAGCGTCCCGTTGCCGGCGTAGAACACCGCGAGCGCGGTATCGGTCATGTTCTTCCACACGCCTCGCCAGCTGTCCGCGAGGGACGTTTCGTTCGGATGCTTCTCGCGCAACACGTGCTCGAGCGCGAAGGCCGCCCAGAACAACTCGCCGTTGTCCAACGAGGGGACGCGGTTCACCCAGTCCCATGTGGGTGTCATGTTGCCCAGGCCGTCGAACGCCGTCCACGGGTAGAACCCACCGAAGCCTGGGAATCGTTCGTGGAAGCGCTCCATGGTGCGGACCTTGGAACGAAGCACCGCGAGGGCCTCTTGGGTGGAATACATGGCCTGTGCGATCGGGTGCCCGTCGAGCACGCGGGCAAGCACGGCCACGTGGAGCGACTCCTTGCTTGGTGCCGAGAACATATGTGGCTTGCCGCGGGTCAGCCCGGATTCGATGTCGAGCCGGTGGCCATCGTACGTCATTTGTGTCGCTTGGTCGAGGCCAATGCTTTTGCAGAAGCGTGACTCGCGACGGGCGTACTGCAAAAAGAACTGATCCCGCAATGTCGCGTTCGAGTACAGTTCGTAAGTGGAATACAAGGGTGCAAAGCGGCACACGCTGTCATCGCTTCGACGGTCGACACGGGGAGACTCCTCGACGGCGTGCAGCAGTTCCTCGGGGAACCGCAATGGTTCGGGGAGAATGCGGTGGGCCATTGACCCACCAGCGGCGAGGGCAGCGACGAGCACCACGAACGCGACGATCAACCGAGACATCGCGTTAGGTTGAGGTGGGAAGGGCAGTTGTAGGAAGACGCGACTGGAAAATGGCGGAGAACAACATTCCAATAATGTCTCGCAACGTCGCTTGTCACGTCGTCGCGAAACTCTGAGCCATGCCGTCAACCCGCTTGATTGTGGTATCTACTCGGACCGATTGTCCATTGGGAGCCGGGAGGAGTGGTGTGTGTACAGTGTTATCAGGCCATCAGGCTAACGGCGGCGAGGAGAGGGGCCGCCCCGGGGCGGCGTGCTGCCCGCCGTGTAGAGTCGGCCGAGCAAGTCCGACACCTGGGATGCCGAGATGTGTTTGCCACTCGACTCGAACAAAAACCTTTTCCGCAGTTCCGCCTCACGTTGCTTGTCGAGTTCCTTCGACACGTAGTAAAGGCGGTGCACCGTTTCGCTGACTTTTTCTGGAGCTGATTTGGCGCTTTCTGGGCGTGGGGGTTCCGGGCGATGCGGCGTTTGGAAGAGCCGTTCCACCAACTCGTCAACGGTGACGGCATCGATTTTCTTCGGCTCCTCCACCTTGATCCACTTTTGCTCGAGTTGCTTGGCCTTGTCGGCCTTCCACTCGTTCTGTTGATAGTAAAGACGGTCGACCGATTCGTTCTGCTCCTCCAACGTAAATCGCCGGGGTTCCTCTTCCTTGATAAATTTTCTCGAAAGTTCCTCAAGCCGGTGTTTTTTCTTTTCGACGTCTTCGTAGGCTAAACGGCGTTTGATCTGTTCGATCTCATACTCGCTGCGGCGAATCGGGGCCGGTGGTCTCGGTGACGGCCCCGTTGGCGCGTCGCCGAAGACTCGGGTGGTCGTCGCGCGGCAAGTGTTGATGGACCACGGTGAGGGTCGTTGCCGACCGTCGGCGGGTGACCTACTGCGACTGGCGGACGGAATCCGGGCGGACGTCGGACGTGCGGTCGAGGGCCGCGATGGTCTGCCGGACGTTGGTCGCGACGAGGGGGAGGGAGACCTTCGTTGGTCAGCCTTGGTGATCGCCATGAACCACACATCCGACGTCGCCCCATACTGCGCCAAGGTATCGGTCGCCACCGAGGCGAGAATCACGTCGTCGTCCAGCAGCGCACGCTCTACTGGCGCGGGCGATGACGGGAGGCGGCCGTAGCCACCCACGAGCATGACGCCGACGTGGCCATCCGACGTTTCGACGACGGTCCCCGTGCAGCTGCATATGCCGATCGGCCGACTGGGGTTGCCGATGATGTCGACGCGCTGCCACGTTTGCGACACGGTGTTCAACGTAAACACATCGGAGAAAAATGTTTTTATGTTTGCTGCTGCCGCGACAGTGCCGTTACCGCTGGCCGACCCCGCGCCCGCGCCCGTAGGGCCTAAGTGCATCGGCGGTGACGCATCGAGGCTGTAACCCCCGAACACAATGACGTGCTCACGGTACGCTGCGGCCACATGGTCGGATCGCGGGGCGGGCGCCTCGCCGCCACAGTACATGCGAGACCAAGACAAGGTGCGAAAATCGTACTGGAACGCATCGTTGGCGAACACGTACTTGTCCAAGCGGCCGCCAAAGAGAATCATGACCGCCGGACGCTCGACGCCGCCGGCAACGGTGATAGAGTTCACGACGACGCATGCGTGGCCGGATCTGGCTGCCGGAACCTCGGACCGAGCGGGTTGGACGGCATGCAGCGCCGACGACGCGGAGACTGCCTGCTGGTGCAAGGCGACTAGCTGGGGATTAAACTCTTCGGACGGCAGCCACGTCTGGCGATCAAGGTCGAAGACGCGAACCACGTTGGTGCGACCGACGGAGGTGACCCCGCCAAACACGAACATTTGGTTGCCTCGCACAACGCTGGTGTGACTTTTGCACGGATCGCCACCCCCATGGCCGCCTGACGAGACTTCGGACCACACCTTCGACTCCAAGTCGAAGGCGTAAACCGACGACAGCAAGCCGCACGCAGTCCCCACGGACGTCGTGGACGACGGACCGTGTTGCTTCGCGGCGCCCGTCACGGGCCCAAATCCACCATAAATGATCAGTGAGCTGCGGTAGAGAACGCACGAGTGGCTGTAGCGACCGCGCGGCAGGTTGCCGGTGCACGCCACGCGCGACCAGCGGCCGTGGTCGGGTGCGAACGTCCACATGTCGCTGTTGATCGCGGTCCCGGTCGAGCCCCCGAAGACAAAGAGCTTGCCCTTGAAGGCGACGGCGCTGTGGGCCTCGAGGTTCGGCGCCTGTTGCGACTGCCAGGATAACTCTCTGGCGGCGACGGGGAACGAGGAGTACAGCGGCGTCGGTGAGTAGGCGCCACCTTCGCCGCCGCCGCTCGGGCGGCTATTCGGTCTGCCGGCACTGGTAGGACGCCCAGCGGCTTTCGATGAAGTTGGCGGCGCGGCGGCGTAGTGCGGCGCGGCGGCGGGAAGGTCGTGCGGTGCAGGACCGTGGTGCAGCCGTTGACGCAGCTGCAGAACTTCGGCCCTGAGGTCTTGCAACTCCCGCTCTTGCTGCAGCGTGCGCAAAGCTAATCGTTGATCGCCGGGTTGCATTTCTCAGAATGGTGGATACAAGCACGGTGCTATTCCTGATGCTGCCCACACCCGGGGAGAAGGACCTCTCTGAGTCACTTGGGCCGACCGACAAGGGGAAGAGGGATCATGCCGCGATGATGTTTAGCGTTACCCCACCCCAAAGGGCGGTGTGACTGACTTTATCGTTACCGCCCCCGGTATGCGGTGCGGTCTAAACGCGCGTAGCGAAGACTGTGTGGAGGTCGAGCAACTCGTGCGACCAGAGCTCCTCCTCGCCGACCACGACGTTCGAAAACCCCATTGCGCGCAGGAACGCCACGACTTTATTGACTCGCTGCCCATCGGGTCCGTTGCCGCCGTTGTGAACTTCGACGACGCACTGCCGCACGGTCCGCCAGCGATCGGGGCTGAGGCCTTGCATGACGTCCCACTCCGCTCCCTCTACATCAATCTTGACCATGTCGATGCGAGTGATAGGCTTGCCGCCGCGCGTCGTGCGCTCCAACTCCGCCAGCTCGCGATCAAGGCTGGAGAGAGGGGCTACCACCTTCGTCTTTTTGACGGGACTGGCCGAGAAAAACAGCAGTAGGAGGAGTCCCACGGGGAGGATGACAAGCACGGCGATGACCCAGTTCAGCACCGGCACGTTCATGGCGCGAATGACGTTTTCCGCCACCCAGGGGGGAACCATGCCTCCCCACGCGCCATCGTGAACAGCGGCCTTAATCCATTTCAGCACGGGGAAGCCGTTTCGCGTCGTTTGCTTCAGCAGTTCGTTGGCATGCGACGTCGACCCCGCGCTAAATCCAGGGTCGTAGTGAAACTCGGCAACGCCACCAGCTTTCTGTCCTAACGCCACGGTGTGAACACAGCTGGTGACATGCGCGGCACGGTCACCCTTCCTGCTGCCCGTCCTGTGGTTCTGCAGCTGTCGAACGTTTTCATTCGCCAGTGAGGCCAGGACGGGAACGGGTTCAAAGCTGTGAATCTCGCAGTTTACCCCAGCCTGGAGGCACTTCAAGCCGGCTGCGAGGGCAAACAGGCCGATGTTCGCGCCACAGTCGAGCACGAAGAAATCGTCCCCTCGTGCGCCTTCAATGGTCACCCCATGCCGAAAGTAGCTGTCTTCGACAAACATCTCGCGGTGAACCAAGTTGGTGCCGGCGTCACCGCTGACAGTCCTCGCCGTCACCTTTGTCGCCGGCCAGTGCTTCGTGATCACTGTTCCGGTCCGCAACACGAACCGATGAACCAAGAGCGCCGCCACGTAAAATGTCCCCAACGAGGCCGTAATCCAAAGAAGCGCACCGCCGACCGCCATTAAATCCGGAGGGGAAGTGGACGAGGGGATCGTTGCGCTGTCGCTGGGGCGCGAGCGGTCGCAAAGCAACAAAACAAAAAAATCGCACGATTGCATGCCTATGCGGCCCTCCAGCGATGAGGTCGCGTGGCACAAATTGTCGCATTGCGAGATCCAAAGCCAAACCGATGAACAGAGAGAAGAGGTGTCCGCTGTGATGGGGAAAGAGGCGCGCGAAAACGGACGAAAGAAATGATCACGCGCCGCTGTTGGCACACAGACACCAAAGGTTCAAGGGGGACGAGCACGTAGGACGACGAGGCAGCAGTGGCGCGCGCGGCTACCCCCCGCCGCCTTCACCGTTCGCGTCGAACCGGTGGTGGTGGGTGTTCGGGGGCACGCGCCCACTGTGTCTGAGCCTCTGCATGTGCCTCTGCACGCTCTGGGAAGGGGAATGGAGCGCGGGGGTAAGGGGGGAGACGAACTCGGATGCGCGTGCGGCGGTTGAGCTTTCGCGACCCGCCGGAAGGAGGCGGGCCACGAGCCACGGCAACGCGGGGGGAGGAACACACAACACGGGGTGCGAAAGTGAGAGAGAGAACGAAGCGTAACAAACTACGTCGCCGGGCTGGAAGGGTCAAAAGAAGTCGCCGGCGACGTGGTGGGGGCAAGGGGGCTTCATTCCCTCTCTCACACACTCGCGCATGTGTGTGCTGTCGAAGGCGGGATGAGATGTTGAGGGGGAGACTCCCGCCGGCTGGCCACTTGGGTGAAAGTGGGGGCACAACTTTGGGGCGAAGTGGTGTCGCGCCCGAGAGGAGGAGGTTGTGGGGTGTGACCAGGCCTCGGGTAAGGGAAAGAGTGGATGTCGACTCCGCTGTCAACACGACGTGTCGTGCTGTCTCTCGCTCTCCGCTGTCGTCGGTGTTTCGCAGGATCAGTGGGGTCGTCAAAAGGGGTCGTGGACCGCACGCGCTGGCTACAGTGTGTTGTGGGGGTGCAAAAAGAAATAACGGGGAAAATGGGGGAGGGAGATCCAATCAAGATAGAGGGGGGAGGAAAGCATCATCGCCAAGGCATTAGTTTTGTCGCGCCGCACCGGGAGAAAGCGGTTTTCTGTGTTCTATCGTTGTTAGCAAATGTTGTTGTTGTTGTTGTTGTTGTTTTGTCGCGTTATGACGCCGCCGTTCCTTCTCCTTACCCGAAGCCGCGTTGGTTTTGCTGCGGTGCCGGGCCGGGAGGGGGGTGGGGCGGCATCCGTTCGCTAAGCTGTTCCTCGCCGATTGACGGCGACGCTCCCTTTTCACCATTGGCGCGGCATCATGCCCCCGGCGCCGGGGAAGCCGCCCATCATGCCAGGGCCCCCGGCGGCGGCGCCGGCGGTGTGCATCATCATGTGCTGCTGCATCAGCTGCAGGGCGGCGGGCGTGATGGACTGCGTGGGGGACGCGTGGGTGCCCGTGCCGCCGGGCTGCGGCATGGGGTTCGGGCCCCCCTTGGGCACGACGAGGGAGTTGTGCGGCGAGCTGGTCTTGATCTCCTCCATGCGGCTGTACTGAATGTCGAGGGTGAACGTCACCGTCTCGCCGAGCGTGACGGGCTGGCCTTGCAGCATGTTCTTCACCGACTCCGCCATCTCCTTCGTCTCAAACTGGACCAGCGCCTGGACGCGATTGTGGTTCTGCGCCGACGAGTCATTCTTGGGCAGGACGACGATCTTCTCGACGGTGCCGTAGCTGCCGAAGATTTGGTAGACGATCATGGGCGTGATCTGAGCGGCGGCGGACACGTCGTACTGCGTGTTGAACATGCTGACCAGCAGCGTCTTGCTGGTGTGGACGGCGGCCGTGAGCTCGTTGTGGAGGCTGTAGCGGATGTAGACGCGTCGGCCATCGATTTCGGCGTAACCGACGTCCTTGAAGAAGTCGACGAGTTGCTGCGCGCTTTGCTGCGTCTCCATCTCGACGAGGGCTTGGTTCTTCTGGCGGAGCATCACGATGTTGCGCACTCGGCCGAAGCTGGACACGAGGTTCTGGATGCTCAGCTGCGACACCTCGGGGGTCACGTTGCGCAAGTGGAGAACGCGGCTGGGCTCGCCGATTTCGTTGTTGTGGACGCGAGGAGGCTGGGAGTTGTCGCCCGGGGGAGCGCGGCGCTTGCCACGGTCCATGCCGCCTTGAGCGCCGGGCTGCTGCTGTCCCATGCCGGGCGGGAACGCGCCCATGGGGCCTTGACCGCCCATCGCCGCGGCCCACTGGCGCTGCATGGCCAGCATCGTGTTCGGGTCGTACGCGCCGGGCTGCATCGGGAGAAGAGAGAAGACTTGGAGTGGGAAAGTAGGGGGTGGAAAGTAGCTTTTGAGAGGGGTCGAACCGCCGTCGCAAACAGGACGTTGTCGCCAAGGATCGGATGCCAATGACTGATTCACCAATCCATCGGCGCGTCAATCATCTGCATAAAAGTGAATCGTTGTCGCATCATAGATCGTCGCCAAACAGGAGGAGAGGGGCCACTTTTTGGGGTTGGGGAGGTTCGAGCGGCTGCTTACACGGTGGCACGGGTGCCAGAACTTGAGACCCCGAACGCATGGTCGACTCGGGCCACATGACATGGCCGTCGCCGAAACGCTGTCGCATCATAAGGTCAAATGCGGAGGCAACGAGCGGCCCCTTTGACGCGTCTGGCAGGCCTCCCCCAAACATGACTTCGTGAACCAACAACAGCGGTGCCTCTGGGCTCTGGAGTGCGACAGTGAAGGGGTTGGTTGGACCCAGGGATCGCGCCCATGCCGCCCGTGCAGGTAGCGGCGAAAGGCGTAGCGGCGTCTCGGATGGCATGGGCGAATCAAGTCCGCTTTGCGTAGGTTGCGCGCAATTTGGGGAGGATTCCGAATTTGGAAGTCCTGGAAGGATCTCTTTGCTGGACGATGCACTTGTTTGTGAAAGAGACGCATTCGCCAAGAGGGACTTTTCGTCAATGTCAGTCAACGGGTGCGGCGTAGCGGGTGTGCTGCATTCGTTGGCTACCTTGCGACCAGCAGGATGCAGCCGGGCCCACAGCTTCGCGGCATGCTCGTAAGCGGTGAACATGAGCGATGCCGCCAGCTGCATGAAGAACGTGAGCGACAGGGTCAACGAGGTCACGCCGACAAACTGCAACGCCCTTGGACGGTAAATCGACACGACTGTCAGAACTGCGAGTAGGCATTGTAGTGATGCCACCACGTAGCAGCAAATCGAGTCCACGCGGTCTAAGTACGGCCGGACGACGAACACGTAGACCATGTGGGCGGCGGTGAGCGTCGTGACGGAGACGGCGAGCCAGATGCACGCGCCAGCTGCGGGCGGCTTGCTGTTGGCCACGATGGCGATGGCGATGGCGGCGCTGATGTCCTCGAAGTATGCCAACAGAACGGGGATGCTCCGGGAGTCCTTCAAAGGCTGAACAACAAAGTAGAATCCGAACGCCGCCGTGGAGGGGCGCGGCCAACGAATTTTCTCCACGGCACCGTGAACCGCATCGCCCCCCGCGTACATAATCGGTGATCCCCGGGCGTGCTTCAGCGTGAAGTACAGTGGAATGCCGAGGCTGATGCAAATCGCCACGACGCCAACGGCACCAAAAAAGAGCCGCTCAAAAGTCTCTGCGTGGCAGACGACCAACGTTGTGTAACCCGACAGGGTTGGCAGCAGCAGTCCCATCGCGACGCCATGGAAGGCGCCGTAGACGCGTCGCAGCCGCTTCAGGCGCCCCGCCATGCTGAGGATGCAGACGAGAATGGTGGAGAGCAGCAGAAAGCACGACTGCATGAGCAGCGGGCCAACGACTCGCCGATACGCCGATTTGCCAATGCTTAGCGGAAACATGGCCTCCAGCGGTGGCGGGTCGAGGTCGTTGTCCGGGTCGAACGCGCAGTCCAGGATGGACAGCACGTTGGCCATGTTGGCACCCTTGTTGGCGGCAGCCGGTGATATGGCACCGGCCGCCGCGACAGACGCCGACGAAGTGGATGCCACGGCCTCGCCCAGGGCTGCAGGCATCACGGCTTCGAGAGACTGAGCTAACGACCGAGGCGCGGGGGCGAACGTTTCTTGAACAATGAGCGCTAAAGTGGCGGATTTCGTGCGCCGCACGATCCTCAGCTTAGCACGCTTTCGTGTCATCGAGCGCGAAAGAGTGTAGGTTCGTGCGCGGCGGAGGGGCGCCGGCGTCAGGGGTGACGGCGATGGCGGGGAGACGGTCGTCGCTGGAACTGGACGCTGCGGAGTCGTCGCGGCTTCGCTCGTGGTGGTTGTCTGTGGGCTCGAGGCCACTGGAACTTCCGTAGTCGTGGCTGTGGTCGTGCCCGACGTCGTGTCGGTGCTGGTGTCGGTGGGGTCAGGCGCGGGGAGGGATTCGGTGGTGGTTCGCGACGTCGTTCTTTTCCACTGCGACACCGATGCGGAGATGTGCCGCGTGGCCGTCGCGACGCGCTCGTATCGATTGCACCGTTCGTCGTACCGCACATATCCGCGCCTCGCCGGGGGCACCGGCTCGCATTCGCAGGCGCAGTTCAGCGGTGAAACGCCCGACACGCCAACCGTGAAAGCAGGATTGCAATCAATTTCGCGGTCGCACACGCCACAGCCGAGGACCGTGGGGGCTCCGGCGCCCAGGACGGCTGGAAACGAGGCAGTCGATACGACGGCGTCATCGACGCGGTTGCAGCGGATGGTAAGCGCCTCGGGCTGAGAAGCGGATGCATCCCACAGCGGCATGACCGCACCGGGTTGACTCGTCGTCTGCGCCGACGTTGAGTTGCAGTCGGCGAGCAGTACGGATAGGCGATTACCAGCTGCAGAGGAGCCACTCACGAAAAAAGCGGTCGCCGATGCCGCCGTGATGCCGGCAGCGTCGAGGACGGTGGCCACCCCTTGGAGGTACCCGCTCATCGGGTTGGCTACCGCGACGCCGCGAAGCTTCAGCCCGGGGAAGGCACTTCCCGTTGCCGAAGCGTTGCGATCGAGCCGAACGACGACGGAGTAGAGCGAAATGTTGCACTGCTGGCAGTCGCCGACGGAAACGGCGGTCATCGACTGCGATGCGCCGGTCACTTGGCCGCGCAGGGTCACGCGTTCGGCGTGAATTCGAGCGCCTGCCCCAACGCTGCCAACAGATACTCCGAAAATGTAAGATGAAGCGGCGGCGCCCCCGGGGGTAGCCGACCCACACAGCTTTTCACTAAAGTTAAACGCTAACGTGGAGCGCAGCAGTTCCAGCGACGAGCGGGCGTCCGTCAATTCCTCGAAGCGGATCACGCTCACATCGGGACTCAAGTCGACGCTGCCGCTCTGGGCAGGTTGGGGCAACACCAACGATATGGTTGAATCTCGGATGGCGACCACGGTTCCCGCCTCGAGGCGCGCACCAGAAATCAAGGCGGGGGGGCCCTTCGATGAGTCGCCCGGGGCAGCGGGCGCCGCCGCATTGGACACGTCGATGGAGTTTCCAATCATCCATCGGCAGCCGATCACTGAGACGTTGCTGCCAGAGACCGTGGCGCGGAACTGCAGCGGTCGAATGGGCCTTCCGCAGGCCGTTTCGTCGGCAAGGATGACGTTCTGCATCGTCACGGTGGAATTTTCAAGGGCTCCCTCAAACCTAACAAGGTTGACGGCTGCCGACTGGGACATCGGCTCTGCGATCGTGGAGTCCGAGCTGGGCGAAATGGACAAAAAACCTGTGACAGCACTGACGTCGACCTTGGAGCCCTCAACCGCTCCTTTCACGGCGAGCACTCCCACCCAAGTCAACGGCGAAGTCTCGAAACGCACTTCCAGGCGATCAAGACGAACGGTGGAATTCGCGAGCGACGCAACCGGTATCAGCACCAAGTCGGGGTTGACCGCGATGTTGGGAATGGGTGCCAGTGACATCTTGCTGTTCGCCCAGTCTAAGCGGCTGTCATTCGCCAATGCGATCGGCGCTGAGAATATCCCGACGATGGGATGCGTCGGCGCGACGTGCTGGCAGGTCGTGGCCGACGCGTTGAGGGTCAGCCGGCCACCGCCGATGATCGCGACCGCAGAGAGCGTCGCGGCCGGTAGATAAAAGAAGGCCACCGACGACGGCGCGGAGCATGCGGAGGAGGCCGTCAGCAACACCGAGGCCGGCACCACGCGCAAGGAAGCGTTGGCAAATTCGGCGGCGATGGTCACGAAGCGAACGGAAGTGGCCCCCCTCGCGGTAAACGAACCAGAGTCGAGCGCGACGCTGCTGTTCACCAAACGAGACGCCACCAAAAAAACTGCCCCGTCGATGACCATGTCGCTGCCTCCCACCACGGACAACAAGCTGTTGGTGATCGCCCTGAGCGACAGCAGGGCCGCCACCGACCCGGGAGGGGTCTGCGCAGTGAATCGCACATCGGACAACGTGACGGTGGCGTCGTTCATGGCCGACGTGACGGACAGGAGGTAGCACGGTCCACTGATCGAAATGCAACGTACCGCGCACCCCGTCGTGAGCCAACCCGTCAACACACCAGTCAAGTCACCGATTTCGACGACGGACGTCCATGACGACGAGGTGACGTTGATCGTGTTGTTGAATCCGCGGAGCTTTGAGCCATCCAGTTGCGTGAACGCGATGGCTCGTGCGAAGTTATACCCCGCCCAGTTGCAGCCTGCGACGGATCTGGCGGACATCACGTTGTCGGCGACCGTCACTAGCCCGCCAGGGGACGTCACACTTCCGAAGTGAAGCAGTGTGACGCCGCCCGCCGGGCAGGCGCTAGGCGAGAACGCCGTCAAAGTCGATCCCTGGATGGCCACCCGCGATCGCGTCCAATTACTTGCGGCGCGCAAGTCGACGATCCGCACGTTCGCGGAGGCCGTGTGAAATAGGGTCGAGTTACGAATAGTGAGTGAGGAGTCGACGAATTGAGTGCCGCCGCACGCGAAAAAGCCGCTGGCTAGCGCGACATCTGACATTGAGATGGTTGTTGCCTGGACGTTGCCTCCGACACCGATGACGTAGCACCCCGAGCTCGGGCCAGAGCACGTCCACGGATTTTCGGTGATGTGGATCAGTTGGCCCTCCATCGCGCTCTGCACATAGAGTGCATAGCAGGTGTAGTAAGTGGAGAAACAAGAAATCACCGAGGAGTTCCAAAACAGCGGGTCGACCTGCCCGTCGGGTGCAGCATTGGTCGGATACAGGATGATAGCAGACCCGGTTGCGGACGCAGTGAATCGGTTGTCTCGCAGACTCAACGAGTGCGGAATGACGATCATTTTCAGGATGACGGCCGACGGCTGCGCATCGTAGTTGCAGGCTGAGGGTGCCGAGGCGGAGAGGATTGAATTGATGATGGTCATCGTCGTGGTGGATAGAACCGATCCGAAGTCGAACACGATGGCCGTGACGCCGCAGCCCGCCGTGGAAATGCTGCGCAAGGACGCGTTGCGCACGGTCAGCACCGACCGATCCCACGTACCGGCAGACACCATGGCCCCCGTTGCCGAGCGAGTCGCGACGGCATTGGTGTCCACAATCATGACTGTGCTGCCCACAACGGATTTTCCCACCGCCACTAGGTCACTACTGGCGGAAAAATTGGCAAAGCTCACGGACGAGTTGACCAGATCATTGCTGACCGCCAACACGAAACTTCCCGTCGCCGCAGTGGCGGACCAACGCTCTTGACCAGAGAACGAAAGTTGTTGGTTAACAAGGTCCCCGGCGATCGACACCAATTGGCATCCGTAGTAACTCGACGCGCATGTGATTGTGGGGGCCGTTTCCCAAATCGCGACGTCGAGGGGAAACGTGACGGTGGAGGCGATGCGAAGCACCATGGCCCAGCCAACCGCACGGACGAACATGCGATTTCGCCGCGCGATTAGAGTGGATGCTGTCTCAAGCGATTTGGCAAAAAATATGTATGCGCCCGATTGAGCGTCATAGTTGCACCCATTCGGTGCCACGGCTGTCAACGTGCAGTCTTCGACGATGACTTCGGCTGGTATCAAAATGGCCCCCAGGTCGAACATGTACGCGTTGTCGCCACAGGGATTCGTGGCCACGACCTTCACCGACGAGTTGGCCACTCGCAGACGCGAGGCGATCCACCCCTGTGTGGCGGCGACGAGCCTGGGCGTCGCGGACTTGACGATGGTAATGTCGGAGTTGCGCACGACGACCGTCGAATTGCGCATCGCCTGCGACGTGGAGACGAGCGTGCTGTTGCCAGTGTAGTCGACCACCGTGATCGTTGTGTCCGCGATGTCGCCGCCGGCGGCCACGAGAAATGCTCCCATGGAGGGCGCGTTGATCTTCCACACTTCGGTTCCGGAAAACGACAGCGTCTGATTCGCGAGGAGCCCGCCGACAGAGATAAGTTGGCAACCATAGTACGCGGCCGCGCACGTGATCGACAGTGCCGAATTCCACAAGTCTGTCGGAAGGGGATTTGTCATGGACGCTACGACCCGGAAGACCATTGCCCACCCTGTGGCAGACACCGCGATGCGGTTACGCAGCGCCGTGAACACCGCAGGTGAATTGAGTGACGCAAAGAAAAAAATGTAGGCGCCACTCTGCGCGTCGTAGTTGCAGCCGTTTGTCGACGCGGCGGAAAGGTAGCTGTCCACGACGCTTACCGCAGCGGGCGGGGTAAGAGCACCCAAATCGAACAAGTATGCGTTGGCGACGCACGGATTCGTGTTGACGACGCGCAGGGTAGAATCGCTGACTTTGAGTTGTGTGGCGTTTAACCCACCGGAGGCGTCGATAAGGCGGCAATTTGACCCCTTGACAATCGTGACATCGGCATGATCCAGTGTGATGATCGAGCGCGCAATCGCCTTGCTGGTCGATAGCAGCGTGCTGTTCCCGATGAAGTTGGAAAAGGTGAATTGACTATCCGAAATCTCCCCTGCAACCGCGATGAGGTAAGCGCCTTGCGCCGGCGTCGTCGTGGTCCAACGCTCGCGGCCGGAGAACATAAGTGTTTGTTGTGTCAAGGACCCAGTCACGCTCACAAGCTGACAACCGTAATACGACGACGTGCACGAGATGGAGGGTGCTGTATCCCACATGTCCGCGATTAGAGGAGCCGTGCCGACATCGAGACGAAACACCAAGCCCCATCCCGCGGCCACGAGCTTGACCGACGTGCGCTGCACAACTAGCGTCGACGAGGCGTCGCGAGTGCCGACATTGATGCCTTGCGCGCTTCCCTGGCTGTCGTAGTTGCAGCCGTTGGGCACGTTGACAGAGAAGGAACTGTCCAGAACCGAAAGAGATGAGCCAACCATCGGGCCAACGCTCACCGCGCGTGCATCACCTCCGCAGTTAACGGTGAGAAGCATTTTGAATTCCGAGCCTTTAACATCGATGCTGGACCTTGTGACGGTACCAACCACCGCGAGCGTGAAGGCATTGCCACCTGTCGTCGTCACCGTGGAATTGGACGACCCTACGGCAATTGTGGTATCCGTGGCCGTTCCCGTGCAGTGCATCAGCGCGCTGGCCGTAACCGCGCTAATGAACGTGATGGAGCCGCCAACGATGCTGCCCAAGGAAAGGACGTGAGTGCCGGCCGCCGGATTCGTGGTCCACATGGCCGCGAGCGATGAACCAAACGCGATGGTGGTGGCGTTGAGCTTCCCGGCCGCAATCAAGGCGCACCATCCGGGGAAGCCTACGTTGCAGCTGTGTTGCTGAGATCCGTCCATCAAAGATGCCGTGGACTGTCCGACTGCGCTGCCGCTCACGGACAAGTACGTCGCGATGTCGCCCTTGGTGGTGGACGTGACATCGGTCAGCCGCGTGGATCCGGCCACGTCGCCCTGCACTTTCCATGCGATGCCGTAAGCCGGCGCGTAGTAGTTGCACCCCGTGGTCGTGGCGGTGGCGACGAGACGGAGGGTGGCGACTTTTACGGCGGAGGCAGCGTCCCAGCCCCCGATGCTAATCGCGGTCGCCACGACGTTGCAGTTGCCCGAAGCGACGGCCTCGACAACAACGGCCTGTAACTCGAGAGTAGAACCTAGCAAGCTGCCAACGATGAGCGAAGATACAACCACCGGAACACCCTGATTCTTGATGCGTACGTTTCGCAGGGTGAGTCGAGTATTGGCCGAAAGATCGCCAAAAGACGCGCGCGCAAAGTCGCAGTCTGTGATGGTTATGGTGGCGCCCGACGCTGCTTTGGAGAACGTGAGTGCCCCAGAGGCGCTGTTGATCGCAGCTATCGTCACCACGGTGCCTTGAAGGCCGCAATCGATGGCGATGTCCCCAGTGGTAACGATGCCATCGATGACAATTTCCGATCCGGCGCCGAGAGGGGCGGTGCACGTGACCTTCACGGAATCCGCTCGCACTTGATTTGTGGTCATGCGAACCGACGTCGTTGGATTCACCACCGTCACCGCCCCGAGTACCGCTGAGGATGTCGCGTAGTTCCCCGTGAACGACTGCGCGTGGCACTGCGGCACGTGACACGCCGCCAGCAGCACACAGGTGGCGGCCAAGAGCAACGCTGGGGCTCGACGCATGCCACCGTGACGACTAAATGTCAGGGGAATGGTGGGTAAGAGACACTGTGTTGGGTCATTCATGCATCGGCGGAACATTTGACGGGTCTCGCGTGAGACTCACATGCTACGTGGGAAGCAAAAATGGGAATTAGCCAACCGTTGGTTCTCGCCGATCTATCTATAGCTTGTCGTAAGGGTATCTGATTCTCTAAAGAAAAAAATCGTCTCTACACAGAGGAGGCTAGAGGGGCGCCGTCGCTGTTGCAATCGCACTCGCCGACGAAAGGTACTGCTGGAATTGCTCCAGCCGGGCTGCTGTGTGCTTCTGCTGCACGGGCGTGACCGTTCGGTTCACCACGGGATTGTGTGCCGATGCAGGTCGACGTGAAGGTGACGTGCCGATGCCAGATAGACCAGGGTGTCCAGCGTGGGCAAGCCGTTGCGGGACCGACGGTTCCGCAACGTACATCGCAAATCGAGGGTCGACGACGTTGGCCGGTTTGCGCGACGGCGATGGTGACGGCGTCGACCGCGAGGCAGTTGCCGGCTTCCCGAGGTCTTCAAGGCTCATTACATCTGCTGGTGTTGCCGGACCACTGACTCGACTCCGAGGCGGCGGTGCGCGCTGGCTGGTCACGACAGCCGAAGCCGGCCGAGGAGTCAGCTTCACGGTTTCGACTCGGTCGAAGTCCAGCGGCTGCGCTGACGGATGCAGCGCCGTTGGGCCAGTGGATGCCATGGTCGAAAAGTGCGTGACGCTGACACCGTCGAATGCCAAACGTTCCACTGCAGGGAAGTGCTGAGAGGCCGAGTGGAGTGGAGACGCCGCGGTGGCATACTGTGCTTCGAGTG
>ERZ1292630.1775-Hain-H41-02um-R3-1775-length-20654-cov-5_pt1 | contig 20654 bp, 17 predicted proteins | sample MGYA00564408_ERZ1292630 | MGnify/ENA primary metagenome ERZ1292630 (study PRJEB36523, sample SAMEA6512641) | groundwater metagenome | collected 2019-01-08 | study: AquaDiva: Metagenomics assemblies of 32 groundwater samples
CAGAAGCTTTTGTAGCATATAAAGGTTCAAATAAAATAAATGTTTTTCAAATACTTGTAAGACAAAAGCCTAATGTGAAAAAAATACTTAGACTAAAAGAAGATGGTAATTTATTTAATCCTTACAAATTAGCTGTGTCAGAAGATGATAAAACCCTTTTTGCAATAGATAAAGATAATGGTAAATTATTTACCTTCAAAAAAGATAATGATGAGTTCACCCAATCAAATGTTTTTGATTTTAAAGAAAAAGAAAAAACTATTTTAGAGCATTTAGTTTATAACAAAGATAAACTTTATATTTCTGATAGTAATAGCAATCAAATAATTGTTTTTGATACCAAAGAAAATGTTGTATCAAATAAAATTGCACTTAGAAAAGAAGCAAGTAATATAGATTTGATTCCTACAAAAATGGCTTTGAATAGTGTATTAAATAAATTATATATAATAAATGAAGGCTCTGCATCTGTTAGTGTTGTTGATACTTCTAAAAATGAACTTATAAAAGAAATAAGTTTATCTTTAAATTCAAAACAAGATAATCTTGAGTTAACTAATTTAAGTATAAATAATGATGGTAGTTATATATATATAACAGGATCTTCAGGAAAAAATCTTTCAATTATCTCAGGAAAAAATGATTCTTTAATTAGAACATTAGGTACAACTGATTCTATTGGAGATTTACCTATTTTTTCTGCAATAAAAATGCTTTAATTTATCTATTTTTATAATAACTTAGAAATATATTTATTTTATAGCTTTAAATTAATTAGATAGTATTACTTTCATTTGATTATATGATTTTTCTTTTATTTATTTTTAATCTTATGATCTTTTCAAAAAGTTTTTTATATTTAATTAGGTACTTTTTTTTTTGACTGATATAATAATATAAGTCTTTTTAAATAGTTGGAATTTTTATGGAAAAATCAAAAAAACAAACTCTAATATTAGCTTCAGTTTTGTTATTATCATTAAACTTTACTCAAAATACTAAAGCAGAAACAATTGATGGTATTTCAAATAATATATCTTATAGTACAACATATTCTAATGAAGACTATGAAAATCAAGGATTATCAGATTATCTATCTAATTTAAAAAGATATTTTAAAGATATAAGAAAAAATCCTAACTCATCTAAATGGAAAAAAGTACCAGAAAACTTATTAAAAGCTTTTTTTTGGATAAGAGAAAATCCTAGTGATAAAAATTTTTATGAAATTGCAGATATATGGATAGAATTATCTAATAAAGTAAAAAACAAAGAACTTAAACCTTATTCAAAAATGTCTTATATTTTTGCTAATCTAATAAAAAATGACTTTAAAGAAGCAAAAAATCTTTCTTTATCCTCTAATGGTGATAAAAACCTTGATTTTTTAATTAAATCAGCTAAAGCTATAGCAGGAGAAAGTAAAAAAATAAAAGCTTTTATGGATGGTCATAAATATGCTATTAATTATGAAATTCAAATAATTTCAGAGATTAAAGCTTTAAATCTTATAAAAGAATATCCTAATGAATCTATTCCATATTATATGAATTTTTTAGTAAATTATCAAAAAGAACTTGAACTTGCAGGAAAAGAAGAAAGAGAGCTTAATATCAATAGCTATATTTCTTTTCTAAATAAAGCATTAGAAATAGAGCCAACAAATCTTTTTTATAATGAAAAAAAATTAGAAATAACTTATGATTATAAAAATCAAGAAAAATCTGATAAATATTTTGAAGAACTTCTAAAAAGTTCTAAAAATGATTCTTATTTAGCTGAACAAATTGCTACTTTTTATGCAAGAAATAAATTAGTCGATCGATCTATATCTTATTTAAAAATAGCCTTGAAATCTGATACTTCAAGAGCAGGGCTATATAGAAAATTAAATTCTCTTTATACATATAGTGAAAAAATAAATGAAGCAATTGCCCTTTATGAAGATGCTATAAAAAAATTCCCTAATAATACTGAATTTTATGGCGAATTAGCTGATATGTATATTAAAAATAAAGAATCTAATAAAAAAGTAATTACTTTATTTTCTTCTGGCGTAAATAATAATCCTTTTGATACAGGGTTACGAGTTGATTTAGGAGATGCTTTTTATTATGAAAAAGATACTGAAAAAGCAATTGAACAATATAAAGAAGCGATAAAAATAAATAGGTTTAATGTTGAAGCTTATGGAAAAATGATCACGACTTATTTTGAAATATCGGATTATGATAATGTAATAAAATATGCTCAAGAATCTTTAAAAAGTAATCCAGATTTTTATATGGCAAATGTTTGGCTTGGTACATGTTATACAAAATTACAAAAAAATACAGAAGCTTTTGAATATTTTAAAAAAGCTGTAAAACAAGCTCCTAATAATATAATCACTAATAATGCTTTAGGTGTTGCATATAAAGATGATAAAAAATTTGATTTAGCTTTAGAATATTTGAATAAAGCTCTTAAACTTGCTCCAGATAATTTACAAACTATTTTATATATAGCAGATGTTTATTATCAAAATGGCGATATAAAAAAAGCCGAAGAAACTTATGAAATAGCTGTAAAAAAAGATGTTTATAACGAAGTTTTATTACTTTCTGCTGGTAATTTTTATAGTGATATAAAAAAATATGATAAATCTAAAGAATATTTTGAAAAAGCGATATTAATAAATCCTAATCTCTTTGATGCTAGAAATAACTTAGGTAATCTTTATATAAAAACCAATAAATATGATTCGGCTATAGATGTTTTTGAAAATATAATTAAAATAAATGATAAATATTCTACCGCTTATTATAATTTAGCCTGTATTTATTCTTTGAAAAAAGAACCTAAATTATCAATTAAATATTTGGAACAGTCTATTTTATTAGATAAAAATATGAAAGATGTTGCAAGAAAAGATAGTGATTTTGATAACTTAAAAGATAATAAAGATTTTAAAAAATTAGTTTTTTAATTTAGGGTTTACTTAAGTAAAATATATTATTTAAATGATTAAATATTTTGTAACTTTTATACAAAAAAAACTTTTATCTTGTAAAATCTAATTAGAATACTAAAGATGTTTTTATGAAATTTTTTTAGCCTTAATAATTAAAACTCATTATAAAAGGAGTGTTTATGTTTGGTATAGGAGCTCCAGAGCTTATAATAATACTTGTTATTGCACTTGTTATATTTGGGCCTGGTAAATTGCCTGAAATAGGAAAAGCAGTTGGTAAATCTTTAAGTGAATTCAAAAAAGCTTCTAAAGAAATAACTTCTGATTTAAATGATGAAACAAAGAAAGATGAATCTAAAATTGAAAAAGAAAAATCTGAGATTAAGAAATCATAATATTTAAATGGATATAATTAAAGGATTTATAAAATCAATATTTATTTATGGTTTTTTTTTACTAAGTATAGTTGGTATTTGTTTTTGGTTGTGGAAAAATCCTATCTATAATCCTGTTGGGCCAAGGGTTCAAACCCCAACATCTCAAATAGATATAAAATTTAAAGATGTCATTGTAAAAGGAAGAAAAGATGGTGTCCCTCATTGGATTTTAAGATCAAAAAATGTAGAGTCTGAAAGAGGAACTTCAAGGGTATTTTTTAAAGATAAACCTGAAGGTGATTTCTATAATTTAAAAGATTGGTCTAAAACAGATTCTCAAATAGAAACTAAAGAAAGTAAAGATAGATCTAGATCTTTTTCATGGAAAGCTGAATCAGCTGAATGTAATATGGATACTAATGATTTAACATTAAGGGATAAAGTAAAAATACTTACTGATGATAAAGATAAAATAGATAGTGATGAGATAGTTTGGTTAAATCAACAAGAAAAAGTTTTTTCTAATAAAAGAACAAAAATTGTATCTGCAAAAGGATCTCCTGAAATAAAAGCAGATAAATTAGAAGGGGATGTAAAACTAGATTTATTGAAATTAAAAGGACATGTAGAAATATCTACAGAATTAAATGAAGAACAACAATTGTAATTTTATTTGTATGAGTAAAAATGTTTCTTAATAAATATCAAATAACCCAAAATGGAAACAAAATTGACTATGTTTTATTAGTATTAGTTCTAGCATTAGTTGTAATAGGTATTTTTGCTGTTTTTAGCTCAAGTGCTTATGTAGCTGAATTTGAACATAAAAATAGTATTTATTTTCTTGTTAGACAAATAGGTTTTTCCGTTATTGGTTTAATTCTAATGTTCGTTGCAATGAAATTAGATTTTTATCACATCCGAAAATATTCAAAAACAATGTTAATTGTGCTTGGTTTTTTACTTCTTTGTACTTACTTTCCTTTTTTAGGTGGAAAAATCGTAAATGGGGCAAATGGATGGATTGTTTTACCTATTATTAATCAGGGTTTTCAACCATCTGAAATAGCAAAAGTTTTTTCTATAATCTATGCTTCTAATATTTTGGCTAATCCTGAATACTTAAAAATGAATATTATAAATAAAGGAATTACGCTTCTTCCTATTTTTTCTATTATTGGAATGGTTGTTTTTCAACCAGATATGGGAAATACCTCAATAATAACTATGGGTGTTCTTTCTGTTTATTTTGGAGCAGGATTAAATAAAAAACTAATTTTTTCTGCATTAGCTTCAATAGGCTCTTTAGTAACTTTAATTATTTTATCAAATCCATATCAATTAGATAGAATGTTATTTTTTTTAGACCCTTGGAAAGATCCTCAAGGAAAAGGTTTTCAATTAATTCAATCTTTACTTGCTGTTGGTTCTGGTGGTGTAATGGGAAAAGGTCTTGGTCAAAGTATTCAAAAACTATTTTATTTACCAGAAAGCCATAATGATTTTATTTTTGCTATTTTTTGTGAAGAAACAGGTCTTGTTGGAGCATTTTTAATGATTTTTCTAATATTTATGTTTCTTACTAGAGGTTTACATATTGCTGCAAAAAATAAAGATAATTTTATAAAATTGCTTTGTATTGGTCTTACAACATTGATAAGTGGACAAGCTTTTATGAATATGGGTGTTGTTACAGGTATTTTACCTACTACAGGAATAACTTTACCTTTTATAAGTGCTGGAGGAACTTCTATGATAGTAAATCTTTTTTGCGTTGGATTGCTATTAAATGCTTCTAGTTATACTTATACAGACTGGGAAGTTTTAGAAAAAAAAGAATAATTTAAATTAAAAAAGTGATACATAATGAAATCAATAATAATTAAAGAAATTGGTAAATTAGAACTAAAAGAAAATAATATACCAGAAATAAATGAAAATGAAGTTTTAGTAAAAATAAAATCTGCATCTTTAAATCATAGAGACCTTTGGATAAAAAAAGGTATGTATGCAGGAATAAAGCCAGATGTTATTTTAGGTTCTGATTGTGCTGGTATGGTAGATAAAATAGGAACTAATGTAGATAAAAATCTTTTAAATAAGGAAGTAATTATAAATCCATCTTGTAATTGGGGAAATAATCAAAAAGTACAATCAAATAAATATACTGTTTTAGGTTTACCAGATCATGGAACTTTAGCTGAATATGTAAAAATAGATAAAGATAATATTGTAATAAAACCAGAACATTTAGATTTTGATAGTTCTAGTGCCTTACCATTAGCTGGTCTTACTGCATATAGAGCATTATTTAGTAGAGGGCAAGTAGAAAAAACTGATAAAGTTTTAATCACTGGTATAGGCGGAGGAGTAGCTCTTTTTGCATTTCAATTTGCATTAGCTTTAGGCTGTGAGGTTTTTGTTACATCTGGTTCTGATGATAAAATAAAAAAAGCAATAGAAATGGGTGCTAAAGGTGGAGCAAATTATAAAACAGATAAATGGGAAAAAGATTTTTCTGCAAAATATGGAAAATTTGATTTGATAATAGATAGTGCTTGTGGAAATGATTTTAATAAATTAATAGATATATCTGAAGCGGGAGCTAGAATTGTGTTTTTTGGTGGAACAACAGGTAGTATTAATAATTTAAGCCCTCAAAAAGTTTTTTGGAAACAAATTTCTATTTTAGGAACAACAATGGGATCAAATGAAGATTTTGAAAAAATGATTGCTTTTGTTAATGAAAATAAAATAGTTCCTGTTATTGATAAAGTTTTTAATTTTGAAGATTTTGAAGAAGCTTTTGAAAGAATGAATAAAGCAGAGCAATTTGGTAAAATAGTTTTAAAAATATCTTAGTAGGGAACGTTTTTAAAACGTTCCTTTTGGGGCAGAATCCATTTTAAATATCTCTAATTAACCAGATTAGTTTCTTTTTCCAATAAATTCTTCTTATAAAGGTTAGCATTATCAAATATTTCTTCAGAATATTTTAAGCTACTTTTATTTGATTCACCACCAGAAATTTGAGATAATTTTTCAATTCTTTCTTTATGTTCAAGTAAAGAGACAGTTACAATAGTTTTTTCATTAGTAACATTTTTTTCTATCCAAAAATGACTATCAGCCATACAAGCTACTATTGGTAAATGAGTTATACAAAGTATTTGAGAAAACATTGATAATTTAGCCAATTTTTGAGAAACAATAAGGGCTGATTTTCCACTTATACCAGTATCTATTTCATCAAAAATAAGTGTAGGTACTTGAGTTTGTTTATGTAAAACCATTTTAAGTGCTAAGGTTATTCTAGAACTTTCACCACCAGAAGCCGTTTTTGAAAGTGAACGTAATGGTTCACCAGGGTTCGGGCTTATTAAAAACTCTATGCTATCATTACCATAATCTGAAAAAGTTTCACTTTTAGTTATTATATTTACTTTAAACTTGGTTTTTTCCATTCCTAATTCAGATAATTCATTTTCTATAATAGGTTCGATTTTTTTTGATATTTTTGTTCGAGATTCTGTTAATAAAAAAGATTGTTCTTTGTATTTTTTTTCTAATAAAATAATCTCTTTTTCAATTTCACCTAGTTTTTCTTCACTATTTTCAGCTTGACTTACTTTTGTTCTTAATTCATCAGAAAAAGCAATAATACTTTCAATAGTTTTGCCATACTTACTTTTTAATTTTATTATAATGTTTAATCTATCTTCTACTTCGCTTAATCTTTCAGGATTAGAAGAAATACTATCAGCCTTATTTTTTGCAGCTCTTCCAATTTCTTGAATTTGTATGATAGCACTTTCAAATTGTTCATATAATTGATTTATTTCTTGGTCATATTCAGCAGAAGCTGATAACAAATTTGATAAATTATTTAATCTATCACATAAGCTTTTTTCATCATCAGAGTCATAAAGTTCATAATACGTTTTATTTAAGTTATTTATTATATCTTCGGCATGAATAAGTAACTCTCTTTCATTTTTAAGCTCTTCATCTTCATTTAAAATTAGTTCGGCATCATCTATTTCATCAAGTTGAAATTTAAAAAAATCTAATTGTCTTTTATTTTCATTTGTTGTTTTTCTTAATTCTTCATATTCTTTTTTTACTAGAGTCAATTTTGAATTTATATTTTTTATATTATCCAAAACTTTTTTATGTTCATCATCACCCAAAGAATCAATTATTTTTTTATGTTTATCTACTCTAAAAAGAGATTGGTTATCATTTTGACCAATTATATCAATAAGATTTTCACCAATTTCTTTAAAAACATTTAATGAAACTAATTGACCATTTATTCTACATTTAGAACTAGCTTTTTGTATTGTTCTACTTAAAATAATAGTATCTTCTATTTCATCAAAACCATTATGATTAAGAATCTCTTTTATAGTATCGTTTGTATCAAAAACACCTTCTATATATGATTGTTTTTCACCTGTTTTTATTTGATCAGAAGAAGCTTTTCCACCAGTTACAATTTCAATAGCATCAATAACAATAGATTTACCTGCTCCAGTTTCACCTGTTATTACACTAAAAGTTTTTGAAAAATCAACACTAATTTTTTCAAATAAAATAAAATTCTCAATAGTTAAAGACTTTAGCATCTTTATTTAAAATATCACACAAAATAAATATAACTATTAGAAATATATCACCTATTTTTTAATTTTCAAAATATAAATAACCACTAGTTGTTATGTTTTTAATGTAAAAACAAATCTAAATATAAAAGATAATGGATTTGAAAAAGATATAAAATATAAAAATAAAATCTTTATAAAAAATTTGCAAAAAATATAACTTATATAGTATAATAAAACTTAAATTTAGTTTGAAATGATTTATTTATAAATAAATCCTTATAATTACAGTTCAAATAATAGTAGAGAGTATAAAATGTTTTTAAACACAAAAGTAGCTATGCTACAGGCTACAGGCTACAGGCTACAGGCAGTATTGTAATAACTTTTTGTTATTTGTCAAGTGTTTTCCAATATTATTTTATAAAATCATTAAAAAATAGTATAAATCAAACTATTTCACAATTCATCATTAGTAATGAGGTTTAAAATGAACAACAAAAGAATATTTTTTTCAGTTATAGCTATTAATATTTCTCTTTTATCTTGTGGAGTACAAAATATTCCAGTAATAGAAGAAAATAAGCTTGAATCATCTATAAAAATAGAATCTAATAAAAACATAAGTTTAAAAGGATTTGAAATAAAAGATTTTGGTTTTCGTAAAAATATTCATGAAGGGAATGATCAAGATGAAGACGAAGATGAGGATTTTAAAGATTTAGACGATAATGACCGTAAATATGAAAAAGACTGGAATTATGAGCATAAACCTACATTAAAAATTGATGATGTTCTTTTAGATAATAAAAGTATATTAAAAACTGGAACAAACGAAATAAAAGGTGATTTTTCTAAAGATAAAAATATAGATCTTACAATAAAAGGTAAATTCAGAACTTGGAAACCTATAAGACAAAAAGATATGATTTTTTCTTATCAAACTGGATTGTATCAACAATCTATTGTAGGAAATAGACCAGTAGTAAGAGTTTTATTAGATGATAGTATTATTTTTTCACCAATTTCTGTTAATGAAAATGAAATAAAAGTAAGAATTAACTCAAAATATATACCTGAGTTTTATTTGAAAGGGTTGCATAAGTTAACCTTAGAGGCAAGAAAATATTTTACAGATACTTTAATAAAAGTAGGTGAACCAGAGCCAGTATCAAATTTATTTCCTAGAATAACAAAAGTTGAGGTATTGAAAGATAAAAAGAATAAACCAGTTAATTTGAAACTAACAGGTAGTAATTTTATGATGTATTATCGTTTTTCTCATTCGACCATAGATGGGGTTTCTGTTTTTGGTCATCAAACTAATATTCTTTCTGATGGTACTTTTGAAAGTATTGTACATATTCCAAGCCCAGAAAAATTTGATATGAGTAAGAAGCATACAATAATTATGCAACTCCTTTTGGTGTTACTTTTAAGGAGTTTTAGGAAGTGAAAAAAATATTATCTATTTTTAGTACTTTTTTTATTCTTATAACTCAAAATTCTTGTATTAATCAACCTACATTAGGAGATTTGTTTAATGAATGTGCTGAAATTTCATCATCACCAAGTAAAAGTTATGATGAGCTAATTAAGGCTAAGAATGTTATTGAGTATAAAGGGAATAAATATATATACGAAATTCATAATGGGAGTAGTCAGTTTGTGTCTCCTAGAAGAAGAGTATTATGTTGTGATTGCAAGAAAATGCACTTTTCTTTATTGAAAAATTATGTAAAACATGAGTCTTTCAATAGAGTAACAAAAATAGAAGAATATATACCAAATAAGGTTTTTATAGTTTATGAAAAGAAAAAATTTATTTATGAATTTGTGATTGATGAACAGCATACTAATTATGCAACTTTGGGTTTTGATAAGTATGGAAAGATTGAAAAATTTTTTAATATAGATGATATTAGTGTTTTTTTAATTTTAAAAAATCAAAAAAATGAAGAAATTATATTAAAAGCCTCATCTTTAAAAAAATTAGATGATTTAATTTAAAATAGGAGTAAAAAATGAAAAAAGCAATTATTTTAACGGCAGTGTTACTTTTCTCATGTTCAGTTAATTTGAATAAACAAAATATTAAAGATAATATTAATGTAAATTCACAAACAACAATAGATTTTAATGCAGAAAGTAAAAAGAAGGAGAAAGAAATAATTGATAAAATTAGAAATAAAAAAGACTATAATTCAAACCCAATTATAAAAATAAATACATCTCTTTTAGGTAAAAATATAGACAGTAAAGTTTTTAATATTAGTGCAATTAAAAATGAATTTGATATAAAAAATGTTCCTCAAGGTAATATTGTATTTCAAGAAATATATACAATGGAAAATAATAAACCTTTTGAAATAATAAAGCAATTTAGAATAAATGATACAACTAAAAGATATACACTTTATGTAAAAAGAGGTAATGATAATGATAAAAATGATAGAGTTACAGGAAATATAAATATAAACAGTTATGATTGGTTTAAAAACAAAGATTTTAGATGTAATGATGAAGCTACAGAAGAATCAATATTATTAAATTCTAACAATCAAATATCTATAAAATTACAAGGTAAAAAGAAAAGTATTTTTACTGTTATGATTATTGAAGGCGGAACTGCTGGATATGTTAGAAAAAGAGATAATCCTTTAGGAAATCATGAAACAAATGCTAAACATTTAAAAGCAAATGATTTTAATATTTTTGACCCGAATGATTTAAAAAGTGTAGAGAATTTAGAACCATATAATGGAGATAAAGAAATTAATGGTATTAAAATATCTTCAAATAGAATAAATGGAAAGTATAATTCATCTTTTCAAACACAATATATTGGCATTAAATTTAGAAATGGTGATGAAAGTAAATTACAAGAAATACTAACAAGATACAATGCTACAGTTGAAAAAAAATTCCATGAATTTTATATTTTAAAATTAGATTTAAAAAAAGCAAATTTACAAAAAATAGGTGATTTAATATCACAAGCCAACAAAGCTACATTAAATGAGATAAATGAAATAGAATTTTCATCTTTGGCTTCTATGCAAACATTTACTATTTATTTGGATACTATCATAAACTATCATAAAGAATTAGAAACTGTAGAAATAAACAATGTTTTAGAAAAACAAAGCTTCAATAGAAACTTAAATAAATATGAAATACCAACAATAAAACCAAATGATTGGGATATTGATCTTTTGGGAGAAAGTAATTTTACTCTAGGGGGAGTTACTCAAAGAGTTCATAATTGGGATAAAACAGTAACTGGAGTATCGGAAGCATGGAAAATAGCTACAGGTAGAGGAGTTAAAGCTGGAATTATAGATCAAGGTTTTAACTTGAATCACCCAGAAATGACTGGAAAATATATTTTTGAGCCTAATGATAGGATTAAGTTGGAAAGAAGCTCTTGTACACAATTAGAAGAAGAACTTGAAATAGATTCTTTTAATTTCAGAAACGAGTTTTTTCATGTAGTAAGAGATTGTGGAGTAAGAAATCATGGTCATTATGTAGCTATGACAGGCTTTGCTTCAAAAAATAATGTGGTAGGTTCTTCTGGTGTAGCACCTGATACTACTGTTAAAGTATATGATTCAGGCGGAAGTATAACTGCTTGGGAAGCAGCATATTTAATTGAAAACCTTGTAGGTAGTGGCTCAAAGGTAATTAATTTATCTTATGGTAGTAGTAGTTATTTTGGAAATATATTTACTTTTATTGGTGATATAGCTGTATTTGGTTCGTTTTCTGGTTATGGTTCTTTTGCTATAGCTGTTGGAATCGCAAATGCCCTAAATTCTTCTGTTGTTGTTGCTACCACTGAAATTGAAGTAAGTCGTTCTGATATAGAAAATATTGATATTTCAATAAATTATTTTTCAAGTATTCCAGGTGTTATAGGTGTTGCCGCAGCACAAGTAAAGGATATAACTAATACTGATATAAATCCTCCTATTAACAACCAAGCTTTAGATCCTATGGATAATAATCATACCCTTATTATTGATTCTTTTCCTGGATTAACTGGAGGTTCTTTTCTATCAAATAATACACTTAATAATTTTACTAACTTCTCAAATCCACCTAATCCTAATATTCCTTTTAGATTAGAAGTAGCTGATTTTTCAAGTTATGGAAGTAACCTAATTTATGCTCCTGGAGATCAAATTTATGTTTCTTCAAGAGATAACTTTAACGTAGCTAATAGAGAATTAGCAATGTTTCTAGGTACTTCTGCAGCAACCCCTTTTGTCTCAGGTGTACTTAGCCTTATGTATGAAGTAAAACCTGATTTAACTGTATCACAAGCAAAGAATATTTTAAGTATATCACATAGATATCGATTAGGACTTAGCCAAAAAATGAGAGATGACGTCTTATGGAATAATAAACCAGCATTTTTATTAGATGCTTTTTAGCTGTTAGCAACACCGCTAGGCTATCAAATAAAATATATCCCTTAGGAAGAGAAGATGTTTTGGGCATAGCAGGAATAAATTTTCCAGCAGATCAAAATAAAACATTTCCAGGAGCACCTTCATTAAATGTCCAATTTGATAAAGATAGTGATACTTTTGCTATAGCAGTTGCAGGAGATTCATTAAATTCTGATACAAAAGTATATATAAAAGATTCGACTGGTTTTAATGAAGTAGCAGTTATTGAAAGATTAGAAAATCTATTAATTTGTAAGGTTTTATCTAATACAGGAATAAGTGCTGGAAAAAAAGATTTATTAGTAAAAGCAAAAAATAATGAGTTTGAAATAAAAAATGCAATAAATATAATAGCACCTAGTATAGAATTCTTTAGCTTAGAAATATCGGGTTATCCACAAAGTACAAATTTAGAACTTTATGATTATATTACATTAACAGGCAAAAATTTTACAGGACCGAATTTAGAAGTTGCATTTAGAACTATTGAAAAAGATTCATCTGGTAATAACATATATGCTGTTTACAAAAGACCTATAACAAGTGCAGCAGTAGGAAATACAAAAATAGGTTTTGAATTTAATCCTGAAAGATTTATAAAAGTAGGAGATCCAACAAAAAATTTAAAAACCGATGCTAATAAAATTCCATCATCAAATCCTAGTATTATGGAAAAAACATTATTTGATGTTTTTGTTGTTCGTAACTCAATAGAATCAGTGCCTTTACAAAAACAATATACAGTCGTTACAGATAATACATGGAAACTAAGAATGTATAATGTAGATGATACAAGTTATGCTTATGTAAATTTGAATGGCAATTATCAAAAAACATCATATTCTAGTGATACTACAATAGATATAACCGATAGAATAAATCAAGGCGATAATAGATTTGATTTAAAAACATATAATATATCAGGTGGTTATACATGGGGATTTCAAATAATAAAAAATGGAACAGATATTGTTCATCAAGAAGAAGCAGGTCAATCAGGTCATTTTGGAGCAAATAATAATGATCAAAGCAAAATTCAAAGATATGTATTTGATAAAACAATAAAATTACCAAGCAGTATAAGAAAATAAAATGATATAATAGTAAGAGATAATTTATATGGACCAATAGCTTTTGAATAAGACAGAGAAGAAGGTAAATCAGAATTATATTTAATGGACGATAACGGAGCAAATCAAAGAAGATTAACTTATAATCCTTCAGGAAATAGTTATTATCCTGCTTGGAATCCTGATAAAAATAAAATTGCTTTTATGAGTACGGTTAATAATCAGGAAGATATTTTTATAATAAATTCAGATGGGACTGGATTGAAAAATCTTACAGAAGGAAATTTAGAGCATGATTATTTGCCTGTATGGTCGTATGATGGAACAAAAATAATTTATACAAGCGAAATAGGTGGTAAAAGTGAAATTTTTAGTATGAATATAGATGGAACTGGAAAGAAAAACTTAACAAATGTACCATTAACAAGAGATAGAGAAGCATCATTATCTCCTGGTGGAAATAAAATAGTATTTCATTCAGGAAGAGATGGAAACAACGAAATATATGTAATGAATATAGATGGAAGTGGTTTAACAAGATTAACAAATAGTACAGCAGATGATATTTCTCCAAAATGGTCTCCAGATGGAAATAAAATAGTATTTGAATCTAATGAAAGTAACCCAGGAACAAGTAAATACAATCTTTGGAGTATTCAACCTGATGGAAGTGATAAGAAGAAAATAACATCATCAGATGATTATGGTATTTCTTGGTCTCCAGATGGCTCAAAAATAGGTTTTAATAGGTATATATCTTCAACAAGAAGTGAAGCTTATTTATATGATTTTTCAAATAATACAGAAAAAATGCTTTTATCAAGTAGTAAAAATGATTATGTAACAGATTGGCAAACAGATTCTAGTGGAGTTTTTATATCTTCAAATAAACTTGGTAATTATGATATATATAAATCAGATATATTTGGTAGCATATTACAATTAACAAATAATCCAGCAAGAGATTTTAATGCAAGTAATTATAATCCAAGAAAAACATTTTCAGTTTTATCTGATTCAGGTTTAGTATTAGGTAAAAGAAAAAGACCAGATAATTAAGTTATAAATATTTTATTTATGAAGCTAGTGTAAAAACTAGCTTTTTATTTTTAATAATAACTAAAATACTAAGATTCATCTTTTACAAAAAATGATTTTATTCATAATAAATAGTTAAAAATTGAGTTACCTATAAAAATTTAATGCACCACCCTAAAATTTTATATTCAACTATATATTAGAATTGATATAATATGTTTCTTGTATTTTGTCTTAATGTATTTAACAAAAGGAATTAAAAAATTGTATATTGATATAAAAAAAATAGCTAACAGTAAAATAGGTTCAGTTGATTTTGATAATTTGGGATTTGGAAATATTTTTTCAGATCATATGTTATCTATAGATTATAAAGATTCAAAATGGGGAGATCCTTCTATAACACCTTTTGGAGAAATTTCTTTTTTGCCTTCATTATCCACCCTACATTATGGACAAGCTGTTTTTGAAGGAATGAAAGCTTTTAAAACAAAAGATGGAAAAATAAATCTTTTTAGACCTCAAAGACATCATGAAAGATTAAATAAATCTAGCAAAAGACTTTGTATTCCAGAAATATCTTATGATAAATTTTTAGAACCAATAATAGAACTAATAAAACTAGATAAAGATTGGATTCCAAACAAAATAAATACAGCTCTATATTTAAGACCATTTATTTTTGCTACCGATGATTTTTTGGGTATTAGAATTTCAGAAACCTATAAATATATGGTAATAACTTGTCCTGTTGGATTATATTATAAAGAAGGAATAAAACCTATCAGTCTAATAACATCAGGTGAATATGTAAGGGCCGTTAAAGGTGGTTTGGGTGAAGCAAAAACTCCAGCAAATTATGCTGCTAGTCTATATCCAACAGCACTAGCAAAAGAACAAGGTTATACACAAGTTATTTGGTTAGATGGAATAGAAAAAAAATATATAGATGAAATTGGAACTACAAATATTTTTCTTTTAATTGATGATGAATTAATAACCCCTCCTTTAGATGGAGCTATATTAGACGGAATTACAAGAGATTCAGTTATTCAAATTGCAAAAAAATTAGGCATAAAAGTAACAGAAAGAAGAATTTCAATAGATGAAGTTTTTGAAGCTAGTGAAAAAAATAAGTTACATGATGCTTTTGGAACAGGTACAGCGGCAGTTATTTCACCAATAGGAAAAATAAGACATTTAGATAAAGAAATAACTATAAATAATAATGAAACAGGAAATTTAGCGAAACAAATATATGAAGAAGTAGCAGGTATTCAATACGGAGAAAAAGAAGATATATTCAATTGGTGCTATTCTTTACTTCCATAAAAAATCAACTGCGACAGATGTTAAACCTGTTACGGTTGAAATAGCCATTCCTGTTGCTCCTTTAAAGGCAGCTACACCATTAACTGAATTTAGAACTACTTGTGTTGCTGCTTTCATTTTATGAGAATCACTTGTATTTTTATTTGACAGTATGTATAAGTTTTTTGTTACTCCATAAGTACAAGCCCCTGCATTAAGATAAGGTAAGGCTTTTCCCATACCAAGACTTGTTTTTGCAACTAAAGGATTGTGGCTTATATTATTTGCTACTGATATTATTTTTGTTCCTTCTAAATAAGTAGCTGTTTTTACTACATTTGGAGTAACTTTTGATAAAACAGGAATAGTTTTTATTGCTTCTCCTGCATCATTTAATGTTTTGGGAAAAAGAGCAATTTGTTCAGGGCTTTGTATTACTCCTGTTAATGTTGATGCAATACTTATAGAATCATTTGCATTTTTAAAACAACTTTTTTCTATAGGGGTTTTTTCTGTAATTGAATTTTTACAAGATTGAATATTAACTTTTTTTTGTCCAGTTTTCTCTGGTTTCTCAATAGGAGTTATTTGATTATTTATACTTACCATTATTTATAAAGCCAAAAAAAATAATTAACTTATGTATTAGACATCAATAAATTATATATTAATCAAGATATTTAGGTATTAATAGAGAAACATATTTTAACTTTTACCTAAAAGACTTAATTATATAAAAATTCAATTCTACATGATATATTATGCTACTTTTTTTATATAACTTGCTTTGTCTTTTGAATATTATCAAAACTAAAAGTTTCTAAATACAAATATTTCGATTTTACTTACCATCTATTATAAATTAATAATACATTAATTTTATTTAAAATATAATTTACTACTGTCGTATATAGTGTTATAATAGTGGTATAAAAGGTGAAGGTAATTTTATGTATAATATAGAGTTGTTGGCAAAACTCTCAGGTTTAACTAAAAGAACTATTCGATATTATATCGAAAAAGGTTTACTTGATCCTCCTTTGGGAAGTTGCAGGGCATCTTATTATACGGAAGAACATCTAAATCGTCTTGAAGAAATAAAAAGATGGTCAACTCAAGGTGTTCCCTTAATTCAGATAAAATCAATTTTAGAAGGTAATTCTCCTGTAATAGAGGTGAATATAGAACATATAATATGCACTCATGTTTGGGAAAGATTGAATGTATATGATGGTATTGAACTTCATTTTAGAACAAATTATCTAAAACCTGATGAATTAAGGAAAATAGATGATTTTATTAAAAGTGTTATAGAGTCTAGATGCTGTGAAGAAAGCTCTAGTAGAGATGAAATTAATGATTTTGTTTAATAAAAAAATTGAACATTCAAGAAATGTTCTCGATAGTTTTTGTTTTGAGCTTGTGCAAATTATTTATTTTGATTTGGAGTGTATTTAATATGAGCAAAAATTTTGAAGAAGTAGAAGAAATTTTTGAAGAGTCTGATGTAGAGGTTTTTCAAGAATTAGTAGAAGAAGATGAATATTTAGATGAATTAAATCAATCGGAATTAGCTCCTGTAGAAAAGGTGTTTCAAGACCCTGAAAATTTATTAAATTTATATATGAAAGAGATTGCACCAATTCCATTACTTAAAAAAGAAGATGAATTAAAGTATGGAAGAATGATAAAAAGAGGTGAAATAATAGAAGAAGAGATAAATAAATTTTATGCTCAATTCAATTATAAACCGTCTATTAAAGAGATAGCTAAAAGCCTTAATTTAACTGAGCTTGAAGTAAAACAAATTCAGAAAGATGCTAAAATAGGTTTTATAAATTTAACAAATTCTAATCTTAGATTAGTTGTTAGTATTGCTAAAAAATATAAAGAAAAAGGTTTACAATTTGATGATCTTATACAAGAAGGTAATTTAGGTCTTATAAGAGCGGTTCAAAAATTTGATCCAGAAAAAGGATATAAATTTAGTACCTATGCTACTTGGTGGATAAAACAAGCTATATCAAGAGGAGTTGCCTCAAAAGCTAGAACAATAAGATTGCCTTTACATATTTTTGAAGTTACACAAAAAATAAAAAATGTAATTAGAAAAATGAGTCAACAAAATGGTAAAAGACCTGATTCTCATACTATTGCTAAAGAAATAAATATGCCTTTAGAAAAATTGATGATGATTTCAGAATCTTTTTCAGAGCCAATATCACTTGATATGAAGCTTAAAGGTGATGATGATGTTTATGTAAAAGATCTTATTCAAAGTACTTCTGAAACACCAGAAGAAAATGTAATGAAAAGTTCTTTAAGAGAAAATATTGATAAAGTATTAAAATCTCTTAGTGAAAAAGAAAGAGACATAATTACAATGAGATATGGTTTGGAAGATGGTAAGCAAAAAAGTTTACAAGATATCGCAGATGTTTTTGGTTTAACAAGAGAAAGAGTTAGACAAATAGTTAATACAGCTATGAAAAAACTCAGAACTCCTGAAAAACTAAGAAACCTTTCAGCTTATGTAGCTTAAGATTTATTAAAAAAAGCCGTTTTTATAGACGGTTTTTTTATTTGGAAAAAAAATAAAAATCTTATGCTATAATCTTTATTAATTAGTATATTTGAACTTGTTATAATGTAGGTTTTAGTTATGTTTATAAAAAAAATATTGGTAACTTTAAGCGTTATCTCGTTTACAATTTCTTGTACTCCAATAAATCAAAATAGTGATATTTTAAATAAAAATTCTTTGATAAAAACAAATGTAGTAGATTCTAATAACAGTTCTGATGTAATGAAAAAATTAAATGATATTTTAAATAAAAGTGGCAAAATATCTGATGAAGATATAAATATCAGTGTTTATAGTAGTGTTGCCAATACAGTTGTAGGAATTAACTCTACAATAGTTGAAAAAGGATTTTTTAGACAAAATGTAGTTAAAGGCTCTGGTTCTGGAGTTGTTGTAAGTAAAAAAGGTCATATTTTAACAAATTATCATGTAGTTAATAATGCAACAAAATTACAAGTTGTTTTGTCTAATAAAAAAGCTTATACGGCTAAAATGTTAGGTGGAGATGAAAATAATGATGTTGCTCTTATTAAAATAGAAGCTCCTGAAAGTGAATTTGCAGTTGCTACTTTAGGCGATTCTAGCAAAATTAATATTGGGCAAAAAGTTTTGGCAATTGGTAGTCCTTATGGTTTATCGGGAACACTTACAACAGGAATTATTAGTTCTTTAAATAGAAAATTACCTACAGATGATGGACAAGTTCTTGATGGAATTATTCAAACAGATGCCGCAATTAACCCTGGTAATTCAGGAGGCCCTTTAATTAATTCTAAAGGTGAGATAATCGGTATAAATACAGCTATTTTTTCTCCAAATGGCGGAAGTGTAGGAATTGGTTTTGCTATTCCGATAAATAAAATAAAAGATATTTTGAAAGATGTTGATATATAAAATTTTAGTTATTGCTTAGTGTAAAAGGTATGCCTGATTGAGCATCTATTAAAATTTCACCATTTTTAGAAATACTAATGTAAATAAAGTATTTTATTCCTTGTTTATTTTCATTTGGCATAAAATCATAGTAGATACAACCATTTTTACCTATTAATTTAAAATTTGAAGATCCAAAAATAAATTCTTTTTTTAAGTTAGAAAAATCATCATAAGATTCGCCTTTTCCTATTTTTAGACTAAAAGGGTTTTTAATATCTTCCCAATATTTATTTTTTCCTTTATTTGCAACTTTTTTTAATTCATCTACATTTTTTGGATAAAAACCTTTTGAATTAGTAGCATAAGTTTCTAGTATATTTTGAAAAATATGCATATTTGCTTTTGTTTGTGATATTTTAGCCCTATTACAACAATCATTTATATTAAGATTAGGCTTAGATATATATAATAAAATTAAAAAAACAAAACTTACAAAGATAAATTCTAAAAATTTAGACATAAAAACCTCCAAAAATTAATCATTACTCAATGTAAAAGGTACATTTGTTTGAGAATCTGTAATGATTTCTCCTATTTTTCCACTACCATAAATAAAATATTTAAGAACTTCTCCTTTTTTATTTATAACAGGGCTATAATACACGCAACCACTTATTCTGATAGAAGATAAGTCTACGTTTTGTTTAAGAAGAACTCCATGATAATTATCATAAGAGACTCCTTTTCCTGTTTCTTCACTAAAAGGGCTTTTAAAGTCTTTCCAATATTGACCAGACCAATTAGATTTATTTTTTGCACAATTTTCTAATTCCTCAACATTTTTTGGATAATGTTTATTTTCATCAACAGAATAAGTTTCTAGCATTGTTTGGAATGTGTGCATATTTGATTTTACTGATGCTAATTTTGCTCTTTTAAAATCAGCTGAAATAAAATTAGGAAGAGATAAATATAGACTAAAGGATGCTATAGGTAAAATAAATAGAATTAAAAAAAGTGAAACTTTTATTTTAGATAATTTAAAATAAATGCAAGAAATAATAATTACAAATATAATGATTATAAAAAAAATAGCTATAAATTCAAAATTTAATTCCATATATAAACCTCCAAAAATTAATTATTGCTCAATACAAAAGGAAATCCTGTTTGAGCATCTGTTATTATTTCGCCATTTTTATCACTTCCATATATAAAATAGTTATTTAATTCACCTTTTTTATTCATAGCAAAACTATAATAAACACAACCTGAGCATTTTACTTCTTTCTTAAAAAACCAACCTATAGTCTTTTTTTCTCTTAGATTTTTATCAAAATCATCATAAGCATTTCCTTTTCCAGTTTCTCTTGTATATGGATTT
>ERZ1292630.1777-Hain-H41-02um-R3-1777-length-20635-cov-7_pt1 | contig 20635 bp, 8 predicted proteins | sample MGYA00564408_ERZ1292630 | MGnify/ENA primary metagenome ERZ1292630 (study PRJEB36523, sample SAMEA6512641) | groundwater metagenome | collected 2019-01-08 | study: AquaDiva: Metagenomics assemblies of 32 groundwater samples
CAGCCGGTTATGCCCACCTGGGCCAGAACCACAACTTCCTTCCTTCCTTCCCCTTGAAAACAAGGCCCTTTCCACTCACGTCATGATCATGAGTGACGTTTGTGGTCGGTTGTTGATGAAGTCGTATCAGTTGCAGCAGAGGTGACCCCCAACATGGCGGACACTCGGTCGAGCGTGATGAGCGATGCCACAGAATCCCGGGAACCAGGTGAGCCCCAGGAGCCGGCGTCGCCCCACAACCCATCGGTCGTCATGCTGTCGGACGAGTTGTCACAGCAAGTGACGCAGGAAGAAGCCTCGCAGCTGTTCCGCGATTTGGTTCGCGTGGTCGTGCATGACGCACCGTGGGAGTCCGCGCTTCGGCCCGTGGAAGCTGAGGCGATGCTCAATCGCATTTGTCAGGTGCTTAGACACCGATCCACCGACTTGAACAAAGAGGAGTGGGTTCGGGGCGCTCTTCGTGACATTCGGCGAGAACGTCGCACGCAGTCATTGTGCATCACCTACGCCACCTTTGTCGCGCGTCTCACCGATGTTTGCGGGCCGAACTCGGTCGACCTGTTCCGCCGTCCGACCAATTTTCCCAACATGTCGTCCGCGATAGAGTGGCATAAGGCATGCGAAGACCTCTGCCGGACGCGGCTCAACATGGCCAACGAACGCGGCAGCAAGGAGCACGCTCAATACGAGTTGGAGCAGCGAGTGTTCAACGCGGTGTCACGAGGCGATGCCAAGCGGCAAACCGTCCGATTGAGGGCCGTTGACAATCCGACCATGCTCATCACCGGGGAGTCGTGCTTTGGCGGTCGACTCTCAGTCGCGGTGCACTATGTTTGCAGCTACATCAACCCGGGAACTGCCGTGGAGAGCGCTTCGCGACATTCTCCTTCCGTGTTGCAGCTGACGCTGGAGATTGTAGAGATGGAGGCCGGTGGGGTCTCGCACGGTCACGGTGAAATTGCCGTCTCCGTGGCTACCGCATGGCACACTGATCCTTACGCGGGGGCGCTTGAACCCGACAACTTGCACGCGAGCGTGCGCGTTCCCGGAAAATCATTGCAGCGGGGCGAGAGTGTCACGAGCGATACCGACATTCCTGGCCGTGCCAAGCGTGCCCAGCTGGCCCGGAATGCTGCGGTCGAAGCCAACGGCGGATCTCTGACGCCAGAGCAGTGGTGGAAGCCGCAGCACGTGACGACCGACGAGTCCGCCGCCGCTGCCAACCAGGCACTGGGCCACACTGCCGTCGTGGACCACAGCATGCGCGTGCAGACTCTCTTATTAGGCGATCACGTGGAATCCGTGCCGCCGCCGGCTGACAGCACCTTGCTGGTCCTTCGGGCCCGGGAAATGGAAGAGCCTGGCTGCTGCGGCACCAACACTGCTAAGAACATGAAGGGTCAAGTCTTCATGGAAATTCGCGTGCCACTCGGAACGATACTTTACGAGGAGATCCTCGGACTTGGCACCAACGGCCGCTACCTCGAGCCCGACACCACCGTGCACTTCTTCCGAGGTCTCTTCAGGGATGCCGCGTCTCCTTTCGGCGCGTACATCAGCGTCGGCATGCGTTGCAACTGCGAAGACCACCACATCCCGATGCCCGCCGTGCCCCGGGAGGAATTCGCCAAAGTCGATGACACATTGCTGGCGCCGATGTCGGAAGAGATGGACCGGTCCTGGGCGACCGTCAATCGCCACCAGCTGCTCGCGCGCCTCATGGACATGTTTGGCGACCTCACCGACATGGACGTCGAGCTCATGGAGCGTTACGTCAGCCGTTACTTGATCCATGAGGAATGGGCATCGGCCGTTCTCAAATGCGCCGTGGCCCGCCGGGCCAGATTCACCACGGAAGATGCGTGCGTCGACGTCTACAATGCGATGATCACGCTCATCGAACTCGCCCGCAAGAAAACCACGACGTATCAAACACAAGGGCTTATTTCAGACACGGCGGCCGCTCTTGCGAGTCGACTGATCACAACGCTCGTGGCGTTCGAGGAACTAGGCGTCGAGGATCCACGGAAGGCTGAAAAAATCGCCACCCGGTGTATGTTGATCTTCGACGCGCTGCACGCGGCGTCGTCCGATATTAACCTCAAAGTGCAAAGCGGGGTCGTCGAAATTCAAGAAGCGATTCGTGCCACCGTCAATGAGTTCAAGGAGGATTTGGACAATGAGCTGAACACCGCTAGCCGCAAGGCGAAGACCGTCGCCAAGCAACGCGTGGCACGGGCTGGCGCTCAAGGCGGCGCCGCTGCGGCCGCAGGTCGCGTGCCTGAGCAGTCCGTGGCCGAAGCCGTGGAGCATGCAGCGACGATCCAAAAATACGTCGATATGCTCCTGGGTCGATCCTGCGCGGCGCTCGACGCTGCCATGCACGCGTTCGACGGCTTGCAACCGAATCAGTTGCCCCCTGGTGGCAAGAGCTTACTGGCATCGATCGCCTCCGCCCGAGTTGCCGAGGCTGGCGAATGCGTCGTGGAGCCTCTGAGCGCGAAGGTCCCGCTGATCATTGGCGTCGCCGCGCAGCTGAGGGGCGATGCACGGCAGGACGAGCTCGTCAGCGCCATTTCCACCCTGCTGCTCAAAGTGATGAACTACGCGCAGCAGCTGTCGCGATATCAAGAGCACGCGGATCTTGCGGCTCGGCTTTTTGAGCCATTTCAGGGCTTTGCTATGAGCTGGTTGGCGGTCTGCCCCGATCAAGCCGATCGATGGGTGACGGCGATCGGTGGGATGCCCCTCGTTCCAATCAACCGGATGCTCCCAGCGGATGCTGAAAACTGCTTCCGTGTTTGCTCGTTGTCCGTGGGTCACTTCCGGCAGGCCGTCTCGGAGTTGACAAAAGTGTTCGCGGGCGTTGTCTGCGTCACGGATTGGCACGAAGCGGCCAGTTCGGCGACGCGCTTCGCAAATCTCGTATGCGACTTGACGTCCAGCTTTCTTGAAAAAGTTGGCCGAACAGCGTCATTGACCACGGGGCAACACGCCCTCGCCAACGGCCACTGTCCAACGGCGGCGGCATCACCGTCCGCCAGTAGCACGCGAACGCCACGGGCATGTCGCTGGGTGGAACTGATCGTCGCCGTCACCAACTTGCACATGATTCCGCAATGCTTCGCCGAGCTGTGGGCCGACGAACTACTCCCCGCGGTCGACCTGGCCATTGATCAGCGCCTCGCGCATGATGATCAATTCCTGGCCGACCGGGAGCTGCAGGCCATGATTCAAGGGATGCAGCATAAGACGGTGCATGCGATGCTCGAAGACATCCTGTCGCGCCGCGGAGGGGTTCAAGTGTTCAAACTCTATGAGTCCTACTTCATCGACGATACCATCACGGGGTTCATCCGCCGATCGCTGATTAAGCAGTTCATCGACGATTACCCCAGGGAATGCGCGAAGCCCCAGCAACTCACCGGCGGCATGGTCGAAAGTTCCGCCTCCTACGTTTGCCGGTGGATCTTCGAGCCGCTGAAATTTGCGGTGCCGACAGAACCGGAGCTGTTTTCCGTCGTCGTCGCCTACGTCGCCGAGGCGCTGGCGGACGTTGTATGCGTCATCATCATGAACGAACCGCTCCCGGACGACGTATCGGCGTCTTGGTGCCTCGACGTGGCTGATGCCGTGCGCCGCGCCATGGAGCGTGAGCTTCGGGCGGCGCACCTGCTCGACGATAGTCACCCCACGTCGTCCCCAGGGGAGCCAGCCTTCACCCCGACACCACTAACTCGCTTCAACGACCGCGTCATGATGGCCCAGCGACTGCGCCAGATGCAAACCTCGACACTTCTCGAGCGCGCTCGCGAAGGCGCCAAGATCGGTGATCGCGTGATTCCGTTGACTCAGTACATCCTGGACGTCGTCAGCTGTGCCAAGCAGGGGGAAGCGCCGCGTGGCACAAAGTTCGACATCATGCTGATGTGCGTTGCCCAACGAGCTCAACGTGCCGACCGAGCCGCGACGTCCTTTTGCGTCGACAACAGCCTGCGGCACGTGCCCTTCCATCAAACGCTGGCGACCGCCGCCCGTCGCAGCCAGATCATGTGGACCACGACGGAGCTAGACAAGATCGCCGATGGCCCCGCGTTGCCGGCGACGCCACGGCGCAGTGATGAGTACATGTCCGGTTGGATCAAGGCGGGAACGGCGAGGCTAAAACGAGAATCCGGCGCCCCGCCCTCGTCCTCAGCTGCGGGGCCATAGAAAGGGCTTTGTACGCCAGATTCGTGTGGCAACACCTGTTTGTGTTCTCGGAGTGATGCGGTCGCTCGGTACGTGGCGCTCGTAATTCTTTTTTGTGTCAGCCGCACGTCGAGCACAACACGTGAACGGCTCCTGCGCCTGCTGAATCGCCTTCTGTTGAAATTTCGGAAAAAAAACTTTAACAAAAATCAGTGTACGAATCGCAAAAACATGTTTCGGAGCGGCCGTATTCTTTCATGCATCAGCACACGGATGTTGCGCTGCCCGGCTCTGCGACTGCAACCTTGGTCGCTGCTCGATAACCAACGTCAATCTGGCGTTGTCTCGACTTCCTCACCGGTTTCTCGCTTGTCGTTGCGCACGACGGCCGATGTGCTCTCGGTTGCTCGAAGGTGGTGCGGTTTGCTCCGCCGGCGTCGCCAACAGATTGACTCCGCGTGCGGGGGGCACGAGAATGGCCATTTCCGGGTGACCGTGGCATCGGCGTCGAATCGACCCCTGTCCTGGGAACAGCAGACCTTGTTTCACCGCCGAATCCTCGGCAGCGTCCTCCACCCTCGCTTCACGATCATGATCCTTCGGCTCGCCAAAGTGGCATTCCCCGATGTGGTCACGAACGCTCGCGATGAACCTACCGACTTGGCAGCAAAGGGGCCGCGCCAGCAAGGCAACACCGATGAGGCCGTGATGTTGGTCGTCGAGCTGCTCGCGCATGTCGTCGCGGTCGACGGCACCAGGAGCAGTCTTTGTTCGTCCACAAGTGATCGTATTTTCACTCCACCGGCGGCTGCAACGACGATTCGGACGGCTTCCAAGCGACAGCGTCGCAAGCGCATTTGGCGCCGGCAGCTCACGGCTCCGCTGTTGTCCTTCGCGATGCCGCGGTCGCTGGATCGTTCGCGGCGGGTCGTCGATGCACGTGCGATTCTCGCCGCTCGGGTGCATCGGTATGTTCGAGAGAGGTCACTGGCGTCCGATCGATGTCTTTCCCTGACGTCATCTCTTTACGTCACGGTGACGTTTGCGCAGGCGGGCATCGTTCTCCCTACGGCGTGCGCCGTTTCGCTGGTGCAGAAGGTATTGTCGTGTCCCATTGCGTCGGATATCGCCGCCAATGGCGTTTGGCTGGTGGCCGCGTTCGCAGTGTGGCTCAGTGGACGCGTGGATGTGATATCGTTGTTGCCGAGCACGACGACACGCCGTGGCTCCTTGTCGGCACTTGTGGAGGTGCTAAAGCTGGCATTTGATCTATCAGCCAGTGACGCGGCGTCGTCGAAAATACGGGCTCAGGAGGCCGCGTTGACGGTTGCGGCTCTCCACAGAGTCTCCCAAGCTATGCAATCGGATCGGGCGACGAGCATTGAGCTTGGCCGTCTCGTGCTTCGTTTTGCCGACCTGACCGTGATTCCGGATTCCGCACTGATCGTCACTGGTGCTCCCGGTGGGAACCGTCATGTGCAACGTGAGGATCGTCAAAATCTGGAAAGGCGTTATCGCGATGCACGGCGATTAACGTTGCGGCTGAACTTTGAGCCATTGCGCTCCGCCACGCTTCATGAGTTCTGCGTGGCGGTCATGGCCAGCAGCATCATCCATACCCCACCCCACGCAACGCCGCCCAGCGCCTACGGGAAGAGATCGCTGTTGAGTCATGCGGCACTATCCGTTGCACTGGAAGAACTATCGTCGAGAATGCCACAGCTGCGCTCCGACGAGGTTTCCAAACTCCTGCGCGCGGGCGCCACGCTGGAAGTAGCGCAACGGGACGGTGGCCGGCAGATTGCGGGGCTGACGCACTTCTTGCGACATTCATGCGCGCGGCGCCTTTTGGATTGGGGCAACACAGTCTTGTCATCTTGTGACGCGATTGCCGCCGGCCCGCCTATGAACGATTCTGATCGCACTCGCGCCGCCGCCGAGCGGCTTGCCGCCGTCTGCTGCGACGTCGCCGTGGCTTGCGCCGCCTGGTCGGACGCCGCAACCATCGACGCCCATTCGAAGGCCCTCATCGAATCGCTCTCAGGAATGATCATGCGGCTCTTTTTCCACCGCGGCGTCGGCGCACTCGACTGGGCGTCGCGAGAGCAACTCCGCTCCCTGCACGCGTCGTGGACCGCGATGGGAAAGTTGCCCACACAAATGGCTCTGCAGCTGGAACAGCGTATGGGGGGCCGATAGGTGTTTGTTGAAGACTCGCAACTCCCCCACTCAGTCACGCGATACCGGGTGACAACAAATGCGCTCCTGTGATATGGACACTACGAACAGTTCCGGGGAATTAAGTACAGTACGTTGAAGATGGATTCAGCTTTCTACATTCAACAACGGGCGACGCTGCTGGCCGCTTACAACCAACCTGACGGCCGCAATGCGTATCTCGACGATGACACGTACAGGTCACGTCGTAAGGCATTGCTCGAGCAACAATTCGCGAGCACTCCCATTGGGTGCCGTGCTTCTGTCCGTTCGCCGCCGCACCCTGACGTGGCGAACGATGGGTCAAACGATCATCATCACGGCGGCCTTGATGCGCGAGGTGGTCAGGTGCCATCGTCGACGGAGTCGCCGTCCCTGGCGGCGGTCCAATCGATGATGCACGACGCCGCGGGACACGACGACGTGACCGCGGCAACCCGTGTGAGCCTTTACCTGTCACAGCTAACGTTGCCCGGGATCACGCACTCCACCGAGGCAGATGGTGGAGCAAAGCGAAGAGGGTTGAAATCCCGCTGCACCACGAACACGCAAGACCTGTCAGAAGCAAGCGACCCAGACCGTCGCGGCGGCCTTGGTAGCGACCATGGGAGTCCTACTGCGGGAGGCAACCGGAAGGAGCCCGGAAATGGATCACCGCCTCCGTCATCTGAAGGATCGTCCGAGTCGGTCTCCTCCGCTGGGGAGGAGGGCGATTTTGTAGTCGTCGCGGCGCAGCATTCACCAGTGGCGGTTACCACGTCCGCGTCACCACCCGTTCCTTCCGCTAGCCCAGAAGACGGACGCGCGGGACTGCCAGTCCGCCTAGGAAGTGGAGGGGCTGCGTCCACTAGCGAAGAACAAGCGGCCCCGCTGCCATCCTATCACTTCCGCCCCACGTCCCTGCTCCGCCGGGAGCTTGCGGCGATCACGTGCATGTGCTTCGCCCCATCCTTATCCTCAGCAAGCGCGGAGTCCGGAGGTGACGGGGGCCCGGCCGGCGACTGGTTGGCCTGCGGCACGACGAGCGGAATGGGGTTGGTGTTGCGATGGGGATCGACGACGGCGAGCCGTTCGACGACGGCGTCGCGGCAGAAAAGCGATCCCGCCGGCGGCGCTGAATCGGTCGGCACGGCTCAGGAGCCAATCTATCTTTCGGGGCATCTCGACGCGATCACGGATTTGGCGTGGACCGATAATGCCGATTTGTTACTGCTGTCGGTCAGCACTGACTCGACAGCCATCGTCTGGGACATCGGCCGTGGGGGGGCAAAGGTGCGCCAGACCGCGCTGCAGCACACGCCAGCGGTGGTTCGCTTCCTGCCGAGTAACAACAACTTCTTCGTAGTCGGTATGTCCACGTCTCCGAACCTGCGCGTCTTCAACCTATCGACAGGCATGATGGTCAAGAAAATCAAGTGCGCGGCGCCAGTAACGGCCATGAGTGCCGCGGCCACGCGGATGTTCGCAACTAGCGGTCCGCGTCCAGGACCCTCCACCTTGTTTTCGACCTCTTCTGCTGAAGGGCGCGGTGCCGCCGCCGGCGTCGGCTTGAGTGGGGGGCGAGGAGGTTCAGGTGGTGGCCTGATCGTATTCTTCGTGGGTGACCAGGAGGGTGGTGTTCGCACCCTCATCGTGGACAATTCGGAAGGACTGTTTAACGTGGAGCGAGGGCCGTATGTGGATCTGAATCCTGCCATGCAGCAGCTGCCTATCGAAGGGTTGCTCGGAAAGGGACCGCTGCCGAGCAAGGACGCTGTCAGGAAAAAGCGGTCGTCGGGGTCGGCCGCGGTGACTAGCCTTGTCTGTTTTCTCTGCCGTGGAACAACCGAATCTGTTTCTTCGTCTGTTCCTCTGGATCGCGTGTCGACTTCAACGACAGGACTGCCAATTGGATCATCCCTGCCCGGACCCGTCAACCGAATGCATGCGGCCACCGCCGTTCGGTCCATCGTCGTCGCGCAAGTGGTGTCGTCGGCTTGCGATGCCACGGACCCACCCCGAGGGGTGGCGGCCGTTTTTACCCTCGCGTGGGATATGATTTCAGCTGCCTCGCCAAGCGACCAGCCTGGACAATCGCTCCTCAGTTCTGTGCTTGTGCCGTTGCAACGCCTCGTCAACGGCACATCGCCTCCGCTAGCGCCTGGATTGTCTCCGCTCCGTGTCGCTGCGTGCTGGGACGAGTCCACTCTGCTGGGTGCGCATGGCGCGGTCGCGTTCGTGGCATCGGTGGCCGTGTCGGACCCCCACGTCGCTGGCATGAATGTCGTCCGCGTGCGGGGCGACGGGTCCAGGTCCGATGTCGTCGCCCGGTTGTCGATGGATACCATCGATGCGGCTACCGACGTGGCGCAGCGAGACGTGGTCACGTGCATGGCATGGAACGCCAGTGGGACAGTGCTCCTCGCAGGATCGACGTCCGGTTCATTGTTGCTGTACCGGCGACTTGTCGTGCCCGGCGCAACGGATATCACTGCCACGGACCTGACGGTAGTGTCGCAGCATCGTGGCGGACCGCACCACGTTGAGCGTGCCGGCTACCTGGGCGGTCATGGCGATGCATTGTCCGCGGAGGGGTCTGAGGACGACGCGTCCGGTGCTGGGTGGAGCAGCATGGGGTCGGACGACGAAGGAAGTGGCGCAGTCAGCTCGCTGTCCACATGAGGGAACATTTGTCACGTCCGATGGGTGTTCGTTTTGCAAAAGGGAAACACCCTTTGACCGATGCGGTCCTCCTTCGAATCCCAGTTGTTTCCTCCCCACTTAACAGCACCCTTTCACACAACCAACGCCGTCAGGAGTGTGAAGTCAGTGTTGGTTTCCTGTTTCGTGGGCCATGAACATCGAGGCGTCATCGCAGCGGTTGGCGGCGCGCTATGATCCTTCCGCGACCTACTCCGCCGACGGCTTTCACTCTCAGCGGGAGGAGCCAACGGTCACGTTGGAGGACAAGTTCGTTTTTCGAAACTTTGCCGAGGACGCGGTCATGCGTCGCAAGCTCAAGTCCGCCGCGGGCTCAAAAAAGTCCAAACTCGGCTCCCCTGCCCTCTTCGGGCTCCTATTTTCGTTGTGCGTCGGTAGCGGCTACGGCTTTGAAGAGAGCCTCGGCAGTGGTGGCCCGTTCCTGACGCTCGTCATGTGCAACGCGATTCCTTGGTTCTGGACGTTCCCGACAGGCCTGGCGGTGGCCGAATTGGCCTCCAGCATGCCGTCCAACGCTGGCACCACGGCGTGGATCAACGCGGCCTTCCACCCATCCATTTCCCTGTTCAACATCATGATTACAATCTTCATGGGCATCACGGCCAACGCGTCCTACGCGGCCCTCGTGGCGAACTACTTCGAACGCGCGGTGCTGCCTTCACCGGAAACGCTGCCCCCGTGGGCTGTCATGGTCACCAAAGCGGTCGCGATGTTCATTTCCACCTTTCTGAACGTGATTGGCATCGAAATCGTCGGCGGCGCGAGCCTCGTCATGTCCATCTTGACCTTGTCGCCGTTTATCATCATGACGGTGATGGGGTTCATCACGGTGCCCTTCGCATCGTCGGCGATGTGGTCGGTTCCAGAAGACATTCGATGGCCGATTTTTTTGAGCATCATTTCCTTCAACTACTGCAACATCGACTCCGTGGGCTCCGTCATCGAGGAAGTGCAGGAGCCGAAGCAGCGAACGCTCATTCGCGCGTTAATTCCGATGATGTTTTCCTACTATATTGCCTACTTTCTTCCGACACTGGTTGGGGTGAGTGCCGCGGTGGCAGCCTCACCAGATGGTAAGTTCAACGCCGATAACTGGGCCGCGGGATATTGGACGCATATCGCGCGCCTCATAGGGGGCACTTGGCTCCGCTGGGTCATGTTGGCTGGGGCCGTGATCGCTGGCAATGCGTACTTGCTCACGGGTCTTTGTACCGCGGGGAGTCAATTTGCCGGTATGGCGGAGCAAAATTGCTTCCCGTATCGAATCAGCCGCATTATTGCTCGGAAGTCCCGGTTCGGTACACCTGCGGTCGCGCTGATCGTGTGTGCCGTTGTGAGTCTCGCTCTCGCATTGGGCCTGGACTTTGACAACCTTGTGGCACTGCAACAGGTGTTCTATGCGGGCCGTCTGGCACTGCTATTTCTGGCCCTCATCAAGTTTCGATTTTTGTATCCCGACTTGCCTCGGCCGTTCCGGATTCCGGTCAACAATCCGTGGATATTGAGCTTGCTATTGGTGCCTGCGTTTAGCTTCACGGTGCTCTGCGTCACCTTCGGAGCGCAACTGAGTCCCACGATGCTTTGGGTGGTACTTGCGACGGTGCCTGGAATGTACGTCATTTGCGCCGTGTACGTTGCCATTTTTGGCATGGCCGTTCAAGGCGGCGTCGTGCTCATGACGCAGGCCGAGGCGAAAGAATTTGACACCGCCAGCGCAGCCGAGAGTGCCGAAGCCGAGAGTGCCGCAGCCGAGGATGACGACCACGAGTCTGCGGACTCCGCCAAATCGGGCGTTGCGGGCAAGCGTCGACCACGCATCGAGTTCTCGGCGACTGACGGAGAAGAAATGTCGTCGAGGAAGTAATAGTCTGATCACCCGTGAGGCGAAACTTTCTGTTTTTTCTGCTGATCCGTATCATGTTTTTTCACTGTGGACTGATCCAAATTCAGCTCTCAGTCGTTTCTTCTCCCAGGATACTGCGGGGGGTACAGAGAGAGAGAGAGAGCAATAACGCATCATGACCGACACTCATGCAACTGGTAGCGCGTCATTCGTTCTCCGCCCGCTGCGCAAGCAGCCGAGCCTCGGGGTCATTGCCTTGATCGGCCTTCTCTTTTCAAACTGCCTCGGCAGTGGCTATGGCTTTGAGCAGGCCGTGCAGGGCGCCGGTCCGCTCCTCACCATTCTGATTTGCGTCATTTTGCCAATCTTTTGGACGTTCCCTACCGGGCTGGCCGTGTCGGAGCTGGCAAGCCATCTACCGTCCAATGCCGGAACGGTGGCGTGGATTCACGAAACGCACCACCCAATTGTCTCGTATTACAATATCTGGACGACGCTCTTCATCAACATCGCCACCAATGCGTCCTACGTGGCCTTGGCGACCAACTACTTTGAGCGCTTCTTCGTGCCGTCGCCAAATCACATGGAAGAATGGGCTAGGGCGCTCACCAAGGTGGTGGTCGTGGTGCTGGCGTCGACGCTCAATGTGATCGGGGTGGAAGTCGTCGGCTTTGCGAGCGTCGTGATGTCGTGCATCACCCTCACCCCTTTCGTGCTGTTGACCATCGTGGGCTTTGCCAAATTCCCCCTTGACAACGCCGCCCTACAGTACGTCCCGCCGTCGGTCAATTGGCCAGAATTTCTGAGCTTCGCGACGTGGAACTTCGGCAGTATCGACAACATGGGGTCCATGATAGAGGACATCATCGACCCTCAGCGCACGCTGATTTACGCCCTCGTGCCGCTCTGCGCGTTTGGGTACGCCTTGGCCTACTTGCTGCCCGTGATGGCGGGAGTGATCGCCATGTCTCATGAAACCGGACAGCCCGGCGGCGACTACACCGAGTGGAAGTCGGGATACTGGACGCACGTCGCCCTGGTCGCCGGCGGCACGTGGCTTAGGTGGATCATGTTATTCGGCGCCGTGGTGAGCGGCGCTGGCTATATCGTCACGATGCTCTGTGCGTCGAGCCGCCAGCTGCAGGCATTCGGGGTGTTGCGCCTGTTTCCAGACAAGGTTTCGAGAGTGCTCGCCTACAGTCACCCACGCCTTGGGACACCCATCGTCGCCATTGCCCTCAACGCGGGCATCGCGTTGCTCTTGTGTCTTGCCACGAGCTTCAGCGTGCTCGTGTCCGTGCAGCAGGTGCTCTATTGCCTGCGTCTTTGCCTTGTTTACATGGCCTTGGTCAGGCGGCGATTTTACAGCATGGACGAGTATGCCGCCGTCGCCACCGGCATCGCAGATGAACGCGTGGTGGTGCCGGAGGACAAACCTGTTGAGCGATCGCAAATTTCGCTCCCGCAAGTTAGTCTGCACGAACCGCAAGCTACGTCGACGGTCGCTGCAAGTGCGAACGTGATTGTCGACGCGGGATCGGCCGGTCAGGATGAACCTGAGGTGCCCCAAGCCACGCCGGCATCCCCAGCTGTGGTCGCGCCAGGAGTTACGTCCCGCTACCGCATTCCCTTATCTAGCCCGTGGGCCGTCGCGGCGCTGCTGACGCCGGCGTTCATCATCTCGGCGCTAACCGCGTTCTTGTCCATCCAGTTGACGAACGTGGTACTCACGGGTGCGTTGATTGCCATGGCAGTCAGCTGGGTGCTTGCGGTGCTATCGTGGAAGCTGTTTGCTCCTGCTCCATCGACGCTGTCTGCGACACAGTAACAATGGAGCGAAAACCTCTTCGGGCAATCTCCTTCATGCCGGCGCTTGTCGCCTGCTGGACACGACTTCTTTTTTCATATGTTTTTGCGACGCGCACGCGGTAGAATCTTTTTAACTTCGCGCGTAATTTTTTTTGTTAACGCCATGCGAGGTCGTTGCTGGCTTGCGCTGTGCCTTGTGACGCTGGGGATCGTGATGCCGCGCGTGGTGTCCGCGAGCTCAGTGCGACTGGTCGTCGCGTATTGTCCGACCGATTTCACTGGGGAAGGGGCCATCGTCGACGTCGATCCCCACACAGGCAATTGGAGCATCGCGACCAAGTTTCAATTGCCTTCGGAAGTGTTCGGCTGTGTCGCCGACTATTCCCCATCCTACGACGTGGACCGCACCGACCCGAACACCGTGTGGCTTGATTTCACATCCGATGAAGGCTTTTTTGTGGCAGTCGATACACGGTTTGGTAACACATCGCACTTTTCGTCTTCCAACTGGTTTTTCACGGGTTACGAAAATTTCAAATACAGCAAAGCCTTCAACGTGCTGAGAGGCGTCACAATGACCGTGACCGAGTCGGGCTTCTGTTCCGACGGCTGTGCGGCCTTTGGCAATCAAGCCCTGCCGCCCGCATCGAAGCACTACGAGCAGCTTGCCCTCGTTCCCTTTAAGGCGGTGTCGGATGATACGTCCTTCTACAATCCTGCCACCAACACGTTCTCATTCCAAGGGTCGTACGATCTGCGACCGGTCACGTGCGCTCCTGAGGATGACGAGGAATGTCTTATCACGCTCGATGCCGCCACGGGCACATTGGTGTCGGCCATCTACACCCCCCATTATCACGTGTACCGATTTTCTCCGCGTCTGGACGCAGGCAAGAGTCTGTCCTTCGTTGTCGGCTTCAATGCGGCGTGCAAAAACCCGCCAACTGCGAACGCGACGCAATACGCGTTTGCCCTGGTGGACCCCGTGACAGCGGACTCGAAGCTCGTCAGTTGCGTCTCGGCATCGATAATCGTGCAAGAGGGGCCATGGATCGGCGCGTTCAGCCCCGATAATACCATGTTCGCAACGTCGTCTGGCAACGGCGACGGGGATCGAACCCAATTTTTGGTGCTCGACACTGCTTCCGGCGCCGAGATCATCAACGCGCCACTCGTGGGTCTGGCGGCGGCCCTGGGCGCTAAAATGGGACTGGTGTTTGTGTGGTCGCTTGAGTTTGTAGGGAGCAACCCAGCCACTCGCTAGAGAGAAAGTTCTCCCGCACGCTTTTTTTGAGCAAAAACAAAACTTTGATCGAGCACCATTCCGATACGCTGTGCGATGCCTGACTGTTTCCTGATCTCCTAAGTGTTAGCCAGGGGGGGTGAGATGTCGTCCTGGGGAAGGTCCGTTCGGGCATGGTGCCCCACCCCGGCGCATTATCGTTACGACATGTGCGCGATGCGCTGCTCAACTTCTGGTGTGGTCCCGTCTCTCGTCTCCGCCAGGCGATCGGCGCTCGTGTCGATTCGTACAGATGCCCAACAGCTCACCGCTGGCTTCGCAACCATCGGCCGAATGAAACCCACGAACCGCGGCGCCGAGGGAGACTCCGTGGACCCCGAGGATTCGGTGGTGGACAAGGATCTCGCGGCAGCGGCGACCTTCGTCATGCGCCACCGGCTGCCCGAATCCTTCTACTTCCCCGCGGCCACGTCCGACATTTGTAGGCTGTGCGATGAATACGTGGCACCCAAGCAGCGGAATTTCCACCTCGTGGGAAGTGGCCCTCGCGGCCCTTCCACCCATCTTGGCCGTGAGATCGTGCTGGACTCTCTCATGTATTGGGGCAAGCTCGGCTACGAACCGACGCAAATCGTGATGGGTTGGGCGCGGGACATCCTCCGCGCTGACAAAACGGATCGCATTGACGCCCTGCTCCCGCCGCTGGATCAGATTCACGACGTTGAACGGCGTGCCGCGACCGTGTCGCGGATCTTGCGCTACCTCGTCTCGCAACGTGTGTTGGAGGTCAGTGTGTCGCCACATGCGCCGTTGGTAGGTCCTGGAAGCACACAGTCCGGTGTGCCGAGTTATGCGGCGTCCAGTGGCGTGTCGCTCGCCGCGGGCCAGCGAATAGCGGTCAAGCATCGTGTCTCCTTCGAGCGCTGCGAACTGATTGGCGACAACAGCTGGGGAAGTCATCTGTCATGCCGCATGATGACCGCCTTTTCGGACAAGCAATGGCAGGACTCCGCCATGCATCACACCTACAATGCGTTTCGCGACCTCGTCGAGTCGAACGCGAACTTGGAAGCCATGTACGACGTGCTGCGACTCGACACGTTGCTATCGCCGGGGGTTCGCGACCTGGTGGGTGCGGGCAAGATCAAGGCCGACGTCTTCGAAGCGGTCTTGGGGGAGCTCTACGTCCAAATGTGGTCGTCCGAATCTTGCTTGTTCCACAGCGAGGAGCCGCGACCGGAACTGTCGCCGAAGCTATGCGACGCATTGATGTACGCAGATCCGTCCTCGGACACGCTGGTAGGTCTCGATAGCAGGGGGTCAGGGCATGATGACAATCATCGTGGGGCCTCCGCGCCGGGGGTAGGAACTGCTGTGCGGGCTCCTCCACGCACTACGGTCCCCTATCAGTACGCCACGGGCCGAGTCATTGATGGCCTAATACGTCACGTTCTCACTGAAATCAACGACCTCACGTTTTTGTCGCTGGTGCAGAGGTATGCCCTAGGCGCCGTCCCGATCGCCCAGGAAATTTCAGGAAAACACCTCTGGGTGACGGGGCCGAGGCCGCTGCTGGACGTCGGCACGCAGGTCCGCACGCGTCGGCCGGAATTTCATCGTAACTTTGTTGCCAACTTTACGTTGCCCCGTGTTCCGTTGTTGCAATCGGCGCCGCTTGTCGCACCCGGGCCGCTAGCGGGGGAGCTGTTTGGTGGGAGTCAGGGGGCAAAGTCCACGTCGCTGGTGGTGCTCTACGGTCCGGCGTCGGCGACGCTACCCGCGGCCAGACGTCGATGCATTCCGTCCTGGTCGATGGTTCAACCACTTGTCGAGTCGAGCCGCTTCGACTTCGACGTTGAGCGCGCGAGGCACGCGGAAAGTGCCAGCTTGACGGGTGCGGTGGAATCGGGCGCAAAGTTGGACAGGATCTTCTTGTTGACTGGGCGACTGAAAGGACAATACGACACAGCCGGTGAGAGGCTCGTGGTGCGAGATACCCCCACCCCGAGGTCCAGTCCGCACCGCCGTGGGGCGCAACCGTCCAGCGATCAACGGATGCGCGGAGGCTGCCAGCCGTCTCTGCGAAGCACGCCCGTTAAGGATTTGTCAGATTCGGATTCGTCGGGGAACGCAACGCTCATCGAGCGGCTCGCTCCATACCGTCGTATGTGTCCGTTTTCCCGCTTGTCGTCGGTGCCTCTCCATGGGGCGCGAAATCACTATGGCGTTCAAGAGGCGGATTGGCAGCAAGCTTGGTCCTTGCAGGCGGAGCGGTACTTTACTGATGATGTGGACAGTCTCGTTGTGCTTGCACAGTATCAAGCCGCGGAACAGCAGCTGCAGATCACCTTGACACGGCAGGCGGAGGCTGCGGGTCTCATCGACCCCGAACAGCAGGGCGCCGCCGGCGGTTCGATGTCGGATGCGGCCAAAAGTCAACAATGGACCGTCATCCGATCGCATCTGGATCGAGAAAGGGCAGTTCGTATGGCTAATGGTGCGCTCGTGCCTCTGAACGTGGCCGCTCCGCAGAACACCTACGTGCCCAATCAACCATCGGCGACATCCGCAGCGGTTGCGGCGGCTATCTACTCCGCGGCGGGAGCAACCCAAGAGATCAACTTTGCCGACATTAAAAAGCGCAACGCTGCAGAGAGGAAGAAATCGTCGTCCGGCGGCGGGTCGACAATCCACATTTCCTGAGTAGGGAGAGGGGGGCGATGGTGACCCGTATGGCCGTACCTCCGACGTTCTTGAATGATGGATCCGATGTGGCTCGGGTTTTGTTTTCGTTTGTCTTCTGCTTCAAGTTTGACGGTGTGGCTGTTTATCATGGCGGCCAGCGCAGCGACGCGAAAAGCGTCCGCCGACAAGTACACCATCGACAACATGGTCCACCTCTGCGAAACGCTCCTCGGCATGTACATTCACACGGCTCCTGCGCAGGACACGGTCGAGTTGCTCCGTGAACTGGTGGAAGTTGCGGTGTGGGGTGACAAAAACGACGAGAGCGTTTTCGACACCTTTCTCGAGCGCAACATGATGCGCCTGCTTGCGGCGACGATGGAAAATGAGGCCTGTGACCCAACGGTCAGAGTTCAATGCGTGCAATGTGCTACGATATTGTTGCAAAATCTGACCCGTGATGTGAGTTTCTTTGGCATCTTGTCAAACAACTTCATCAATCGAATCATGCTCGCGCCCATAAAGTGCCGCAAGCACCCCATCCGGTGGCAGACGTCCTTGTCGGCGTATCACGCAGGGATCGGCAGTAGCACGGTTGTCGTGCCCCCGGCAGCCCTCGTCGCCACCGCGGGTCGCACCACGGAGGAGCACGAAGACGAAGAACTGATGAGCCACTTAGTCGCCTTCTTGAAAGCGGTGAGTTTGCGCCTCAACAACGACACGGTACAGTTGTTCTTTATGCGCAACAGCACATTCTCTGATGGTTCTCGCGAATCCGTCGTGAAGTCTCAGTCGTCTCGGTTGCCGCTTCTCGATCGTGCGTTGGATCTGGCGTGGAGCCGGGACCGCATGGTGCGCACGTCCACCCGGCAAATTTTCGTCAACTGCTTACAGGTGACGCAACCGATGGTGCAACAGTACGTGCAAACAGTGACGCCCGCGTTCATTCGCGACATCGCGCGTCTCGCCGTTCAATTTTTGGTTGACGCCGCTGCCGCGATTTTGGCGTGCAGTATTCCAACGGAATCGCAATCGGTGGAGCTGCTTCTGGCGGCCGCTGCGTCAGTTGCGCCGCGAAAACAAAGCCGGTTGCAAAGTCCTCGTTCTGCCGCGCTGCGGGTCTCGTCCTCTTCAAGCGGAAGTGAGACCGAGGAGCCACCCCGGCGTCTCGCCATTCCGGCGCATAGCGATGACGACGAGGACGTTCCGTATGGACACACTGCGGCCGCCGCCAGCCCGGTTTTCGTCAATGTCCGGGACGAATTGTTTCGCCGCGTGCTTGGCGCCGTGAGCCTTCATTCGAGTCATGACGGTCACGACGGAAACGACAGCGCCGAGGAGCTGTCGAGTCGCGAAGGTTCTCAAATGCAACTGCGTCCAGACTCTGCCCCGCTTTCCGATTCCAACCGGCGCGGACGCGGTGGAGGTGCTGCGTTTCGCGCCGTCGCCCCCAGCAGCGGTATGATCGATACCATCCTCGAAGACGCGCTCGATGACCTACTGTTCTTTAGCGACGTCGTTTCCATGTCGGGAAATACAACGGCCGCTGCTGGGGTCGAAATGGCAACGACGACGGTGGCCACGAACAGTGTGATTGCCGCGGACGTACTCGACGCCATCGATGAAATTCTCTTGGCTGGATTTTTGGTCCCTGCGATTTCGTGCCTTTGTCAAGCTACAACGAGCATCGCTTTGCGAGCATCCGTTCCATCTTCGACGCCCGCAGCACACAGCCTTGCGGAGGTGGCTGCGGGAACGCGGCACAGCAGTCGCTACCGGTCGATATTTACATGGGAGGAGGGCGTGTTGGGATGCATCTTGTTGGCGAACTGGGCAAAGCAGCTCAAGCACCCGGGGCTCGCCAGCCGCTTGCTTCTCGACCGAGACGGCAAAGGCTGGTCACCGTTGCTTTGCATGCTGTTGCAGTTTATCGCAAGCCAGCCGGCCGATTCTGATTCGGGAAGTTTCGCTGGTCAGTACGTGACGGCCACGAGACACCGCGCGGCTGACGCCGCGGCGCACGCGGCAGTCGCGTCACTTTACGATTTGTCAGTTCGGCTCTCGAGTGCACCTGCGGAGGCCCTCCCGCCTCTCGCGAACTGGCGTGACGTTCGAGATAAATTGGCGGACGCATACCAAAGTGCGCTCGAAGCCTCGTCGGACCAGGAATTGGTGTCATTGAGCCAGCTGTTGACGGTCGTGTTACCGACGGTCGGTTCAGGCAGTACGGCATCGTCCCCATCCGTGCAAGACACCGCTTCCCGGTACCGGTGCTTGTTGCTTGCCGCGTCGATGCGGCCCGCGGTGTCGGCAGCCAAGCTGGTGCGCCAGCTCGACCTCGTCCGAGGTGACGCCTCCCACGGACTGGTGGTCGCGAATGGCGTCCGTCAACTCCTCCGGGATCCGAATCTGAATCCCGCGGGAGGCGATGAAGACACCGTCAACGAGCGTCTGAGCGGCTTGCTTCGGCATGGATCGACGCATCGGCTAGTCGAAGCGATGGACGTGATGCTCCGCGGGGCTCTATCCGGGACCGATCGTCTTGGCCGCGACGTTCGCCTCGCCATGTCGACGGTGGTCAGCGCCGACGCAGCCGACGAGTACTACGCCGAACTAGGGGACGCTGCGATGGAAACGGCGAGCCGTCCGAGGCTGCCACTCGAAACGCGGCAGTCGTGTGATGCTCTTGCCGCTTTTTTGAAGACAACCTACGGCAAGGCAAACCGCAAAGCACTGAATGCGCTCATCGATCGATATCAACTGGTGAATGCCGCGGGTGTCTTGCAGCACGTACAAACCGGATCGCGTGCCAAAATCACCCTCGCGGCTTGCCTTGCCGAGGTTCATGGCCGCTGCTTGGCGTTGCATCGGCTCACGTTGTCGCCTCCCATCCGACCCCCCCACAACATCGCCAACTTGCTCGCGCTGGGCAGTATGCCCTTGTGTGATCGATCGGCGCCGAAGTCGTTAGAGGAGGCGACGACAGTGACTTGGGCCATGATATTCCTCTGGGTGGCGGCACGTCGTGCCTCAAGCGTTCTTGGGGGACCTTTGACTGTTTCGGGTAGCAACGTCTCGTCCGTTGGATCGCCTCGCTTGCGAGAGTCGTTTGCGGTATTATTGGATCAACTCCGGCCGTTAATGTCCGTGACGGCTCCCCAGGACGCACCCCCTTGGGTCCTCGCAGCGGTCACACGAGGAGAGGAAGACGCTGAGCGCTCTACGGATTCATCCAAGGCGCTGCTCCGATACCACCCGCGGGTGCGCCGCGTGTGCGATCGATGCGAAGTGGCGGCGTTTCGATTGTCGGGCGCTTGGTCGGCTGTGGCCCGGAGTGCGTCTCCGGAATCCATGGCGGTCGGTCAGGCCGTCATGCTCGAGCTGTTCTCGGACGACCGCAAAAGCAGTTCGGACGCGGTTGTTGATGAGGAGGCCGCGTACCCTCCGCCCGTTACATGCTCCTGGATGCGACTCGTTCCGGTGGTGGCGAGACGAACGGCGGATGATCAACTGCGAGTCTATGCTCGCGAGCTTACCTCGGCGCTGAACAGTGGCGAAGGTCAATCCGTCGATCACATTAAGGTCTTCAACGAAAGGGCTGACGCCCTGTCTAGTGTCGAAGCGAAAACACATATCGTCTTGCCGGTGGCCTTGGTGACTGCCGAGGTTGATGCTCAGTTGCCGTTCAAGATGCTGGTGACGGCCTTGCCGGGGTATGCGCCGGCGGTGATTGACACAGAGTTGGTGATTGTATTTCGTAATCACAGCGACTGCAAGGAGGCCGTTCGGGTACTGAGGAAGGCGTCAAGTGACACCATCGGTGGCCAGAGCCGGCGACTGGCGGACGTGTTCGCACTTTAGCCCTCCCGTGCACATTCCGATCATCACAACTTCAAATTAAAGTTGGTAGAAGAGGAGCGGATGGGTTCAGCCGATTGCGATCTCGG
>ERZ1292630.1778-Hain-H41-02um-R3-1778-length-20634-cov-9_pt1 | contig 20634 bp, 10 predicted proteins | sample MGYA00564408_ERZ1292630 | MGnify/ENA primary metagenome ERZ1292630 (study PRJEB36523, sample SAMEA6512641) | groundwater metagenome | collected 2019-01-08 | study: AquaDiva: Metagenomics assemblies of 32 groundwater samples
CATTGACACCCTCCTCGTTCAGCGTTCCGACGGTCGGCATGGCAGCAGGAAACTGGTCACATAACCACGCAGAAATAAAAACAGAAACAAACACACATCCCAAACGCAAGCACGCACTTGCGAGCTGAGGGAGACGAAAATGATACCTTCCGAGTTTCCCAGTTCGGTCCCTATCGCACCGTTTTGACGCGCACATCAACCATCACATCACACAACGTCACGCACCGTCCATGGGGACGCGTCAAATGTTGTTGTTACTTCTTCCGCCCGCCAAACCAACCGCCGAACCAACCGGCCTTCCCTTGTTGAGGCTTTCCGGCAGCGTCTGCCGCGCCGCCACTTTCGCTGCGAGGGGGTGCCGCAGTGGTGGCGGCAGGGCCAGCCGACACTTGCGTCGGCACAGCGGCCGTTCCCTTAGCGCCCTCCGTAGCCGGAGTCGATGATGCAGTTGCCGCAGCAACTTCAGGAAGCGACGCCGCACCCCGACGCGTGGGAATCGACAAGAAGGTTCCGGCGACGTCGACAAACACCGGTTTGCTGGGCATCGACTGGAAATCTGGCGGGAAGCGCGCAAATCCGTCGCACGGCGCAAAAGTGTTGGGCTGCTCTGCCGCGTACGTGGGTGCAGTGCCGTCGCGGCTGGCTTGTCCACTCGTCGCCGTTGACACCACGCTGGACTGAAGAACCTTGACGCGAGAGAGCGCACCCACGGGCACGATGTCGCCTTCCACCTCAAAAAGGGTGCTCGCGCGGGCCGCCACGGCCGCCGCTCGTCCGCGGTTGACCAGCGCCGATTGCGTTGCCGGGACGCACCGCTCGATGGAGCTGGCGAGGTCGACGGTCGCGGCAAAGGCGTCCAACGCCTGCTGGCGCGATGACTCGGGAGCCGTTGCGGGGGAATTCGCGGCCGCTGGACCAGCGGCCGCGTTCGTGTGATAGCGGTCGTGGCGAAGCGTCAGCCAGCTGTGACCGACGAAATACACCCGGTCGCATCGCAGCCGCTGAATGAGTTGTTCGACGACGTCGCCGTAGACACCATTGCCTTCGACACCGGGGAGCAGGAGCATGTCATGGGCCTTCTGGATCGCGAGGTCGTACATGCGAATGACGTCAAGCGGACTCGCCAGATGGCCTGCGTTAAAAGCGATGTCCTTCCGACTGAAGGCCGTTGCACTCGACAAGGATGCCGACGACGCGCCACCCGCAGAAAAGGAGAAGCGTCGATACGTTGCCGTCGGGGGAATCGTCAGCGTGGTGACCGGGGAGGAGCCGCTGCTCGCAGATGCGGCGGCGGAATCGTCCAGCTGCTGCGTCAAGAAGTCTCGCGAGATGGCAAAGCGCGCGGCCAAGCCGAGCGCCATCATCACGGCCCGCCAGACGTGGTAGCCGTTCAGTTTGTAGGTTAAGAAGTGCGTGAGCTGGTGAAGGGCCGTTTTGCGTGCTGTGGAGTCTGCGGAGCTTCCAGAGGCGATGACGGCCCCCTTGGCCTCGGATTTTAAAATGTCGAGGGCGTCGTTCACCTTCGCGATGGCGCGGTCGAACGCCTCGACGACTTTATTCAACGCCGACTGTTGTTGGAAGGTCATCCACAGTGCCTCAGGCACTGCGCCCCCCGTGGCATCGGCGCCGTCACTTGCAAAAGGATGCAGCGAGATGACTGGAAGCAACTCTGCCGTCAGCGCGAAACCGGAACCATCTGCAGCCGCCGGGGAACTGACCGCAAAAACAGACTGAAGGAACTTCAAGGCCAACGGCGTGCCGGACGCTGCCTCCGCTTCGCGGAGGGCTTCTTTGCAGCGGATCGACGCGATCGTCACGGTGCGGCCCAGCCACGGCACGGCGTTGAACGATGCCGCCGCCGCAGACGGATCGACGGCCGCCGCTTCGTCGGAAACAATGAGGGGTTCCGGTTGGTAGCTCGCGGCGTCCAGTCCGCGGCGTTGCAAGCAAAGGACAATGTGGTCGTCGCAGTCCACGACTTTGCTTTGCAATAAATTAAGCCGCCCGATGAAGGCCGATTTCTGGGCCGCCGTGACGGGCGGGACCACGGCTTGTATCATGAGGGTCTCCGCATAGAGCTGCGCGAAGACGTCCCGCGTGGCGCGAAATGAGTCTTCCGCTGGCTCATAGCGACCGTGAACGAGGTAGCACCGGCCAGCCATCTCCTTGGCGTAGCTGAACGCCTCCTTGAGCAAGCCGGGTGCGGCCACCGTCGTCGGCTGCTTGCATAGCAGCACGACCAAGTCGAGCATCTGCTGAGCGAGCTTGACCGCCTTAATCAGGCGTTTCTTGGCGTAGGCGAGGCAGTTGCTGCCTCCCGCTGGAGCCCCTGCGGCGCCTCCTGCTGACTCTCGACTACGAAGGGCATTGGCATGGCGCTGCTGTGCATCTTCGGACTCGGCCCAGCACCGCTCCGCGATCAAGGCCATGAGCAAAAGACTGCGGGAATCGTTTCCGACGGTCGAGAGCTGCACCTGCTTTGGTGGGACGAACGGCCGCGCCTTGCCGGTGGCCGCTGCGGCCTTGGCTGCGGCCTTGGACGCCCCACTGACGTTGCGTGCGCTGGTCGGATCGGTGACGCTCAGCTTGAGCTGCTTGCGGAGGGAGTGGATGCGTCCGGTGAGGTACGCATGGTACTGCGCAAAGTCGTTGGCTCGCAGTCCGTACTGTTGCTGCAATTCCTTCATGGACAGGAGCAAGTCGAAATTGGCCAGAGGGTGGCCGGTGGGGGCATGCGCGACCGCAGCGGTGGACATGTTGGGGGATCTGGAGACCACGAGAGGGAAAGAGAAAAAAGTGCCTACGACGACCTCCGTGGGGGTTTCAACTAATGCCACGACCAAGGAACGCATCCCTGCAGTGTGAGAAGGCCGCATCTGACTCGCGGATGTGAACAGGAGTGTACAATCGGGGACTCTTTGACCTCTGGTTGGCGGGTGCGTGTCAAAGCTACACCCGCCGATATCAGCTTGCAGGGGCCCCAGCCAGGACCCACGTTCGAATCGCATCGACGAACCTGCCGCTCTCACCAGCAGTCTGCGCTCGGCTACTGGAGGAGGTATCGCGAGCCCACAGATCAAACAAAAACCAGTCCTGCCAGCGTCCTTCAGGACCGATGTGCGAAGGCGATGCCGTACTCATTGTGGCCGTGTGCCACGGTGCCTTCTCCTGTTCCGTCTCCGAGAACCCGTAGCACCGCCAGAAGGCAGGGACGGTGCCCAAGTAGCGCCGGCGCCAGACTTCTCTCAGCTCATGATCGCTCAACGACCGAACGAGGGCAGACAACGCCGGTGCCCGCGTCGACGGAATCTGCCGATTCGAGCGAAGAGGCGAACCAACGGAAGTGGACAGTTCGATAGATGCCGTTGGGTCGGAGCCTTGGTTGATTACAAATCCGCCCCCAAATGTTCCGCTCGTCACGCCGTCCGTTCGTTCGGCGAGTGACAAAAAATCCAATACAGCATTCAATCTCGATGCTGAAACCAGAGCCGCATCCGCCCCACCTGGGAGGGCCTTGGATCGACCTCGTAGCGTCTCGTCGCCGGGACTGGATGGCGGGAGCAGATATTCATACCGACGCAACAGTGTCCGTGTGGCGGATAGCACTGCACTCCGAGAGGCGAACCCCGTCGAATGGGATGCTGCGTCACGCAATGTATCAGGTCCGATTGGATGCTTCATCGTTTGCGAAACCATGTCTTCTTCGCCGAAACGCCTCGTCGCACTTCGGGAAGCCATACTCGACAGTAACTCGTGCAGCTGCAATCGCAGCAACGCAGTTGCCATATTTGATTCGCCGCGAGACTGATTTTGCTTCAAATTCGGAGGAGAAACCGGGCAGGACGGCGGCTGCTCGACCTCGTCGTCGTCGTCGTCGTCGAGATCCTGGTACGAGTGGGATCGTTCCTCGGTCCCGCCTGAGCTGCGCTCCACCTCTGCCTCGAGCAACAAACCGGTTCTCAACGAAGCTGGCAATGTGGCGACCGTAATTCCACCCGTTTCATGTTCGACACGACGCTCGACTGTTTGCTCCGTCGTTTGGCGTGGAGTCCTCCGGCCGTGCAGGTAGGACACACACACCTCGAAGGGAATGACGCGCGACGCCCTTTGCAGCCAATAGCGGTCCCGTTCCGCGAGGCGGCGGCGACGCTCCTCCAGACGAGCGAGCCGAAGGGCTTCGTGCGCGGCTCGTTGCGGTGCCGTCAGATTTGCGTCGCGGATGTCATCTTCCTTGGCCTCGCTTGCCACGGACCTCCACTGTCCCAGAAGCGAAGGGGCGCCTCGCATGGACAACGCGTCGGCAACGTCGTCATCGAACACGTCCATCCTGGACGCCCACGTCCCCTGTGCTGCACTGGCCACGTCCGAGGTCGCGGGCTTGGCCGACGCCAGCTGCGCGTGCGCAGCCGCCAGGGAACGTTCCAAGGCCGCATTCGCCTCGAGAAGCAGATGCAACTCCACCTTGAGCTGCACGCACTGCTGATGCAGATTGGAGGCCGCAGCGCCCTTCTCTTCGCACCGTTTTGCGTCAACGTGGGCCGCGTGCGCAGCCTCGTCGATTTGCTTCTGCGCGTCATCGTTTTTTCGCTTCAATGACTCGACAATTGCCGACAAGACTTGCTGGGTGGCGGCCGCGCGCCGCTGCTCGCCGACGCGTTCCTCTTCTATTTCACGGCACCGACGGCGCAGCTGCTCTGAGTGGGATTGGTGCAACGCCAACTGCTCGCGCAGCTCCGACTGAACGAAGTACGTTCCAAACTGCACGTGGCCATCCTCCGACGTGCACGTTTCCCGATGTCGGCGGTGCTCGTCGCCGTCGCCGCCCGCCAGGACGTGGGCCATGGGCACATAGGACGCGCCCATTTGTGACGCTGCATCGGCAAGGTGCGTTCGAGCCTCCGTTTTTGGCTTAACGAGACACAGCTCCCACAGGTCCACGCGCGAGGGCTTGAAGGCTGTTTCATTCGGTATTCGCACCTGCACTGAGCGGTTGGCCCCATTGGCGGGTACGCCGCTCGCAGCCACCGGTGGTGCCATGACGATCGTGACCGTGCGTCCGCTGAGTGCAGTGAGCATCACGTTCAGGTGGCGCACGTCGCGCGGCACGACCCCATGCACACTGACCAGCGTACTGCCGAGCGCGAACGCCTGAGGTACGGCCGAAGCGGTGATCGTCAGGGTCGTGGACTGCATCATCGCGTTGAGCGCGAGCAGATGATTCGTTTGGTTTGGTGCGGCGGAGGCGCCCGATTGCAAGACGCTGGGTGCAACGCCGCCCGCACCGCGCGTACTTGTTGTGCTGTTCAACGTCGCCGCAGCTGCGGATTCACTGCTTTCGACCTGCGCCAGATAGAAATGGAATGGCTGGCCGACGTTGATCTGAAGTGCGGGGACGTTCAAGGATGGAGCGTTGTTAGCTGCTTGGCCTTCCCGAGCGGTGCCTGCGGGAAGCGCCGACGGGAGGACGCCGTGCTGGGCGTCGAGTGATTCCTGAGTGGGCCCGTGTCGGATGGATCTCTGCGATGAACGAAACTTCTGTAGCCTGGCATCATCGCCGGGCCTTCCAGACAAGAGGATGGAGGTGGTACGGCGGGCGAGAGGGGGATCGTCCGGCACCACCTGCGGTGGTGGGGGCGCTGTCGAGTGGGCTGGGGCATCCTCGGTGGTAGCGCTACGGTCCACCGTTGCAGCGGCGCCCAATCCCTGTCTATCTCGATCCCACTGCGACATAGTCTTTTCGCGCCAAATGAACGAAAAGTGGTTGCAATAATGAGATGCGACCTTCTGACAGGCGCGACACTCCGAGCAAGGTATGCAACAACAAACGAATTCTCCTTCTGCAAACGACACCTTGACCGATCGACGTACCGTTGTGGCCGACTTGGGTTTGGGTAGGTCACACCGCACCAAAAAAGGGTTAGCACTCTCGAAACCCATGCCCACGGTTCTGGCACGGTCGTTACTATGCCAGAGGAGAAGGGCGGGAAGAAAGGGAAATGGGAAGAAAAGGAGGAAAACGCGGCCGAAACGTTCTGCGGCAGCGTAGCTCCCAGTCAGTCGGTTAATGTAGTGTTCAATTGGGGGTGCCGGAGAGACACATTGGAGCAACGTGGGCACTCACTCGTTCAGATTCTCTCCTCTCTCTCACTTCTTCGCCGACGCCTTCTTCGCGGCGGTGGACGCGGCGCGGCGGTGAATGAGGGTGTTGAACGCGATGGTGTCGACACGCTTGCGGCCATCCTTGGTCAGCACGCGGCCGGAGAACTTTCCCTTGGCCACTAACTTAAGGCCCTCGAGGCTACGGCAGCACCAGTGAAGCAGGCCGCGGCACGCCTTCGCGGTGTGCTCTGGAGCCGAACCATTGTTCTGCTTTTTGCCGAATGCCTTGCTCAAGCCGCCGTAACCGGTGCCGGGGCGCACGTAGATGCGACGGAGCACCGCGGCGCAGCGGTAGTAATACCAGTCGGGGTTCTGCGGTGCACGCTCGCGGCCGTAGCCGGTTTTAACGAGTTCGGTGCAGCTGGGCACGAACAACTTGCCCTCTTGCTTGAGGTGGGCAGCCATCGCACGGACCCACTTGTTGGCCGCGACGTCGCGGAGGGTCGCGCCCTTTCGCTTGCCAACGTTACCGACACGCTTTTTCGCGGCGACCATTTGCGACGAGGTGGAATAAAAACAAAAAAAAGCTGTTCGGATTAGGTTCCTAAGCACGCAAAAGCACATTTCCCGTGGGCGCGTTCCCGTGCGTGAGAAACTCCTCCACCGTTGGTCCGGGCCACAGCTCACATGTGACGTCGCTCGGCGCCGACAATTGGTCGAGAGTGTGGAGGCGGGGAGGCACTACGCAGGTGGGCGTAGGCGACGTGCGCCCTTCGCTCGTTTCATCGAGCCGGGGGAGGGCAACGACTGGAGACACATGGTCGACATCATGGGCTAGCGGCCTCGGCGTGCCGCAGACGTGCACAACGACTGTGAAAATTTCTCCCGTGATCCATCACACGACGTTACACGCTACGCCATGACAACCTCGTCTTGCGAACGCAGGATGCTCTGGGCGTATTCAAGCAGCGCCTGCTGCACTCTGGGGTCCATCGCCACCGATCGCGGGGCGACGAGATGCTCGTCGATATAGTACGCGAAGTATCGGTATCCCAGACCGCCGTCGGCCCTCCGAGGACCTTTCACGTCCCACACTGACGACGCGGCATGCACACCATATTGCCAGCCACGCCACGCCACTCGCAAGAGCCACTGGATGGCGATGGCGATGTGACGCGAGAGACGTTTCCCGCCTACTGACGGCGTCGCAGCCGTCGTCTCCCTCTCGACAAGGGCATCGTGCTCCCCGCCGCCTTCATCGTCTCCACGTTTTTTTTCCGAGTGGTCGTGCCGATTCCCGACTGTCGTCGTGGTGTGTCGTCCAATGAAGAGTAGCTCTCGTTCCACTGCCGGATGCAATGCGCAGTGAACCGATGTGTGGCTTCCCTCGAAGGGGGTCTTCAAAAACAGAAGCAGCACTCCCTTGATCACCTTCTCGATGATCGACAAGAGCCAGAGAGCCACGCCAGGAGAGAATCGAGTCCAAATTCTCGCGCGTCTCAAAGGAAACAGGAAGTCGCGGAACAATTCCGTTGTGACAACGCCGGGGTGCACGGACATGGCAAGCACCATCGGGCCAGCGGGTAGCATGCTCGTCCCGGCTCGGCGCTCGGCTGCGTCGGGAAGGCCCATGCGAAAGAATGAATCGGCCTGCTTGCCGTCGAGCCCGCGTCGTCGAGAGGCGGCGGACGACGATGTCTCATCCATCCCGATGATTGCGGCGGGAAGCCATTCGGGCGTCCAGTAGTTTGCCGCCGACTGCTCCCGCATCATCGCCGTGGCGTGTACGATGTTGCCCAACTTGGACATTCCATACCAGCGAAACGCCCGCATGGGCTGATGGGCTGCGGCCGCAAGAACCGCAACCGCCGCGGCCGACTGCTTTTGCGGGGCGAAGCCGCAACCTTGTTCAGGAGGAATGCCATGATGCTGGTGAGGCGAACTGTCCCGCCGCAGAGTCTGCATCGCGCGGTGCACTTGCGCGTAGTCGTGCATTTGTCGATGCGCCTCACTCCCGATATTGACAAGCCTCGATGGCCGACCACGGCGTAAAAACGCGCCACGCAGTAGGGGAAACAGAAGCCTCGATAAGTACGCTGTTCCCACAAAGTTGGCACCCATGTGAATTTCGAGTCCGTCCGTGGTGAAGCGGGGTCGCCGTCTCGGAGAAAAGATTGACAAATGGTTTATCAGCGTGCCGCCGTCAGCGTTCGAATCGACGCTGCCCTTTGTGGTCGTGTCCACATCGGGGGCGGCGTCATCGTCGGCCACGAAACAACCCGCATTGTTGACGATCAGATCGATGTATGGCACGCGCAGCTGCGTCGTGATTTGCTGCACGAATCGTCGGACGCTATCGAAGTTACCGAGCTCCAGCTCCAACACAAAAAGGCGAGGAAGCCGCGAGGCCGGCGCGTGCAGCACCTTGTCCGCAGAGGGGCCGAGGCCCACTTCGATATCAGCCGCACCTCGATCCTCTGGCCCTCCTGCGACCGGGGCGTCATAGTATTCCGGTGGCCATCGCAACGGAGGAACGACGACGCTACTGCCCTTTTTCCCGCCTCCTGGCGACGAGCTCGTCGATCCACGACTACTACTCGCCACGTAGAAAGACGCACAGTTTTTCCCCACCGTGTCTGGCATCTTGGCCTCCCGAGCAATGGCCTCCGCACACGCAACTCCACTCATCTTGGTCCGCGACGTCACGATCAGTGTGCCGACTTCGCCACTTCTCAACAGTTGCACGGCCGTCCAGAACCCGATGCCCCCCAGGCTGGTGCCGGTGACAATGGCGATGAGCGGCGGCCCTTCCGCGGCCGATGCCGATCGCTTCGCCGCCTCGCCACGATACCACGGAGTGAACAATTTCCGACCGCTGGCAAGGTAACGCTGCCATAGCGCGAACCAAGGCGACAGCAGTAGCAGCTCTCGAAGCGACCTTGGCCGGTAGAGTCCCATCAGCACAAGCACGAATAGCACGACAATGGAGAGGGCGCTCAGCACTTCGGCCCGCGGCAACGCGCGGTTGAAAGCATTGAAACCCCTTCGCGCACCTTCGAAAATGGGCGCCAGCTTCATTGGTGCCGACATCATACGTGCCGCCGTGATCCGCCACAAGTAGAGCAAGGGGGAGCACCAAAACCCCCACTGGGGCCCAGCGGCATCAAAATGGCGGTTTCTGTTCCACGACTCGCACGTTACCAAAGGGGCCATGCCACGGAACGTGGCTGGGTGGACATGGTGGTACCTATACAGGGGGATGACTGCCCTCTCGCTCTCTCTCTCTCTCGCGTGGCCACAGGAGGGTGTCGGAACATCCAGCGCGATTGCAGTGGATCAGTGCTTCCAGCGACTGCGTTGGACACTCATTAACCGGGCCCCTCCACGACGACCCTCAAGATTGCCACCCTCAGGGTCGCGGCTCGAAGAAGGGGCGACAGACGACCTGTCGTCCGCGCCTGCGAGGCGCCGCTGCAGCGGGCGGCCGATTGCTCCACTCGAAGCGACATACGCTTTCGAGAGCAGCCGGTCCAGCACCGCGGCCTCCTCCCGCAAGGCAACGTCACCCGTCGTCGCGAGCGCACGGCCACAGCAATAACAAGGAGGAGCGTAATAGGAGGGGTCCATGGGCAGCGGCATCGACGACGGACCCTGATGATGCTGCTGCAGCAGCTCTTGCCGCGCGGCGCCTGCGACGCCACCAATCCGCACGTGCTTGGACAGCATGCTCATGGACTTCTCGTTTTGCGATGAGTGAGATGGAGACGTCGACAGCTGGCCGCCCCCTCCATAGTATGCACCTTCCCCGCTGCTGAAGTCTTGCGGCCCCGCGGGCGGAGGGGGAAGCGGGGGCAACGGGTGGCCCCCGCTATGATAGTCCGGGAACACGCCGTTCGGATCGTCCGTGGTGGTCGTCACCGAGTGCAAGAAGCGGTGGCGGCCCGTTTTTTCTCGTTGGCCGAAGCCGTCGAGCAGAGACGCCCCGCCGCCGAGGTTCCAGTCGTTTTGAGATTCTTGAGCTCGCTGGCGCTGGCGCGCGAGCAACATGGAAGTCGCTGGTTCACCACCAAAGCAAAGGCGGTGGCTGCGTTTATTTACGATAACATCAACGGAACAGAGATCTCGCAGCTGTTGCCGCCCTAGCCACACGCCCGAAAGAAAGGAAAAAGAAAAGCAAAACGCGCGTCGCCCCCCGCTCCTATGGATCGTCGTAGGAGGTTGTGCCATCAAGCATCGTAGTTAATCGCCACGACCCCTGACGGACCACCCCCCACACTCCCGGACGCCTCATTCAACACGCTCTCTTGGAGCGACACGTACTTCAGAATGGCCTTTTTCGACGTGTCTTGAAGCTCGCCGTTCAGAATAACCTCGTCCAAGAGCAAATAGGCCTTATGAAAGTTGAAAATAAGATCCAGCTCACAGACGTTGCCAAAGTACTTGTCGAGCACTTCCACGAAGAGGTGGATCGTTTCGAGCGCCAGAAGTTCATTTTCCTCAGGAGAAATGGCGGCCACGAAGTACAGCGACGCGTATCGCCGGAGGACCACGCGCTGACCTCGGTAGTCAATGACATTCGAGCTCTTCGTTGACCTCGCGATGATGATCGACGACAGCTCGCGGACAATTTTAGCCTTCTCTTTGACGGCGGTCGGTTGGTACCATTTGGATAGCCTCACTTTGCCTTGTCGGCTGATCAACAGGAAGTATTGGACCGCCATGGTTTTGGTGTTGGATCGAAAATTCCTACTCCGGCTGCGGCGACGGTCCCCGGAGGAGAGGGGAACAAAAGGAAAGCTGTGTGAAGAATCAACAAACAGGCGATGTGGGTGTGGCGAAGAGACATCATACGTAAACCCCATTCGGGGCCCCCATGAACGATCGACAAAGACAGAAACGAGAGAGGAGACACTTTTGACTGTTATCGCTGAAAGACGGAAGGATGGGGCAGATGTCACGTTTCGTGAAATTTAACTCTTCTCTCTCTCTCTCTCTCTCTCTCTCTCTCTCGCTCGTTCCCCTCCTACTGACGACGACTACGTGCCGTCGCCGCCCTCGTCGTTCATGGCGAAGCTGAACAGCGTGCGGCTGGTGGGATGCGGCACGTTCAGCTGCGTCCGCGCGACTGGCAGTCCAGCGTTCCGTGGCGGCGTCACCGTACGCCCGCCCGCCGTGGGAGTGAGATTGAAACCTTGCGTCGCGCGAAGTTGAGCGTCGGGCTGGCGCCGCGCGGTCAGCGGCGCTTGTTGCACAGTCGGTGGCTGTGGCTGTGCGGCCTCCGACCGGAAATTCAGAGCATCGAACGCTGCTGCGGCTGGTCGAACGAGTGGCCCGGCAGGCGGCGACGGGCGCGTCGTCACCTTCGGTGCCTGTGGCGAAGGCTCAAAGGTGTCGAGAAGCTCGGCCATGTTTGTCAGTTTCAATGATGTTGTCCAGTCGAAGGTGGAAGAACCTTGCGGGTCGGCGGTGCTCACTTCCGCTTGCGTGCGAACCGCAGGCTTGGCTGACGCCACCTGAGGCACGACCGGGCCATCCAGACCTGTTGACGACGCTCGAGAGCGGTCGCTGCTTGATCCCGGCTCGCTGGCTGGATGACGGTCCTCGTTCGAGGCAACGTCCGCCGCGTCATCGTATTCGCGTGCATCGTCCACGGCGCTGTTAGCCCCCTCTGCGCCATGCAGCGCGTCCTCAGGATGATTGGAAGTGGCTTGGAATGCGGGCAGCTGCTGCACCCAGTTTGTGATATTGGCGAACCTGGCGCCTTGATGTGCCGATGCCGTTCCGGAGGTGCCTGCTGCGCTGGGCAGCAGCACCGCACTTGCCGTAGCGTGGCCAGCGGCGGCACGAGGCGATGGGAGGACGGCGACGACGTCGTCGTGGCTGAGCATGAACACGTCCTGCACGGCGTCGACGTCATCGTCGTCGTCGTCGTCGTGGACGGTGGCTCGGTGGCTGAGGGATTGCAGCGCAGCGGCGGTCAGAGGCACCACGGCACGCCCCCCGGCGGCCGCCGCCGCGCGTCCAGACGGGCCGTGCGAGGCGGCGCGTCGGGGTGCGTCCTCCCTTGTGCCATCCAGCTTCGGGGGATGGACACCGCCGTGAGTCGAACGGCTGCGGCGTGCGTTGGCCCCTGTAGCGACGGGCGCGGAAGGACCTCCGCGATCCTTCTCGGGTGACTGCTTGGTGGGGTGCTGCTGCTTTCGGTCTTGTCGATCACTTGCTTTCGGTTGCCCCTTGTGGTTGTCCACGGGCACCACATTCGAGGTGTCCATGGACGAGACACCTCCCGCTATCTTCCGCATGGCCGGACTGGTGGCTGGCACGGCGTCCGCTGCGTCGTCGAACGCGGCCGTGGGTGCCAGCGCGAGCAAGCCTGTGGCTGCGGCGTCGTCTTCGTCTTCTTCTTCCATCGCGAATGTTCTGTAGAGGACGTCGGCCGTGGATTGGGCGTCGTGCCGTGGCGCGCGCGATAATGGCATCGACGACGTCGCCTGCGCGGGGGCGAGCGTCGGTGAGGGGAGCAAGCTTGTGAGGGGGGAGTCTCCCACGCTGCCTGCTCGGCGAGCCGGGCGACGCGTATCGCCGCCGGCAAAGTCGACCCTCGTGTTCGAAATATTGGCCGTGCCGATGGCGTCCAGTTCGTGATGAGTGATCCAGTAGTCAAGCGAGGCAGCACTCGGTTCCCGCGCAACAGCCGGGATACCACCACGGCCGTCGTCGTCGTCTGCCATGTCGTGTCGCTGTGTGTCGCGGGTGACGGCTGTGGTTTTCGTGCCTAGCAGGTCCCTGAACCAATCGTCCATGCCTGAGGCCGCCGAGGTCAGATCGATTGGCACCGCAGTGGGGCGCGGCGGCGGCGACACCTCCCCCCCCACGCCATCCGCTTGCCACACGCCAAAGCCGTCCGCGCCGCCGGCGGTGTCGTTGCTCCTTCCAGCACGCCGCGCATCGCCGAGCAGCTCCTTGCCACTCACATGGCCACCCGCCACGATGCCTGCGGCATCGTCGTCCTCTCCGCCGAACTGTGCCGTGATGGAGGTCAATGGCCGACGCCTCGCCGACGATGGACCCGCCGCACCGGCCCCCGCGGCGCTCGACATGACGTTCTTCCAGCGATTGCCCCCCGCTTGCGGCTGCCTCGCCGCTGCGTCGCGCACAAGCAATGGGGCACGGCGCGCGACGGCGGCGGCTCCCGGCGTCGGCGTGGGCACCGCGAGGTCGTCACCGTCAAGGGGGGCACTCAAGAATGAAAAGGGGTGCGGCGCCGCACTGCCGTTGCTGCCAACACGCCGGCCGCCGTCGTCGTCGTCGGCTCGCTCCGACTTGCCCTGCAGCTCCATGTCGAGCATATAGGGGTCGGTGACGTCGTAGATATCGTGACTACCGCCCAAGGACGTTGGGCCATCGCCCCCCGTGGTGGCACGGCGTCCGGCGCTGGCGACATACTCATCGTCATCAAACGCCGAAGCGGCGAGTGGCATCAAGTGGGCCGCGTCGTTTCCGGTCGGCATCCACGGGAGTGTCGATTCGGCGGCACCCACGGCTGCATCAACATCGATCCGTGGTCCCGAGGCGCTTGGCACCAAGGAAGGCGGCGGTTGAAATGTCACGGGGTGCATGGTAGAGCGAATGTGCGCCGTCGCAGGTGTGATCTCAATCGATGCCCCCACCACAACACCGTGTCGCAACATTGGACTTCCGGCCACAATGGGGGTACCAGGCTCCATGAACGAAACGCGGCTGCTCGCCGTCGGAGCTGGCTCGGGCCGCCGCGAGAGGGCAGGTGGCGGCGCAACCGGCTGGCTGAGTAGCACGCCGGTCGCGGAACCGTCGTCGTCCCAAACGCCACCAGCACGTGGTGGAGGCGGCGGGCGCGCAGCGGTGCGGCCAGTGAGCCGGGCAAAGATGCTGTCGGGATCATCTGCTCCTTCCTGATCGGCATCTCCCCCTGCGGCGGCCGTCACCATCAGTGATTGGATGCCGCCCGTACTGGCTCCGCCCACGTGGTCAGCTGCCTCCCCTTCGCCGTCGCCGATGATCGTCACCACCGGACCATGGCGCGACCTTCGACTGAAGCCGCCGGTGGTGCGCTTGCTCGACCCGGGCGGCGGGATACCAATCGCCGGTTTTCGACCAAAATTTGGCTTCAGGGAAAAGGCTGTTGGCGACCCGGTGTCGCCACCATCCAAATCGACGCCCGGGGCGTCTTCCGTCCAAGGCATGAAGCGGTTCTGTGCGTCGCTTGGCTCCAACTCATTCTGCGGATGGGCGACATCGCCGTCGTCGTGCCAGTCACGCCTCAGCGACGCAAGCCTGCGCTGCCTGCCGCGTCGCGCATCGACCGGAGACGTGTCATCGTCTTCGTCTCGAACGAACATGACGGAGCGACTCGGCACACCTCGCACCAACGAACTCGCTGCCCCGTCGAGAGCGAGAGGTGACCGGGGACCGCCGGCGGATAGCGGGTCATCGTCCATGCCCAAGGCGACGACAAGCGGCGACCCTTCGGTGGTCGTGGTGCTCTCGCGATGCTTTGAGGGAGTGTGGAAGTGCAACGGCGACCTTGCGTCCGACACGGCTGACGATTTTCGACGCGCAGATCCGTGACTTCCAAGCAGCTGAGATGCGGAACCGTCACTAACTTCGAGCAATTTCGACGCATCCAGAACCTGCCCGTGCATGGCGTGGAAGGACAAGTGGCTGCGTGCCAGCTGTAGCCGCTCGGACGACCCGGACGAATCGGCGCGGCGCAGCACGTCGTCGACATACGCTTCTTGCTCTTCGATCGCCCCACCCCGAGGGTGTGCCGGCGGCGCATTGAGTTGATCGAGCAGCCGTTGCTTGTGGCGCCTAACGCGATGCAGCAGACGCAGGGACACAATAAAATCTTCCAACGCGGCAGGCCGCTTGCTCGTCGCGAGCCGCTGCTGATTAGGTGCCGCCGACGTGGCGACCGACGGTGGGCCGCTAAATTCGTATCGCTCGCCCGTGACAGGATCCACAAGGACCGTCGTGCTGCCAAACATGGGCAAACTAATGGCGGCCTGCCTCGCCGCCACCTCGGCGGCCTGCTCGGCGCCGAGCATGAGTGTGGACCGACGGCGCGACCGCCGACGCGACATGGTCGATGATTCCAGGGACGGCTCCATCGCTAATGGAACGTCGGTCGGGTCGGGATTGACCAACAAGTCGTCGGTGAGCACGGGCCGAACCCGATCGGCAGCGGCGGCCGTATCGATTGCGTCGCCGTCATTGTCATTAGCATGGGGAGAACAGAGAACGCTGGCGAGATGCTGGTCAAAATGGTGGTGCTGCGCCGCCGCCTCTGCGTCCCGCTCGCTGACTGCGCCGCTGTGCAGGACGTTGAGTCGCCGCTGGCGTTGCGGTTCAGTAAGAACGGATGCAAAGAGGACCAAACGTTGCACGACGTCCGTCGCGGCTTGGACGACCGTGCCCAGGACTCCGGACGACGACCCTGCGGCGGTGGAACCTGAAGCGGCGACGGTTTGCGTGAAGGAGCGGGCAACGTCGGGTGACGCGTTGGCGCCGGGCTCGATCGAAATCACCGCCGCGAAGGGAACGGCAGACGATCGCCGACGGGGACGAAACGTGTCCAGACCAAACAGGCTCGACAAACGGCGTCCCACACTGCCGCTATTTTTTACGTTCGCACCTTCCTTGGTTGGCGATGCGTTCGAGTCGTCCGGGTCAAGGACGCGGGTGGAAGCCTCGCGCATGGCGCGGGCGAGTTTGGCATCTTCGTCTTCGGCCTCCTCCACATCGGCATCGCGCTGCACCACATCATCGAACTCAACGAAGTGCCCGTCGTCCTCGGCGGCATCCTCGACGGCACTTTCTCCTTGCGTAACCCCTTCGGCATCCCCGAGCCGTGCCCGTCGTTCGGCGGCCGCACGAGAATTGAGCACCAAGATGCGTCGGCGTCCTGCCCGTTTCCACTTCTGAGTCGCCACCGCAACCACAAAGTAAGCAAGGTACGTCATGATCGCAAGCATGTTGACGACGAACACGACCACGCTAAGGGCGAACCACGTCGGATTGTCGTTGCGCACTTCTGGATTGAGGAAGAAGAAGACGAGCACGACGTTGAGCGTGACGATCATGCAGGATTGGCCCATCGCCTCGACGAGATGCAGTCGCGGGGACTGATAGGGCTGCATAACGATGTGAGCCAGGAAGCTCGCGATGCAGCTCCACAGGAATAAAATAGTTTGCAACTTGCCCCAGGGGACGAAGACGACGATGAGCATCACGATGAATTTACGAAGCATATTGGTCGTCTCCCACCACCAGCACGCGCTCCGGAAGCCGTTCATGAGAAAGGCCATCCATGTTCGTGCCAGGACGATGCCCCCCGCGTGGCGGAACCCCACGACGGTGGCGACGATGCCGCCAGGAACGCAGAAGCCGTAGATGCTGAGCATCGTGATGGCGAGAATCCAATTAAAATGGTAAACGTCCGATGCGCAATTCACGGTGCGGTCACGAGAAAACAGACGCTGAATCCCTTCACGTCCCATGTCGATCTCGTCGCAGCGGAAGATAAGGCCGCTACTCTGAACAAGCGTTGGGTAGGTCAGAGTCAAGACGACCAAGGTGGTGACCATCAGCGTGCCAGGGAAGCTGAAACGCCGCTGGCGCATCGAAAGAATTTCCTTGACAAAGTTGATGCGGGACATCAGCACCGCGTCGGGGTTGGGCACGCCAAGCTGCTCTGGCAAGTCATGATAGAGGGCGCTTGTCGACAGCGTCGTGTCGCTGTTGGAGCTCGACACCGCGGAGTGGCGACGGGAGGAATCCTCGCCGTCTGAGCTGGAGGACGCGTGCAGCGCCGAGACAGCGACGGACCTGCGTCGGTCACGAGAACTTCCGCTCGTATCGCCCCCGGATGACAAGTGACTTGACTTCGAGTCTCCGGGGGACCTCCCGGACGTCGAAATGGACTTTCGCTTGCGTCGCATTGTTCGGGACCTCACCAGCGCGTTTTCCAATGCATGTGACTTACCGGCAGCGGCATCCACGGCAGTTACAGCTTGACTAGCTGGCTTGCTGACCGCGGTCCCCGCCGTTGCGTTCGTCGCCTCGGACATCTCCTGCAAGATAGCCGCCTCCGCCTCCGCCTCAAACCGACGCCTTTCTTCCTCAACGCGTTTGTGTTCGGCGACGATGAAGCTTTTCTGAGCTTCCTGCAGCACTTTGCACTCGTCGACTGCGTCTTCCGACAGGCCCACGGCGGCTTCGGTGGCCCTCAGGGCTTCCATGATCGGCCGATCAGAGGGCGCGAAGCGTTTCAGTAAGATGAAGGCAACCGGTGTGACCAAGGTAACGATCGCCCAGGGAGACACCAGCAAGGCTTGATACTTGCGAAAGTACCCAACGGGCGCAAGCGCAGTCCACGGGCGAGAGCCCATCGACCTCGATTTGTACCTTACTCAGAATCGACCAAAGCACATCGAGCAACGACGGCCACTGCACTTGGAGCTCCGCGAGCTTCGACAGAATTTGCATGTGGGTGACGAGGTTGCGCAAGACGATGGGAGCCTCGTCGTTCTGGTTCCCCGTCATGAAAGACATCACGAGGAAGCCCAGGACGACGGTGATGATCATGACGACCGCCGCAAAGAGCGCACCGTTGGAACTCGTATCCGGGCACTTCGAGCAGGTCAACGACGTCTTGCCATAGCCAGCGAGGCACGTGGAACATAGCGGCCCGTGATAGCCAGGGAGGCACTGGGTGTCGTTGAAGCAGCTGTCGCCGCTGACGGGTGCGCCGCAGTAGTAAAAGCTCAAGGTCGTGTTATCCGCGCGCCAGTAGTTGTCGCGGGTGCGAATGACGAACGTGCCGTCGCAGATGCCTTCCAAGGGGCAAGGGAAGCACTGGCTCGTGTTGTAGCGCGCGAACTCTGCCTTGGGCAGGGGCCGATGACGATAGGAGGGGACACGAGTTCCGGCTCCGGCAGGCCGTCGACGATGAACCGGAGAAAATAGTCGATGCCGCGGCGGCCGGTCACGGACAGCCCTTCGGCTTTGAACTGATTCCGTCCGTCGCGATGATCGTGGCCGTGCGCTGCTGGGGCTGGTCGAGCATGTCATCGTACGCGATCACCACTCGCACGAGCGTGACGAGGGGAATCTTGTCGGTCAGAATTCGAAGCACGTTTCCGGCAGCATCTTGCACGCCGAGGATGGGCTGCACGACAAGCGTTGGGGCGACGTTAGACGATACCGACGAAGGGTATCGCGCGAAGTACAGTCGATAAGGGTCTCCTTCCAGAATGGTCACCATGGCGGATGAGCGCCAGCCCATTCGACTTTCGACGAACCACACTGTGAGGACACCCACGGCCGGACTGCGCAGGGATACATTTGAGAAGAGTATCCTCCCCGCGGCGTCACTGGCCGTGAACGCCCCGAGAAGCTGTGGCAGCTCCGATGATGGTGACGGCGACGTCGCCGTCGGATCTATAGGGGTGGCATCGGCTGTACCGTTGCGCTCGGCGAGAACACTGGGCATCGCGGATATCGTTGAGACGTTTAGTGACGTCGTCGTGGAAGTCGCCAACGCGGAAGATGTCGTGTCCGTCGCCTCGCGCGGCACGAACGAAACGGCCACCATCGTGACTGAGTAATTGCCCGCGCCGACGGTGTAGCTTCTCAGCGCATGCTTGGCTTCATCCGTGATGTCAACAGTCAACGTCGGCAGGACAGTAACCGGCCGACTCTTCAGCACAATCGACACGGTGGGAGCCGCCGAGCCTGCCGCCAGCGATGTGCTGTTCGTTTGCCGCCGCTGCGACGATCCCTGTGGGCTCGTGCCGTTCGAAGGAGGGGCTGTCGCGGTGGTATTGCCGGTCGCTCCTGGACTACTGCCACCGCCAGCACCCTCGTCCACCGACACGACCAATCCAAAGTCGTTGCCCAGGAGGTTGAAGACGATCCTCGAGCTCGAAAAGATGGTTCCGTCCACAGACACCTCAAGGTAGCTGGGCTGCGACAGGGTGCCGTTGTACGGTGGAAACCGGCACACCAACGTGTTGCTGTCGATGGACTCCCCCGGCACGATAATGCGGGATTTGGCGGTCCAGACTGACTTTTTCGCGGCCACCGGAGCGGCCGTTGTTGGTACCGGAATAGGGCCGACTGAAGCCGCTTCCACCGTGGTGGACGCGTTAGACACCGTGGTTACGTTCGACGATGCTGCCAAGGTGGACGAAGATGTGGTGATGGAGGAGGTCGTGACCGTGGTTGCCGAATCGGCCACATAGTCCGTATCGGAGTACAAGGCGCAATATAGCAGCCACGTGCGGCAATCCACACATCGAACGAACCCGACACCCTGCACGGTGACGTTGGCGCCCGTGGACGCGAGTCCAAAGTTCGCTCGAGTGCGATTGTCGACGGCGGATCGCACGATGGGGGTGCTCACCCTCCGGATGGTCTTTCGGTTGGACGTCGTTTTCGTTTTATCCGTCGTTCCAGGGTTCCATCATCTCGACCGTCTCACCGGAGCAGCTTTCAGAGCCCCCGGAAGGAGCGAGGCAAGTCACCATGGTTGAGTTGAAGTATTGCTGAAGCGGCACTTCGCGACCTCCGAATGAGCAACGCTGACCGGAGACGAATCCCGTGCCCGCCACCGTGACGGTCGTGCCGCCCTGGGTGTCGGCGAATTCTGGCGTGACGTCCGTCACGGCGAATAAGGATAGTTCCACGACCCGCAGCGCCTGCCCCAGCGGCACCAGTAAATTCACGCTTCGAGTGTCACTACGCACGGCGAAGCCAAGAGCGATTTCTCGGTCTGCTCCGACCACGTTGAACCTGGACTGACCGATGACGATGCATGTTTCCATGTCGAAGCGGTAGACGGCGGTTGGACCATCGGCCGTGTTCAGCGCGATGTAACCCTGCTGCGCAAAACTATCCAAGAGCAGCGCGGTGACGGTCGCCGATGCTTTGACCGCGACCTGCAGCCGGAACGGGACGGGCTGTCTGGCTGTGGTGTTCCACGTGAAGCGGCCAAAGTATGTGTTGGCGGAAGTCCCGGCCACGAAATAGATGACCGACGTCGCCGCCTCTCCGGCTGAGGTGCCTCCTCCTTTGACCGTGGTGTAGCGGTGCGTGGCCAGGGACAGAAGGGCACATGTCATACCACAAGGCGAGTCTTGCAGCAGGGGCGTGATAATGCTGCTCGCGTCGAAGTCGATACGGAGACCAAGCGTATTCATGGCTGAGGGAGAGGTGGCAGTACCGGATCGCGTCACGGTGACCAGCATCAGCGTCGTGCCGCCGTACGCGTTGGACTGACCGGCAACCCAGAAAGAATGGGGATGATCAGGCGATGCAGGCTGGATGGCGGCAGCGTCGGCGATGTTGGCGTCTGCGCGGCAAATGGCGACCACCTTGGAAAGGCCCACCACTCGAGCAAAACCTCTGCTGGACGCCAGTGACGTCGATGAGGGAAATGGAGAGCCCGCGGGTGGCGGACTGGTCACCTGCAGCAGTTGGAATAGCCCCGTGTCT
>ERZ1292630.1782-Hain-H41-02um-R3-1782-length-20628-cov-8_pt1 | contig 20628 bp, 7 predicted proteins | sample MGYA00564408_ERZ1292630 | MGnify/ENA primary metagenome ERZ1292630 (study PRJEB36523, sample SAMEA6512641) | groundwater metagenome | collected 2019-01-08 | study: AquaDiva: Metagenomics assemblies of 32 groundwater samples
ACACACTCCTGTCGCAGCATGTTCAACGATTCAATCCGCAACGTGTTTTGAATGGATACAGCGGCAAAACGGCCGAAATATTCGGCGGCCACTAAATCGGCTTCGGAAAACGCTTTCATGGGTCGCCGGCGGTTGTTCCAGACGATGACGGCGATCACGGTGCCCTCTCCCGTCACGAGCGGGGTCACGATCGCTTGGCGTGCCTTGAAGGAGCCCCCCGCGTCCGAGGCACCGACTGTATGCTTGCTCGCGTCGGACACGAAAATTTGCTTCTTCTCAAGCGCCGCTTGCTGCACGACCCACATGGTCGGCCCGGTGACTGGTGGGTCCACTTTTTGCATAACTGGTTCCTCGTCGACATTGTCAACGTAGAGACGCAATTCGCTGGCGCCGGTTGGCCCTGGCAGGCCGACCACGTAAATGTCGAACCGCTCGACCGGAATGAGCTCGTTCGCGCTCGAAGTCAGTGACGCCGACGCCGTTAGGATTTCAAGAGCCACGTCGGACGCGACCTGCTTGTACACGTCGATGCTTGTGAACGAGAGGAACTCCACGCCGCCGTTCGACACGGTTTCCGCATTCTTCGCCATAATGTCTTGATAAATGGACGCATTCTTCAGCTGAAATCCGACTTGCTCGCCTAGCAGCTGCAGCAAGGTCTCATCAAGGTCGTCAAAGAACCCTTCATTGATCGCGGGATTCTTGTTGATCGCTTGAACCACGGCGATGCACGTGTTGCCGTCCAACGTGATCGGACAGGCGAGCATGCTCTTGGTGCGGTAGCCGGTGGCCTTGTCGACGGCTTGATTGAACCGGGGATCCTCGTAGACGTCTTTGATGTTGAGAATCGTGCGCGAGGTCGCGCAGGCGCCTGCGAGACCCACCGTCTTGGGAAAGCGCACTTCGTCCGTTTTGCCATCCGGAATGAATGACAGAAAGTCCCCTTCGAGCAAAAAGACGGACGCGCGGTCACACTGCATGAGCTGGCAAATTAAACTCCGCACGAACTTTTGCGACTTTTGCATGTCGTTGTTCATTTCCATTCGGGTCGCGCTGGAAACAACTTTCGATACCTGTTTGAGGGCATTTTGTCGCGCGATGCTTTCCGGTCCGTTGTCCTGCCCTTTGCGCTTGACGAAGTAGTCCATCACCCAGTTCACTAGCTGCGCCGCTTGCTCGTCCCCGATGCACACTCGACCCTCTACGGGAACGAATTTGTACTTGGCTTTACCTAAACCGGCGAACTCTTCGACCGCGACGATGTACTCTCGATCGGGTTCGATCGGGAGCCCTCGGATGCAAATATCCTCGCAACACGGTGGTCGCTTCATTGAACTGATGGTGAACGAAAGATTGGCACTTGGGTGGGGGAACGACGGCGCTTCCGCAGGCACCTCCTTCACCATCACGTCAAGCATCTTCTTGATGGTGCTGCCCTTGAGCGCCATGGTCATAATCTTCGTCTCATTCGGGAACCAGTTGAACACATCGCCCAAAGTGATGTTGCCCGGTGGCTTGACCTCCTTGCCACCAAAGGCCGCGGCACCGAGGACCGCGATATCTGCACCGCTCTCTTGCTGAATAATGTCGAGGATGAAGTTTGTCAGCTGCCCTTCTTTGAAGCGAACGCATTCTTCCGTGGAGTCGAGCGCGATAGGGGAGAGGCCGATCGGCTTTCCCAGCTTTTCATCCACTTTTTGGTTGTACCTTTCGATGAGGCCCTTCATGTAATCGCTCTGGGGCGTATCGTACGTTACCGCCCGCTGATCGACGCGAACCTTATTGATTCGTTTATCACCGATTTCCATTTCAACAAAGGTCAAGAACTCGAATTCCTGCCCCGACTTCAAGTATCGGTGCTCGAGGTCGATCTTGGACTTGTGATCATGCCCGCCAAAGTTGAAGTCGATCGACGGACAGCGAACGCCAATCTCACGGTCGACGTCGTTGCGATTGTGCGTAATCGCGATCACGATCTCGGCGCCCTTTTCTTTCAGATCGCGTGCTAGACGTTCCCCCGTCTCGTAGATGTCCAGGTACTGGGCCTCTTCGGAGGCCAGCTGGGGGCACGTAGGGAGCCAGTTCTCACACAGTCCTAGTAAACCCACGGCGACCCCATTCCATACACACATGGCGGACTGCGCGACACCACCTAACGGCTTCTGCGACACGGGTTCAATCATGTTGGACATCAACCAGGTCGTTTGCGATCCAGGAAATATGTGATGTCCGTGCGTGAAGCCATGCACGGCGTCCTTGAGGGTCTTCAGGCCAAAGTCGAATTCATGGTTGCCAAAGACGCCATAGTGGACGCCTAGGAAGTTGAGTGCGTCGATCATTTGCTTGCCCTTCGTGATGACCGACATCAGAGACGGGCCCATAAAATCGCCCGAGAATAGCACCAGTGGGTTATGCTCTTCCCGGATGCGGGCGAGCAACGTGTGGAATCGAGATGCCCCTCCGACGATGCCTCGCGCCGTCGCGGGCTTGAACGGAGGCAGGTGGTAGACGTCGTTGAAGTGCACGATGTGAAGCACGCGCTTGGTCTTGATTCTCAAGGCCTTGGCGATCCGGGCGCTGAAGCCCCGAAGATACTTGGACTGCAGCTCAAAAACGTGTAACGCTAAAAAAGTAAGATCTGGGAGATGAACCTCGACGACGGACTTTTCCTCATCGGTAAAGTCGTTGCCTTCTAGCAGTCGATTTGGCGGCGCGATGGTGAACTGGACGCCGACATCCAGCGGGACGATTTCGTGGATGTCACCCAGTCGAAATAGTACCGAGCGGTCAATGAGGTCCTGCGACACCACGTAGACGTGCGACCGGCTCAAGTGAAGCATGCTCGCGCCGAAGGCGGGCTGGTACGGCGTCACGAGACACTCGTCGAGAGGAAAGACGTGGATCCACTCGCTGGAGTCCGCGGTCGTCACTGCGTCGTTCACAATGTCGACCTTGGCCCCACCGTTGAGTTCACTGGTGCGACGTTCTCGCCGTGCCTTCCAGTGACGCACGTGCAGACGAATCCGGATATAAATGCGCACCGCCATCCACAGGCCGAGTTGCTGCTGCGCGGCCGTTAGGTGGTCTGCGCCATCCTGGGTTCCGTTCGGGTGTAAGGGTCCTCCCTTGAAGCTCCCACGCCGATGCGACGCGGCTGAGGCGGTGCTGACGCCCATCGACGCGGCGGAACCGTCCCTCGCCCACTCCCCGCGACGCAAGTTTGACACTCGTGCGTGCGACGACACCGCGAGTGAGCTCTCATGGGCAGAAATGCCCTCGAAGGTGTCCTCCCCGCCATCGGCATGCTCCGCTCGGAAGGTCAGATCGTGCTCATCCTTGACGTGGATCATGGGAGTGGCCGCAAGCGCATCGGCCGGCGTGGGCACCATGAGCGCGGCCACGCTTCCGTTGGTCACGCACGACAGCTGACTGGCGTTCAGCAACTCGGGGGACTTCGGCCTTTGGCTCACCGAGCCGTCGGACGCGGTTGGCTGATTGGCGTTTGGGGTTGGGTCCGACGACCCAGTGGACATGGCACTAGCGGCGTGTGAATCGTGCTGCGACGTGACATGGAGATCCGCGCTCTTCGTCGTGCTCGAACTCGATAGCGGATGGTCGCGCGGGGAGACCATGGTATCGGATGGTCGTCCGCGGCCCAAGGAGCTGCACATCGATCCGCTGCCCACGCCGCCTCCTCCTACTCCGCCTCGGCCTTCTGACGCTTGTAGTCCGAGAGCCGTGGACAAATTCACGTGCGGGTTGGCTACCGCCGCAGCATTCGGCGGAGCGCCACGGCCGCTGCTAGCAAATGCCGCAACTTCGAGGGGCGTCTCGACTGCGCTACCGCTGCTGCTGCCCCTGTCGGGCTTCGAGGTCGCACGAGCTCGCGGCCTCGGTATCAGCATGCGAAGCAATTCGGTCCACTTGTCTCTTTCAGAGACCGCTGGGGATGCCGATACCGCGACGGGGGCGGCGACGGCTTTTCTAGGATCCTTCGACGTTTCCGAAGGGGGTGGCCGCGAAGGGGACGAGGCGTCGGTCGATTCGGTGAAAGTGGTGGTAAGCTCCCGCGGTGGTCCTGGAGGGGCCTTTCCCGCGTTGACTGAAACAGGGGGCGACGGGCGGCTCGTCAGAGCCGTCTGCGGCCTTGCGCGAAGCGCCCCCCCTTTGTTTGTGATCGACGTCGACGCGTGGGTCGCAGTCGGAGTGGCAAGCGTCGGAGCGCCGCGCGCGCGCACAAAGATGTTTTCGTTTGGGGCTACTGCCGGCGGGGAGGGTTCCGGCATTCTCGATGCCAACAACGTGGAGTGCTGCTGCTGCTTGGGCGGGGAGGAGGTAAGTACGTCGTTTCGCATCGTTCCTGAAGAGACGTTGGCGTTGCCGTGACTCCCTCGCACAACTCGAGCGGAAAATGGCCGTCGCGCCGTCCCGCCGGCCGCCGAGTTGCTGTACGGTGGAGGAGAGGGTGTCGCCGCTCCGTCCGGGGGCGCGCGGCTCGGCGTTCTAGAACCGTGCGGGAGGGCGTACGGGCAGCGAGGGGGGGCCGATGGCAGCGACCGCATGATTAAAATCGCCAGCGGGTCTTCATTCGCAGCAGGAGGGGCGGTTGCGGGACATGCGGCCGCGGGACATGCGGTCGTCCGTCGTGCTGGCGGCTCGGAGACCGCTGCCTCTCCGGCACCGCTGAGAGTCGCTTGCGAGGCGAACAGGTCACATGGGGCCGGCGGTCCCTCGGCGTCCGACGGACCCCGGGGAAGGGATCCAGAGAGAGCGTTGCGATCTACGACGACTGCATCGGCCTTCGTGACGTCCGTAGCCTCCCCTTTGGCCGCTGCCTCCGCCACGAGAGCGTCTGCGGGCGAGCGCTGCTCCGACCGCGCGTCCGAAGGACGTTTGGATGGAAACCAGCGACTCACGGTGACAGGCGTCGACCCCCCCCGTCGCGGCGATTTCGATTCGGTCGCTTCCACGTCCACCGATAGCTGCCGCCCAAGTTGGCGGCTCATGACGGCAGCCGAGAACGTCATACTCTGTATCTCTCTCTTTGCGTGTGTGTGGATCGGTGGGATGGCCACGGTCACGTCGTCTGAGATACAGATATGGGATAGAGATGTGAGGGGAGAGGAAATGGCTGGCAGAGCAGGTTGGAAAATGACACATGAATCCCGCGAGTAGCCTGTAAAGCCCAAGCCGGATGGATGCTGCGCCGATGATCACATGGACGCGACGGTCAATGTGTGGGGTTGTTAACACATTGACAAATTCTGAAGAAGCTACGCCCCTCTGGGGTGCTTAAACCGGCATCGATCGGACAAGAATGGTCAGCTCAGCATCATCTATCCCAGCAACAACACATATGTAACAGGGAGAGGAGTTTTTCATCTGCTGCTATGACGCTGCGGCGGCGGCACGGCGCTTCGCCTCGGCCTTCATATTAGGGAGGCCTCCGCCACCGTTGTGCTTGACGAGCAGCTGGTCATACAGACCATCCTCCATGCACTTCGCGAAACGCGCCACCGCGGTCGTCACCGCGTCGATGTCACGGCGCCAGCAAAACACTGGCCCCTCATTGAAGTCGCCGTTGGTGACGAGGGATTCCCCTGTGGTCGGGTGGGCCACCTTTCCCGCGTAGGTCGGAACGCCGAGAAAGAAGCAGTTGTCGACCACGGGACGGTACGCGTCCGATTCGTCTTCGTCGCAAACGGGATCGTCGCAGTAGTTGTGCAGAAAATAGCGGACGGGAGGTCCGTACGGCGACGCCGCATCCGCCACCGCAGCCGCGTACTTGGGATTCACCTTCCCGTCGATGAGCTCAGGCTCACCGAATAAGGTGATGAAGAGCTCGATCAGCAGGGGATTGTAGCCCGCCTTCTCGACCGTGAAGAGACCCTTGGGACGCGCGACACTGGCGACATCGGCGTCGACGAGCGGCTTGGTGTGCACGACGCCGGCGACGTCAATAACGACCACAAAGTCGTTTCGGTTCAACGTCTTCGCCACCTCGCGGGCACCATGGAAGTCGACGCCGTTGATTTCGCCTTCCTCGCCGTAGGTGATTTGCGAGGACACGCGTTTGCCGGTAATGGCCCCTCCGAAATACGCGTTCAGCATCGCATAGACACCAGCAAAGTTATCAACTTGGCCGTAATATAGAAAGTCGTTCGAATCTGGTGCCAGGTTTGGGGAACGCACGATGAGGCACTTGGAGCTCTCCGCGAAGCAGGTGTCTCCGTGTGCCGAGAAGTACAGGCGCGGAGGCCGGCTTGGGTCCTTCTTCTTTGGACCGTGCTTCGCGTACAGCGAGGCCATTTTCTCCTTGGCTGGAGGATGGTTGACGCAGTGGAGGCAGACGTCAAACTCGCAGTCTTCGCACGTCATGGCGGGGTCGCCCAATTCATAGTCCGTCTCGCAGATATCGCACGTGAAGCCATCCTCGTCTTCCTCGAATTTTTCGAGACGGTGTCCGTTGAAGCACTCCCAGCGGACGGCATCGGGACGTTGGCCTCCTCCTCCTGCCCCTTTGCCACCTCCGCCCCGCCCTCGGCCACCGCGCTCGCGGCCGCCAGTACCACCCCGTTGGCTGCTCATTTGTTTCTCCGGGAAAAAGGGAAAGGGAAAAGTGCTGCGGTGGGTTCCATCCCATACAGTGTAGATCGGGAGACCGAGTGGTCGATCGTGCCCTCCCTCAGAGCAGAAGCGAATGTGGTGTGCAGGGTGGGGTGTCACAGGGCTGGAAGCAACCTCACGATCACCTTTCCGGTGTTCGATCCCGCATGGAGATATTCCACGGCGTCTGGGATGGCCGTGATACCGCGAAATCGCTGCGCGGCTGGTTCGTCGATGCCGGACACGATCACTCGGTCCTCGACGAGGCGTCGGAGCTTGTCCCAGTGGTCTGGAATTTGCTTTTGGAAATGCGGCAGGAAGAAGCCGACCACGGAAGCGCTCTTTTGCAGCAAGGTGGTGCCAATCGGCTGCCGCAACGGCGGTCGGGTTGCAGCAGCCGAAACGGAAACGGAACTCGACGAGCCGACGGCAGATGTCTGCGCGGCTGCCCCCGGCGGCGGGCGGAACGACTCTCCAGTTTGATAGCCGGCAATGTTCCCGAGCACGAGGAGCCTGCCTTTGAGGGCCAAGTGATGCACGGCCGTATCGAAGAAGCTACCACCCACGCTCTCGTACACGACGTGAACGCCTCGGGTGTATTCCGTTGACAGCACCTCGGACAAGTCCTCTCGCTTGTAGTTGACCACGCGGTGACAACCAAGATTTTTCAGATAGGCGGCTTTGTCGTCCGTCGAGCATGTGCCGATCACGTGACAGCCGTACACCTTTGACAGAAGTTGCACTGCGAATTGACCGGTGCCTCCCGCGGCGGCCGTCACGAGGGCCGTTTCCCCTTTTAGCGGCGCGATCCGTTCCAAGGCGATGCTCGCCGTGGTGGCACTGATTTCCAGCGGGAGCCACATTTCTCGAGTGTCGGGTACCTTGCGCAGATTGCGTTGGGAAACGACCTGATATTCCGTAAAGGCGCCAAACGCTTGAGAGACGACCGTGTCGCCAAGCGCCACACTCGAGACCTGCGAGCCAACGGCGACGATGCGTCCCAACGCCTCGAATCCCGCGTCGAAGGGGGGCTTCACGCCGGGTTTGTACACCCCCGCCGTGAAGTTGATGTCACTCGCATTAATGCCGACCACCTCATTGCGCACAATGACCTCGGTGGGTTTTACTTCTGTAGGAATCGCTACGTCTCGGATCTCGGTGCTGCTGCGAAAGTTCGGTGAAAGTGTGTGGACGACTAACTTGCGGCAGCTGACTGGCAGTGCCACACCCGACCAGCGTTGCATCCTGTCCACGCGCGATTAGGAGCCGACCTCTTCTTCTGTTGCGCTGGGAGAGTTAGGTGGGTGCCCATACATTACAGCGCAACGAACTACCACTTGCTCAACTAACCACAGATTCAAACAATGGCGCAACAGAAGGGCGGTACAACTTCGAACAACTGGTGGGGGGTGATCGCGGAGACAAGAAGCCGACCGGGAAAATCAGATTCAGACTCGCAAAAAAATAAGGACTCAAAATAACAGCACGGTACACATTGCATCGATCACCGACCAACTACGATGCGATTGTCGGAGAGGTTGCGGCCGCCTGCCTCACGCGGATCGTGCCCTTGAGTCGCGCGGGTGAGTCGCTCGACCCGGGCGTGCCGCCGTAGGCCTCCCCTTCTGATTGCAATACAGCCTTGAGCTTGTCGCTGGTGGCCTGGCTCTCGGCGGCCAACTGGCCCAGATCTGCAAAGAAGTCAATGGTCGCCTTTGTCGACGCTATGTTGTGTGGTGGACTGGGTGCGCCACCCGGAGGCCGCACGTGACTTCTAGGCAGAGCCCCTTTGGTCTGTCCCGCCGCGCCGGATGAGACTTGCTGAAGAACGTCGCTCGCCAGCCAGACGGCCGCGCCTTGCCGAGCGACCGAACCGAAAGGGTGGTGAGACAGAACCGCACCGGCGGTCAGCAGCGTGGCGTCGAATTGCGCGGACTCCTGATCCAACATCGCGTCAATGGCGTCGATAGTCATTTGGTGCGTGACGGCGCGCTTTGACAAGGCCTCCCGGGACGCGCCCCATTGAAGCGCCTCTGGATCACAGCTTAACACCGCGACTTGCCGTTGCAGATTCGCTTCGTGCAGCATGTGGTCCGCCGCGCGAACTTGAAAGGTAGAGCGGCGTTGCTGGTCCAGTCGACGCGCCCGCAGCTGTTGGAACACACCCGTCAAAGACGTGAGCTGAGCCGCCACAAGCTGATGAAGGTCCGCCTCGACGTTGCTTTGCTCAATTTTTCGTTTTTCCTCTTCGAAAAACCGCTGAGAATTCGCGAGGAAGTCGATCGCCGTGGCCGTGTTGCACTTCAGGTCCTCGAGATAGGCGCGATGCGTGCCATAGCTTTCCTTGAATTCTCGGTATTCTTTGCGCCGCCGTTGCTCTGCCTCGGTCGCGTCCAAGTGAGAAAGGGTTTCATTTTTCGCCCCGTTCATAAGATCGCCCAGTCGTTCAATGCGTTCTTGGATATCACGCCAGCAGGTTTGCTGCTCGTTGAACACCTCCCGCAGTCGGTTGAGACTTTTGGCGGTCGTCGCCTCGTATGTCGCGGTACGCGCTTCGTTTTCGCGGTGTTTCTCCACGCGCAGCTTGTCGATCGCGTCGATGTCGTGGGCGATGCGGTCTTGAAGCGCCTTTTTCTCGTTCGTAGAAAGTTCAATGGCGTCGCCGTTCAGAATGGCTAGCAGCTGGCTCGCGATGCCCCCATGGCCAGCGCCGGCACCACTGCCACAAAGCGCCTGAACCGCGGAATCGTGCACCTGCACGATGGCCGAAACGACGTCCGTGACGACGGCGTCCGCCCGCTTGATCTCCGCGAAGTCATCACCGGCGGTCGATTTCACGATTTTTTCTTTTTCGAGCTCGGCGGCCAATTGCTGTCGCAATGCTTCCGCCGCGGCGTTCACTCGTTGCGCTTCCGCCTTCGCATCCGCGAGAACGTCGGTGTGAGCAAAGCGATTGACGCTGAGAAGGAGGCTAGGTAGACTCCGATCGCCCAAGGGCATGAGAGGCTGCGTGACGCGGGATCGAATTCGCTCTAGATACGCGGTCCAGGTGGGCCCAGGCTTGATCAGCGTTTTCGAAAGATCGTCGAGGACGGACAAGTAAGCCGATGAGTCGGGCACGACGACACGCCGGCCAAAGGCATCCGCGAACTCAGCGTCCACTTGTGCGTTCATTTCGCGCAGCAGTCTCGCCTCGCCGAAACCCTGAAAATTGGTCACAATGAATCCATCATCAAAACTCTTCACGGAGCTGAAAAGCGAACCATTGGCGGCATCGGCGCGAGACGACACTGCGCGAATGCGGGACGCGACGTCTGCCTCCATCGCCGTGAGAAGCGACAACGCATCCAGCACATTACTTCGCAGCTCGACAATCTCTGCGTTGTTGCCAGCGCCAGTCTGCTGCTGCGACTGTGTTGCAGAGCGCAGTTTTGATGGTGTTTTGGCAACGGCGGGCACGACAGCTCCCTCATCAGTGGCCGCCTCGATGACAGCCAAGTCACGGTAGTGTACTTCAGCAGTGCCGACGCTCGCGACGGCCGGCGCGTCGGCAGCAAGGCGAGCTCCGATCTTGCCGGCCACGTTGCTGCGTGTGCCGTGTGACATGACGAACGAAGAAAAGGGAGGGGGAGGAGAAGGCGACGGCGGCCGAAGAAGAAGAGGGACACACTGCAGTCGATGTGCGCGAGTATGGAACCAACCTCATGACGAAGGATCAATACAATCAACACACAGACCCACACAATGCCGGCGACTTGGAACCTCGCTTTTTGGAAACAAAAAACGTTGGTGATGCCCTTCGCGGTTGGTTTCGTTCATCATTGAGCTAAAGTTGTAAACTTGACTGAAAATATTGGGAAAGAAGTAGGAAAAAAAAACTCGCGGAACACTCAAAAAAATAATAATCGTGAAACAGCGGGTGGCAAGAAACAAGGCGAGGAAAAAATACTGAACAAAAAAAGGAGTCACCTCAACGGGAAATCTGCGTAGTGACCGACGGAGATGATGCGGCCGGGTTCATCTCAGATTTTTTCGACGGTGACGTCCGGTTCGACTCACCATATCGGAACCGTCGTAGGGCGGACCACCGCTCTCGCTCAACCGAGGCGCGTTCCCGGGCATCCGTCGCGTAATCCCAGCGGACCTGTTGAACGGTTTCCGTTGCTTCCTTGAGAGCCCGTTTGGTTTGCAGAACCGCGTCCGCGAGCGCGGCGTGCATCTGTTCGTCCTGCCGCTGTTGGACGGCCTCGTCATTATCCTGTCGATGCCGCATCGCCCGGACTAACTCACGCTTCGCCACCACGTGCAACCGCCTTTGGTGATGCTCGGTTTCCGTCGATTTCCCGCTTTTGGGTGAGATCTTCTCCGTCGCTGCCGCGGCACTTGCCCGAAGCACCGCCGGCGGCAACTCCAGCGACGCCTCCATGTCGAGCTCGTCAAGTTGCAACTCGGGTGCACCACGACCGGAGCGTTCGCAGAGCGCTGCCTTTGGTGTCACCGCCGCAGCCGAGTGGGTCAGTGCCTCCAGGGGGTCAGGATCGAACATTGAAAAGATGACGTGTTTGTCGAGTTCCACGCGACGCATGGCTTTGTCACAATACTGCGCCCGCCACTCACGTATTTTGGAACGAGCACAGGCCTGCCCGTGGAGTCCGGTACGCACTTGACCATGCTTAAACTGCAAGTCCTCCCGTTGAAGCTGCTTTCGAGCGGCCTTGTCCGCCGCCGCCCTTTGGCGTTGCTCATCGGCGTGCACGCGCTTCGAGAACCAGTCGCCAGCTACGCCCTCCAGCTCGCGTGAACGATCGCGCTTCGCAACAGTCACCTGTGCTGCTGCTACGGTGCGCGACAAAACGTTGCACTCCCAGCGGTTCAGCTCGCGCTGCACCACCGACGCCTCCACCGCCGTCGCCTTGTCGGCGCCCAAGCCGCACGTGCCGACGCCAACGCTCATCGCCTCCGGAGGCCGCGATCGCAGTCGCGACCGTGGACGCGACACACCACATTCAGCGGCAGTATGGGAGACCATGGTCATGGGCAACGGCGTCGCTGCACGAGGGCAGCAAATGGTCTCGTAGGTGATCGCCGTCGGTGGTCGAGAGTTTAAGGGACTCGTGGTCACCGTGGCCAGCAGCAGCTGCCGCGCTGTCCCGATGGCTGAGGGTGGCGGAGAACCTCCGGTTCGGCTACCACGTGGGGGCGGCGCCAGTCGTGACCCCCCCAACGTCCATTCTCGCGATTGAGCAATATCGTGTTCGGTAGTGCTGGGACTTGCGGCGCGGGTCCGTGAACAGAGCAGCAAGGGCGTCGTGGAGGGCCGCGAAGGAGTCGTCGCACGTTCGGTCGGATAGCAGGCTGACTGAGGACTGAGAAGATTGAGTGCCGTCAGGGTCGCGGTTCCACCCCTCATGTGCGGCCCGACGTCGCGCATCAGCTGGCGACGCTCGCGTTCCAACAGTTCCATCTCGCGGCTCAGCGCTTGTAGTCGAGACGGCGGTCGGACCAATTCGGTCATAGGCAACACGGGGGGGTGTGTCCCCTATCGAACCAAAAGTGCGATCACCGTTGCCAAATCGCATGTGTGCACGTTCACGAAAATTGAAGTTGCCTCGTCAATTGAGAACGCAAAACAGCGTTTCATGTCGATGAGATTCGATTACATCCTGACAGAAGCGGAGAACGCGCGACCGAATAGAACATCAGACATCAAAAGTGTTGACGACGAAGAGCACCGTCAAAAATTCGGAAGGGATCAATAAAGAATGGATCCGGGGAAGCGGGGAAAAACTCAGAAAAACCAACTGGTGAAGATTCTGGAAAGGAGACACTTGCGGCGAGAACATGAAGGGGGGATCGACCGGGGACAAGGGGAAGAAAGGGGGGCGCGCTGACAAAGGGACGGCGGAGATATGAAGAGGACAGCCGCGCGGCGTTGTTGTTTTTGTTTTGCTCCGAGCGAACGATTGATTCGCTGAAAAACAAAAAGACAAAGACGTTGAGAGAGTCAGTGACTGATCACCCCTCAAAACAGAAACACGTGCCGCGAGTCAAACAACGAAAAAGAATCCACAAGACACCGCATTTAACTCAACGTAGAACAAATGAGTACATCCGGAGAACGTTCGACGCACGGGACGGGAACGATGTCAAGGCCCCGTTCCCGTCCTGTAGCGATGACTCGAAAGCCCCAACCCACCCACCCAAAAGGACGAAGGCGGCACTATATAAAGAGGAGAAACCGTTTCCATCGATGGGCGTAACGGTTTGTGGAAAAAAAAAGGGAGGAGGTAAAAATGGCGGCTCGCAAAGAGAGGAGGGGGAGGGGAGGGGGGAGTGGTGGATCTCTCAACTCCGCTCCTTGATCACTAGAATACCCCGCTTCGCGCTTCGCGTGGCGTCCGCGGCGGTGAAGCTCTCCGCGATGAGCGACGCGGGACGAACCCATTCGTCCACCCATGCACTCGACTCCACTTCGATGCAGCACAAGCGGGAAGACGACGACCCAGGCAGCGCCGCACCGTCTCCGACGATGATCGCGAAGCTGCTCGAGTCCGTGCGGGCTTCGTGCACGAGCAGGGTGCCGTACGAGATGAGCACGACGTGGCGTTTGCCCGCCTTGGCCGCGGCCTGCGATTCCTTCGCCATCGCCATCAAGGTCGTTTCGTTGGCGTCGGTGCCCGTGAAGAGTTCACTTTGGGCGCGCTCTAAGCCGAGCTTTCCGGCAATCGTGTGCACGACGGCGCGAATTTCCTTCATCGTCATGGACTTGATGCGTAAGTTGCCAAGGCTGACCACCATCGCGGCCGACAGCTCTTGCGCTGATGGTGATGTGTCCGCATGCTGTTGATCCGCCACCGAGTAGTCGAGCAGGCGTCGAGGAAGGGCTGCGCGGGACACGGGATCGATGGCTGGCGGTCGCGCGTAGCATTCGGACAAATAGGCGTACATGACGTCGTCCACGGAATACAACCTCGCTGGCTGCGCGAACGCAGAAAACGCGTGTGCGATGGCAGCGAAGCCAGGACTGCGCACGGTCGACAGAGCCCCGACCTGGCGATACACAAACGAATTCACCTGGCTTAGAAAGCGCGGGACATTTTCCGTTTCCGCCAGCCGCTGCTTGACATCCTGGGCATCCTCTCGGTCGATGGATATGATCCCCATCGTTCGCCCCGTCACGGGACACACGGCCGCGCAGGCAGCGTACAGCTCCAACGCACGTACGGCCCAGACGCGCTGCGAGGGGTTGGGGTTGGCATCGCAACATGCTACGAACGGGTTGGATTTGTCCGTGTCGCTCGGCACGAATCCAAGGAAAAGGGCGAAGTCGGTCAATCGTGCACCATGACAGCGCTTCTCACTGACGAGACATTTAATTTTTTGCGGATTGTAGTTGAGGATGATCTGCGTGCCCTTTGGCTTTTTGCTAGCGTCGACGAGCGCCTCCAAGAAATCAGGAAATTCGACCTTGCGGATCATGCGTTCCTTGTTGACCACGCTAAAGTGAACGGCCGTGCAAGCGAGATCGACGACACCCCACACTTTCAGTGCTTGTCTCACACAGCGTGCGACGTCTGGCATGCCAAGTAACGATCCGTCCAGCAACGTGTGCACCGCGCTAATGGGCAAACATTGAACAATGTCGGCAGTTTCGACGAGGCGCGTGTTTGCGCTTGGTGGGGCCGTGGCCGAACGAGGTGCGACCACGCCCATGCAGGCGAGCGCGCACGCGGCAAGTGACAAGGGGGAATCGCCCATCACCGGCGTCGAGACATGGTGGGCGCCGAGAAACGCAGCTGACACCGCCGCACTGTTGATGCCCGGAACGTAGCCTCCGCCGGCCAACGTTACGACCGCGTCCACGTCGTCGGTGTTCGCCTTGGAAAATAAGCCCTCCATCGTCGCCTCCACATTCCCTTCCTGCTGGTAGATGGCGATCAGGCCGTGGTTGAGAAGCGCCCGGTGCAACGAGGCATCGACAATGTGCCATTGGGAACCGTGAAATCGTGGGGCGACGTCCACCACGCAGACTGAACCCGTCTTGACGTCGTAGTCCCGGAGCATGACCCAATGACCGTCGACGGGTGGAGGCTGGAAAGCTTTACGAGTGCGACCTCCTCCGGACGCGTCGAGAGCAGCCATCCACGCCATTTCCATGTTGATGCACATCAGCAGCGCCACGCGGAACGATCCACCGGCTGCACCGCCGGTGTTGAAGGCATGCACGGTGCGGAGAATGTCATGCAGGTGGTCCATGGTCAGCGTGTGAGGAGCGTCCGGGCGGCGTGACTTGCGGTCAACCTCAAGACTGACCGTCCGAAGTTTGGGCGCGAGCGACTGATCGCCGGCCACGACGGCCTTGATGAAGCCGAACACCTGCTGCACGCTCGGAGGGGGCAGCGACCCATCGAAGAGTTCCGTTCCGCGAGCCGCGTGAGCGAGTATCCACTTGTTGAAGTCTAACGACGTGACGGCGGAAATGTTGGCGATGCTGACATCGGCGGTGACGAGTTTGAGGGCGAGCGATAACGCCGCGATGTGGGGAACGGCGGAGCACGCATTGAGCTCCGACTGCAGTTCGAGTGACAGCGGTGCGCGATTCTGCGATCCCGGGGTCGTAGCTCCCCCCTGGCCCGTGACATGGTGCCTCTGGGCGAAATCGAGCCAGTTGACGTACTGTGCTGGGATGACGTTAACGACTGGAGACGCGCTGACGGGAAGCGCGATTTGATCGGAAGGTGCGTCCTTTTGGCGGACCGCGGGAGGAGGCAGCACGAACGTCGGAGCATCGACAGTCGGCAAGTTAGCCCCCGTCGGTGTGTTGAGTCCCGCGATGGGCTGTGGGCCGATGCGCAACTCGATCAGTCCCTGCGCCTGTCCTGATACCGGCGAGGCCGCCATCAAGGAGCGGTGGAACGCCGCGATGTCAACATCCACGATGCTGAACAGCGTGGAGGCCGCATGGGCGGCGGTTCCGGCGAGCGCCAGCGTGACCCGGTGACCATCATCGCTGCAGTCGACGACGATCGCGACGGTGGACGTGCCGACCGTGTTGGCCACCCCCGTCCGCATGGCTCGCAGCATGGCGGCCGGATTCCCAGAAAACGACATGGCCATACCAGCTGAAGGGCTCTTGGCATCATCCAAGGAGGTTAGTTCGGAGCCCGTGCCGTTCGCTTCGCCGCTGGCTTTGACTTCCGCCGAGCGTTCGATGTCTTCGTAAATGACCTCCGCGTCGATGATGGCTAGAAACACCGCCTGCATGTCGAAGCCGCGGCCGATGAGCAGCCGTTGCAACGTCGGCGCATCAAATGAGGGCATGCGTCGGGCCGTGCGCACTTCGTCCGGATTCCGAGGGTCGTCTAGAAACCCAACGTCGAACGGCACCAATGTGCTAGCCAGGTCGCCTAGCGAGGCGTGCACTTTTCGAGCGGAAGCTGACACGGCGAGCGAAATGTCAAACAGGTCGAATGCCGTGAACAGCACCTGATCGGCCACGAAGAGTGGCAGCTTCGCACCAAGAAACACATCATCGGCCTGCACCACGACGGTGGCGTCCAACGTCGGCGCGTCGACCGCGTTGTTCGAAGACGAGCCGTCCGAACTGCTGCCCAACGGCTGACTGGGCGTCACGGATGGCGTCATGGCGTTCGCCCAACGAGGCGCCCGTTCCAGCATGCCGAGTGCGGCCGTCAGCGCCACGACGTGCGGGCATGCGAAGGCCATGCTGGTGAAGCCGAGCGACTGCGGTTTCAACGACGAGAGAAAGTGGCACCGATCGAACCCCAACGCGCGCTGACTTTTACTGTGGATGATGCGCTTGACCGGGGTCGACGCGCCCATGCTCGGAGTTGACGGTTCTGAAAACGTAACCGATCCTCCGCGGCCGCGTCGCGATCGGCTATTCGGAGACATCGGCCCGCCTCCTTCTCCTCCCCCTCCGTTGTTGCCGGACATGTCCAAGTGATCGCCATTGCCCGTCTTTCGCGGTGCCGTTCCCACAAGGTGGTTTTCGCTGCCGGAGCGGCGGAGGTCGTGAACGTCGATGGTTGGTGGTGGGGCAGCCATCACAAAGGTCACAGGGGTCGGTGTGTGGATTAATTGGGGTTGTGCTGTGCGTTTTAGTCGCGGATTCGAAGGGTGCGAGAACGATGTGACTGGGTCAGGCTAGTCGGAACAAACAAAACAAAAGAGCACCTCCGTCTGGAGTGTGTTGATAATGAAGGAGGGCCGCACAAAAGGTTATTGTGGTTTACGCGCGACGATTGGAAGGAGGGGAGCAAAGGACACTCGCAATTCGATCCTCAGTTTCGGTTCTCGCACGCCAGCGACGCACGGACCGTTGCCAACGACAATCGTCCATGAGACACCTCGTTAGCGCTTGACGTAGAGAGTGACAATGACGCCGGTCCCGTTTGTGATCGGCCCTGCTGCAGTCTTCAAGTAACCGTCACTTTGAAACGATGCGCACGACGCCGTGACGTCGCAGAGCCTCGCCAGCTGCCTAACGTCTGTCGTCCACAGCGGCGTGTAGCTGTAGTCTTGGCCGATGATGAAGGAGTGGGGCACGGCCACGTAGTTGGTGTCGACCTCGCTGAAGGATAGCGTCATCATGGTGGCCGCCAGCTGGACAGGATCGACGCCGTTGCCATCGTGAGGGTACGTCGTGGCGTTGTAGGCGGCATTGCCCGAGGGATCGAAGTTCCACTTGGATTCCAACGCGAGTAGCTGCTGATCGTAGAGCGCTTGATTCCAGTTCATGGGTCCCGATTGCGCGAGCAGGTCGAACATCAGCCGCCACCGTGGGAGGTAATACTGCTTATAGAGGCCGCTCCACGGCTTGCACGCATAATCGTTGATTTGGGCGGTTGGACCCCACATGGTAATCTGGTTTTTTGCGTTCATGAGATAGGTCGGCACCTCGGACGTTGACTGGGCTAAGTTGCTCGCGTTGTACAGCCACGCTCCCAGTAAATAGTTCACGTTGCTTCCGAGATACGTGTCCAAGTCCTCGACGATGGCTAGCATGAGTGACGTCAGCGCTGATGTGTCGCGGGGAGGAGTCATCGTGACTACATCAGAAGGCTTCGGCCGACTCGGCGTCTTCTTCTCCGGCGCACCGTGACTCTGCTTTTTCTTCGCCTTCTGCGGCTGTTCCTTCCGATTCACGGCGGACGATGATGCGGTCGCCAGTCCCACAAACGACGACGCCGCCCGTCGGCTCGTCGATGCGTCGGCGGCGGCGGCCATGAAGGTGGCGCCACGAGCCTCCGATGCAAATGACGTTGATGTGTCCAACGACACAAAGGCCTGTCGGACTCGATGATGGCGACGCTGGCTGAACGATTCGAACATCTCGTTCACGAGCATTCTCGTGGCGTCGCTGTAGAACATCACCATGGACTGGCGGCCGATGTCGACAAAGTCGTAGAGCCATGGGCCATTGAGTGTCGGGTGTCCGCCAGCACTGGCAACCGCCAGTAGCCGTTGCCAGGCCACGAGCACTCCCGTGGCGTTGCCGTGTTTGTGACCGAAGTTTGGATTTTCCCAATTCGGCTTCAATTCGATGTTGGACACCGGGTCGCCTTCCTGACTGTACATGGCGGCGTACAGAGCCTCCCAGGCAGGCCAACTTTGGTCGCCGAGTGACGTTCCGTAGCGCTGTCGCACGTAGCTATGAAGCCAGGGAATGACCGGAATCGGGTCATGGTGCCAAAATGTGGTGGTCAAGAGCTCGTAGATGACCGGATTCTGCTCGATTGCTTCGGGGGTGAATCCGATGCCCACCATGGTCGATCCGCGCTTTGTGCGGAAATGCATGGGTGCCGAGGCCACGACGTCGAGGTTCCCATACACACCGCGGCGGCCACCGAAGTTGTGCAATAAATTCCATACCCAAAACTTTCCGTAATAGTCGTCAAATTTCGGGGCAAGCGGACCAATTTCAGAGTTGAGGTCGAGAATAAGGAGCCCGTCGTTCGGGACACCCGACAGGTACGCCTGAACTCGGTCGGCGGACCAGAAGCTGAAGTGAAACAGCCACGCCTGCAGGACCCAAACGGCGTCGGGGTCGACACTACGCACCGCGCCGAGGACGGCGGAGGAGGCGTCGTGGAGGTACGCGTGGCTCGAGTTGGTTGGATCCACCTCGTTGAATGTGTCGCAACTGTAGACATGATCTGTTCCGAACAGGGCCGTTTGCACTTCCGTGTATCGGCGGCCGAGCAGCCGGTACACGGGGTCAACGGGATCCAAGAACCAAACGTCCGTCATGTTCGCCGGGAAGCTGTTCCAGCCTTGACTGTTGCTCACGGACGCGTTCGGGAAGATCGTCTTGAGCACCTTGGGCACGTGACCGCCGAAGCAAGGAAGCACAGGGACCATTCCGAGCCCGCGCATTTGTTGAAGGATGCCAAGCTGCATGGTCGCTTGCTGAGTCAGGTAGCCGATGGACAGCGGTCCTGCCCACCGCCGCACGTTCCCGGCGCGCTGCCACGGCAAAAACGCGGGCCCTGTGAACCATTCTTGCAAATCGTCGATGGTGACGTCCCATTTTTCAAACACTTTGAGCCACACGTACTCCTGACCAATGAGCGCGAGGGGTAGGTTGACGCCATGCAGCGCCATCCAGTCAATCTCGCGCTGCCACCGGATGGAATCCCACCAAGTCGCGGAGTAGCCAAAGGTGCACATGTTCCAGGCGTATCGCCATGGGACGGGTGCCGCCACGTCGACCACGCGATCGACCGGCGGCCAGCCAGCCGCGGCGGACGGCAGGGAGTCCAGTTGGTCACCGGTTCCGTTCAACCCCCACGTCACGAGACAACCCGTGACGTTCTTCAAGTAATTGTAGACCGCGGCGGTGGCGGTCGCGCCGCTCGACGCATTGACGTACAGTCGGCCCCCATGAGCAGCATAGGTGTAGCGGTCGATACGTGACTGCTTGCCAGGTCCACCTCGCGCACTGGGCATGGCCATCGACGAGTTGACACGGATTTCAATGAGTTCGGCGAGCCCAGGCCGCTTGGGCTCAATGAGTCGACGGAGCACAGCTAAGGAATTGACGGCCTGCTGGTCGTCTGGTGCGGGTTTGGCGGAAACGCCGAGACATGCGTAGCCAAGCAGAAGCGGCAGCAGCACCAAGGTCATCGCAGACAGCCGCGTGATCATTTGCGTGAATCCGTTGCTTCCAGAACGAATCGTTTCAATTGCCGCAAAGTGTACAGAAGTGAAAAATAATATTTCTTGTATCGAATGAGGACACGCATGGCCAAGAACACTGCATGTTGAACAATGCTGTCCTGCTGGCGAGAAGCTTTGGTGTTTGCATTTCGATACCCCTCCAAAAAAAAGGTGCGCGCCAATCAGCTCCCGAGTACAATACAAAAAACAAAGAGAGGAAGGTTCGTTCCCCCCCAGCCCGTGTGAACATGAGACCGTGCGAGGGCGAGAACCGCTCTCACAGTAGGTTGATGTCACCGCGTCGCGCGGGAGCACTGTTCGCCGACTGATGTTGCGAACCCCCTGCAAACATCATGGAATTGAAGTCTCCGGCCGCTCGGGCAAGATCGCTTCCCATGGCCTGCGTGGGAGAGGCGGGATGAGCCGAGCTAGGCTCGGCTTGCCGATGCTGGGTGGGGTAGCTTGTCGAGGAAGCCAATGGACGGCTCGTCGCCACAGGAACGGGGCGTGGCGAGGCCTCCGCGTTCGCGCTCGAGTACCGGTCGAAAAACAAACCCGGCGCGCCCGCACCGGCGCCCACGGAAGGAGCGGCCGAACTCACCGATTCCGTCGCCGTTGCGTAGGATGCCCCTCGGTTGCCACCACCACCATACGCCATGGGCGAGCTATGGAAGTCGAGTTGGCGTCCCGCGGCAGCACTCGGCGGCTGAGCGGTCGATGGCGGAGGCGGTGCGGGGTAGCCATCAGCGCGAGTCGTCGGTCTCGGAGGGCTCTGAGCTCTGGGTGATGGAGCAAAGTCTAAACCTACGGGCTGTCCCCGACGGTCTTCGGATTCGTATC
>ERZ1292630.1783-Hain-H41-02um-R3-1783-length-20618-cov-7_pt1 | contig 20618 bp, 15 predicted proteins | sample MGYA00564408_ERZ1292630 | MGnify/ENA primary metagenome ERZ1292630 (study PRJEB36523, sample SAMEA6512641) | groundwater metagenome | collected 2019-01-08 | study: AquaDiva: Metagenomics assemblies of 32 groundwater samples
GGACGGGAAAATGTATACATGAATGCCGCCGTACTGGGTTTGAACAAGGATGAAATTGATGCTCGTTTTGATGACATTGCGGCCTTTGCCGATATTGGCGAATTCATCGATCAGCCGGTCAAGACTTATTCCAGCGGAATGATGGTACGCTTGGCCTTTGCTGTTCAGTCTCAAGTTTTTCCCGATATTTTGATTGTGGATGAAGCGCTGGCAGTCGGTGATGCAAAGTTCCAGGCCAAATGCTTTGAATGCCTTAAGCAATTGAAAGAAAGCGGGACAAGCATTCTGCTCGTGACGCATTCCAGCGAGCAGATTGTTACGCATTGTTCACGAGCGATGCTACTGAACGCCGGTTCCGTGCTGGTGGCCGGTGAGCCGCGGCATGTGGTCAATTGTTACATGGATTTGTTATTTGGCAAGGAACGTAAAGATTTTTCTCTGCCGTCTTCCTCCGTTAATTCCAGTTCTTCGGCATCAACAGGAAAAGACCGGTTATTGCTAAATCACGTTGACGATGTATTCGCTACACGTAATGGCTACAATCTACACGAGTATCGCTGGGGGGATGGGTCCGCAACGATTCTTGATTTTTATTTGGCAGCGGACAACGAGGCTTATCCGTCAATCATCACCACAGGGCAGATCATTACACTGGGCGTCGCGATAAGGTTCCATGCGGACTTGGTGCATCCAATTCTGGGCATCACTATTAAAACCAAGGAAGGGGTCACCGTCTATGGAGCTAATTCCAGAACTTTGGAAACAGATGCGCTCAATTCACTGGGCAAGAAAGGCACAGTGGTGGTTGCAGATGCCGTTTTCACTTGCCGCCTTGCACCGGGTGATTATTTTGTTTCACTGGGAATCGCAACCAAAGAAGGCGAAGAGGTCATTCCGCATGACAGGCGTTATGATGCTATTCATCTGCAAGTCGGTCCAGTCACTTCATTCTTTGGTTTGTGCAATTTAGAGATTGAACTGACTGTCAAGGAGATAGCATCATGAAATCACTGCTGTCAAATGCAGGCTATAGCCTTGATGCTGAAACCAATATCTGGTTACGATCCGGATATTGCAGTATTGCCTACAGTGATGGAGACGAAGTTGAGCAACGTATCGCGCATGTTATCAAAACTGCGAGCGATTTGAGTGTGTTGTCGAGTGAATTACGTAGCCACTGTACGGACTGGCCTTCGCTGTATCACTTATCAGGTGTTCGTGCCAACATTCTGCGTCCTTTTGAAGCGCATTTCCACGGAGACATTCTTGAAATTGGCGCGGGTTGTGGGGCGATTACGCGTTATTTGGGTGAGTGCGGCGGAAATGTGCTGGCGCTGGAGGGTAGCCCCAGGCGTGCTGCCATTGCCCGGTCAAGAACACGTGACATGCCTCATGTCGTGGTAGTTGCGGATAAATTCGATCAACTCCGGATTGATCAACGATTTGATGTAATCACGCTTATCGGTGTACTCGAGTATGCCAATCTGTTTGGTGCTGGAGATCATCCTGCGCTGGCCATGCTGGAACGAGCCCGATCGTTGCTGAAGCCAGATGGCCGGCTTATCATTGCAATCGAGAATCAACTAGGGCTCAAGTATTTTGCGGGAGCGCCTGAAGATCATGTTGGGCAGCCAATGTACGGGATAGAAGGGCGCTATCGAAGCGATCAACCGCAGACCTTCGGACGCAGATTCCTTTCTGGAATGATCAATCAGGCAGGTTTTGCAAAGTCAGAATTCCTGGTGCCCTTTCCTGATTACAAGCTTCCGGTTTGTATCCTTACCGACAAAGGATTAAACGCCGCAGATTTTGATGCGGCTGAACTGGCCTGTCAGTCCATCACGAAAGATACGCAGCTCCCTGATAAGACATTGTTCTCACTGGAGAGAACGTTGCCGGTCATTTTTCTCAATGGATTAGCTGTTGAGCTTGCAAATTCATTCCTGATAGTTGCTTCCAATACTTCCGATAGCTATGGAGGCGACCCCCAATCAGGGGTTCTTGCATACTATTTCAGTACAGACCGGAGATCGATTTTTTGTAAGGTAACTTCCTTTATCCGGTCGGACAAAGGGGATATCCTAGTCAAACGCCGTGTGCTTTCGGAAAATTCCGATCCTTCGTTTTTAGTGAGCGCCAATCTTTTTTTCCAGCGCCCTTGCGACTTGGCTTATAGCTGTGGAAAAACACTTTATCGCGAATTTATTGAGATCGTGACGAGACCGGATTGGAATATCGATGAAATTTTGCGTTATTTTTCCAGATATCTGGAAATGGTTTTAGAAATTGCTCGCCTGGAAGGTTGTCTGTTCAATTCGCAGGCGCAAGACATTTTACTTCCCGGGGATTATCTTGATGCCATCCCGGCGAATATCGTTCTGGCTGATGGAGGAAAAGCAACTTACGTTGACCGTGAATGGGGTGCTTTGCAGGGGATTTCACTTGATTACCTCCTTTTCCGCGCAATCACCTCATTATTGGGGAGCATTTCCGTTTTTTCACAACCGCAAGACCCCGCCCTTGCAACCAGAGGAAGTTTTCTTCTGACTGTTATGAATGGCTTGGGTTTTTCACTCGTTGAGGAGGATTTTTCCAGATTTCTGCAAATGGAATCAGAGCTCAGTGTTTTTTCATCCGGTGTTGAAAGCAGAATTTTTTCAACCTGGTCGCCTGATGCGAGCTTGCCGGGTTGCTCTGTTTCACCTTCAATTGAAGCTTTAGAGTCGCGGATTGAGCACACAGAATTGGCCAAATCCATAGCGGAAGAACTCGCTTATGAACGCCTTGCAGAAATTCAGCGCTTACAAACTCAACTTGCTGCTACTGAAGCAGCCAAGGCCTATGCAGAAACGCTTGCCTTCGGACGGCTTGAAGAATTAAATCAAGCCAATGATCAACTTGATGCGATTCAGTCCTCTACGGGCTACAAACTATTAAAAATAATAAAGCTTGCTCCGGACCAGAGAGGATCGGATGTCTAAATTATTTTGGACAATCGATTCCTTGGTTATTAAGGATAATGTCCTGTTTGGTTTCGGCTGGATTTTTCATGCATGCCATGAAATCGTTTCGCTTCGCTTTCGGGTGACGTCCACAAAGAATGGGATTCCTGAATACATTCATGCCGACTTTGGAAAACCTCGGGAAGATGTTGGACGTGCTTATAAGGATCATGGAAGAGCATTGAACTCCGGCTATGTGGTTTTTGGAGCCCTTTCTGATGCAAGGCATCTGGATTCCATTTTATTGGAATGCTCTTTGGGTGATGGTTCCATCATAGAGTTGTCAGTTCCGCCGTCTAAGGTGACCCACTTTTCCAATGATTATGGAAACAACAACGCTCATGTGTTTCGCCAGGCCGGCACCTTATTTAAACGGGGGTTGCATCTCATCCGGGCAGGGAAATTTTCTTCTCTCGTTGATAAGGTCAAGCGATACATTAAGGGAAGACCACAAACTGCACTGCAAAGGCCCGATGATCTCGTCTCACTGTTCGGGCGGCAGGAAGGAAAAAAACTATGTTTTATTTTGGATCACGATCTGGGCGGCGGTGCAAATCATTACCGGGATCGCCTTGTCAATTCCTTCATTCATGAGGGGCGAGGCGTAATCATTCTTACATTTCATGTTACTACCTTATCGTACATGGTGATCGTGAGGGATAGGTGTTTAAATCTACGCTGTTCAATTCCAGATCTGGCTTTCTTGCTGGAAGCGCTTAAACAGCTTTCAGTCGGTGATATTATTTACAATACGGCGGTATCTTTTGTTAAACCGACTGAAATACCTCAATTTTTAATACGATTGAAAGCGCTTACTTCTGCTCGGGTCAGGGTACTCGCTCACGATTTTTATCTCGTGTGTCCGTCTCATTTTCTTCTGAATCATGAAGGAAAGTATTGCCAAATTCCGGATGTGCAGGTATGCGCCAATTGCCTGCCTAGAAATAGGTATGGCTTTGCTTCGCTGTTCACTGAACGTGATATCTCTAAGTGGCGGGCAATATGGGGATCATTCCTTGCTGTTGCTGATGAAATCGTCACATTTTCTAACAGTACGGCACAACTTCTTATGAAGGCATACCCACAAATCGAGAGTTCGCAGATATCCATCAAACCACACAAAGTCGAGTATCTGACAGGTAAAATCGCACAGATCACGCATACCTCGTCATTGCGCATAGGTGTTGTCGGGCAGATCGGATTCCACAAAGGCGCCGCGTTTATCCAACAGCTTTCCAGAGAGATTAAACGCCGTGGAATCGATATCAAGATTGTTGTTATCGGTTCAATTGAAGTAAGCTGTGAGCCATTCATCGTCAATCAGACGGGTCCATATGGATATGATGAGTTACCCGGCCTCATTAATGCTTCTGGCGCTAATGTGATGTTGTTTCCGTCAATCTGGCCTGAGACGTTCTCATATGTTGTTCAGGAACTAATGAATATGAATCTGCCAGTTGCATCGTTTAACTTTGGCGCGCCAGCCGAACGTATGGCTTCGTATCCGAAAGGACTCATCCTGGTTTCTATGGATGCTGCAAGCGTTCTTGACGAACTGATTTTGTTTCACAGCAAGATTTATCTTGCGCATTGAGGTTTATATGTCAGATATTCATGTATTTACCAGCGCAGCCTTTAATTATATTCCTAAGGTGCGCATGCTTTTTCAATCGCTCCGTCATCATCACCCGGAATGGCGGCTTCATCTGGCGCTTGCCGATGAATTGAGACCGGATATCGACCTCAGTGATGAGCCCTTTGATGAAGTCTGGGCTGTATCCGATCTCGGCATTCCTGATTGGCGCGGATGGGCGTATTGCCACACGATTGTAGAGTTGGCAACCGGTATCAAGCCGTTCATGCTGGCCCGCCTGCTCAAGTTGCAAGGCTGCAAGAAAGTAATTTACCTTGATCCGGATACCGTTGTGTTTTCTCGTCTTGATGATATCGTCAAAGCACTGGATAGCTCAGATATTGTCTTGACACCGCATCAGACCCGGCCGGAGCAATCTCTCCCAGCTATAATGGACAATGAGATTTGCAGCCTGAAACACGGTATATATAACCTCGGATTTATCGCTGTCGCCGCTACGGAGACTGGTCACGAGTTCGCAGAATGGTGGAGTCGGCGCGTCTATCACTTTTGCCGTGCTGACATTCCGAACGGGCTTTTCACGGATCAGCGCTGGATCGATCTCGTGCCTGCATTTTTTAATGGTGTTGCCATCATGAGATCAAGCCGTCACAACGTCGCGACTTGGAATTTGACTACTCGAAAGCTGGGTTTGTCTGCATCCGGTTGCTACAACGTCGATGACGAACCATTGGGGTTTTATCATTTCACCGGATTTGACAGCGGGGCTCACCGTATCATGGCTGCCAAAAACGCCGGAAACAATCAAGCTGTACGCCAACTGGTCAACTGGTATGCGAAACAGATTGAAGAACTTGCTAGTGAACCGCTCGCAAAAGTTCCTTGGGCTTATGGTTCCTACACCGATGGAACGCCGATATCCAAGGTGCAGCGTCTCGTTTATCGTGAAAGAACTGATCTTCAAGGCGCATTCCAAGATCCTTTCGATGCAACTACTTACTTGGCTTGGTGGAATACCCAGGGCAAGGTGGAATTCCCTGATTTCTTCAAAGACGGAACGCGTGATGCAGCGATGGAAAAATTATTATCAGTGCTAACCCCGGGATTCCGCGGAAACAAGAGTAATATCGATTGGGAAAAACTTGGCGGAATTCTCAGGCAATCTCTTTCTCAGCCTAAGACCGGTCTTGTGATTGGAAAGCGCGGCTGGGAAGTCTTGAAGAATGAAGGTGTCGCCGGCCTAAAGCGCCGATTGCTCGGATGAGCATTGCTTCAATTTGATGTAGATATCATCCATATGTTAGCTTCAACCAAGCAGAGCTATTGATTTCGTCATCTTCTCCCGAATCATTCAACTTAAGGGCATCTCTAAAAATCCAGATTTTGTCACAACACTTTGTTGCTCTAAAAAAAGTTTCCTTACATATCAATCATATGCTGCGTCAACATTTTTTGCTTGCGCCTCGTTTTGTTTAAAACTTTGAATTTTTAGAGACGCCCTTAAAATATTCTTTAAGAAATAATTTTCAAAGAATGCGCTTTTTTTCTCACAGTAAGAAAATAGTTGCAAGACTCAGAAAAATAAAGAATCCGCCGCTATCCGTTACCGCAGTAATCATCACACTGGAGCCGATGGCCGGGTCGCGGCCGAATTTGCGCAGGGTCAGCGGGATCAGGACGCCGAGCAGCGCTGCCAGCAGCAGATTCAGCACCAGCGCCAAGGTCATGACCAGACCCAGTTCGGCGTTCTGGTAAATGGCAAAGGTGAACAGGCCGACGATGGTTCCCCAGAGCAGGCCGTTGACGATACTGACGCCGACTTCCTTGGTGATCAATTTCCAGGCGCTGCTGGTGTTGATTTGATCGAGTGCCAGCGCGCGCACGATCATGGTGATGGTTTGATTGCCCGAGTTGCCGCCGATGCCCGCGATGATCGGCATCAGCGCGGCGAGCGCGACCAGTTTTTCGATGGAGTCTTCAAACAAGCCGATGACGCGGGAAGCGATGAAAGCGGTGATCAGATTGATGGCCAGCCAGACCCAGCGGTTTTTGACGCTCTTTAAGACCGGCGCAAAAAGATCTTCTTCTTCGCTCAAACCGGCCAGGTTCAATGCTTCGTTTTCGGCTTTGTCGCGGATAAAATCGATGACGGTGTTGACGGTGACGCGGCCCAGCAGTTTGTCATTTTCATCGACCACAGAAGCGGAAACCAGATCATAACGCTCGAACGCATTAGCAGCCTGTTGCGCGACATCATCCGGTTGCAATTTGATTATTTCGTTGGTCATGACATCGGCAACGAGGGTATCCGGATCACTGACGAGCAAGCGGTTGATCAGCAATACGCCTTTTAACTGTTCATTCCGGTCGACCACGAAGAGCTGGTCGGTATGATCCGGCATTTCGTCCCACATGCGTAAATAACGCAAAACCACCTCCAGCCGGACATCTTCACGAATCGTGATGACATCGAAATCCATTAAGGCACCGACGGAATCCTCCGGGTACGACATGGCGGCACGCAGTTGCTCGCGTTCTTCAACAGGGAGCGAGCGGAAAACATCGTCCATCACTTCCTGCGGTAAATCGGGAGCAAGATCGGCGATCTCGTCGGCATCCAGATATTCCGTCGCCGCGACCAATTCCTGATTGTGCATGTCGGTGATCAGTGTGGCCCGGACGGCATCGGAGGTTTCCAGCAAGACTTCTCCGTCTCGGTCGGCTTTGACCATGCTCCAGATTAGAAGCCGGTCTTCCAGCGGCAGCGCTTCCAGAATCAGCGCGATGTCCGCAGGGTGGAGTTGATCCAAAAAGGCTTGCAGCTCGGACAGATTTTGTTTCTGTACCGTGGATTCAGCCAGCGAATCTTCCGGCGCATCCTGCAAATTCACCAATCCTTCGACCAGTTTGTATTTGCGCAACAGGTAAGTTGCCTGTTGTTGCGGGGTCGGTGAATTTTCCTGATCGTCGTTGTTATTTATTTCGGTCATAACGGATTGTCGCTTGCAAGACAGTTAGTATTATTGTGAATCAGCCCAGCGCGTTTATACGCGGAACAGTTTGCAGTTTGATGACCGGAAAGTATAACCCTCCCTACGATGCCAATACCATTAAATTATCCGATGGATAGTGAAATCATTTAGGGAGTCTCTGATTAAGTCCTTCGACAGGCTCAGGACGAGCGGTAATATATTTCTTCAGAACTGCTTTTAATCGGAAAAGCATCTGTTCGTGCAGCATGCATTCAGATCTGTGATTTCAACATGGCAATCACCGGTTTTGTCTGGGGCCGGATGCTGCGCCATAGAAAGAAGGATTCAGCCGCTTGTTCCACCAGCATGCCGATGCCATCCACTATCTGGCGCGTGCCATTTTGTTGTGCGAATTTGAGAAAGCGCGTGGGCTCCTGGCGATACATCATGTCGTAGGCGAGAGTAACCTGCGCAAAAACACCGGCGGGTAATTCGGGCAGCGCATCGTGCAGGCTGGCGGAAGTGGCGTTGATGATGATGTCAAAATGCGTATCGGCGAAATGCATAAAATCGCCCGCGACGCTATTGCCATAGGCATTGAACTGTTCCTGTAGTGCCGCAGCCTTTGCGGGAGTGCGGTTAGCAATGGCTAGCAGCGAAGGTTTTTGTTGCAGCAACGGCAGGATGACACCGCGCGCGGCACCGCCAGCACCGAGTAGCAATATGCGTTTTTCTGCAAGAGGAATTCCCAGATTATATTCGATGTCGCGGACTAATCCTGCGCCATCGGTGTTATCACCAAGAATTTCATCGTTTTCGAATTTCAATGTATTGACCGCTTGCGCGATGGCTGCCCGTTCTGTTAAACGGGTGGCTAGCCGGTAAGCTTCGAGCTTGAATGGTACAGTAACATTCATGCCCTTGCCGCCGTGCTGACGAAAGCTTTCCACAGTCGCCTCGAAACCATCCAGTGGCGCCAGGAGCGCGTCATACTGCATGGATTGTTCAGTTTGTTGCGCAAAGGCTTTGTGGATCAGCGGGGATTTGCTATGTGAAATGGGGTTGCCAATTACGGCATAAGAATCGAGCATGGGTAGAGAAATACTTGGTTAAGTTGGAAGTTGGAATTAGGAATCGTTTCCGGTTGCCTATGAATAACTACTGACTCAGCAGCATGTCCGAAGATGCAAATACCCAGGTGCGGGTAATATGCAGGATATCCGTATCCTGCCTGATATCCGGCGGGAAAGGCGAAAATCCATTTTGCCCGGCGAGTTTTACAATATTGATGGCGGCGTCGTCCAGGATTTTTTCTCCGGATGAGCGATTGATTTCAATCGACTCCACACTGCCATCCGACCGGATACTGACGGTAAGCTGTAAGTTGCCATAGAGTTTATCTTTTCTAGCGGCTTCGGGGTAATTCAAATTACCGATGCGTTCGACCTTCATGCGCCAATCCTCGACATAGCGTGCAAAGCGGTATTCTTTGGTGCGCGCGCCGACAAACTTGCGTTTTGGACGCTTCTGATAGCTATCATGATCTTGATCAATTTGTGCTCTGAGGCGGGCGATATCAAGACTGCGTAGCAATAATTCAGTCGGATCTGTTGTGACTGGTTTGCTTTCGGCTTCGTTCTTGTGTTCGCTGGGTTGTTCGATTTGCGGGATATCGCTGACCGCAGCCATCAGTTTCTTGGCTTCCTGTTCCAGTTGTTTAACTTTCTGCTGGGCTGCGTTGTTATCGATGACCGGTTTGTTTTTGGGCAGTACCGGAAAGGGTGTTTTTGCCCGGCGATCGGCGTCCGTGTTGCCGCCACCGTCGAGATTGTCTTGCGCAAGCAGTTCGGTTTCTTTCGGTTTAGTCAGTGTCTTGTTGTTAACCAGCACAACTTCGAGAGATGAAGCGATTTTGTCGAATTTCGGTTGAGGGAACTGAAAAGTCACGCCAAAAAGAATGATGACATGCAGTAGCATGGAAGCAACTATCGCTACAACCATGCGATTGGTTTGGGAAGATAGATAACCGGCCAGCGCTGCTGGTGTGGTTCCGTGAATTTGAATAGTAACGGCCAAAGGGTTAAACCTTGAAAATTAAGTCACAGCTAGTTCATGCAATTATATTATTTTAGGAGACAGAGATTCATCATAAATTTGAAAATTAGCTTATGCATCCTGTTTCTGCAGGAATTCTGCATGCAAGCTGCGCTCCAGCAGATCTACTCCAGATAATTTAAGTTTGACGTAAGTATTGGGTGCCATCTCGGGTAGTGAGGGTACTCGTGTGATGAATGGAATATGATCAAATTTCACTAAATTTTCTTTAATGACCTGTGCGCTAATGATTTGAATTTTTTCCTGCAATAACCAGCGCAAACACCAGTAACGTTCCATCGCCCGCTGGAATTCGCTATAAATCCCATAGGCTGTTTCAAAGTCTCGCATCGCGATTAAAAGACTGGTGCTCTCTTTGGTATAGTGCGGCGGTTCAGCACGCAACATGGCAATGAGCTGCCGCTGATTAATTAGATCAACATAACGTCGCATGGGGGAACTGCTCCAGGCATACTGCGAGACACCCAACCCCTGGTGAGGGGCTGGAGATGTGCTCATCTTAACCTTGCCATTGGCCTGACTACGAAAGATGCCGGTAATGCCAGCATCGGTCAATTGCTTTCCCCATTCCGTATTGACATAAATCATCAGCTCAGACACCACTTTATCAATGGGCGATCCGCGCCGGCGTTCGCTGATTGTGATGTGGTCATTTTTGATTTCAAAACTATAATCAATTTTGTCATTATTCGTATCACTTGCTTTGCCGCGTTGGTTCTCCATCTTGCAGGCAAATTGCCACAGTAGGTTCAATTCCTTGCTATAGGTGTGTTCAAAATCACCTTTGCTTAATGTGGATTCATTGAAATGCTGTTCGAGTGAATTGTGCCGTAAATTTGCTGCAATTTTTATTTTCTCAATCCGGCTTTCTGTGCTTATAACGGTAAAATCATCTGATACATCAAGATACAGGGAAAGTACGGGGCACAACCGGTTTTCTGCTAATGTGAAGTGATTGATGGTGACATCCGGCAGCATGGTGATTTTGTTTCCCGGCAGATAAACCGTCGATAGGCGCGATGAAGCAGCTTTATCGAGCGTTGACTCGGGATCGATCCCCAGCGCTGGTGCCGCAATATGTATGCCGATGCGGAAACTGCCAAATGCTAACGGTGTAACAGAGAAAGCATCATCGATTTCTGTCGTTGAGGCATCGTCGATACTGAATGCAACCACATCTGCGACGGGTAAATCGGAAAAATCGGTAGATGTTGGATGTGACTCTAGTTCACCAAATTCGATGCCATCAGGAAAATATTCCCAGACAAACTGATTGAAATGGTAATCGTGTGAGGATGGAATGGCGCCACACTTTTCCATCAATTTCAAGACGGTGAGTTTTTTTTCTGTACAGACTGCTTCGAGTGCTTTCCACTCAATCGAGTTTTTATCCGGTTTGTAGAGTAGATTAGGGATGCGCGGTTTAAATTCTTCTGGCAGAACAAACTGATTTAATTGTTCCACATAACGGGCTTGTTGCACAGCTTGCAGCCGCTTTTTTTCTTGACCGGCTAAAGCTGCTTTCAGTGCATCCGGTGGCGCGGCTTTGTAGCGTCCATGCCCTTTTTTATAGAAATACATCGGCGCGTTCTGCAGCAGGAGCAAAGTGGCAGCTGCTTCAACCGGATTGGGTGTATGGCCAAAGTATTCGGCTGCCAGGATGTCGCTGGCAAACTCGGTATCCTGTATGCAGCATTCCCAAAGAAAATCCGGATCCAATTCGTCGGCTATTTTTTGCACATGATTCATGAATTCGGATAAGGGCGGCGCATCAAATCGGAATAGCACGGACGTTGCTTTGATCTTTGATCGTTTGCCATGCACAGCCTCTATCTGTAACGAGGTATTGTTGTCAGCCAGTATGGCGCCTACCTTAAAGGTTCCAGCTTCTTCGTAAAAAACATTCATAAGATTGTTTTTATCATTACAGACGGGTAATTAGAACAGAACTGCATCGGGAGAGATTGAGCCATCATCGGAAAATTAAAGGTTTAACATACAATTCATGAAGGTTTTTTTGTAATGTATTAACCTGATCAACAATTCTGCATTATATACGAGACGTTTGCTAAAGATAAAAAGCAGTAGACAATTGTTGCACAAAAATAGTGCCAGCCTATTTCACAGAACCGGCTGAAACTGTTGACAGAGCTTCAGAATGCTGCGGGTATTCAGAGATTTATTAGATAGCGGAAAATATGGGTTTTAATCGTTTTTGTGTTTTTTTACAAATGACTGAATCGTGTTTTTTAGCTCGGAATCAGGTAGTGTTGTAGCTAATCGACTTAAACAATCTTTTCCGGTCTGACTCAATTTTAATTTTTCCTTGGGATATCCTTTACCTGCAAGTGTTTTTGTGTTTTTTGCAAAGTTATGTGCTTGCACCAAAATTTGAATTGAAGTAACTTCCCATCCTAGTTCTTGCAGCTTGAGCAGCACTGAGGGCGAAATTTGCTTAAGTTTTGAAGCAATAGCGCCATTCTCAGTCATTATTGTCAGCCTGCCATTCGAAGTTCGACTCAAGACGCAATGCTGGGCTAATTGCGCGGGAACAAGTTTAGAGAAGATTAGTTGATCTGCATATAATTGATGAGCCAAAGAGAATAAGTTTTCATATTCAGGCGTCTTGCCAAGAAGATTAAGATAAGAATTAACTTTATAAGAGGTCATATGGTTATTTAAAAAATATCCAATGAATAAAAAATATGAATATTATTTTGATTTCTGATAAATCAGAACGAGCGCGAAAGATAACATTAACCAGGCTACACATTACATTATTCACAAGTGCTTTTCTATTCGTTATCGTAACATTAGCATTGAGTTTAAACTTTTTTTCACTGCGTTACGCTGACCGGGTCGATGCGCCAGTTTTAAGAGCGGTATTAGTCAATCCACAAGAAGAAAGACATCAAAAGATTCAGGCCCATTTGCAAGATAATCTAAATATCATGGCCATTAAATTGGGACAAATGCAGGCGCAATTATTACGCTTAGATGCCCTGGGTGAACGTCTGGCAGAATCTTCCGGTATCAAGTCGCGAGATTTTCTATTTAATGAAGTACCGGGGCAAGGCGGCGCACGGACTGATCATTCGTCTGAAGAATTAACATTTACTGAATTTAATCATAAGCTCCAGGAATTATCCAACATGTTGGATGAAAGGACAGATAAACTGGGCGCATTAGATTCTTTGTTGCGTCATGACAGATTAACAAAATACGTTCTGCCTTCTGAAATGCCAATTGATACAGATTGGTATTCTTCCAGCTATGGATACCGAATTGATCCATTTACAGGGAAGAGAGCATTTCATGAAGGTGTGGATTTTTCTGCTGAGATAGGCACGCCGATAAAAGCTGCGGCCGGTGGCGTGGTGGTCTTTTCAGATCGACATCCTGAATATGGTAATATGATCGAGATTGATCATGGAGATAGCTTGGTGAGTCGTTATGCGCACGCTTCTAAACGTTTGGTGGAACTGGGGCAGGTCGTATTGCAGGGGCAGAAGATAGCTGAAGTGGGGAATACGGGACGTTCTACAGGAGCGCATCTGCATTTCGAGATTAGACATAGAGACAAACCGCTTAATCCATCCAAGTTTTTGAAAAAATCGAGCTAATCCGAATTTTAGAGCTGCTGATTATTTATGTATGTATGCTTTTTGTTGAGTATTCTTCAGCCCATCGTGCGCAATTTAAATATAGAGTAGCTTTAGGCGGTGAGTTTTGTTTTATGCCAAGAGATTTTAGTTCACCCTACAAATATTATAAATTTAGTTGATAATTCATTAAAGTATTTCTGTGGGTGAGGTAAAATCTCACCCTTTGTTTTTTAAACTAATTGTTTAAATAGAATTTCTAGAGACATTATGCTAAGTAATCTACTTAAGAAGATTTTTGGTAGCCGTAATGACCGGATGGTTAAGCAGTATTTTCAAGCCGTGCGTATTATTAACGATATGGAATCAGCTATCGCAGGTTTGTCGGATACTGAATTACGTGCCAAAACAGATGAATTCAAGCAACGCATTCATAATGGAGAATCTTTGGATGTGTTATTACCAGAAGCATTCGCCGTGGTTCGAGAAGTCGGTAAACGGGTTCTGGAAATGCGCCATTTTGATGTGCAGCTTATCGGCGGTATGGTCTTGCACGAGGGCAAGATTGCTGAGATGCGTACTGGTGAGGGTAAAACCCTTATGGCGACTTTACCAGCATATCTGAACGCGTTAGCGGGTAAAGGTGTGCATATCGTTACTGTGAATGATTATTTGGCAAAGCGCGATGCGGATTGGATGGGGAGAATTTATCAATTTCTCGGAATGAGCGTGGGTGTGATCTATGCACAGATGCCGCACAGTGATAAGCAGGCTGCTTATGCTGCAGATATTACTTATGGCACCAATAATGAGTATGGCTTTGATTATTTACGCGATAATATGGTGACTCATGCTTATGAGCGTGTGCAACGTTTACTCAATTTTGCAATTGTGGATGAAGTGGATTCAATTCTGATTGATGAAGCACGTACGCCGTTGATTATTTCGGGTCAGGCAGAAGGCGATACTGAAATATATGTACGTATTAATGCGCTGATTCCTAAGCTGACACGCCAGGAAACAGAAGATAGTCCAGGTGACTATAGTGTGGATGAGAAATCTCATCAGGTTACGCTTAGCGAAGCGGGTTTTGAGCATTCAGAAAAGTTGCTGGCAACAGCTGGCTTGCTGAAATCAGGAACCAGTCTTTATGATCCAGCTAATATCAATTTGATACATCATCTGAATGCGGGATTACGTGCACATAACTTATATTTTCTTGATCAAAATTATGTCGTACAGAATGGTGAAGTAATTATTGTTGACGAGTTTACCGGTCGTCTGATGGCTGGTCGCCGCTGGTCCGATGGATTACATCAGGCTGTAGAGGCGAAAGAAGGCGTTGCAATTCAGAAAGAGAATCAGACACTTGCTTCTATTACTTTTCAGAATTATTTTCGTATGTATCAGAGATTATCCGGTATGACCGGAACTGCTGATACCGAGGCTGCTGAGTTCCAGCAAATCTATGGGTTAGAGACGGTTATCATTCCAACGCATCGTCCGATGATTCGTGATGATCGTATGGATCAGGTGTTTCGTACAACGAAAGAAAAAAATGAAGCAATCATTCAAGGAATCAAGGAATGTTATGAGCATGGACAACCAGTTTTGGTGGGTACAACATCGATTGAGAATAATGAGTTGTTGTCTAGGCTACTGGAACGGGAGAAGCTGCCGCATCAGGTCTTGAATGCCAAACAGCATGCCAGTGAAGCGGGTATTGTTGTGCAAGCTGGTCGGCCTAAAATGATTACCATTGCAACGAATATGGCGGGCCGTGGTACGGATATTGTGTTGGGTGGTAATCCGGAGCCGGAGATAGAACGGATACGGCATGACGAGAAATTAAGTGAAGAGGAAAAAGAAAAGCAAATTAATGAAGCTTATGCGAGATGGAAAATCGCTCATGAAGAGGTTTTGAGCAAAGGCGGTTTGCACATTATTGGTACTGAGCGACATGAGTCTCGTCGAGTAGATAATCAGTTGCGTGGTCGTTCAGGTCGACAAGGGGATCCAGGATCCAGTCGTTTTTATCTTTCACTTGAGGATCCTTTGCTACGTATATTTGCGTCAGATCGCGTTGCTAATATTATGACGCGTCTCAAAATGCCCGAAGGAGAAGCTATTGAACATCCTTGGGTTACTCGTGCTATTGAAAATGCTCAGCGTAAAGTAGAGGCGAGAAATTTTGATATGCGTAAGCAGCTGCTGGAATTTGATGATGTGGCCAACGATCAACGTAATGTAATTTATCAACAGCGAAATGGATTATTAGAAGAAGATCATGATATTTCTGAAACGATTACGGCAATACGCGAAAATGTTTTAAGTAATTTGTTCAGCTTATATATTCCACCCCAAAGTGTTGAAGAGCAATGGGATGTACAGGGTTTGGAAAAAGCGCTTGCGGCAGAATATCAGTTACACTTTCCTTTGCGAGAATGGCTCGAAAAAGAGCCAGAGTTGCACGAAGAAAACTTGTTTGAACGTATTATTGACCTGGCAAATGAACAATATCAAGCAAAAGTCGAAAAGGTTGGCGCTGAGCCAATGCATCACTATGAGCGTGCTGTAATGCTGCAAAGTTTGGATTCGCATTGGCGGGAACATCTGGCGGCATTGGATCATTTGCGCCAAGGCATACACTTGCGTGGTTACGCACAGAAAAATCCAAAGCAGGAATATAAACGCGAAGCTTTTGAGCTTTTTACCAATATGCTCGAAGAGATCAAGAACGAGGTCTCAAAAATACTTTTAACTGTGCAAATAAAGAGTGAGCAGCAAGTAGAAGCAGTAGCAGAGTCACTAAGATCGCCAGAGAATATACAATTTCATCATGATTCCTACAAGGAATCTCTGACCGAGGAAGCTGAGTACGAGAGAAATCAAGATGAGAAAGTACAGCCTTTTGTGCGCCAAAACGAAAAAGTTGGCCGTAACCAGTTGTGTCCTTGTGGTTCCGGAAAAAAATATAAGCAGTGCCATGGAAAGGTTAAATAGTTACTCAAGAAAGAAGGCTGTCTTGTATATATTTTGGTGGCTTTCTCCATTGAAATACTTTAAGTTCTCTATAATCCTTAATATGGTTATGGTATACTGCGCGCTTTTGTAGTTTATAGTTTGTAAATTTGCTCGTGAAAGTGGTGGGAAGTAGATAAAATTAACCTTTTTATTGATAGCCTTACATGAAAAATATAACTGATGGAATAGTCGAATATGGCTGATAGTTTTAGCATCCCTGATCAAATGAGCGGCAGAAGAAAATTCTTGGTCGCAGTAACATCTGTAGCAGGCGGTATTGCGGGAGTTGCAATTGCAACCCCCTTTATGATGAGTATGATGCCTAGTGAAAGGGCTAAAGCGGCCGGGGCGCCAGTAGAGGTTGATATATCAAAGCTTGAGCCTGGTATGCTTTTGATGGTTGAATGGCGCGGAAAAGTCGTATGGGTTTTAAACCGCACTCCAGAAATGCTTGAGACACTTGTGAAAGTAGAAAATGAGCTAGCCGACCCTAATTCAGAAAAACCACAGCAACCGGAATATGCTCAAAATCGTACGCGATCAATCAAACCGGAAATCCTCGTTACTGAGGGTGTGTGCACACACCTGGGGTGTTCGCCTGTATTCCGGAAAGAGATTGCTCCTGCGGATTTGGGCCCAGATTGGCTAGGCGGATTTTTCTGTCCTTGTCATGGATCAAAATTTGATTTGGCTGGCCGCGTGTATAAAAGTGTACCGGCTCCAACTAATATGGTTGTTCCTCCTCATGTATATTTGAGCGATAGCCGTCTTTTAATTGGAGCTACAAGCGAGGGATCTGTGTAAATGAATAAGATAATTGAATGGATCGATAAACGATTTCCATTAACGTCAAATTGGAAAGCACATCTTTCCGAATATTATGCCCCTAAGAACTTTAATTTCTGGTATTTTTTTGGCTCATTAGCCTTGTTGGTTCTGGTTAACCAGATACTTACCGGAATTTTTCTCACGATGAATTATAAGCCGGATGCCGGTATGGCATTTGCTTCTGTTGAATATATCATGCGAGATGTGGATTATGGTTGGTTAATTCGCTATATGCATTCAACAGGTGCTTCCATGTTTTTTGTCGTGGTCTATCTGCACATGTTCCGTGGAATGATGTACGGTTCTTATCAAAAGCCACGAGAGCTATTGTGGTTAGTTGGTATGGCAATATTCCTTGTGCTGATGAGTTTAGCTTTTACTGGATATATCTTACCTTGGGGACAAATGTCTTACTGGGGCGCGCAAGTGATTGTAAGTATGTTTGGAGCAATTCCGACTATTGGAGAATCTCTCCAACAATGGGTGTTGGGTGATTTTACACTTTCGGATGTTGCGCTTAATCGTTTCTTTGCGTATCACGTTGTTACATTGCCCCTAATAATGTTAGTTTTGGTGTTCGCGCATATTCTAGCATTGCATGAAGTTGGATCAAATAATCCAGATGGCATTGAAATAAAAGCAAATAAGAATCCAAAAACTGGCATCCCTGTCGATGGAATACCGTTTCATCCTTATTACTCTGTAAAAGATATAGTCGGTGTTGTGGTATTTTTAATGGTATTTTGTGGAATTGTCTTCTTTGCTCCGGAAATGGGGGGGTATTTTTTAGAATACAATAATTTTATACCTGCTAACACATTGCAGACACCAGATCATATAGCACCCGTATGGTATTTTACGCCTTATTACTCCATGCTTAGAGCAGTGACTGTCAATTTTCTATGGGTAGATGCGAAGTTGTGGGGTGTGATATTGATGGCTGCTTCTGTGGTTATCTTTGCTTTCTTACCTTGGCTGGATAGAAGTCCAGTTAAATCGATACGCTATAAAGGCAAGTATTTCAAGACAGCCTTAACGCTTTTTGTGATTAGCTTTTTCGTATTGGGTTGGCTCGGAACAAAATCTCCAACTCCTTTATATACTTTATTAGCGCAAATCTTTACAGTCATCTATTTTGCTTTCTTTATTTTAATGCCGTGGTACAGCAAGATAGATAAAACAAAACCTGAGCCAAAAAGAGTAAAAGAGTAAAAAAATGAAGAAAATAACAATTGTTATATTTATATTATGTCTGGCTCCATTTAGTGGCTTGTTCGCCGCAGAGTCTGGCATGGCATTAGATAGCGCTCCAATTAGTACATCTGACAATGCTTCGTTGCAACGTGGCGCAGAGAGTTTTGTTAACTATTGTCTAACTTGTCATGGTGCAAGCTATATGCGCTATAACCGTCACTATGATATCGGATTTACTAATGAAGAAATACTTACTAAGCTGATATTTACAGGTCAGAAAGTTGGCGGTCTGATGGAATCTGCAATGCAGAAGAAAGAAGGTGAAGAATGGTTTGGCGTCGCGCCGCCTGACTTATCAGTAATAGCTCGTTCGCGAGGGGCAGACTGGTTATACACTTATCTGCGGGCTTTTTATCGTGACGACTCCACTGCGACTGGATGGAACAATCTTGTTTTTGATCGTGCAGCAATGCCACATGTTTTTTATCAATTACAGGGTGAGCAGAAATTGATTGTTAAAACAAGTGATAAAGGTGAGCAGAAGACCTTGGTGCTTGATAAACAAGGTGAAATGACGAAGGCGGAGTTTGATAGCTTTGTCGGCGATTTAGTTAACTATCTGGTTTATCTAGGTGAGCCTCACGCAAATGCCCGTAAGGAGTTAGGGCTTACAGTCATGGCTTTTCTTTTAGGTATGCTGATTTTATCCTATGCACTAAAAAGAGAATATTGGAAAGATATTCATTGACATAAAACTTGCTGAATATATTGTAACGAAGTTCGGGAATAGAAGTTATGATGACACTATATTCAACAATTACATGTCCATACAGCCATCGTTGCCGGATAGTTCTGCACGAAAAGGATATGGATTTTCAGGTAATTGACGTCGATCCAAATAATAAATCAGAAGACTTGGCTGTAATGAGTCCTTATGGAAAAGCACCGGTACTTGTGGAACGCGATCTTGTGTTATATGAATCGAATATCATTAATGAATATATTGATGATCGCTTTCCACACCCGCAATTAATGCCAGCAGATCCGGTAATGCGGGCTCGTGCGCGTTTATTGTTGTTTCGTTTCGAACAAGAATTGTTCTGTTATATCGATGCGTTTGATGGTTCAGATCAGAAAGCAATTGATAAAGCTCGTACTGTGATAGCAGATAATCTGACGATTATATCTCCAATCTTTGAGAAACAAAGGTTCATGCTTGGGGATGAGTTTTCAATGCTTGACGTTGCGATAGCGCCTCTACTGTGGCGACTTGAACATTTTGGAATTCGCCTTCCTAAACAAGCGGCGCCGCTATTAAAGTATTCGGAGAGATTGTTTAGTCGACCGCTATTTATTGATGCATTATCAGCTTCAGAAAAAATAATGCGGAAATGAGCACTAATTCAACGAAACCCTATTTGATTCGTTCGATTTATGACTGGTGCATTGACAGTGGTTTTACACCATATGTTTCTGTAAAAGCCAATCCTGATTTAGACATTTCAATAGAGCATGTGAAGAATGGCGAGATAGTTTTTAATATAAGTGCAAAAGCCGTGCATGGACTTATTATTAATAATGATTTTATCAGCTTTACTGCACGATTCAATGGTGTATCAAGAAAGCTAGAGATTCCGCTTACCGCTGTTAAGGGAATTTTTGCGAAAGAAGTAAATCAAGGAATAGCATTTTCTTCTGAGAATAAAGAAGAGGAGAATCAAGGGATTCCAGATAACGAACAACAAAGCAGTACAATCCAGAATTCTTTAACATACCAAACAAAAAAAATACGCAAACCCAATCTTCGGGTAATCAAATGACGTGAGTTTAGGTTTGAACATATTAAGTTGCCGGCATAGCTCAGATGGTAGAGCAGCTGATTTGTAATCAGAAGGTCCCGAGTTCGATTCTTGGTGTCGGCACCATAAAATCAATGAGTTAGATTGATTTTATCATCTTCTAATTTTCCACTTGTGTCAAAATTGTGTCATTCAGAAGTTCATCTACAACCATTGCATGTTTTCTGAATTGTTCGGGTGCCAAATGAGCATAACGTTTCACCATCTCAGTTGACTCCCAAGCTCCCATTTCTTGAATTACATTTAGCGGTACACCTTTTTGAGTTAACCAGCTGGCCCAAGTATGGCGCAAATCATGCCAACGAAAGTCTTCTATGCCTGCTCTTCTTAATGCCTTTCGCCATGCCCTGGTATTGACCTGAATAATCGGTTTTCCTTGATAAGTAAACACTCTTAACGAATGTTTGCCAACCTGCTTTCTCAGAACT
>ERZ1292630.1784-Hain-H41-02um-R3-1784-length-20613-cov-6_pt1 | contig 20613 bp, 10 predicted proteins | sample MGYA00564408_ERZ1292630 | MGnify/ENA primary metagenome ERZ1292630 (study PRJEB36523, sample SAMEA6512641) | groundwater metagenome | collected 2019-01-08 | study: AquaDiva: Metagenomics assemblies of 32 groundwater samples
CCCCCCCCCCCCCCCCGAACGCGTGGTGTCAATGCTTGGATTCGACTTGACGCGGGGACGAAACTGCGGCCGACGTTTTGACGCGGCGCGGCTTGTGCCGTGTCGCGGACGTCGTTGCCGGGACATCGCCCGTCGAGGCGGCGGCACCGTCGGTTTTATTTTCATCGTCTTCGCTGACCACCACGGAATGCCGGAGGCCGGTGCTGAAATATTTTGCGAAATCAGGGTGCTGTTCCTTGCGGCTCATCGTTTCGACGACTTGCGACAACTCCGCGAGTCGTTGCGCTTGCACCGTCCGCCGCCGGTTCCGCACGACATCCTTCGCATCGTTGAACCACTTTTTCCACTGCACCAAACTGACGAAGTCCAAGACATACGGAAGGGCCGCCGATCCACCCACCTTCCCTCCTCCACTGCCGCCATGCGGGGCCTTGCTCCCGGGGCCTTGGTGTGGCGATGGTTGGTGCCCGCCTATGCAAAAGACGTCGCTCAAAAATCGCAGTTCCGACTGCCGCACGTCTTCGTCCGCGGCCACGCGCTTCAAAAAGGAAATTTCGTCTGCGGCGAAAACGGTCTTCACGTCAGATTCCGACAAGGCGTAGAACCGAGCCACTGCCAGGGTGAATTCCGAACTCAGATCGGCCACGCTGTCGTCGAGGTCCATTTCACGCTCCTCCAGCTCCGCCGCATCATAATCGGTCGCCACCAGCTTTGGAATGACCCCGTTGGACGAGGTCACCATGGACATGGGCTTCGCCGTGGCACCGATGTAACTATCTTGAACCCGACGGAGCTGCACCTGAACCATGCCTCGGCTGACAGGCGCGGGGCCATTCCCATTCAATCCATGACCTGCACCGGCCGATCTGCGAAGTAGCGCGGCGCCGGAGCCAGCACCGCCGCCCGCCCCAGCACCTCTACCCCCATCGCCGAGCAGCTCCGCCTCCTTCTTCGTGACCTGCGCTTCACGAAACTGAACCTCCGCGGCCCATTGCTGAACCGCTTTCTCCTTTTCCTCAACCTTCGTTTGACGGCGCGTGAGGGCGGCCTCCTTGTTCGCCGCCGCCTCGCGCTCCCTGTCCAGCGCCTCGCGAGCCGCGCGGAGATCCGTTCGCAACGTCTCGGCGTCACTCAGTGCCTTCTCCGTCGACGAATGCTTCTCCTGCACGGCTTGCGCGACCGTGTCGACTCGACCCTGGTCCTTCTCGATTGCTGCCTCACGCGCACTGAGTTCCCGTTCGGCCTCGAGCACCTTGGCGACCCGGTCGGTGAGCGTCATCTCCTTCGCCAGATGCTCATGCTGCTGCAGTGCCATTTCCGCCTTTTTGGTCTCCAAGGCCTCTTGCGCCATGTGCAACTCCGCCTCCCATTTGACGAGGCGCGTCTTAATGGCACTGACTTCGCTGAATGCCGCCCGCAGCTGCTCATCGCGCCACTTGACATCGCGATCCCTCGTCTCCAGCTCCACTTGCTCCGCCTTGATTTGACGATGCTTGTCGTTGAGAAGTTGCAACGCTTGATCGGTGTCGCCTTGCCGCTGCTCAATCTTGGCCATGACCTCCTTGGCCCTCGTCTCCTGTTCGCGGTTCTGCTTTTCTCGCTGCCGGTCTCGCTCTTCCTCCAGGTGGAGTTTCTTCGCGAAGGCACGTTGCTTCTGATCCAATTCACCCTCGAGATGCTTCATTTCAGCTTCCCGACGGAGCAACTCCTGCTCGCGGGCGGCTAAAGGGAGCATCTTGTCTTCAAATTCGGCCTGCCGCTTCAGCAACTGTCCTTCGAGCGTCCGTAGCCGCTCCCGCATCGTGGCGTGCTCCTCCGACATGTGCTTTTCACGCTCCTTGAGCTCGGCCTGCGTCTTCGTGGCGTCCTGCTCCCTGGCGAGCAACGAGCCGTGCTGAGCTTCCGCCTCCGTCATGACGGCCACGCGCGCCTCGAAGAGCAACAGGTCCTGCTGAAACGAGCTCCGCTGAGCGGCAAGCGCCTCCTGCTGCCGCCGAATCAGCTCTTCTCGTTTGGTCAGTTCTCGCTCCTTCAAGCGAAGGGCCTCGGCCTTGTCGGACGTCGAGGAGGAAGCCATTGCGTGACCCCCCCAGCAGCCGATTTGTGGAAGTGAGGTATACGAAAATGTGTGGTGCGGTGCGATGTGCCAAAAAAGAAAAAAATATGCCCCAGTTTGTTGAAGCCGTTTCCATCGATACGAGAGAAATGATTTAACAAAATGGAGAGGGGGCAACGTCATCATGCCGCGGGTCGTCGCCAGCCCATGATGATGTACTCCTCGCGTTCGAAGCCATCGGTGGTCTCCTTGGACGGGGCGTCTTGCTGTGGCCGAGCCGGAGGAGGAACATGATGACGATGGTGGTGGTCTCCATCACCGCTCGTGGGCAGCGCCTCCGTGATGAGCCGCAAGCCAGCGGCAGTAGGATCGTTGGCCACCTCTTGCTTCAGGCGAGTCACGAGAAGGTTGCGGACGGCGGCAGCGCTGATGACTTCACCGTGGCTGGTTTCAGCTTTCAAGGTGCGGACCCACCACACTTTCCCGGCCCGCCAATCCGACCATTCGAAGAAGACGCTCGCATAGCCGACGACCCCACCATAAGAACAAGATACAGACGACGACGGCGTCCTATTACTGATGTCCTCCTCCGCCAGATACACCAAGGTCGGCGCGGTCGCCGGGTGCGTGATGGTGCGCAGAAGGCCACGACGAAGCGTGGCTCGATCGGCATCCGCGAGCGCTGCGTTGCATGGCGCGGCCACGATGCGCTCAACGTCGTCGGCCGTCGCCATCGCACGTATCCCGATGCGTCCGCTGATTTCGTTGTCCGCCATCGATCCTTTCCCACGGGTTACGGCGCAAAGCAAAACAAGGGAATCTAGAGGAAGGTAACACAAAGACGAGGGGGCCACCGCAAATGACTGAAACGAATCCCCTCGCGTCGTCCGGAACGATCGTCCCGCGCAGAAAGGAATACGATACACTCGCGATCTGGCCTGCACACTTATACAAGAATGGAAAAGAGTTCGCCCCGTCGGCTCCGTCGCCGCCAAAGACCGCGGAGGAAACGATCATTGACCACTACTCGCGCCGACCATCGCCTTGAGCCACACCCCCATCAGATCCACCGCGAAGGTTGGACTCTGTGCCAAGAGGCGCAGCACAACCTCCCAGAACGTTGCGAACGGCGGCGCGGGTGCCGGTGGCGCGCGCGCCACCACACCCTTTTTGGAACGCATGGTGGGTCCAGAAGCAGCGGCGGCTGCCGCGGAGGGTGGCCGAGAAGCCGCTGGGGATGTTCCAGAACGACCCCCTTGCCCACCGGCGGCAACTTTCACAATGCACCGGGAGAAGGAAACCTCGACCGCCAGCAACACGGCGTCATCTGGAGCCTCGACGCCGCCACGCGCCGACTGCAGACGTGCCAGCGAAACCGGCCCGATCAATGAAGAGGAGGATGTCGATGACGACGACGAGGAGGAGCGCTTCGCAGCGCTTTTGCTCGCGCCCGCGGAGCCTGCCGCCGCTGAGGGCTGCGGCTGAGAGGCGAAGGCATTGAACCCGGACGCGGACGCGGCCTCCGGTCCGCAGCACAAACAGCCGAAGAACGTTCGCGGAGGCTGACGAGCGCCGAGGAGGGAGGAGGCGGCGTCATCGTCATGGTGATCACTGGGGAACGCCTCGTTTTCACAGCAGTCGTCGAACTCGTCGTGCCCGCACTCAATGCCGGCGAGGCTCGCCGTGCGAGGCTCATTCGACCAACCAACGATTCGTTCTTCCTGGCAGTCGGGGACAACACGTGGCGGTAGACGGATCACGACCGTCGGCGCCGAACCTCCGCTTCCTTCTTCTCCATCTGTTTCGTCCACGCTAGCGATGTGAGTTGCACTGGCGTCCGCATCATCGGCTGTGGCCACGCCAATGGGTTCCCTGTTCGCGATTGCTGACGACCGACGCGACGACGACGACGACATCGGCACGGCCTCAACCCCACGATCACCGCTGACGGACAACGCCGCGGAGGACGACGTGGAGGTGGCACCACCCGTCACGGCCGACTGGCCATCAACGTTCGGCGAACGGACAGGAGGATGACTGAAGAGCCTTCGACGGGCCGCCACCCTTTCGACCACGCGACACGGCCAAGTGCCGGAGACGGGGCGGGACGACGGTACCACCTTTTTTTCGGAAGCCGTGCGGAGAGCCGCGGGCGGAGGGACACTTGCGACCGCGTCCCATGCGCTGGGCAAACATCCAAGGAGAGAGCGAAAGGAAGCCACCTGCGTCTCGGCGTCGGTGCTACCTGACGGCGTCCCTGCGGATGACGTCGTCGCTGCCTCGCCTTCGCTAATGCGGCCGCGTGTCGCACTGCGATCCTGCAAGTCCCGCACGATGCTGCACAGTGCGGGGGCGTACACGGAAGCGAACCGCGCGACTGCAAGCGATGAGCTTTGTTCGCCTTCCTTCGCGAGCTTGACCGCGTGGGCTGCGAGGGCCTCCGCTGTCGGGGAAACATGCGACATAACCGGGTCCACGTGAAAAATGTCGAGAAATTGCTCCGGTATGGCCCCCGCGCGACTTGCGAGGAATCGCCGGAAAGCGATCTCAACGTCCACGCAGCGGAAGGCGACGATGTCTTGAGAAGGAGACGGCGACAACGACGACGACGACGGCACATCGCCACTTCGGGGGGGAAGCCGGCGGAGGAGAATAGAATGCTTGAACGCCGCGTCGGCAGGGGCCATCGCCACGGTGCGTAGGGCCGAGATGCAGCCACTCACCAAGACTTGGTGCTCGGGACGGCAGAACACTTCCCGAATGAGAAACGAGATTTCCAGGTCCGTCAACGGACCTCCCGCGGAGTCACCATCCGAGAACGAAGACGACGACGCCGACGACGACGACGGCGATGCCGACGAAGCACTCGCCAGATTGGCGCGCAGCTGCGCCTCGGTGATGACGAAAGCCACGTCGGCCGATGTCGCGGCATCCATTGCGATCGTCAAGAAGACGCGCTGAGCCCCGAAGAACAGGCCACCGGGGTAGCGGCTACAAAGCGCGAACATCACCGGCTCCGAGAATTTAAAATTGGGACCTAGAAATTTCCTTCCGGTGTCCCCATGCGTCGTTGAGATGTCGGTGAGGGTCGTTCGCGATTGAGCGCCGCTGCTTGCAGCCCTCGGGGCGTTTGCGACGGCGGCGTCGAACAGCGGGCAAGGCAGGTACCGCTGTTGACTTGGATCGTAGGGCACCGGAAGCGATGCCAATGCGACGCGCAGATCACTTTCATCACCGAGAGAGTGATCCGGCGCGGCCACGTTGGCGATTAAGGCCAGCGTCGAACGGCTCAACGACGGAGCTCCCGCGCCACCAGCACCACCACCTGCGCCCTGTCGCCTCAAGGCCTGCTGCTGCTTTGCTTGCTTATCAAATCGTCGGCGGCATTCTTCGACGTCGTGCCGAATGCGGTGGACCGTTGCGGAGAAGAGCTGAACGTGTTGATCGTACGCCGCCAACATGCCGCCCAGAGTGGTGGTAGGTCGAGAAGGAGGGTCGGCGGCGATCATCAGGGGCGCGATCGTCGCTGAGCTCGACTTTCCCAATGTAGGGGGAAAGACGGAGGACGGACCGCGTGGGACACCGAAGTCCCCGCTCGCGGTCCCCGCGAGATTCATGTTGTGCTGATAAGACGCGGAGGAAGCTGAGGCGCGGAAGAGCTGCCCTCCCTGCTGCTCGTCCCTTCCCCCTCCTCGTTCCTTGCCCGCCGAGGTCGCCGCGACCGGCGGCGTCACGACGACGGTTCGCGACAAAGGAATGAAGCCGACTTTGGTCACAAAGGCGGTCACGGACGACGACGATGTATTCCCCACAAGACTAGCACCTTGTTCATCCACAGGGACCGCACTGCTCAGGACCGTGCGTCCAAGAATGTCGGCCACCGCGGTACTCATTTCGGACTCGAATGACTGTCGGTCTTGGGCTCGTTGCCGCAACAGGCGGCGCACATCGTTCACGAGCTCTTCCTCCACGGCTCTCACGACGTGTGGGTGCTCCGCTTGCGGCGGCTCATCGAGGAGGAGGGGGAGGGGGGGCAACCCACTGGCGACGGCGGCGGTGGTGTCGCTTGTCACACCGACCGACGCAGGAGGAGACGCAACACTGGCCGCCGCCTCCACCGCCGAAGGAGCCATCATGCCGCTCAACACGCTCGTCGCCACCGAGTCCGATCGACTTGAAAGGATAGCATCGACGGGGACGCTCATCGTTCGGGGCTGTTTGTCACCTCACACCCCCCCTTGTTCTTGCCTTGTCGCCAGTCAAAGGTTCCTTTTGGTTTTCTGTGCTGTCGAACGAAGCAATCCTGTGGGCCCAAAACAACACCCAGCGGCCAATATCATCAGCGTTGTTGCAAGACCTTTCCCCGCAAGCGAAAAATGATATAGCCAAGTCAAACAAAACGAAATAATAGAGAGAGGATTATGCAATGAAAAGAAAAAAAGAACAAATCGCGGTCGCCGTTGTCGTCGTCACCAAACCTCAGGACCCCTCGAAGGGATGGCGCGAAAGATAGAGGAAGAGGAGGAGGAACCGATGCCAATGAATTCACACGAAAGGAAGTGGTAAGAAACAAGGAGGAGGCGAAGGGGGATCGATGGATCCTCTCGTTCGTCCTTCTGAACCTTTCTGGAAGAGAGGGACAGGAAAAAAAAAGGCGCACAAAGAGAGAGGAAGGTTTCGAAGCAGAAAAAATACCGAAGCAGAAAAATCAAGCAATCCGGGAACGAATCACCACACGGAGGACACGTTGCCGGCGTCAAGAAGTCGGGAACGAACGTACAACCCACCACTTTCTCCTCCTATCGCGTCGTCTGTCTCGTTCTTCGCCACTCTGTGAGTTGACGACAAAAAAGTAGAAAAGGCAGAAGGAAGATGGGCGAAAGCACATCTGGGAAAGGGTAAACGGGAAGGGCGGACGGCGACTGGATGTGACACGCGAAATGGGGAGGGAAAGAAGCGATGTAGGTGGGGATTCCGAAGGAAAGGACCATCCATAGCCAAGAAAGACAGAGAGAGAGGGGAAAAAAAAGAGGGGAAATCTCAATCGAAGCCCTCGGTCTTGCAGTTTTGTTGGTTACATGTTTTTTGTTCCGTCTCACCGAGCGATGTTTAACACCACGCCTACATCGGCAAGGGAGTCGATTGCCGGGAGCTGATGGACGACGACGGACTGGCTGATGCGTTTGCGGCAGGGATGCTTTGGCGGCCAGGGGAACGCAGAGCCGCTTCGAATCCGTAAGGGTCGTGCTGGTACTGCCGCACACGGCTCGCGTTAGGCGACAATGCCGCTGCTGGTGCAGTGCTCATAATATCTCCTGCGGCCGTCGTCGTCGTTGTGGGCAACCCACCGCACTTGGCGGAGGGACCGCTGCGAGAAACCCGAGGAGCGTTGACCGATGCGGCAACGTTGTTGAATCCTCCTCGCTGATGCGCGGCGGAGGCGAAGCCGTTGTAGGTCTGTGGATGGCCGTAAAACGCCGTCGGGGTCCATGCGGCGGCCGGAGCGGGCGAATAATATGCCATCGCCAGGGCCCGGTGGTGGGCAGCGGCAGCGGCAGCCATTGCGTAGTCCCCCCCGTAAGAAGACTGTTGGAATGGCTGCGGCTGCGGCCCCCGTGATGCGGCTGCTGCTCCGCCACTCTGGATTTCACGCGACGATAGAGTCGTCGTTGGAGCGCCAGAAGAACCGTTGCGGTACGGTTGGCGAATGCCTCCGAGATGGTGGTTGGCATGGCGGTGACCCATGGCGCCAACAGGCGCCGAGCCGTCATAGGGAACCGCGTCCGCGCTCTTGTGGCCACGAGCCTCGACCACGACCGGCTGCCGGGGCAGCGCCGTCGGACGTCCCGAAAAGACGGCTCGGTCACGAGCAAACGAGGCCAACGCCGCGACATCGGCATCCGATGGTCCCACCATCCACACCCCTTCCGTCCCACTCGCGTCGACATCGCTGAAGACACGCTTGTTAACCAGTCGGCAAAGTCGCTCACCATCCTCGTTGCTGTCCAGATGCACGAACGCCGCGCCTCGGCCGCGCTGCTCGCCCTTCGTGGTGTGGGCCTCGATGTGATGAATGACCATATCAGGCGTCACGGTACGCAACAGCCAGCGGATGTACGCCGCCGTGTTGTCTTTGCGGACTTGTCCCACGAAGACGCGGATCCCGGCGCGATCGAAGCCGGCGTGACATTGGCTGCACACACCCTGCGAACCATGGTTGATGTCGCCGGACATGCACACTCCGCAGCGCCATGGAACGTTCGCCCGAGAAGGCGTTCCGGACGACGACGAGGCGCTGCTCGGAGACCACGGGGCGGTGACGTTCGAGGGCGCTTCGTGGAACGCTGCCGAGGCACATCCTGGACGGCTCGTGAATCGCGGCACGGCCGCGTGAGTTGGCGACTCAGCCACGGCACTCGTCGCTGAAGAGGCGATCGCCGAGTCCACGGGCGTGATGCTGCCAAGGGCGGTGGCGGTCATCGCAAACGAAGATGTCGCGGGGCTGCTTTCCGCCGATGAGGCTGCCGACGCGCGAGGATTGGCCCCGCGACTAGCGGACCGGCGGCGGCGGCGGACAAGGTTGGCGTCCTCCTCGTCCTCGTCGTCTTCAGCGGCGCTGCGTGGCCCCGTTGAGGAGGCGCTGTTCGACTCCGTCGATGCCTGCTTCGTGTGCCGCGAGCGGCCACCGCGGCGGGCGCGCGGCTGCTTAGCGTTCACCGGGTCCTCCAGCAATGTGTCATCGAAACCGTCGTCAGTCCCTCCTGCGCTGCGCGTGTTCTCAAATCGCGCGTGGGCCGCAAACGTGTCGAGGACTTCCTGCGGTGTGACCTTCGCGCCATCGGTGCTGCTGCCATAGTGTCGCGACGAACCGTGATGGTCGGGGTCGTGCTGGCCGCCCGACGGCTGCTTGACGGTGCTTGGCGACTGGTCCACGTTCGTCGGGAGCATCTGCTCGACGGCGGTGAGGCCGCTTCGCGGGCCGCCTCCACCGATCCGAAGCGTCGTCAGAAGCAACATCAGGCCGACAAGGCGCGAGGCCGTCGTGGCCTTCGGCGCAGAAGTCGACGATGTCATCCCCGAGACGGAGGCCGACGAGGTGGTGGGACTTGGAGACCGCCGGCGGAGCTGGGCCGCGAGCGGCCGCCGCGCGCCGGCGCTGGTTCGGTAGGACGGCAGTGCAACGGAGGATTGCATTGCCAAAAAAAATCTTGGGGAGTAAAGGAATGGGGCTCGTGGGGGGAGAGAAGATTGATTGGACGGGGGTTCTTGGGTGGCCGTTTGGGGGCACCAACCAACAGACCATGGCATGCACGGGTCGCCGTCCGAGGAAGACACGTTTCCACGAAGAATGATAATGTTTCCTTTGGGATCGCGCCTTTTTTGTGTTGTCGGTATTTTTACGAAGCTGCTGCGGCGGCTGGAGGAGGAGGCACGAGGTTGTGCTCGACGTCGTTGGAGACGTTATTGCCGCTGGCGGTGGTGACGGCTGCCTGTTCGCCGAAGAGTGAGTACTGCTCCGACTGCACGGCGCGCTTCATCGCGTCGTCCGTGCTCGCGACGTACTTTTTGAAGTACCACGACCGACGCTCCGCCACTTGCTTCCAGTAATTGTGCAACCTCACCTGCACGTGATTGTAGAAGGTGAGCACATTCGCCTCGACCACTTGCGCCATCGCAGGACCAGTGGCGGAGAAGTACATTTCCTCCGCTTGCACCGCGGACAGCGGCTGCCCTCGATCCGCGGCCGCTCTCACTTCGTCCTGCACGGCGGTGTATTGCATCTCACGGTAGTCCTCCGGCGGTTTGAAATCAATATCCGTCCACTGGCCACTCGAGAAACCTTTCAGCTGGGGAAACCGGACAAGTCCCTTCACGAGCGTTGGCGTTTTTTCCATTTGCACGTCGTAAAAGCGGAGTTTAGGGAGATGGCGTTTCGTGTCGTGACACAGCCACTCGTAGACTTTATCCAACGCGTTGCACGCCGTGCACCCTTGCTGACTGTAGCGCACGAGCATGACCTCGTCCGTGTGAGCGTAGTATTTAAGAAGGGCGCGCATTTCGTCCTCCGATTGGATGGTCTGGCTGCAACGCGACGGGAAGTTCATCCACACCGGGTTGGCCATCGTCGTGCGTCGGTAGGTGTTCATCTGCGTTGATGCCATGAAGAGGGTCCGCATGCGGTCGCTGAGGGCATTCGCCCCTTCGTCGCGCATCTGGCCTTTGCTATTCCCTTTGACCATGCTACGCGGCGCGGTGGAGGACAAGATGTCCATGTCGTCGGGGTCCGCGATGGCGGCGGCGGCGGCCTTCCCGCCGTGCATGCCAGCGTTGCCTCGGTCCTCCAGGCGCCATCGAGACTGCGGTGGCTGGTGGAAGCCCTGGCGAGGCAGCTTCCCGGAGAGATACAAGTCCGTCTCGCTAACGTCCCGGGTGTCCCGCATTTCCTGTGAAAGCAAAAACGAACAAAATAGCGTCGTACTGCGACGGGGGAACGGGATTCAACCCGCACAACAACAAACATTAGGGGCCCGCCTGTGACAATATTTCCCGGGGCTTTCAATTAGGGCCTACGCCACACCGAATTCACATCTGTGGTGTAACGAGTCGCGTCGAAGTTGGGGAGGGGGGAGCCCGGGGGAACTCTGCCGAAACGAGGGAAGGAAAGGGGGGAAAACACCCAAAGGGGGTGCGAAGGTAACGTGTTGGACTCTGACACTAACACGACACGGACGGAAGGGAAAAACCACAACATCCAACGTTCCACACCACAACAACAAAAAAGGCGGCACCGCTTTGAAAAAAAGGGCGCAGCGCGTTCCGCCGGTTTGTGCCCCGTAATCAAAACCACTTCGGCGGAAAGAACGCATTTGATCACACGACCGAAACAAAAAGCCGGTCGGCGGTATCGTAAAAAAATTGGCGCCCCTCACTTCCGTCCCTTCTGTCGTGAATATTTCTTCCGGGGACCAGTGTGCAAGCTCGACAAGGTCAGAATCGCAAGTGGAGTGTCTTGTTGCTCACCGCCAGTGCCTCCCAGGCCTGGAGGGACGTCCTCCCCCGCGGCTAATGGGTCGGCAGCTAACCAAGACGCAGCATCCGCGGGAAGGCTGCTCTGCGGGTCCGTGAGCAGTGAATGGAGCGTTGTGCTTAGCGTTGTGCTTTGCACCACTCTTTCAGTGGCAAAGGCCGAGTCGACACGAGTCCCCTCCGCCTCCCGGAGCGGCAGCGGCGCGGTCGCGGAGCCACGCCGCGTACTCTTGTTGCTCGTAGACTTCAAACGTCGGGTCGTGAAGAGCACGTTGCCCAGCAGATCGGCACCACCCGCCGCTCCGTCATCGTCGTCCCCTATGGCGGCATCGTCGTCATCGGACACCGACGACATATCAGAGGGTGTTTCGTCCAACCGTTTGCGAACCACCGGCAAGGCCGCGGTGGGGAGCGGCGGGGCTGCTGCAGTGGTCACACCCCCCGCCGCAACCGAGGAGGTCGAAGAGGTGAACTGCAACGGGTTGGATTTTTTCGGTGGTGGCAGAGGCGGTCGGTTTGGTACCTTTGGCTGACGTTGGACGGTGGCGGGTTCACCGTCGGCCGCGACCGTGATGGCTGTAAGGTGCGCGTTGTCCACCGAGGCGTCTGGAAAAGACAAGTCGACAACACCCGCGTTAGCTAAGGCATCGACACTCAAAAGCGCCCCTGAGCTCATGCCGCCACCACGTTGGCCGCTCTTGTCTCCCTTGATCGCCTCGGCCGCGTCTTCGTCCGGTTGAGACAAGAAGACAAAGTCGTACAACGTGAGAAGAATGTCAAGGATGGATTTGACCGACGAGACGAACATCAACACGAGCACAATGATCACGCCCACCGTACCGAGGTGCACCGTCTGGTCAAAGCGGCCCAGGAAGACGAACACCGCACTGCCTGAGGTCATCACCGACGTCGTGAGCGCGAAACTGGCATCATACGTTGTGATAAACGGCCGGAGGATAATAAGGGCGAGCGAATTCAGCAGCAGCACGACCAACGTCGCGGCGACGATGCCCGTGCAGTCGCCGTCGTCGGGAATGAGGCCGGCAATGATGCCGAGTGCGATCGAGGTCGACATCTCCACCGAGATGAACCACTCCCGAGTGACGCGATAAGCCGAGAAGAGCGAGTTGAACCGGCGGACGAACCCAACGTCGTTTTCGCCATCATCCCACTCATCCGCCCCGTAAAAGTAGTGCTTGACGCGGCGTTTCAACCTCTGCCCGGGTGTCTCTTTCGCCCTCGCGACGCGCATGTCCCACTCCTCGCGGCCGTTGTTGCCACGGCCATAGCGGTACTGTGCCGCGAAGAACCGCTTCAGCACCGTCCCCGTTAGTACCATCATCAGAAGCCACAATCCGAGCATGAAGCCACCCATCAGACGCGTCATGGTGCCGGCTCCCCGGTAGACGACGACGGTCGCTTCCATCACGCTATCTTGCAACAAGAACATGACCACCATGAAGGATAGCGACGGGAAGCCGACGAAGCCCATTCCACTGACACCGCCGTGCCACTTCCGGAAGCTAAGGGCGGCGCCAACGAGGAAGTGCAAGGCGCCAATGCCGGCAAGCAGCGCCGGGTTGAAGACGGCCGCGCCTACATAGAACTTCACGTCCTCCTCCGTCACCGGGACACCAATCGGGTACTGAAGAAACTCCAATGGCTCTTCCAAATCCATGCGGCAATCCTGCATTGCGATAATGGCCCCGAACCGTGCGGCTCCCGCCGCTCCGCCACCGCCGCCAGCGAACATCGTGAGCCCCATGGCGGCTTTGGCCAAGGACGCTAGCGCAGGATCGAACGGTAACCGATCGGGGGTCGATATAACGACGGCCGCCTTCACGTCATAATCTCTCTTCACTCGAATGGCGTTCCCCCTGACGACAAGAACGACCCCTTCATCGCGTGGGGTGAAGTATTTCTTATTCGGCGGGAAAACGATCTGAAAGAAAGTTTTGCTGACCACGCGGATGGACGAGGGGACCCACATGGTTTCCTTGTGCGTGCTGAAACCGAACTTGTACGTCCTATTCGGGATGATATCGATGCGTTCGTACAGCCAGTTGGAGATCTCGCGGTTCGAAGATCGTCGCCAGAACACACCACCGGCCTCGTTTTCCGAATCTCCCGTCGACGAGTTGAGGCTGCTATTGTTGCCGCGCTGCGGAGATTCGGTCGTCGTGATGACCGGTCCTTTTCGCGTTGTCGCTGAGATCAATGCCGGAAAGAACGTCGCGTTCAACTCATCGAAACTTGTGTTGTGCGCGATAGGGGCGATCCCTCCGCTTGTCCACAAGTCCAAGTAATCGCCCAGCAAGTACACATTGATGGATCTCAAATTCCAAGGATAATCCGCGCGGTTGATATCGTACTGTTTCACTTCATATCGATCCAGTAGAAGGCCAATTTCTGCGATGGATTCCGTTGACGATATGGTCGTGCTCGCCGTCGGCGACGCCATCGAGTTGGAAACGGAAAGGGAAATTCGCGGCGTGACGGATCGTGGAATGGACGCGGAACCAGTGACCGAGAACGAAGCGGACGCCGTCCATGAGTGTGATCCCGCCGATCGCGAAAGCGAAGAGGTCCCCTTCGAGTGGGTCTGGGACTTGGTTGGAAAGGAGAAGGTGTTTGATCGTGTCGGCGGAAACGAGTACGAGCTGGTCCCGCTGCCCATCGTTCGAGTCAACGTCGGGGTGCCGCCCGATTTGGTGATCGTGTCGGATATCGTCATGCTGCCCCTCGATGGACTCGCGCTGTCGCTGAGGGAAAAAGAAACCGTGTCGCTCAGTGACGGCGTGAGACTGAGTGACGGCGACACCGTTGGCATGTAGCAGTTGATTTGAATGACTTTGCCGGACGGGCACAGCGACACGGTATTAAAAATAAATACTCTCGGGAAGTAATCCGCGCGACGGATGGTCGGGTGCGTGTGGAACTTCAACGAGACGGTCGCGAATGGGAAGGGGCCCCCGAACCACGGGGCCTTGACGGGATCGCCATTAAACCACGGTGAAAACGCCGGATTAATATCGGTTTCGTTGGCGAATCTCACGCGGAATGGGCGCCGCTTCGTGGGATATCTCCAGTAGTTGCAAATCATGTACTGATTCAGTAGCACCCTGGTGGTGGCGTCGGCACACAAAGGGCGCCAATTGGGTGACGTTTTGACTGAAATGGGTCGAGTCATGACCGCGAATGGATGCATTTTGAGATCGAAGTCCCACTGCTGCTCCGACGGGTAACATCGGACCACGTCCTTGCCGTCGCAGGAGTAGTTCCCTACCACCGTCGCTTGGGGTGGGTTGTGGAAGTGACACCAGCGGGGTTGCGCGGCGCCTTTCTCACGGGTGCAGTTGGAGGCGGCCACACGGGTTCTGGGCGACGGGGCCAGGGAGAAGTCGCGCGCGCGGATCCACGATGCCTCGAACGCGTCGGGGAACGACGACCGTTGGCACAATTCGAGCGCCGTTTCCTGCCGAAACGATCGGACGCTGGGCGAGAAATCCACCGTTTCCGAAAGAACAGTCTCCACCCCCGTGGTTTCGTTGATGACCACGGACGCGTAGATCGGGCAGTTTGCGTACCAAGGGTACAGCTTGCTAATTCGACTGTAGACGTACGACACGTAGTTCACCTTGTCAAAGTCCGCCACGGGATTCATGGGAATGTGCAGACCAAATAAAATTGGACTTTGCATCATCGTTTCCCACTGATTCGTGGGATAGCAGCTGACGCGGGCCATGTCTTTCCCGGTGCAGCGGCCGTTGACGATGTCGATCACCAGCCCTTTGGTACATCCATCCAAGACGCTTTCCGACCCATCACATCCGTCCAGGTTGCTCATGTAGCCGAGGGTCATATTCTCCCGCTTCGTGGGTTTGCGAAGATCCATGCCCATATAGACGCTCGTGCAGTTCACGGGATCGCGGCGATAGTTGGGGATCGGGATGACATTGCGCTTCAAAAACCAGGCAAACGAGCTGTTGCGAGGTGGCACGATGGTCGCGAGAGAGCTCGTGACATTGTCGCGAGCGACGCAGACGGTCGCGACGACACCGTGCGACACCGCCAATAGCGTCGCGGCCGTTCCGCCGCCACCCGCGATGATGCCCGACATGTTCACGTCCGATGAGACGGTTCGATTGGTTGTGACGGTTGCCAAGCGCTGTGTCGTGCGGGTGGCGGATTCGAAAGCCGTGATGTTCTCAGCGCTCGCAACAACGACGATTTTTGAGGACTGATTGAGACCCAGGTCGATCGCGGCTTGGTCTTGTGCGGGGGTCAACAGGCCGTCGTCCTTTGCGCTGTAATTGTAGAAAAGGAACAAGGTCGTGTCGATGCGACCATTCCCAGCGACAGCTTGGTTCAGCAGGGGATCAAACCATCGGAGGGACGGAAGAGATCCTGCGGCCGCCACGGATCCGTCAGTCGCGGCGAGAAAATCATCGATGGTTGACCAGCCGGGTTCATGTGGTAACGAAACGTTGAAGCCTGGCAGGCCACGAGGCGGTTGAGCGCCCCAGAATGATCCTTGCGACTGTGTGACCGCATTTTGCGCGGTGCCAGTGAGAGTCGTGGGCATCGACGTGGATGATATCGAAACTTGGAAGTTGCCGATGGTCACCGAAGAGGACGACCCGTCTTCGTCGCGGCCATCCGCCAGACTGACAGTGGGAAAGTCGAACAGCGATGTTCCGCCGAGAGGCGGCACGTCGTCCTCGAGCCACACCACCCCGCCACGACGCACATTCTCGGCTTCCGCTGCCACCGCACTGAGCAGTGACGTGAAGGAGGCGAGCGACATGTTCACGACGCGCATGCGGCTGACGCTTCCATAGAGCGACGATGAGGCCGAGGGGGACGAGGACTTTTGAGGGAACGACGCCGTGGTGGGCAACGGGCTGACAGCCACCCAATGATCGGTCGTGGTCGTCGTGGCGTTCCATTCCTCGATCACGTCGACGTCGGTGTCCATCACGGTCACGGAAAGGACGTCCTCGTCGCGAAACATCATCGACGACAACGCATCGGACGCCCCGTTCGTTGTGGTGCCGTTGCTCGTTACTTCAACCCACATGGCCATCGCCGTGGTCCGCGTTCGCCGGGTGGAGATGTTCGTGGTCCTCGTTTGCCGCAGCCAATGTGTTCTCGTTTGCTCGAGGGCCGCGACAACGACTTCGTTGGTGACGTTGTCGTATCGAAGTGCGGCCAAGTGCGTGAGTGGTGTCAACGTTGCCCGGCGCGCTTCCACAATGGTCTCGTTCTCCCAAGTGTCGATGCACGTCGACAGGAACTGACGGCGGAGATAATACCGCGGCGACGACGAGGGGTTGGAGGCATTAGGCCGTGGCGGCGCGGTAGGAGCGCTGCGAGTGTCGACGTTGTCGTCGACCGAAAAAACAGTGGTTTTGGAACCCGTTGATCCGCACAACAACGCCGCATCGGCAGCCCAGCTTCGAAAGGCAAGGGGGCCACCAGTGAAGGCCGCATCACTGCACGGAGGGACCATCGAGACAGTCGCGGACGCGTTCGTTCTGAACATCCCATTCAGAATCACTGCAAAAAACGATGTGGAAGGCCCGGCCGTCGTATTCGTCGCTGACGCGGACCCGTTACCACTCGAAGACGAGAGATTCGCGGCACGAACGAGCAGCGCGGCCATATCCATTAGCTCCGTCGTCGTGCTCGTCACGGAACGGCGCATGGAATAATTTGAAGTGGTCTCGATGGTCGTTGGCGGCATCCCGTTGGCCGCAGCGGCAGCGAGGCGCTGGTGCCAGTTTAACAGCGGGTCCGACGCCGTGTTGTTGGGCGGACCCAACTGCCCGGAGGTCGCGTTGAGGATCACGTGGCTGCCATTCACCGACATCAGGAGCACCGCCTCGACAAAATCGTCGCGGCACAATGCCAGCGCCCCGATCGCCGCGCTCATCGGCGCGGCCCCGGTCGACGTACCATTTCCTGTCGTTGTGTTCGCCGCGGCCGTCGATGCCATGGTGGCTTGCAGCTCGTCGAGCTCGGCTCGGTTGTTTCCGGCGGCGTCGTCATACGCAATTTGGGTCACCACAAAGTCACATTGGGTTTCCCAACGCTCTCCGACGGAGAGGTTGACGGGAAAGTTGGGCAGCGACCAAATGCCATTGATCGGATTCATCCCGCCTAATCCCACTGAGTTGCACGCCACGTAGGCCACCGGGCTTAGAAACCCTCCCGCGGCGGGGCATACGCCGCCCCACGGCCAACCTCCTCCCTCCTCGGTGGCTTCGACGACGATCCCCCCAGGCCTCGTGCGCATCGCCCCGCCGATCACGAGCCCATCGAACGTGTCTTCGGGATCGTACTGTGAGATCAGCTGGTAGTCCCATTTAGGATAACAATCCACCCAAGCGTCGCCTTCATGGCCCTGGCCGGAATACGCGCTTCGGGACACGTCGGGATGTGACGTTCGGAATGAGGTGCAGTTGTTCACGGACCCCGCGTCGGGTGTCGTTCGGCAGTCAATGTGCGAAATTAAAATCGGGATTTGATCCGAACGTAACTTCGACGCGACGGGGTACATTGTGGCGTAGCTCGACAGGAGATGCTCCGGAAAGCCGAGCGACCGGCACGCAGCCAGCGCGGCGTTGTGCGCGTTCTGCACTCCGATGGCCGACACGGTGCCCCAGGCGTTCGACTTGGCGCTCGTTTTGACCCCAAGATGACCGCGAACGTTGGCAATGTTGCCAGATTCCCACCAAAAATAGGTCCACTGACCTTGGTCGGTAGGATCGCAGTCAATCCAAAAGATTGAAGCACATCCAAGCGTATCCTTCCAATAGGAAGTGGGATCACTTGGTCTCAATTCATGATAACAGCCGTGCTCTGGAATTTGATAGCTGGCAAACGGGCAGGAAATGTTGCCAAACCACACCGGAAGGGCGTTGTCCACCGGCGGGATTTGAATCGCAATGGCGTTCACCGGGTTGTTGTAGAAGCCCATGGTCTTGCAAATGCTCTTCGCGGCGTTGTTCGCTTCGGCCTGAATGGAGTTGCACGCATGGCCCCAGGGCCGGCCACCGAAGTTTTGTGGCTGCACTTGAAACAAACCTCGATAGGATGTGGTCGACTCATTGCCCAGCAATTTGTATTTCCAGAACGGGATGCAATTCACATAGTTGGCCAGGCCGGTAATACAGCCTTCGCCATCGGCGTTGAAAATTGAAAAGCAGTCGTGGAGGTACGTGAATGTGTTGGGGACGCAGTACAACTGACTCATATAGGCCGGCCCTGGCGGAGAGCTCAACCCCCCGCTGCCCCACGCCGCCGGATTCGTCAGTCCGAAGCCGCCAAATCGACATTGGACGAGATTGACGCTGAAGTCGTTGTAGGTGAAAGCGCAGATGTCGCCCCACGGCGCCGTGTTGTTGGGCCGTATGCGCACGCGACCAATGTATCGCGACGTTTTCGGGTTATGTGGCTCGAACATGTACCCCCAAGCCAACTTGGGCGGCGGGGTACCCGTCGTGCATTCCAACCCCACCGGGTCGAATGAGTCGATGCACGACGTGCGAGACGTATTGCCCGAGGAGTATCGGAAGTCGCAGTTTCGGAGAGATGGCTGCCCTCCGCTGCAGAAGGTGTCGGAGACATAAATGCCGGCGCCGATGTCCTTCGATGCTTGCAAGTTGGCGAACGTATTGGGAGGAAGGACGGGCACGGGGGAGGCCCACGTCGTTTCAGGCGGCAGGACACGTGTATTTGTAAAGCCAAGCATTTGACACGCCACGAGCGCTTCGCGGTAGGTGAAACCTCGCCGGCACACGGCCCCCCAGCGGGCGCCGGGGAAAGGCTGCGCCAGCAGAGTACCGCGCTGCGGCTTGGAGGGTTTGAAAGGAATGAGCTTGAACGACCACTGCGACGGGGGAGGCGGCCCGTCGCAGTCCAGGAACAAATCATCTGCATGGCCGCAGCCAGGCACGTTGGGGGGCGACGTCCAGCTGCAGTTCTTCCGGAAGTTGACGTCGACTTCGAGCACGCCGGTGCCGTTGATGGGGGCGGGTGGGCACTGATAGCTGCTCGCGCCAATCAACGTCGCAGGATCGATGCCTGCGTGATGGGCCACCGCGGCGGCGCGTCCGTAGATGATGTACCCTTCCCGGGGACAATTGGGCCCCGCGAGCGCCTGACACATGATGAAGGCGGCCTCCCAGGTGATGCTCGTCTTCGCGCACACTGAATACCACGGACTGTCCTTCACCAAAGGGATGGGATTGAATAAGATGATGCCGAGGCGCACGTCCCGCTGCGTGGCGGCCCCGCCAAGGGCGACGGCTCCCTGGATGGATTGCGCGGCCGCGCCGAAGAAAAAGCCCCTCGTCGCCGCGGAACCCTCCGGCGCAATGGCGGGTCGACGATGACCTTGCGGCTGCAGCTTCATCATTCTTGGCACGCTCGTGCAGGGAGAATGAGTGGGCTCGACAGCCTCGGAAGGGTCGATGTGGCACGGATGGGGGTTGTTTGTGAAACAGCGCAGAAGGAATACCGAAGCGACGACCCAGCACGAGGACGATCGCAACGTCACCACACGCCGCAGCGAGTCGGCGCGGCCAACGGCGGCGACCCAACAACAACAGCTAATAAGGAACCACAACGAAGCGGAGTTTAAGCCGTCCACAGCCGAGTGCTTCGGCCACACGGCGCTCATCGATGAAAAGCGGCGGGGGAGGGGCGCTGCGCTGCGTTCGCAGAGTGGCAACGTCAAAAAATTCAACGAGCTATCGAGAAGGACCGACAACCCCGACCGTGGTGAAGTGATTGGTCGTAGCCTTAAAACCTCCATCGCATATGTGATATTGGAAACAAAACGGGGATTTGCGCCACCGGCAGCAACGAGGCGAGTGTTCGATGTGGAAAGAAAGGACACCGTGGCGCACGCCAAGAGTCCGGCGATCTGATTCGTGCACGACTGCCGCCGCGTCGGCTCGAGGATCCCGCACCAACAGATGAAACCGCCGATGGTGTCATTACAGTAGGTGTTTGTCCAGCAGTGGTGCCGATTCGTCTATGTTCACGCAGTAGAGGCCGGTCCCGGGCGCCTTTTTCGAAGCCGGCGTTGATGCACTGGCAGCTGTAGAAGCCCGGCTGGTTCACGCAGTACGCGTACTGACCGCAGCGGTATAGCCACTCTGGGAGCGCCGGGTGCACTTGTCGATGTCGGTGGAAAGCGGATCCTCCTGCACGCGACACTTCAGCGATGCGCTCGACACCGTGACACAGTCGCGAGTCGCCCGCCAACCTTGGTTCGCGACGCACTCGTAGCCGCCCGTCACGATGTCGGAGCACGTCGTGTGCACATCCAGCGCGCACGGGTTCACCAGCAATGCGCATTCGTCGACATTTTCGCAGTGCCCGGTGTCGGCTTGCTTGCTGGACCGCACACAAGGGCAGTGAAACGAGCCAGGAAGGTTCACGCACACCGTGCTGCGATACAGACCGCAATCGTGCGCACTCGTCCGTGTCCTCGCAGCTCAGCGACGCGCTGTTCCAGT
>ERZ1292630.113-Hain-H41-02um-R3-113-length-90638-cov-30_pt7 | contig 20605 bp, 16 predicted proteins | sample MGYA00564408_ERZ1292630 | MGnify/ENA primary metagenome ERZ1292630 (study PRJEB36523, sample SAMEA6512641) | groundwater metagenome | collected 2019-01-08 | study: AquaDiva: Metagenomics assemblies of 32 groundwater samples
ATATCAATTTTTCTATGGCTCGAAACACAGTCGCGCAGATAGAGGTTAATCAGGCTTTGGTATGGAACACCCTTTTCTTCGGCCATTTCTTTGAAATAACCAATCACATCTTCGCTTAAACGCATCGTGACAGACTTTTTAAGTTTGGTCGCATAAGGATTTTTGCGGGATTTCATTTTTGATAGATCGTATTCGGTTTTCATGACTTAATACCTCGATAAAATGTGCTTTCGTTCTTTGTGGCTTTCCGTGCTGAAATGATTCGAATGGTATTGCTTCGGTCATGCTCGCCAAGACCACTTTATTAAACGAAGCAGTGAGCCCACGGTTGATGCCTAACGTCCGAGTTCAGGGGCGCTGCGCGGCTTTATCGCGTAGCGTCCCCTGCAACGAAGTGTTAGCCGCCTTCTCCGTGACCTTCTCAGCAAGTAGCTCGGCAATTCTTTCGCCGACGTGTAGGGCAGTGGAATCAATCAATTCGATGAACTGCGGAAGCATCCCTTCAGAAAACAGGGTGTTGTGATCCTTGTGAGTGCGTACCAGCACAGCCTTGCTAGCTTTCTTTGAGTTGGCTGCCCGTGCCAGCTTGCTTGCCGCCTCCATGATGGTTTCCCCGGCACGCTGAACTCTGATTGGTACCAGCGAGCCATCAATCTTGACTTGCAGAAACGCATCTATTCCGGCATTGCGCTGAACTGGAAGTAAGTCAAGTCCAGCAAGGAGCGACAACGCATCTTTGTCAGCATTGACATATGAGGCTCGCCCTTTCTTTAGCATGGCCGACTCAGTCTTGATCGGCGCAGCAAGCCTGCGTTGCGCGAGATCAACAGCCTCTTCTGAGATGTCAATTCCAATAGAAGATCTACCGAGGAGCTTTGCGGCAACCAAGGTTGTTCCACTGCCACAAAATGGATCAAGCACTAGATCGCCAGCATCAGTGCAGATTTCGACAATGCGCTCAAGTAACAGTACTGGCTTCTGGGTAGGGTAGCCAGTGCGTTCCTTTGCTTTTGGATTGAGAAACGGAATCTCCCATACGTCGCTAAGAGGAACACCCTTCTTATCTCCGCTATAGATGATGTTGCCACTAGCGTCTGTGGCATATGTGGACACGCCATGCTCGTCCCGACCGCGAAGCTGGAGTATTTGATCGATGTTGGTCGTTTCCGAGTAGGCACCGTAAACACGATTAAATTTGTAGCGATCTGTCTTGGAATAGAAAAGGATGGTTTGATGTGCCGGCAATAGTCCCTTTGCTGAGTTTGACCAGCGCCGATATGACCATATGATCTCTGACTGAAACTGATTGGGGCCGAACACATCGTCAAGGATTGCGCGCAATAGGAAATTTGCATTTTTGTCGCAGTGGACGAATATTGAGCCAGTGTCTTTAAGAACTCGATGAATTTGGCGGATTCTTACTTCCATAAATTCCGCATAATCAGCAAGTCCGTTCCACAGATCGGCGAACCTAAACTTCCTGTTTCGGTCACGTGAAACAGAGGAATGATGCTTGTTTGTAAAGAACGGAGGATCAAGGTAGGCAAGATCGACCGTCGAATCTGTGATCGCCTTCATTGTGTGAAGGCAGTCGCCGTGAATAACCTGGCTCGGTGATTCTCTCATGATGCCGCCGCAGTCCTTTCATTCGCGATTTCTTCAAGAATTCCTTTCAGATCAATTGCCGTCTTGTCGCGAACGTAGCTCCATGCCGCATCTCCGTAGTAATACTCTCCGCCAACACCTTCATAAAGCGTTTCGAGAGTTTCTTGTATGCGGATAGCCTGTGCTCTGTTCGGGTAGTAGAACATCACGCGAATCGGTGTATAGCCAGCATCAGATATGACCTGAATTCTCGTGTGCTCTTTTGTAATGTGGTCGCCGTCCGTCGTGGCATCCTTCCACTTGATTTCTAAGGCATCATTTCCAACAAGGCAGTCAATCTCAAACGTCCTCGGGCGTTGGCCGCGAGTATTTGCGATTCGTAAGGAAGCAGAGTCAGGGAATGCCTCCTTAAAGCAGAGCTTTGTAGCCTCCTCAAGGAATGAGCCTGCGTACTTGTAGAGAAATCGGCCTTTGTTTTGGTAAACGTCAATCAAGTGTCCTTCCTGCTCACTGATGCCGAGTACGCGATAGATCAAATAATGAGACAGATCGTCGCCTAGCATTTCAGCAACGCGACCCTCAATCACGGTGTTCAGGCGCTGAGCGTATTGGTCTGCAAGTTGCCTGATATTTTTTCTGGTAGTCATCATTGCTCGCGCTGGTAGTAATAAACGAGATTATCCATGAAGCAGCGGGTAAGGCGGCTAACGTTCAGCTTAACCGGCGCAAATGGAGCGCAGCGGAATTTGCGTCCGAGTTGAAGCTGTTGTTATGCGACATCACAATCCGGGCTAGCACCTAGAGCACTTCGCAGCATGTTAATGTTACCAATTGATGAGCTACACACACCTGTTCTATCCGTAGAGCAACTCGGTCTGGTAGGTTCCACCTACCGGGCGGTTTACGAACAGCCGCCATTGCCCCCCGCGTTTGATACCGAACACCCGCGCGGTCGCACCGTATTGTTGGACGCTCAGTTGCGTTCCACCCGTGATGTCTGGAGTCGCGGCAACGATGTCCTGCGCGAGGTTATGCAGGGTCCCCATCCGGACGTTGGCGGAGTGGGTGGCGTTCCGCTGCTGCCGCGCGGCGGCACTCTCGAAAAGCTGCTGAAATAAGGTCGGGGGAACGGGTGCAACTTGGACATTGTGGTGAACCACGATCGTCCTGCTCGGCGCCGTGAAGATGAGAATCCCGCAACCGGTAAGTTCGGCGGTGAAGAAGAGCTGCGCCTCGAAACCGAGTTCGATTGCGTAAGCCTGATCCGCAGCCCACTGGAGGTAGTAGGCACGATCACGCTGATATTGTGCGACCGCTGGCGAGTTGCGGCTGACCCAAACCGCCGATGTGGGCGGAATCCCCGTGTCGTCGTAGCGGAGGGTGACAGGCGTCACTCGGGCAGCGGAGTACTGGTAGTGTAAAGGAACCGCTCCAGGGTTGTGAACGGTTCGGGAAACGGTGTTCGGGATTGCCTGTGTCATTGTGCCGTCAAGCCGAATCTGCCTCACGTTGCCCGGTCCATTGAGTAATGCCACCGGGTTGTCCAGGAACTGTCTGTATTGCTGTTGATTCATTGTCATGTTCCTTTCATTTTGTTTTCATACTCCACGCTGTCGCACGTTGTCGCATAACGAATGAGTTCACCGGCTGCCGAAGGCAGTCCGGTGCAACGAAGGGTTAGGCGTCCCGCCAGAATGTTGGATGTACCCCATATTCTTTGCTGCCCATTCTCTGGCCTAAACGAAATCGTGCTGCCAGACCTGATTGTCATTCTTTCGGAACTGCCACACCGGGGTGCCACGCTGGCTAAACTGTTCTCGGACATCGCCAGTGGCTGACACCGACGAGATGACGATGCTGTCCATCGTCCAGTTGTCTGCGGCGAAATCGGGCCCCGCCGCACTGTGCTTTATGCTGACCGAGCGGACGTCGCCCCATATTGTGCCGGGATCGACGGGCACGTCGCGGATGTGTGTCGTGTGCGCCGGCCACTCGGTGCCCTCGTTGAGACTGATCTCAAAGGTGGTACCGCTGCTCAGCGTGACGAGTGCAACATCGGCGCTCACGTGGTCCCGAAACGGGTGGGCCAGATCGCCGAGGCTGTCGTCGCCAACGGTGACCGTGAGCCGCACCGCAGAGATCGGCGTGTCGTCAAGCGGCTCCAAGGTTGTAAGTCGAGGTAAAGTCGTTGCTGAACGTCGTGCGGTTCCCGCCGCCCTCGCGGATGAGATGAGTCAGCTTCTGTCGCCACAGGGTCAGATCCGCGCCATGCAGATCCAGGATGTCGCGCGCGATGTAGGTTCCCATCAGCTGCCCCCAGTGCGGCACGCCGTTGTGCGCGATAGCGGCGCGCTGGACGCGCTCGATGAATTCGGAATTTCCGGCGAAATCCCGGATGACCGGAATTTCGATGTGGCAGGTCGTCGGAAATTTCGACATGCCGATCAGGGCTTGCGTGTTGCGGGTGTACCGAAGCGACAGGATGAACGCCACGGCGATATGCCGGCCGTAGAGATCGTCGAATATCGCCAGGACCTCGTCGATGAAGGCAAGATATCCTCCTCCGCCGGTGGCTGCCGCCACGTCGAAGGCGATCTCCATAGCATCCACCTTCTGGCAGAAATCCTCGGCGGCGTAGCCGTAGGTATCCATGACCTTCCAGCCGATGTCGGTCCTGGAGACGAGCGGATACGCGGAGTTGAACAAGCCGACCAGAATCGATCGCATCACGTCCTGGAGACCGACCGTGAACGCAAAGTTGGTGATCGCGGGGCAACCAGCTCACCCGGCGTGACGCCGCTGCTAAAGGTGATGAACCCCAGAAGCGCGACCAACGCGGCGATGACAACGCCAAGCGCGATGATCACCGCGACGATCACCGCAATCGCGGCAAACAAGAGCGCGGCGAGAATCCACCCGACCAACGGAACTCCCAGCAGGACGGTGGCGCCTGCCAGCATGATCGAGACTGCCTCCACCAATCCCACAATCGCCAGCACCAAGACGGCAATCGCCGCGACCAGGATCGCCGCGATCCATGAGACATCCTGCTGGCGGCAAAGCCAGCCGATGAAGTCGTCGCCACCTGGTCCCGGAGGGCTGCTCGGTGTCGCGCAGGCCTCCACTGTCCTTTCGGTGACCTTGCAATCGTGCTGACCGGTATTGCCGAAGGGATTGATCAGAACGTTCAGGAAATACTTCTCCGCGGTGAAGGCGGTGAAGTTCTCGGCACCGAGGTTAGCGCGGTACGTCTCCCAGATTTCGGCGGTGCGGGTCTCTTGTAATTTGAAGGCGGGCACGGTCCTGATGACCAGCGCATACACGAAGCCCATGCGGCCGACGGAAACGAGCGCGGCGCGAAATAGATCATCGTCCTTCTTCACCAGGATGCCATTGCACATTTCGGCGGCCGCTGCGCGATCGCCGTCGACAATCGCCCGCAGCTGCGCCTGGGTGTTCTCCTCGGTGCCCGCCGTCAGACCCGACGAGCGCTCGATCCAGAACTCCTGACCCCCCGGGCCAATCAGGTGGATCGCCTGCACGCAATCCGCGATCGGTGGCAGATGCAGATCGCCGCCGTGCGATCCGGTGGCCATCACGCCCGCGATGGACTGGCCCCCGCTGCCGCCCAGCGTGGGCAGCGCCCGCCGCGTCGAATCGCAACTGAGACCTACCTCATCGTCGCCGCCACCGTTCTCCGCCGCCGGCAGGCCGTGCAGCAGACGATTGACATTGAAAACCTTGGTGCCGCCCTTGATTTGAACCAGGCTCTCGCGGAGCGACTCGTCGGCGAGCGTCAATCGGTTGAGGATCAGGGTGCGATCGATGACACCCGTGATGTCATCGCTCTCGATCACAACGTCGTTCGACACAGAAAGACCCATGAACGCCCAGATGCTGCCCGTCCACTTCACCCGCTGTCCGTCCACTTCAGTCTGCCGAATGATCTCGACGATCTCGCCCCGGGTGGAGGGGCGAAAGGACCTTGCAGCCGTGAAGGTCAGGGCACGCACCCAATTGGTGAACGTTTTCGGGATAGTCCGTGGCGTGGATTCAGTCGATGTGGGACAAATCATGGCGTCATATCCTCCTGCAAGCTTGTTTAGTGTTCGCGCGTCATGACATGAGAGCTGCGGGAAATTGCCCGGACGCCTAGCGTAATGTATAAGACATTTTGTCCAATAATCTTGTAGGCAATGTCGTATAACTCTGGCAATGATTAATTATCATGATGTATTTTAATACCTAATGTCAATTAGCCAATTGAATAAGACAAATGTTATAAATTAATACAACGATGTCGCCAGCTAAAAAATTGTTCAATCAAGTCCGTGAGAAAATAAGATACCCGCACTATAGCTTAAGCACTGAGAAAACTTATATTAAACACTAGATTATTTTTCATGGCAAGCGTCATGGCTGATAGGAGTGCTGTTGAAGTGGGACGGTTTTTGACTTATCTGGCCAATGAGCGTCATGTAGGTACCCAGTGCGACCCAGAATCAGGCATTATCGGCTATTCTATTTTGTGTGCCGCGATGTATTGGCTAGATTCGCCCTGGATGGATGGTTTCGAACGATCCAAAAACCCAAAATGTTTACTTGTGGTATTCCCTTGAAAGTTTAGGCGCTTTTGCGGGAAGCTATAGCTGCGTCGGAACCCATTGGCCTGATTCAAGGACTCTGTTGCAAAGAATAAGCGATTGGATGCATGACTAATTTCCCACAGGATATTTCCTGTGCCAGATTTCAAAGCAACCTTATTTTTGCAACAGAGCCGAAAAAGGCTTTTTTAGGGAAGCATTGATTAATTCGCCGAGCAAGGTGAGATGTCAGGCGGATGGAGCGCAGAAATGAGACATATCATAAAGATAGACAAGTTTCTGAGCACCACCCAACGTAGCAAATCGCTTGCGCAGGCAATTAATCAGTGTTTTAATAGCAAATTAAATGATGACTAACCCTAAAAAAGGACTGCCATCGAGAACGCCTATCGATGTAGGGTCCGGATTCCAATGGTTATCGATCAAGTTAGCGGCATAGTTCACCGTGTTTTCTTGTAGGAAACTATCGGAGTAGGGTACTGTAGGGCTGTCTTTCATTGCTTCCGATAAGACCGCAATATAGTCGTTCACATTGCCAAGTGGCGGATCTGGGAGATTGAGCAATTCATTGAATTCTCCGCCATCCAGCACATTCAAGATATTAATCAAAGTTCCATAGAATATCGATTCTAAATTCTCGGGGGTGGATTGAATATTGCCCAGGTGTGGTACGCCGGTTTCATCGGGAGTATATAAACCATCAGCCTCTTGATAAAGATATTCTGATCGAAAGAAACTTTCATAATCTCCCGGATCTTCTAAAGATGCCTTGACGAGTTCTCTCAGTGTGGAGGTTGACAAAGCTCCTGTGTGATTGTTGAAATCCACCAGCTTATCGACATTACCTAATTTGAGGTTCGATAGTACTTTGACTTCATCAAGCCATGTGCTATCCAAATTAGAAGCTGCGAAGTAATTTCTGATGGTGTCGGATGAGTAACCTGAAATATCACTAAGGTGTTGAACTGTAACGCCATTATCAAGGGAAACTTTAAAAATTGCTCCAGGATTATTAACATTTGCCATCAAAAAATCTACCGCAGTTTTTTGATCTAAATTATAGGAGTTTAAAACTTCTTGCCATGTTGCCATTACTTTTTCCTTTTACTTATTTTGTTGATGATTGAATACAATCTCTAGAAAAATTCCAAGAGCATCGATTCACGATGAATTACTGGGATTTGTTGCAAAGAAATGTCATAGACAATTCAAATTTTGCATTTTTCGATCAATGAAACAGTTAGCAGGCTGTCGAAAAACATTTTTGAGAAAAGCGATGCAAGGCAAAAATAGGCGAAAAAAAAAGCGTAGTTTATGCACGATAAAAGAGCGTTATGAGCCTGTTTTTAACGCCGCAGTGGCAACGCAGATGGTTTTTCAACGACCTGTTAAGACATGGTTGCATGATTGAACCCCATAAAAATGATAACACTAAGTCTGTAGTAAAATGTACTTTTAATACTAAGACTTAGGAATCTAAAGGGCTTGTGTTTCCTAAGTTGAACTGACTTATTCTGCGATTAAGAAGCTTACGCGCACGAGTAGGTAACTCAGATGCAGTCATGCCTACTGGACCGTAATTTTCTTGTACTAAATCATCGGCGGCTGCGCCATGCAAATAGACCCCCAGCAATAGCGCATGTCCAAGTTCCATGCCTTGCGCAAAAAAGGCCGCAATCATGCCAGTCAATACGTCGCCCGTGCCTGCGGTGCTAAGCCCAGCATTACCCGTGGTGTTGATATAACGTTGACCATCGGATAAACAACCAATACTGCCAGCGCCTTTTAATACAATTTGGCAATTAAATTGTTGCGCAAGCTGTAAAGCTGCTTGCATGCGATTGTTTTGTATCGCGGCTGTGGTGCAATTGAGCAGACGGGCTGCTTCGGCTGGATGGGGCGTTAGCAGGGTCGGTGCTTTACGTTGACTGATTTTTCGTGCGATCTCGAGCTGTTGGACCATGAGATTGAGCGCATCTGCATCCAATATCAACGGTATCGGCATGTCGATTGCGCGTTCTAGTAACCTAAGTACAAGCTCCGAAGTACCCATACCCGGGCCGGCAACAATACAGCTAAGGGATTCAATCGCGAATAAATCAGCAGGTGCGCGCAACATCAGTTCTGGTTGTGAAAAATCTACAACAGGTGCTGTTTGTGCAATCATGCCAACATACACTCGACCCGCTCCTAAATGTAAAGCGGCACGTCCGGCCAGTAATGGCGCACCTATCATGCCATCAGATCCACCAATGATGGCAACGCTGCCGTAAGAGCCTTTATGGCTGTTGGCTGCGCGAGGTGGCGGTAATAAAGATTGTGTTAAGGATTCAGTTAATAACCAACTACGTGGCGTGGGGAAATGATCAGAGTGGATATGCAATGTTTCCAGGATTACTTGGCCGCAACAGTCACGGCCAGAATTTGTGAACAATCCCGGTTTTAAGCCAATAAAAGTAACCGTAATCGTAGCTTGTATCGCTATTCCGTAAATGCTACCGTTATCGCTGCCTAATCCAGATGGAATGTCCAACGATAAAATGGGGCATCTCATCTGGTTGACCGCTGCAATCCATTGCCGGTAAGTGCCTTCGATCGGGCGCGATTGGGATTGATCCAATCCAATGCCGAATAACCCGTCAATAATCACGTCATACACCGTTTCATTGGGAATTGACGTAATCATTTTACCCCCGATGGCTTGCCATGCTTGCAAGGCATTTCTTGCGTCATGCGGCATGCGCTCAGCATCTGCAGCAAACACAACCGTCATCGTATGTCCCCAGTCTTTTAAATGACGCGCTGCGACAAAAGCATCTCCGCCATTATTACCGGGCCCTACTAATACCAGTATTTGAGCATTCGTTACGTTTTTTAGGAAATGCTCGCGGGTGATTCGCGCTGCCGCGTATCCCGCGCGCGCCATCAAGTCCGGTGGATTGGGTAATGCGAAAACTGCGCGCTCAATGCCACGTATTTGTTCGGTAAGATAAACGGCATTGCTTTGCATAGGAACGAATTTCATGATTTATGGATGAATACTTTATAGGATAACCGGTTGGAGTGTCTTCTCGTGTAAAATTACTTTTTTATTATTAACCGACATTCTACTAATGCTTCAATTTCGTGGCGAGTCCGCACATTTTGATTTTCGCTTGCAGAAATTACTGCAGCAAGTTACTTCATGCAATCCATCGGTAACAGCGATACACTCCGAGTATTGGTATTTTTGTGCTTCCCGAAGCGAATTAACAACGGATGAAATGACTGCTCTGGGTGAGTTATTGAGTGTTAATCTCGAACAGCAGCATTGTCAGTCTCCCGGGGAATTTTTTCTCGTATTGCCTCGTCTCGGTACCCTTTCACCTTGGTCAAGTAAAGCCACGGATATTGCGCATCACTGCGGGCTTGGTAAGATTGAGCGCATCGAGCGTGGTATTGCATTTCACTTGCAAATTACCCAAGTACTTTCTGCGCAAGATAGGCATCGATTGATGCGCGTGCTGCATGATCGCATGACTGAGTCGGTATTTTATACATTGGCGGATGCCGAATTATTGTTTCAACAATTTACACCGAAACCGTTGCAGCTTGTTGATATTCTTTCTAGCGGTATCAATGCGATGCACGAAGCGAATCAAATGTTGGGACTCGCTTTATCGGAAGACGAAATTGATTATTTGCTCGATTACTATCAGCAAATACATCGTAACCCCACCGATGTTGAGTTGATGATGTTTGCCCAAGCGAATTCCGAGCATTGCCGTCACAAGATTTTCAATGCGAATTGGGTCATCGATGGCAAACCGCAGGACAAATCGCTTTTTGCCATGATTCGTAATACGCATCAAGCGCATCCACAGGGCACTTTGGTTGCTTATGCAGATAATGCGAGCGTCATTGAAGGGGACACGATTGCACGTTTCTACCCGGGAAATGAACAAACATACCGGTATTCGCACGAGAAAACACACTGGCTGATGAAAGTAGAAACGCATAATCATCCAACTGCGATTTCACCTTTTCCGGGTGCGGCAACTGGCGTGGGAGGTGAAATACGCGACGAAGGTGCAACCGGACGGGGCGCTAAGCCGAAAGCTGGGTTGAGCGGATTTTCCGTATCCAATCTGAATATTCCGGATGGTTTGCGGCCGTGGGAATACGATTCCTTGTCGGAAAACAATCGTGCCACCTATGGTAAACCAAACCGCATTACTTCGGCATTGCAAATCATGTTGGAGGGTCCGATCGGTGGTGCGGCGTTTAATAATGAGTTTGGTCGACCGAATCTAGCAGGTTATTTTCGTACTTTTGAAGAGCGTGTTGCCGGCAAAATGCGGGGTTATCATAAACCCATCATGTTGGCTGGCGGGATTGGACAAATTTCTGACCATCATGTGTATAAAGAAAAATTTGCAGCGGGGACGTTATTGGTTCAATTGGGCGGCCCTGGCATGTTGATAGGATTGGGGGGAGGCGCAGCTTCTAGCATGGATACGGGTAGCAATACCGAGGCACTGGATTTTGATTCAGTGCAGCGTGGTAATCCGGAAATGCAAAGGCGTGCTCAAGAAGTGATCGATCGTTGCTGGCAGTTAGAGAGTACTGATCAGAAGAATCCTATTTTATTTATTCACGATGTGGGAGCAGGAGGGCTTTCCAATGCTTTTCCTGAATTGGTGCATGATTCCGGTCGAGGTGGGCGTTTTGATTTACGAAAAGTGCCATCCGAAGAAACGAGCATGTCGCCGATGCAGATCTGGAGCAACGAAGCCCAGGAACGATATGTGCTGGCGATAAAACCTGAATCATTGGCTTTATTCCAAGATATTTGCGAACGGGAACGTTGTCCATATGCAATCATAGGTGAAGCGACCTTGGAAGAGCAGTTAGTGGTTCTTGATTCTGAGTCTACGATGGTTCCGGTTAACATGCCTTTATCAGTGTTGCTGGGTAAGCCTCCTAAAATGCTGCGCGATGTGGTACATCAAAACGAGCATTTGCCCGCGATAGATTTGTCAGATATGGATTTGAGTGAAGCGGCTTATCGTCTATTACGACTACCGACTGTAGGCGATAAAACCTTTCTCATCACGATTGGGGATCGTAGTGTTGGTGGCTTGACAGCGCGTGACCAAATGGTTGGGCCCTGGCAAGTACCGGTAGCCGATGTGGCCGTTACCAGCCGAGGATTTCAGACGCATTTAGGAGAGGCGTTTGCGATTGGAGAACGTACGCCATTGGCTTTGATCAATACAAAAGCAGCGGCACGTATGGCGGTCGGTGAGGCAATTACGAATATTGCCGCGGCTTCGATTGCAGATATTGCACAGATCAAATTATCGGCTAATTGGATGGCAGCAGCGGGACATCCAGGTGAAGATGCCGGATTATATGATGCGGTTTATAGTATCGGTATGGAGCTGTGTCCGCAGCTGGGAATCAGCATTCCGGTCGGTAAAGATTCCATGTCGATGAAAACCACCTGGCAAGACATTGATCAGGAACGCGGTGAAGTGACACATAAAGAAGTTACTGCACCCTTATCGTTGATCGTGTCGGCTTTTGCTGCTATTACCGATGTGCGTAATACACTGACGCCGCAATTACGCAACGACTGCGGCGCAACCGAATTGATATTGATTGATCTGGGTGCAGGGAAAAATCGCTTGGGGGGTTCAGCATTAGCGCAAGTATTTAAACAGGTCGGAAATAGTGCTCCGAACATTGACGGTGAAATCGGTGCGCAACGACTCAAGGCATTTTTTGCAGCAATCCAGCGCTTAAATCTTGAAAACAAAGTACTGGCATATCATGATCGCTCCGATGGCGGATTGTTCGTAACGCTTTGTGAAATGGCTTTTGCCGGACGTGTTGGTGTCACAATTAATCTCGATCAATTATGTTTTGACCCATGCCGCAGCGATTTGGATGGGTCTGAATTGCATCCTGAGCAATCGGGGAGGCATTTTCAGGAAAAATTGCTGGAGGTTTTATTCAATGAGGAACTGGGTGCAGTATTACAAATCCGTGCTGAACAACGCTCTGAAGTGATGAATGTCTTGAACGATGCGGGGTTACGTGAAGTTAGCTTTGTTATTGGGCATGTGAACGCGGTTGATGAGATTCGATTGATGCGTAATAATCAGACGGTGTTATCCGAAAAATGCTGTGATCTACATCGCGTTTGGTCGGAAACAACGTATCACATGCAAAAACTACGTGATAATCCGGTATGCGCGCAACAGGAATACGATCGTATTTTGGATACGGCTGATCCGGGGCTTCACGTTGAATTATCATTCAATGCTGTGGATGATATTGCTGCACCGTATATTCAAAACAATATTCGTCCACGTATAGCCATTTTGCGCGAACAAGGAGTGAACGGCCACGTCGAAATGGCAGCTGCATTTGATCGTGCAGGGTTCGCGGCGATTGATGTGCATATGAGTGATATTTTGTCAGGGCGGATATCGCTTAAAAATTACCAAGGCATGGTGGCTTGCGGTGGATTTTCTTACGGCGATGTATTGGGTGCGGGTGAAGGTTGGGCCAAATCCATTTTATTTAATCCGCGCGCGCGCGATGAATTTGAAGCATTCTTTCAGCGGCAAGATAGTTTTGCATTGGGTGTGTGCAATGGTTGCCAAATGATGAGTCATCTGCAGAAAATTATTCCTGGAGCTGAATACTGGCCGCGCTTTAAACGCAATCTATCGGAGCAATTTGAAGCACGTTTTGTTATGGTAGAGGTTCAACCAACGGCTTCCATTTTTTTCGACGGGATGGCGGGTAGTCGCATGCCGATTACTGTTGCGCATGGTGAAGGGAAGGTTGAATTTATGGCAAACGCGGCTGACAATGCGGCTAATCTTGTAACGCTGCGCTTTATCGATAATCAAGGAACAATGACTGAGAATTATCCCTACAATCCTAGCGGATCAATGTTGGGAATTACCGGCCTAACTACGCCTGACGGGCGCTTCAATGTGTTGATGCCGCATCCGGAGCGGGTGTTTCGCATTTCACAGCATTCTTGGTACCCGGACCAATCGGTTCAACAGGAAGATGGACCTTGGATGCGATTATTCCGCAATGCACGAAAATGGATTGGTTAGCCTCAAAAATACTACCTGCAACAGGATATTGATCATGACACTATTTAAAATAACGCCTTATTATAAAATTTTTGTTTTAACCATTTGGCTTCTGAGTGGTTATAGCGGCTATGCCTGGAGTGAAACCGTTCCAGGCAAGACATTACAACCGGATCAATGTGTTGCACTGGGAGATTGGATTGTTCCGGGTTCGGGAAGCGGTATTGGTAAGGCTTCGCAACAAAACGTTGTTGCTCGTGCCGCTAAGGCGGCCGTCGTATTGTTAGGAGAAACGCATATCAATGCTGATCATCATCGCTGGCAATTACAAGCATTAACGGCGTTGCATGTGCAACGCCCGGATATGGTGATAGGTTTCGAAATGTTTCCACGCCGCATACAACCTGTGTTGGATCGTTGGGTCGCGGGTGAATTGACTGAAAAAGAGTTTTTGCGCGTTGCCGAATGGGATCGTGTGTGGAATACCGATGCGAATTTGTATTTGCCATTGTTTCATTTCGCTCGTATGAACCGTATCCCGATGCTGGCCCTGAATATTGAGCATAGCCTACGACACAAGGTTGCAGCAAAAGGTTTTTATGGTGTTCCAGTCGAAGAGCGTGAAGGGTTGACGCGTCCGGCAGAACCCAGTGATGCTTATGTGGATTATTTGCTGCCTATCTATAAACAGCATGATCGAAAAAATAGCAAGCAAAGCGAAGTTGTTCGGGATGATCCAGATTTTAGACGTTTTATCGGCGGGCAACAATTGTGGGATCGTGCGATGGCACAGGTGCTACAACAGCCTTTAGCGAAATCAGGGAAACATAAACCACCGCTTGTGGTGGGTATTATGGGTTCAGGTCATATCGCACATGGCTATGGTGTTGCGCACCAATTACGAGATTTGGGTGTAAAAAATATTGTTGCATTATTACCGTGGGACATCGACCGTTCTTGTAAGCAACTCGTAAAAGGGTTTGCCGATGCGGTATTTGGTGTTTTGCCGTATGCCTCTGATTCGATTCAACCGCAATTTCAACGTTTAGGCATTCGGTATGAAATCGGCCGTGGCGGCGCCGTCGTATTGCAAGTTGAGCAAAATAGTATTGCCGAAGCTGCGAATTTACAGGATTCGGATGTCATCCTACAAATGGCGGGTATGCCTATCACGAAAATTGAAGATGTCATTAACATTGTGAAACGTCAGGCACCCGGTACTTGGTTGCCGATGACGATCAACCGTGGCAATACAGAAATGCAAATTATCGCTAAATTTCCGCCAATTAAGCGTTAATATAGAGGATAAGATTGGTAACAAATGTTACGTAATATCATTATGTTGGGTCGTTTCTACTGCCGTAGTGTGCTGTTGATATTTTTGATTGGATTTGTTTCGCAATGGACTGTGGCTGCGCCTATTACTAAGTCATTCGCTGTTAAAAATAATGATGTCCATTATCATATTACCGTGCAGGTTGATCCAATTAAAGGTACGTTAGAAGGCAAAAGCATCATTACTGTACAAAGACCCAAAGAACTAAAGCTAATGCTCGGATCAGCATTTGAAGTAACCAAAGCACATTTTAACGATGGAGAGTTAGGCATCGGCCGACAGCAGACCGATCAACCGCATGTCTGGCACATCCCATTTATTTTCAGCCCACACCATCAATTTGAGATTCATTGGCAAGGATCATTGACCCAATTGGGTGGTTCAAATCTAGAACAATTAACCAAGTTTGGCGGTAAGCAAAACACGTTTTTACAGGATGCATCTCTGTGGTATCCTCGCGTCGTGGGTGAATTTGCCAGTTATAAACTAGAGCTGGTATTGCCACCGGGCCAACGAGGATTAGTGCCGGGTCGAATCGTTCATGAACAGGATTCACTGCTAGGATATCAAGCGACTTTTGAGTTTTTATATTCAGCAGAAGGTATTAACCTTGTTGCGGGACCCTATGAAATTAACACACAAACGTACCAAGGAAGTAATGGGCGTTCGATCCAACTACGTACTTATTTTCACCGACAGATTGCTCATTTTTCTCAAGATTACCTCGCCTTAGCTAAGCGGTATTTGTCACTGTACGAATCTCGGATAGGTGCATACCCTTATACTGAATTCAGTGTGGTTTCTAATCTGGAACCGATTAATTTCAGCTTGCCAACACTTGCCTGTCTCAGTATTGACGTACTGAAATTACCGTTGACCCGTGGCGATATTTCAATTGCCCGTGAAGTATTGCGTAACTGGTGGGGTAATGGCGTGTATTCTGAGCATCATCAGGGTAATTGGGTTGAGGGATTGATTGCGTTGATGGCTGATCATGCCATTAACGAACAGCTCAGTGCTGAGCAAGCACGCAATACGCGTTTAACATGGATACATGATTTAGCGTTGTTATCTACCAAGCAAGATGCTCCGCTGAACGCATTTGTGCTCGGTACACATGATATCGAAGAATTGACAGAAAAATACAAAGCAGCGATGTTTTTCCTAATGTTGCAAGATTATTTGGGTGAAACTATTTTTCAACAAGCGATACAAGCACTTTGGACAACGCGTCGCTTCCAAGTCACTTCCTGGCAACAATTACAGCAATTGTTTGAAATTATTTCCGGGCAAAAATTGGAAAATTTTTTTAATCAATGGATTTACCGCAATGGTAGGCCGGATATTTCGATCCAGGAAGTGAAAGGTGTGTCTAAGTCTTCTGATACTTATGGGTTAACGCTAACATTGCAACAAACAAATCCCATTTATCAACTCCGTGTTCCTATCAGTATTCAAAGTCAATTCGATACCAAACTGCAGTGGATCGATTTAACGCAAGAGCAACAAACAGTTACTTTAACCTCAGTGAGTAAACCATTATTTGTCACGCTTGACCCTAATTTCCGATTGTTGAGGAAATTAGCCGGTGGTGAGGTGCCTCTTAATCTGTATGCAGTGATGTCCAATCCACTTACTCGAACTATTTTACTGTCGCAGCAAACTGATGTTCGCGAATTGGCTACAGTTCTTGCTATCCGTTTGCAGAAATATACACCGCGGATTGTTACTGCAACACAGGAATTGTCGGTTGGGCCAATGCTCGTTGTCGGTTTGCAGCCTGAAATTGAGAATTTCATTACCACACACAAAATATCACCGTTATCCGATGAAATTAAAACTGGTAGCACAGCGCAAGCTTGGGTAACTAGGTTATCCAATGATACACCTATCGTTTTGATAGCTGCCCAAGATCAAGCATCGCTCAGTGCTCTCATTTCCCAGTTGCCACATTATGAGAAAAACAGTTACGTAACGTTTACGAGACAACAAGCCATTAATAGTGGGCTGTGGCCGACGGAAATCCCTAAAATCAAAGTCCAATGGTAATTATTAGAAATAAGGATGAATAACATAATTCAGTTTTCATTCAGTTTCGAAACCTATAATTTCCATATTGTTTCATTAAGTAACCAAAAGTAATTCATGATTGTCTAATTAAACAGAAAGAAAAGATTCTTGTTACATCCGAAAATACAAGGCAAAAATATGAAAAATCTCAGATCGTATTTTACCTGCTTGATGAGTTGGCTCGTCATTTTGTTGATCGTAATGATGATTAGTACTGCTTGGGCGGGTGGGTCTCATCGACACCGACATCATCATGTTAATTGGGGAATCAGCTTGGGTAGTGGTGGATATTATCCTGGCTATTATGGTGCAGGAATATACAATCCTGGCATTTGGTCTCCGGGATTCTATAATTATCGTTCTTATAATTATTGGGATCCATTTTTTATACGTCCCCCTATTTATGCACCATCGATTATGACGGTTCCGGTAAGGCCGCCTGTTTATATTCAAAAAGAGGAGCTTAAAGTATCTCAACCGCAAGCAGGTTATTGGCATTATTGCCAGAATCCGGCTGGCTATTATCCAACCGTTAAAAATTGTTCACAGGATTGGATACTTGTTCCTCCACGACCACCCGCACAATAACACCATGAGAGGTAAAATTATGTTGAAACAGAGAGTTAGCAGTATGTGCATACTACCGGTCATTTCTTTATTGTCAGCATGTGTCAGTATGCCTTCCGGGCCGAGCGTCATGACTTTACCTGGTTCAGGAAAAAGTTTTGAGCAATTTCGTGCTGATGAATTTTCTTGCCGGCAATATGCGACTGAACAATTAGGAGGGAGATCTGCGCAGTATGCTTACAACACCAGCGGTGTTCAGAGTGCAGCTGTTGCGAGCGGCCTTGGTGCTGCGGCAGGTGCTGCCATGGGGGGGGGCGAAGGCGCTGCAATTGGTGCCGGTGCTGGGTTGTTAATGGGCGGGTTGATGGGTTCGGGAAGTGCTACAACTTCTGGTTATGAGGCGCAGCGCCGTTATGATATTAGCTATATCCAATGCATGTATGCAAAAGGACATCGCGTCCCAGTGGATGGCAGAATTAGCAATGACGCTCCAAGTAATAATTATCAAAGATCATCAGCACCAACGCCCGGATTTACGCCACCGCCACCGCCATCCGGCAACCCACCGCCCCCACCTCCACGATGATAAACGGGGAATAGGTCAACGTTCGACATTATTATTCGAAAATTCATATAGTTAAGGCTTATGCCTAGTAAACTAGGTATAAGCCTTATTTATTCTAAGTGAATTAAGGTTAGAGATTTAGTGGATATGATGCCAATAGCGTTTGCGTAACGCCCGCCAATAATCCACTGTATAGTGATTGTCAGTAAAACGTATTAAAATAGCGCCATGTATATCGCTGCGAAGCAATGGTATGTCTTCATTGAGATAACGCATTAAAACATCAGGATGTGGATGGCTATAGCGGTTCTGATATCCAACTGGAAATATCGTTAGCTTTGGATTCACTGTCTGTATAAAAGCTGTTGACGATGATGAATTACTACCGTGATGCGGTGCGATCAATACAGTTGCAGGTAACTTTTCAGGAAAATGATTTAACAATGCATATTCCTCTTTAAAACCAATATCGGAGGGTAGTAGTACACTTCCATGAGGGCTGGTTATTTTTAGCACACAACTTCGATCATTCGTTTTACCTGTTACTTTGTCGTAAGCCGCAATGGATGGGTGTAACCATTCAAACTGAACGTTATCCCACTCCCAAATAGTTCCACTACTACATCGCGTATGATTGTTGGAGAATTGTAGTTGCAGTTGATGCGCAGCTTCCAACGATGATGCCACCGTTTTAACGTCGATTGCTTTGATGACTGACAAAACACCGCCACTATGATCGGAATCAGCATGCGATATTACCAGTGCATCAAGCTGATGAATGCCTTCTCCGCGCAGGTAAGGAACGATAATTCGATTACCACTATCAGCTTCACCGAAATTTGGACCAGTATCAAACAATAAATTATGGTTTGCGGTGCGAACCACTACCGATAGTCCCTGTCCGACATCCAGTACAGCTAACCATAATTCACCATTGCGAGGCTTGGACGGAGCCGTTATAAAGAGTGGTAATAATGCAATTAGCCCGAGCCATCGCGCAGGAAATCCGCTGAACCAGTAGAATCCTATACTTCCCGGTAGTAGCATCCAGATTATCCCAGTAATTGCAACGAATATTGACCAAAGCGGGGGCATATGCTGTTGCCACACTGCATTAGGAGCGTCGCTTAACCACTGTATCAGCATCATGCCGAAAGACAACACAGTATGTACTAGCGGCAATAGAATTTGATCGAGTAAAGGGATCGTTGAAAGCAGTGTTAGTGGAATGACTACTAAGCTCATGAAAGGAATGGCAATCAAATTCGCAAGCGGGGAAATCAATGAGAATTGTTGAAACAATCCTAACAACAATGGCATTAAAGCCAACGTTATAGCCCATTGAATACGAAACCATTGTTTCCATCCTTGAACAGCGCTTAACCGATTCACTGTGATCCACAAAATTACGGCGATTGCCCCGAATGACAACCAGAAGCTTGCCGATTGGGTCGCCCAAGGATCCCATAACACTACCAAAAACAGCGCCCATAGCAATACTGTCAAAGGTGAAATCATACGTCCATGCCAGACTGCAACGGCTACTGCAAAAAGCATCCAAAAAGCACGTTGCGCAGGGATTGCGAAACCCGATAGCAACACATAGCCTAAAGCTACCAGTAAACCACCAGCAATGGCTGCTTTACGTGCAGGCAGATGCAATAATAAATAAGTATTTCTGCGCCATAAAGCCAATATCAATGTAAATACTAAACCTGAAACCAGAGTGACATGCAGTCCTGAAATCGCCATCAAATGAACGGTGCCTGTACGAGTCAATGCTTCCCACTGATCTCGTGCGATTACAGATTGATCGCCGGTTGCCAGTGTCTGCAGAATACCGACATAAGGACTATTAGGCAGTTGTTCTTCAAATCGTTGTTGTATTGTTTCGCGCAAATGTTCAATCCAATACTTTGGATGGTGAACGATTGATTGCAATAATTGATTAAATGTTGAAGAACGAACATAGCCCATTGCACGGATATTATGCTCCAATGCCCAAGCCTCATAGTCAGACCCATGTGGATTTGCATTGCCATGTGGTTGTTTAACGCGAACAGTTAATTGCCAGCGTTGCCCTGCTTTTAGATCTGGTAATGAGGATGTAACGATTGATGACTGCTGGTGTGCATACCAAGATAACGAGATATGTTTGGGAATGTATGCACCTTCAGTAAGAATATGCTCTATATCAAATTTGAAGCGCACTGCATGAGTGTGTCGTTGCGGTAAACTTGCGATGACACCAATGACTTGTATGTCTTTACGCTCCCATTCAGTGGGTAACGAATCTGCTAAACGCCAATGAGCACACCATGTTGCCCAAAAAAAACCTAAAGCGAGAAAAATAAACCATAGTGTTACTTGTTTGAGGCGCATTAAAGCGGTCGATTCATTAGAATGTCGCCATAAGCCAATGTATAGCGCGACTGGCAATAGAATCCACAACCACTGTAATGATAGTAATTCTGCTTGTAGCTGAAGTAACCCAGTTCCTAAAACAAAAGCTAAAAGTTTATTGCGCGTTAACACCAATCACTACCTGAAGGTATGGAGAATTAAAACATCATAAGCGCAATCATGGCTTATTGGAATTGAACAAAAGGTCTATTGCTTTAAGAGAAGCATTATATTCGAGCGATGATGATCATCTAGGCTATTTCGAATGTACAAGTACACTTGAGGTATGCTGATTTTCAAGGAGTCCGAAGTTTCATAAAATGAAGACATGAAATGGAGGATGAAGATGGAATTA
>ERZ1292630.1789-Hain-H41-02um-R3-1789-length-20553-cov-11_pt1 | contig 20553 bp, 14 predicted proteins | sample MGYA00564408_ERZ1292630 | MGnify/ENA primary metagenome ERZ1292630 (study PRJEB36523, sample SAMEA6512641) | groundwater metagenome | collected 2019-01-08 | study: AquaDiva: Metagenomics assemblies of 32 groundwater samples
CTGCTCACCCATGTCCAACACGAACACCTCGCCGCCCTGCCCCAAGTGGCTGGCCCGCAACACCAATTGCACCGCCTCCGGAATCGTCATGAAGAACCGTTTGATTTCTGGATGGGTCACCGTAACCGGTCCTCCCTTTTGAATCTGCTCCGCAAACAGGGGAACGACACTTCCGTTACTGCCCAGGACATTCCCAAATCGGACCACGGTAAACTTCGTCTGTCCTCTATGGCTCAGGCTCTGCATCAGGTCTTCGGCCACCCGTTTCGTGGCGCCCATGACACTCGTGGGATTTACCGCCTTGTCGGTGGAAATGAGCACGAAACGATCGACCCCGTTCGCCAAAGACGCCTCCGCCACAGTCTTTGTTCCAAGCACATTATTGCGAACGGCCTCCTTCGGATTCAGCTCCATCAAGGGCACATGCTTGTGCGCGGCGGCATGAAAGACTATCTCCGGGTCCGTCTGCTGCAACACCTCCGCCACTCGCTCAGCAACCGTCACATCTCCGATGGCTGGGATGATCGTGATTTTCGGATACTGCGCCCGCAGTTCAAGGTCGAGTACAAACAGTCCATTCTCATAGCGTTCAAAGAGGATCAGCGTCGCCGGATGGTACTGAGCAATCTGCCTGCAGAGTTCAGACCCGATCGATCCCCCGGCGCCGGTCACGAGCACTCGCTTCCCTTCGAGCAACGGATGCAACTCTTGCCGATCCATCCGAATAGGTTCACGTTGGAGAAGATCCTCCAGGCTCATCGGCCTCACTTGTCTCAGCGCCTCCGGATTAGCCAGCAGCTGTTTCACACTCGGCAAGGTCTTAATGGGGACTTTGCACCCCTCCGACGCAGCAAGAATTCGCTGCTTCAGTGCAATTGAAGCCGAAGGAATCGCCACAATGATCTCGTGTGCGAGAAGCCCGCGCGACAGCGCGGCAATGTCCTCAATCTCCCCCACCACCGATATGCCATGAATCTTCATCCTCCGCTTGATCGGGTCGTCGTCCACTAAACCCACCGGCCGGTAGTGAGAGTCCCTATCGCTCAACATATCCCTCACCAACAACTCGCCGGCATGGCCCGCTCCAACAATCAACACTCTTCTTGCTGATGGGCTTAAGATTCGAAGCCATTCCCGGAACCAGCGAACCGACAAACGAATGCCGCCCAGGTATAGGCCACTCAGCACACCCGTGAGAATAATGACCGAGCGGGGATAGGCGGCCCACCCAAGGAGACCATGCACCACACCGTAGAACACCACGGAACTACCGATGGAGGCCCAGAGGATACGGCCCAAATCATGGAGACCGACATAACGCCAGAGCCCGCGCTGAATGCCGAAGGCGACAAGGCCGACGCCATAGATCGCCATTACGAGGGGAAGGCCCTGGAGGAATAGTCGTGCGTAGTCGGGGGGAATGTCCCCTTCGAACCGGAGGGCAAAGGCTGTCACATTCGCCGCCGCAATAAGTCCTAGCTGTGTACAGATAACAAGGGCCGATCTGTACTGAAGCACTACCTGTCCGTAGCGACCGCCGAGACGATGAAACAGTGAGATCACAACTTTTCGCATGAGATTTCTTCGGAAGTTCTAGCCCGACTCACCCGAATTTCATCAGCTGCCCGATTATATGACGGATAGCTCAAAACCGCCATCGCGAGTAGCACCCAGAAGAGCACGGCCAAGGACCCGACCAACATTTGATCGAACTGGAGACGTAGCATCAACCCTGCGACACTGACAATTGATCCCACAAGTACAGCTTTTGAGCGCCAATCGTGAGCCTGTCGGATTTCTTCGGCAGTCCTCAGAACCACCCGAACAACGAACCACATAAAGATCAGCATGCCCGGAAGCCCGACATGGAGCGCCAGATAGAGAAAGATATTATGTGTGCCTGAATGCGTGACGGCAGCATGTCCAGGCATGACAACTTCTTGGTCCTGGCCATAGAGTAGAAAATAACTATGGCTCCCATATCCGATCCCAACCAACCAGTGTTTAGCGATCTCGGAAAGGGTAAACCACCAAATATCGAAGCGATGAATCACGGAAGCAACGTCTTTCTTAATAGGAAGTACGCTCGTAATATCGTTACCCAGTCCCGCTGCTGGTGTCGGGCTAGAGTTGAAAACGGCAACGACAGCAACGATCACACACACCGTCGCAAGCCCGGCGACAACCTTGGCAGTGGTCGAACGAATAAACCAAACAATACCCCAAAGCTCCGCGACAAAGGCAACCAGACCTGCGCGCGATTGAGTGGAGAGTAAGCAGACCGTCATCATTCCTACGATAATCGCAGAGCTGGCCCGTATTTCTGAAGCCCCCTCTCCTAATGCCAGAGCCAACCCAAAAGGAATAACCATAACCAGAAATGTGGTCAGCCACACCTCAGCCGGAAGAAACGAGACCACAGCCTGAGGGTTCTTGAGGTTGAACTGTGAGAGTCCATAGCCGGCAATCACGATTGCCATAATCCCGATCAGACCCAAGAGAACCTGCCGATAGAGTAGTCCTTTGAAAAAATAGAGCACCGCGTAGAACACCACCATGTGCTGAAGCAACTTGCCATACTCCTTCACACTATAGGACGGAGCCAAGGAAAAGGGGATCGTCAGTCCGACCCAGACGACAAAGGCAAGCAGGGGCAAATCATACGGGGTCCGAGCGTAGAACAGCCGCCGATTGATAAAACACCACCCAACCAGCAAACCAAGCAGGAGAATAAACCCGTTTCGTTCCACAACCAAAAGCGGCTTGAAAGGGAGCGTTGCGATATAGACAGCCAAGACCACACGGATGATCGCATCGAAATAGGGCACCCGCTCGGATGACGGCATGGCAATTGATGAAGGCGTCGACACCACTATTCTTTCAAGAAGCGACCGGTTGTATCCGTTGCTCGATCCCCTTCACCGCAAGGGCAAGAGAGAGAAACAGCACGCCCCAGAACCCTAGGATGACGAGCCGCCACTCCTCCGATGCATCATGATAGAGCACCGCAAGACCTCCACACAGAGCCATGACTCCATATTCTGCCAACACCGCCTGCCGATGGCTCCAACCAATTAAGACCAACCGCTGGTAATAATGGTCACGATGAGCCTCCCATATCCGCTGTCGTTGCCATGCGCGACGAAGTACAGTGACGGTTGCGTCAAGAATAAATGGCGAGAAAATTAAAATAGGGACCCAGAAATCAAACAAGCCATCTCGCAGGCCTAAGAGCATAAGTGTGCCGCCCGTGAAACCCAACGGGATGCTGCCGACATCGCCCATGAAGATGCGGGCCGGCGGAAAATTGTGAAACAGAAAACCGAGTGCGCTCATTGCAATTATAGTTGCAGTCAACATCATGAACGGATGCCCTGCCCTCCAACCAAAGTACGCGAGAAAGCCAAAACCGAGCGTTGTCATTCCGCCGGCGAAGCCATCCATACCGTCCATGAAGTTGTACAGATTAGTCATCCAGAGCAAGAGCAACGCGCTCACCGGTACCGCAAGCCCTCCAAGGACGACAGTCTTGATGGCCGGAATTGGGATGGAAGGAAGAGTCAATCCGACTCCCCACACCACAATAACGGCAGCGATCGCCTGCACCGCAAAGCGAAGACCTACGGGAAGCCCTACTCTGTCGTCAAGAAAGGACACGGTGGTGACAAGAACAATTGAACCGAAAATCCAAACACTAGCTGACGCGAAACCTTTCGGCAGAAACCCCGTCGAAGGTGGCACGACCGCAAAGCCAAGCGCCACAAGCCCAAACCCAATCAGGGCGCTGGCAAGAATGGCCACTCCTCCGGACCGTGGCGTCGGCTTGGTATGCAGAGACCGGACGTTCGGGTGATCGACCGCACGAAGGAACGAGGCCTTGCTCACTAACAAACCGGTCATCCACCAGGAAAGCACCGCGACCCCTCCGGCGAGCAGCAGCCACATCACGATAGTGACCTTCGATAATGCTGGATTAATTCTGGAACGGCCGCTTCGAAAGCGTAACGCGGCTGATAGCCCATGTCACAGATCAGCGCCTCGGGGCTGTACCAGGCCTGTCCAATCAACTTTTCCAATGTGGCAGAAGAAAAAGGCACCGGTTTTCTAAGGAGAGACTGCAGAATATCTCCACATCGTCCTCCTAATGACAGCGCCCCTAATGGCACTCGCGTAAAAGGCGGCTGCCGGCCCAACCCCTTTCGCAGGAGATCATACACCTCTGTAATGGCATAGGGCTTGGCGTCCGTGACCACATACATGAGCTTGAGAAACCTGGCCGACTGCAAAACTGCCCGAACTGCGAGCACAAAGTTCTTCACGTGCAGCATACTCCGAACAGCTTGGACAGGAGGAAGCGGGGGAAATTTCCCACGATCGATCGCCGCGATCATGCGATAAAGATTTCCCTTCTCTGTCGGGCCATAGACAAGGGGAAGTCGAAGGGAGAGAGTGGCAAGATTCCCTCCCTTCGCATAGGAAGCGACGAGCTGTTCCGCCCTCCATTTGGATCGTGCGTAGGGAGACTGAGGAACAGGCGGTTCCTTCTCATCGACACAGCCTGTGGTTGTTTCACCGAATACCTTTACCGAACTCGCAAATATGAACCGTTGAACACCACAGGCTACCGCGCCCTCCAAGAGATGTTTCGTTCCGTCGACATTGACGGACTGATAGTCCTGCTCACTGACGTGATCATTATCCAGCGCATGCGCCTGTCCTGCGAGATGCACAATCGATTCACATCCGACCGATGCTTGTCTCGCGCATTGTGGGTCACGAACATCTCCGACGACAATATCAACCGCCTTGAGATAGGATAACGATGCAGGATTCCTGACCAACGCGCGAACGTCATAGCCCGATTCGAGAAGTTCGTTCACCAAGGCACTGCCGAGAAAGCCGCTCGCCCCGGTGACGAGCACAGCAGTCATGCCGATCCCGCTGATTGTTGTCCATGCTTCCGCATACCAAGAAGCTCTCGATAGAGATCGACGACTTGACCCGCCACTTTCTCCACAGAAAAAGTACGAATCACCCCCTCGCGCCCAGCCACTCCCATCGCCGCTCTGCGCGAAGAGTCGCGAAGCAAAGAATCGATTGCTGCAGCTAGCGCGGTTGAGTCACGAACAGGCACCAAGAGTCCATTGACTCCATGCGTGACAATGTCCCGACAACCTGGAACATCTGTGGCTATCAGAGGTTTCCCACAAGCAGCCGCTTCCAACAACACCTTGGGAAGCCCTTCGCGATAGGATGGCAACACGACGATGGTCGCCGATGCAAGCGTTGAAGACATTTCATCACGATGTTCCCACCACTCGACCACACCCTCCTGAACCCATCGACGGAGCTGGGTTGGTTCGATGGCAGCGGGGTTGTGCTCATCGCACCGCCCAACGAGCACATAGCGGGCTGACATCCCATTCTGCTTGAGACACCTGGATGCCTCGACAAACTCACCAATCCCTTTGTCCCACAGCATCCGGGATGCGAGCATGACAATGGGACAGTCTCCAGCCGATGGATGAACATCGAACGTCTTGGTATCGACTCCAGAGCCGGGAATAATCCGAGTTTGTTGACTCTCAACCACTCTCTCCTGCAACAGCAGATCCCGATCGTCCTTGTTCTGAAAGATCACGGCCGACTGACTCAACCTCATTAGAGTCTTGAGCGCCCTGCAAAGAAACCTATGCGCCATAGACTTTCGCCGCGTCTCATCGGTGAAGGCGTATCCAAGCCCTGCGAAGGCATTGACGACGACAGGGACGCCGGAAATCCATGCAGCCAGCGATCCGTACAGGATCGGTTTCAACGCCACATGGTGGACGATGGAAGGCCGCTCCCGACGATACAGCCTGACCAACTCCAGAACCGCAGCAAGTTCCGCGAAAGGGTTTCGACTCTGGCGAACCAGGCCTATCGGAAAGAGCCGTAATTCTTCGCCCTCAATTCGCTCACCATGGTCAGTCACACGTGTCGCAATGGACACGTCAAATCCAGCCTGGGCCGCTGCACGAGCTAGATCAAGGCGATGGGACCAGAAATACCAATCTTCGGTGATCAGAAAGAGAAGGCGAGGGCGAGATTTCATTCACGTGCAAGCCAAGCCTGAAACATCAGCACATCCCACAAGTAATAGGACCAGTTGCGTCGACCGCTCAGATGTTCTTCCCATTTCTCCCGAATTGGGCGGGGATTGAAGTAGCCTTCGCGTTGCATCCGAGCCTCATCCAGCAACTCCTCTGCCCAACCCTTCAGCGGCCCACGCAACCACATATCGATAGGCACACCAAAACCCATTTTGGGCCGCTCCATCAATTCCTTCGGCACATGACGATAGAGCACTTGCCGCAGCAGCCATTTGCCTTGGCCGTGACGAATCTTCATAGATAAAGGGAGCGACCAGGCAAACTCCACCACGCGGTGATCCAAGAGAGGCACCCGAGTCTCCAGCGCGACGCCCATCGCCGCGCGATCCACTTTAGTAAGGATGTCGTCGGGTAGGTAGGTCATCTGATCCAGGTACATCATGCGCTGCTCGAAATCCGGCAGATCCGCCCATCGCGCTGGATCGGTCAACACCGTGGGCGGTTCATGCGTGCCGCGCACTATCTCGGTCGGCTGCTTCCAGTGCGACACCAAGCCAAGGTAAATTTCCTCCGGCGTCCTCACCGCCAAAATTTCAGCTAGCTTGTGCAATTTGTCGCCAGGGTTTGCATAACGCCAGCCAACTGGCAGAAAGCGGGACAGGCCCCCGAACACGCCATTCCATGCGGAAGGCGGTAGTGCCGTGAGGGCGCCTGCCAAGGCCGCACGCAGAGGTTGCGGGACCCACCCGACGCGTCGCCAGATGTTTGTGGCCCAGAAATAGCGGTTGTAACCCCCAAACAGCTCATCACCACCATCGCCGGAGAGACTTACCGTGACATGCCGACGAGCCAGTTCGCTGACTAAAAAAGTCGGAATCTGTGACGAGTCGGAAAATGGTTCGTCGTAGAGCGCCGGCAAGCGGGGGATGACATCCATTGCCTCTTTCGGCATGACGTACAGCTCTGTGTGCTCTGTCCCCAGATGCCGTGCCACCAACTTAGCATGCTGCGCCTCATCATAACCTTCCTCATGGAAGCCGATGGTGAAAGTCTTGACCGGGCGGCTTGACTGCGCCTGCATCAAGGCCACCACTGTGGAAGAATCTACCCCACCAGAAAGAAACGCGCCCAGCGGCACATCGGCAACCATCTGCTGACCGACGGCGTCCTTCAGCAAGGCTTCAAGCGCAGAAACCGCCGCTGACTCGCTTCCCTCAAACGGATGTGTTAGGCCTGCTTCTATCGCCTGCTTGCCACTCCAGTAAGGTGCAATCTGTGGATTTCGCTGCGACAACGACACCGTAAGGAGACAACCGGGCAACAGCTTGGAAATACCCTGGTAAATGGAGTAGGGCGCGGGAATATAGTTGTGCCGTAACAATAAGGCTAACGCGTTGCGGTCCACCTCCGCCCTGAATGCCGGATGCGCCCTGAGCGCTTTGAGTTCCGAGCCAAACAAAAATGTCTCGCCCTGCCAGCCGTAGTACAGGGGCTTTTCTCCCAAGCGGTCACGTCCCAAGGTAAGAGTGCGCGTGTGCCTGTCCCACAAGGCAAAGGCAAACATCCCCACAAAGCGTGGCACCGCTTTCTCAATGCCCCACTCCTCGAATGCAGCCAGCATGACCTCTGTATCAGAATGTCCACGAAACTTCTGACCGACTACCTCCAACTCAGACCGCAACTCGGCAAAGTTATAGATTTCACCATTGAATACGATCACATATCGCCCCGAGGCCGAGACCATCGGTTGATGCCCCTCAGGTGACAAATCTAAGATAGAGAGCCGTGCGTGACCGAGCCCAATCCCTACCCGTTCATCACACCAGATTCCGAAATCGTCGGGGCCTCGATAACGAATAGATGCCACCATGTCCCGAACACAAGACGTTAATTCGGTGGTGGACTGCCCCATGATTCCAGTAATCCCGCACATTCGTTGGTGTCCCGACGCCTATCTAAAGAGAAAAATATGGCGATGCACCGACACCCTCAACGGGCCGATGAACCGTTGGAGCTGAGGTCCGAATAGAGCGCAGTATATCGATCAACAATTCTTGGAAGAGAATACTCTGTTCCAATCCGTGCCCGCGCTGCGCGTCCCAACTGTTCACGCGCGGCAGGCCCCCGATCGATCAAGTCGATCATGGCATGGGCCAATGCAGCCGGATCACGCACAGGGACAACCAACCCGGTATCGCCAATAATGCTGCGCGCATCGCCAACGTCTGTCGAGACACAGGGAATTCCACAGGCCATCGCTTCTCCAAGCACATTGGGGAACCCCTCTCCGAATGCAGAACTGAGGCACAGCACATCCACAACGGGGAGGAGACATTCAACGTCGCTCCGATATCCCAATAAACGGACCTGGTCTGTCAAACCCTTTGCAGCAACATCAGGCGCCAGCGTCTGTGTGTCCTTGCCGACTAAGAGAAAGCACACATTCTGTCTGGCTTTGGCCACCTGTTGAGCCGCCCCAAGAAAGGCGGCGTGATCCTTCATCGGATCAACACGTGCCACGAGCGCCACGACAACCGCATCCTCCGGGACGTGCCACTCCTTCCGAAGAGACACCCGTACGCTCGAATCTGGATGGAAACGCTGTGTATCGAACCCATTAGGGATAACATCCCAACGCCGAGGACGATATCCCAACCGTTCATGTTCCTGCTTCCCAGCCTCACTATTTACAACCAACGCAGCGGGAGTAGCAGACCACCACGCAAGCATCCGTTGCACCCCTCGCGTGAGGGGAGGATACCGCTTCAAATCCATGTCCGAACAGCGCACGTTCCAGACCAAGATAGGCGAGCCAGAGAACTTCACCGCCAGGGTACTCAGGAAATCGGCATGATAGAGCCAACTCTGCACGATGGTCGGATTAAGTGTCTTAAATAATCGGATCAACTGAGGCAACGCGAAAATATCAGGTCGCCCTCGTTTCATCCCTAAGGTGTGTACTGCGACTCCCGATGATTCAATCTGTTCACCTAACTGACCTCTGTCAGTCAGGGAGATAACGGTATTGGAAAGTCGAGCGCGGTCCATCCCTCCCACCAGCTTGGCCAGCATCATTTCGGCACCGCCGGTGTCGAGATCTGAAATTACGTGAACAATGCGAATCATTCACCCTTGTTCTGCAGCAAGAACGTTGAACCGCTCACGAATCGCCACCTTTTTTCTTTCATCACAAAACCCACTCATTATTTTCCTTTTTTGCTCCTCGCGAGATCTCCAATTCCGTGAACTCAGCACAGTGATTTAGAGCTGCCTTGCCAAGCCTCATTGATGATGGAATCCAGCTGCGAAACCACGGCAGGGGCTGCGAACTTTTGTCTCAGCATAGAATTACCCTCTGTCACTGATTTAGACATGCGCAAGCGCATGATAGACTCGGCTAACTTTTCAGCGATATCTCCAATGTTCTTCGGATGCGCAACCACACCACCTAAGTCCGACACTAACTTCGCAGAGGTCCCCGGCGGAGTGATCGCAAAGATTGGACGCTGCGCCCCAATATAATCGACTAACTTGCTGGGCAAAAACACACTCTGCTCAAACGGTGCATCAATGACTAACAACAAATCGGCACTCTCCATGAGCGCTAGAGAAGTCTTATAGTCCACTGGAGGCACGAAACGAATAAGCGTTGAGGCGAGGGTACCGAGGAGGGACGTGGGAATGCGCCGAATACCCCCTACAAATTCAATTGTTACTCCCTGCAATAGCTCCGGTCGTTCCCGATATAACTGTTGCACCGCTTTAATGAGAGGGTCTGGCTTACGACGCCCATAAAAATTTCCGAGATATCTCACGACAATTCCATCGTGGGCATCTCTAGTCGAACCATACATCTTAGGATCAAAGGAATGTGACAAGACCCGACTCTTCTTTGCCATGGGAGGAGGATATTTCTGCATGACTAGATGACGCGTCTCTTCCGAAGTAAAAATCAAACGATCTGCTGCACTCACGACTTCCGTCTCCAATCCCCTGTTCAATTGCCGAAGAACTGGAATCCGTCGATGAGGATTATCTGCCCACGGGTCACTGAAGTGCGCAATCCATGGCATGCCAATCGCCCGCTTTATTCTTAAACCAGCTAAGTGAACAGACATGGGCTCTCCAAAGGTAACCAGAAGATCCTTAGACGAAACCCACGACTGTTCCAATGCTTTCTCTGCAACACTCAATGCCCATGACCGATACTGATCGGGCACGAGCACATGAGCGAGAAGACGATGGAAAAATCCGCTTCCAAACTGTTTTCTCTCGACGGTAAATTGCTCGAACGGTTTCCCATTCATCGCCTCGGCAATGGAGTGGTCCTTACCAGAGTCCTCGTCACAACAGATCAACCGAATGTCGTGGGTGCTGTACTTTACGAATCTTGCCACCTGAATAGACTGCGCATACTTGAGTGGGGGAAAAGCATGGGTGAAGAACACAACAGCCATTGGGAACTTGTTCCGTGATCGGACAAGGGGGAAAAGTCAGAATCTATTGTGCAATGTGGCGGGATCGAGCAGTCTTTAAACCACTTGTCGGCCATGCCATAAGTGAACGGACGATTCTTTCCGCAGCTCTTCCGTTACCATACTCAGGCGTCTTCCTTGACATACGAAAATACGCCGACTGACTCGTCAGTAACCGATTCACCTCGTTGACTATTCGCTGTCGGCTGGTACCGACTAATCGGCTGACCCCCGCCAACACTCCTTCCGGTCGCTCAGTCACCTCACGTGTCACGAGCACAGGCTTCCCCATGCTGGCACATTCCTCCTGGATGCCTCCCGAGTCAGTCACAACCAAATGGCTTTCCCCCAGTAAATATAAGAACGGCATATAGGAAAGGGGCGGGGTCAGCACTACCCCTTCCACTGATTGCAGAAGCTGGTGGACAGGCTTCTGAACGGAAGGATTGAGATGAACAGGATACACGAACAGAACAGATGGATGCTTAGCGGCTAGATCCTTTATTGCAAGACAAATTTCTTTCAAGCCGCTCCCAAAGCTTTCCCTGCGATGGCCCGTGATCAGCACAATCTTTCTCTCGAGCTGAATGGCTCGTTCGATGAGGGAGGGAAGAGGAGGAGGATTATCGGCGATCATCGTTTTCATCCAGCACAAGGCATCAACAACCGTATTGCCCGTAACGACAATGCTGCGCGGGCGCACGCCTTCACGTATCAGGTTGCCTTTTGCGATTTTAGTGGGAGCAAAATTGAGGTCTCCGACAAGGGTGACGATGCGCCGATTGACCTCCTCCGGAAAGGGAGCCAATTTATCGAACGTCCGAAGACCGGCTTCAACGTGAGCAATCTTAATACCTTTATAAAACGCACATAAGCTTGCAACCATCACTGTGGTCGTATCCCCTTGCACGATGACCCAGTCAGGAGCTTCCTTCCCGAGGACATTATCGATGGCCGCATACAGCTGCGAGCTGAGATCCGCAAGGGACTGCGACGGCCTCATGACCGAGAGATCGATGTCGGGATTCAAATTGAATTCCGATAATGCTTGATCCAGCATATGCCGATGTTGGCCCGTCGAGCAGATCTTTACTTTGAACGCTTTAGGATGCTTGCGCATCGCCCAAACAACTGGAGCGAGCTTGATCGCCTCGGGACGAGTGCCCATAAAGACGAGAATCGTCTTTCTCTTGTCATTATTGCCGGACCGAGTCCAGCGATTAGGAAGCTTTGGGGAAGACAAGATTAAATACGAACGCACCTGATGAACTGTGTCGAGAAACTCTCTAAATGCAACGATCCAGCTAACTCACCGCTATTACTTCAGAACCTCAAATATCTGAGGTCTTTGTCTGCCAACTTACATCGTTACTTTTGAGCAAATATTAAAACAGCATGAGGAAGCTCTACTGTAAATAATTCCTTTAATCCAGCTTTAGACAACATGGCGCGGGCCTTCTTCCTGCTGATGATCTTGGTCCAGCCACCAAGCAAAAGATACTTCAGCCATTTCACAAGGGAGTCCGGAGGTATCGCGCAGAAAATCCCGACCCCATGTTGGTTAAGCAAACCATGCACCCTCTTTAGACTTGACATACTCCACGGCTCATACCACCCGACCACTATACATCTCACAACATCGTATCGCTTTTGCCCAGGGTCGAAATCATCGAAACGACCACACAAGAAATCCACTCTTTCTATGTTTTGATCAGTGGTGAGTTGTGTCGCCGCGTTAATCATGTGGGGAGAAAAGTCCAGCCCCGTAATGTGGCGATAATTACGAAGAAGCCTGTAGTACCCTCCAGTACCGCAGCCGACGTCGAGCATTGTGTACTGTTCAAACAGTGCATCGATCAGAAGAACATCCAGATAACCGAGCTTATAGGTGAATATGTCTGATTCGCCCACATGTGTAGAGACATAATGATCGGCATATCCCTTTGAACCGGGATCGTTCTGCATAGGGTCAGGACGCCTAAAATTGATCATCTGTTCCTATTAAAGCTATCTTCTTCCATCATATGAGCCGTTCAAGACAAATTAGCATCATCCTAGATTTTCACTACACACTTGGCCATTTTTACTTTCAGAGATCCGTGAGATATGCCTCAGGACCGCCGCCAAGTAATTACGAACATTCTCTCCCTCCATAACCATTGGCTGAGCCAGCGGATCTCCCAGGTAGCAGTTATTTGAAACATTGAAAATCCTGGCCAATGCCACCTGCTTTTCTTCAGCCGTGGGCAGTTGAAACCCGAAAAGTAGCCTACGAAGATCACGGCCAAAATCTCGGTAACTGTCGCACGAACCACACAGATGCTTGAAAAAGTTCCTCCCGAATAGCATACACGGGCGACCAGCAAGAAAACATTCTAATCCAATGGTACCGGTAATCGATGCAACCAGCTTGGATTTTTCTACCAAACTCATGGTCGACACCGAGGGATGTACGAGTTGGATACCCGGCATGTGACGCAATGTTTCATAGAAACTGTCAGACCGCACCCCTGCTATCGCAGGATGCTCCTTAACTAACAAATAGTACCCGGTCGGAAGGCTGTGACGGATTAAATCAATCGCCCTCAGTTGATCTACGAAATAGGGCTCCAGGCCATTAATAGATGATTCAGGGGTATATTGCAGCGCAAATAAAACGAAATTCTCAGGCAAGTTTTCGTCTAAACTACAGATATCAAAATAGCGGACCTGAAAGATTTTGAATCGCAATTTCCTGTATAGATAGAGAGCCGGCTTAATATTAGCTTTCACTTTCTGCAGGAGATTGTCTTCGCCCTTATAAAAACGTTCGTAGCGAAAATACACCTCAATATTATCGAGCATTCTTCTCAACAATCTTGGCGGCTGAACTGAAACAACATTGTTGCCACTAAAGGCAGAGTCCATTCTGGTGGGCAACAGTTGCCCCTTCTCGAAGAGAATCAAGGCCTCATTCGCGAGCCTCAAATCCTCTGCCGTATAGTGCCCGAAATACCTGGGCAATTCTTCGTACGGTGAGTATGTAAAGAACGATCTCCCAAGGTTGCGGGTGCCAACATAGTAGATCGGTTCGATCCCAAGCTCATAGCACAGATTAATGAGAATAAATCCGTCGACAGTCTCAAGATCCGGGAAAAGCACATAGTCGGGGCGAGTTATTTCCAGAAAATTCCTGTAAAGAGAGTATATCGTTGCCCCTCGACGGAGTTGTTCGTCTTTGTCCAGATGGCGATATCCATCTTTGTCCTTACTGAGGGACAAAAATATATTGTCCGCCCAATCGGGGAATCTGCAATGGGAAGCTTGTTTTGTCCGCTCATACTCCTGATCGAAGTGACGATAAAGATAAAAAACATGATCCTCGGCCAAAAGCCCGTTAAACAAATGCCGACGGTGACCGCGGGGCAGAATAACACTCCACTCAATCTCATATGTGTGTTTCGCTTCCTGGATCAGCGCATGGAAGAAGTACGCCGTATTTGCAAATGCATACACTGCAATCTTCACTGTACTAACCAATCAAAGTTTCTTTTTGCCCGCACACGTTGCCGATCAAGCTTATTAGCAAGCTCTTTGCAGTCGAACCGTTCAAGCGTTTCCACTAACTCAAGCCCCTGACCTTCAATAAACTCTTCCATGAAGACCGTTGGCAACGAGAGATCCAGCGCCAGTGCCGCAAGCTTTAGCTCGTGGCTGATGATGGCGACCGGCTTACCCAACATGCACGCTAGCAAGCCTAAATGAAACCGCGTCGTGAGCACCAAATCAACCTCGTCTCTCAAGAATTCAAGATCACCCGGCACCGAAAAGTGCTTATATGATAACGTCGGGAATTGTCCCTTAAGCTCGCGATATATCCAGTCGTCGCGCTGCCCTACCCCCTCCTGAAAGGCAAGACAGCAAAAGTCAAATCGATCCTGATACTGCCTGAAAAACTCCGTCACACGATTCAGGTAGGCCTCATGTCTGATTGTTGAGATATCTACCGTGCGAAAATAATCAATCAAACAGATTCCAATTACCTTCCTCTTCCTGCCATCGGTTCCACTATTCGTAGAGACCGTAACAGGATCGGCAAGGACTAGGTCGGCCGTAAGGCACATATGGGGCAGGGATAGATGCTCAAGATAGGATAGTGATAATGCATCCCGTATGGCGACAAAGTCGGCCGAGGCAACTATCCCGCGGCTCAACCAGAGACTGAACGAGTTCGACAAAATATCGAAGCCTACACCTGTAATAATGACCCGACGATGACGCCACTTCGCGAATCGAGCAGCACACCAGAGAAACAACAAGCTGAAATTGCACCGGCCTTTATCAATAAAAAGTGACCCGCCGCCAATGATAAATACATCAGCCTTGTTGATCTGGCGCAATAGTGCAGAAAGATGACGAATGCCTTTGACAAGCCTGCTGCCTCCAGATTCGAACACTCGATCGGTCTCGCTAAAGTGAACATTTTTCAAATTTAGCATCCAGGAAACCTGGCCACGGCTCTTCACAATAAATTTAGCCGCGCGATCCCTCTGTTGTATTCCTGAAATCAACGAATGCAAGAGCAGATCGTCGCCAAAATTACCTTGACCGTAGTAGCCGTAGAGAAAATATCGCATGATGTCTATTGAATGTACTGAGCAAGTGCCACTTCGACCGCTGCGTGCTCACGAAGAAGGAATTACTCTGCCAGAAAAATACACTTCCCAAACTTATCTCACAGATAGTATGTTCTTCTCAGAGATCATCCCCCTGACACAGGCTCGTCAAACTTGCAGTGCTGATTTAAGCAGCAACGCATCGATGAAAAACTTCAGACCCCAATTTGGCAAGCTATACGCCATGTAGTGTCCATTGACAGGCGCACTGCCAGGCAGGCCGCCGTACGCGTCCTCATGTTGCACAAAAAGCTGTTTGGACTTCACATAGCTAATACTCTTGCTCCCTTCCTCACGATAGAGTGCGTTACCAGTGGCCGAGAAAAGTCGAAAGCACACGCCCGCCCATTGAGCCAAACCTGTAAGACACTTTCCCGAATCGGCGGCGCTGAAATCCGAATGATATTGCGAATGCAGAATATGATCACGCTGACTGGAAATGTGGAGTAATTGGCCGGCAAAGCTCAAAACAGAATCAAGGTACCGTTGATCATGAGTCAACTCATAGCCGTCTAACAATCCCTCCATGACATATACCATCGTATGTAAGTATGGGGGGGCTTCATCAAATGACATATGTGCAAAACAACCTGTTGACGACTGCTGGGCCAGCGTCCACTCCAAATTGCGCCTTCCTGCTTCCTCAAGGTCAGCCGAACCTAGAATTTTACCGCTACGTATCAGCGTCGCCCCGACACGAGAATAATAACTGTGGCACCTGCCATGATACGCGTAGCGAATGAAACTGCCATCTGGCTCTTGCACACCGGCAAGCCACTCAGCAGCGGACTGTAGAGCCCGGTCTTTCCGCATATCTGGGAGATACTCTGCAACATAATTAAGACCGACCAGAATCTGACCGGTATCGAACACCTGTGAGTTGCCGTGGAGGTCCGCAAACGATCCATCTGTTCGCTGAATCGAGTAGAGCCACTCAGCCGCTGAGACCACGGATTCGATCAGCGCAGGAATGCGGTACCGCAAATAGGTCTGATGCAATGTTGGAATGAGATACCCTGTCGTTTCAGGATATGGCGAGGCCCACCCATCAACAAAACTGAAAGAATGAGCGTACCCTCTATTTCCTCCGACACGTTGCGCGCGCAACAACCATTCGAGGCCAGCCAGAATATGCACATCATCGAATCGAGCCTGGGGTCGAGTGAGCACACATCGAATCAACAAAGGCAACTTTGGCAGAGCGCTGCTGCATCGACGAAAACGGCCTCTCGTGCTTCGGACCTCGGCTGAGCAAGCTTGATCCTGTGCAGATGTCTCCGCCACAACTCCATTCATCGCTTCACTCATGTAACACGCTACACCGCAAACGCCTCAGACGAATTACAACATGAAATGATTGCCTGATCCCATTTGGCAGGGCCATTCCGACAACGAATTGCATTAGTTCCTCACCCGGCAAGGGGTATACTACGGCGGGCTCTTCGACATCGATCAGGAAGGAATCTTTTCCACAGATCGCTGCAATTCATTATACGTCAGGGAAGCTGCAACTCTGCCATTTTCGAGTCGATAGATTCGATCGCAATTTTTTAAAGATATATATCTGTGCGCAATGACCAGAATTGTCCGGTCCTTGGAATCTTCATGCAATGCGAGGATAATCCGTTCCTCAGTCTCCACATCCAACGCGCTGGTCGCCTCGTCCAGTACGAGAATCGGCCGATCACGGTACAGGGCCCTCGCGATTCCAAGGCGCTGAATCTGCCCACCAGAAACGCGAACGCCTCGCTCGCCCACCTGGGTGGACACTCCCTCGGGAAGCTCCTTAACCAAATCTGACAGTTGCACAACATCAAGAACGTGATTGAGTCGCTGCCAATCGATCTGATCATGTGGTATTCCAAGAGCCACATTGTGCGCCAACGTGTCATCGGCAATAAATACATGTTGTGGCACATAGGCGACCGCCGCCTGCCAAGATCGAATATCTTTTTCATTAAGGAAGCGCCCATCGATACAAAGCTGTCCTTCATCTGGCTTTAGTAGCCCGAGGATGACGTTGATCAGCGTACTCTTGCCGGCACCGGACGATCCTATAAACCCTACGACTTCTCCCCTGGCAATACGCAGATTGACGCCATCAAGCACATGGCGTTCCCCGCCAGGATAGCGGAACCGTACACTTGTCAGGACCAGCTCTTCTTCCAGAGGAAACGGCGCAGCCTGCTTATGTTCAAATACATTTCGCTGTAGTGCCTCAGTCAGCACCGGTGCGAAGGCGGCATACCCTGCCTCTAAATATCGCAGACGAAGAATCGATGTATTAATGCGATTAACGGAAGGCATGAGCCGGTATGCAGCCACCAAATACATTGCCAATGTTGCAGCGACCCCGCTCGTATCGGTGCCGGACGCCTTAAAATACAGAATCAAGGCAATCAAACTCCCCGCTACCCCCGTTTCGATGACCAGTCGTGGTATTTGCTCGAAGGTCAAATGTAACGCCGTGGCCCTGGTTTGTGTCCTCGCCAGTAAATCATATATCCCCACAAAGTAGGCTTCAGTTCCGGACACTTTAATATCCTTAATCCCCGACAAAGATTCATGACAGACCTTTGCCATTTGACTCGATGTCGACTCTCGTGTTCGGCCAAGTTTCCGACTTATATGGCCCGAAAAATAATAAATCCCACCCAGAACAGCACCAATAGCCCCTAGAGCGATAAGTGAAAGGACCGGCTCATAGACAAATAAGACACCGATCACTGCTATTAAGACCAGGACCTCGGAGAACAACATCAACGCCGGCGCGACAATCTGCTCCGCAACGTAGTAGGTTTCTGTCATCACATTCTTGGACAAGACGGCACAGTTCGCCCCGAGGAAAAACACAAATGGCTGCGCCATGTAGCTCGCAAGCAGGCGGGAGGACAACCTTCTGAAAAACTCATGAACAAAACCATAATTTAATCTGAACTGGATGCCGGTTAACGCATTTTTCAACACGAATACCACCAACAGTGCCCCCCCTAGAGACAACACCATCGATTGTGGGTTCCTCTGTCCAAATATCATAACAAGAACATTCCACAGCCTTGTCCCTTCCAAGGACTCAGGAGCTTGCAGCATCGTCACAAACGGAACAACGGAGCCGACACCCAGTGCTTCAATAAAGGCTAGCACCAGGCTAAAGACCATCAACATGACAGCCTGCTTCCGCTGTTGCCGGTCAAACAGTACTTTTATAGATTCACGCAAACTTATGTTCTCCGTTCACGGGTAATCCGGCCATCGCTGAAAAGATGACTGCTAGTTTAGGGAACGCTCGACAGGTAGCGAACATAGACGATCGAGAATCAGAGAAAACACATATTCAGCAGTAGTACTTGGCTAAGACTTTTTGAAGGGAGGGCTCGAGTCCGTTGATTTTCAGACGCTGAATGCCTGATCCAAATTCCTCGGCATGAGGAATATCCAGAACGCTATACTCCAACTGAAATATCAGACGATAGGATTTAACGACATCACTCCCCCTGTGAAATCCCATCGTATCCTCGGCAATCATCGTCCCAGCTGGCCCGACAAAGCTTCTCTTATTCTCAGCTCCGAAATATTCGAGCAACAGAGACTCTTCATACCGTAACCCCATATGAAACTGCCTCGGCTTAATGGGGGAATGACTCTTTCGGATATATACATGCGGGCCGTTACCCTCTGTCACATCAGACAAATAAACAAAAAACTTCACGAACGCCGGTCCATCGTTGTCATAGTGAAAGACAAATTGACTATTCTCTCCCTTGAAGGGGGGGTTGAGCCACAGGATAATAAGAGAAAGCCGGGGTCTGCACCCCAAGTATTCCTGAGCGACATGATGAAAATAACTATCAAAAAGGATCTTTTGAATTGCCTGATTACCTGTTAAATCTCCAATTCTCCAGTCGTACCTCGGGTATTCAGTAGGAATCGAATCCACCGTAATAGATATCGTAGATGCAGGATCAGTGGCATAGGCAGGCGTTGTAAAAGCAAACGCTGTGATCTCCTCGACTATTTGTGCCGGCAACTTATCATTCAAAACCGCATACCCATCTTCCCTGATTGCTGCGGCTACTTTACTCGCGTCACTTTTCGGGAATAATTGAGACTGTGGGAAATTCACCTTTGAACGAAAAGTCCTAATCAACCTTCTAGCGAGGAGATCAAAACTGCCATTGGTTCTGACATGCAGGAACTGACAAAGGCGAAAGGTAAACAACGCCAATGATTTCTTCTGGAGCGGCTCCACGAACAAATGTTTAATGAACATTTACCACCATGCGCTACGAAACCATCCAGAAAAGTGGCAAGCCTTTGTGATAGATCCTGAGAGGAAGGTGATCCTCAAACTGCGCGCACTTTCGTTTCGTGTCATCAGAGACCAGATACGTCAAAGGGGCATGCTTGAAATAAGTATAGTTAAACGCATTACCGGACATCCCTTGTATCTGATCCAGGTGAAATACCTCTTTGAGGTAGTCAATTAGCTTTTGTTTATTGAAGCCTGTCTCGACCCGAATACTATCGGGATTTTCCGTCTTCTTCCCTACGAAGTACTGACAATAGTCACTGTAGTATTGAAACAGGTCGTCCTCTGCGCAGATAGTTTCAAAACCCAGTTGCTTCAGGAGATACTTGCCGGAATTTCGACTGAAGCTTTCAATATGCTCCATTTGATAGATATTGTTCAGAATCCCTTCCTTGTAAAATTCAGGAATTGCCAGATAGAAAATCGCACCCTTCGAAGCAATCTGCCTAAGAAGCTGCAACTCTACTGTGGGATTATAAATATGTTCGATGACATGATAGGAGAAGATGAGATCATAGGGCCCTTGCCGTATCAATTGCTCTTGAACTCCTGGATCGTCGAATGCGCCCAGTAAAACATTCGGCGTGACATTGCGCCTGAGATAGTCAGCCCTCCTGGGAGTGGCCTCCGTGCAGTAGACTTCATGACCATGTTCCCTGAAGGGAAGGATTTTCTCCCCATAACCTGCACCAATATCTAGAACCTTTAGTTGTTTTGTCCCTATATATTTCCTCAGACGATTGTAATATCGATACGTCGGCCTCCGCACTTCGAGATTCTGATCGAGCGACTTGGCAGTGTCCCAGTTGGTAAGGTACCAATTCGTGATCCATTCCTTGGAAGGCAAAACAGAGTATTGGCTATGATCGCAATGCTGACACCAGGAATATTCAATATGGTCGCGATGATCGTCGTAATTGATGACTTGTACGATGGGGGTCAGTTTGCTCCCGCAAACAAAACAGGTCTCTGTCCGAAACTTATCTGAAATATTGGAAACGAGATTGGACTTCTCTTCGGTC
>ERZ1292630.1308-Hain-H41-02um-R3-1308-length-24650-cov-8_pt1 | contig 20545 bp, 20 predicted proteins | sample MGYA00564408_ERZ1292630 | MGnify/ENA primary metagenome ERZ1292630 (study PRJEB36523, sample SAMEA6512641) | groundwater metagenome | collected 2019-01-08 | study: AquaDiva: Metagenomics assemblies of 32 groundwater samples
CCACGCTGCCTTTACATTGGCACGGTCTTAAAATAATTCGCTTAAATCCTTAAAACACTGTAAATCGCGGAATTCAACTTGTTATACTTGTCATGATTGAGCAAAGTGCCATTGCTTATTCGTTACAAGTTTATTTTACTGTATTATCAGATACAAAATTAATGAATTCTCAGGGGTAAACTAAATGAAAAATTTTAATCCATATTGTCTCTCACTTATTTTATTCCTCCCCCTTATAGCTGGCTGTGTGCCTATGTTTGCAATTGGTACGGCGGCAGGAACCGGTGTTTATATTTCAGAAGACCGCAGAACCAGCGGTATATTTATTGAAGATGAGGCGATTGAATTAAAGAGTGCACGTCGGATTAACCAGCAACTGGGCGATCAGGTTCATATCAATGTCACCAGCTTTAACCGCAATGTGCTGCTCACCGGGGAAGCGCCCACTGCGACGATGAAAGCCGATGCCGAGAAACTGGTCATGAGTGTCGATAATGTGCGCAAAATCTTCAACGAAATTGCTGTAGCCGGAAATACTTCTCTCGCAACACGCAGCAATGATTCTCTGATCACATCCAAGGTCAAAGGACGATTTCTCAGTGCCCGCAAGTTTCAGATTAACCATATCAAGATCGTAACCGAAAACAGCATTGTCTATTTGATGGGCATGGTCACTCGACAAGAGGCTGACAGCGCCGCAGAGATCGCCAGTTCAACCTCTGGTGTCGCCCGTGTTGTAAAAGTCTTCGAATATCTGAATTAATCCTTCCTGATACGGAATGGCATGTTACCCGCCAAGCTGCTAGCTGATCTGCATGCAGCCTTTCCACCGGATCGTTTTTATACCGATCCGGTCGATTGCTATGCGTATGCTTATGATAACAGTCGGAAGATCTTCCCACCCGAGGCCGTTCTTTTTCCTCTAACCACGCAGGAAATACAATTCATTATTGCTTTGTGTAATCAACACAGCATTCCTCTGATTCCGCGCGGCCGTGGAACCGGTACGGCCGGTGGCAGCTTGCCTGAATTAGGTGGTATCACATTATCCTGTGAGCGCATGCTTAACATCGTGTCGATTGACCCCGCGAACCGGGTCATTGTGACTGAACCCGGTGTATTGAATCAAGCTGTTCAGGATGCTGCCAAACCACATGGCTTTTTCTGGCCGCCCGATCCTTCCAGCGCCATGTTTTCCAGCGTTGGAGGAAATATAGCGACGGGGGCAGGTGGCCCTCATGCAGTCAAATACGGCACAACGCGGGAGCATGTTCTAGGACTCAAAGCTGTTACGGGGGCTGGCGATATCATTAAAACCGGCTGCTATACCACGAAAGGAGTGGTCGGCTACGATCTGACCCGTTTACTTATCGGTTCGGAAGGCACACTGGCCGTCATTACTGAAGCCACACTCAAACTTACCGCACTGCCCGGTACAGTCGCCGGTATTACCGCCTACTTTCAGGATGTCACCGGTTGTGCGGCCGCTATTGTGCGAATCATGGCTTTACCACAACTGCCAAGTGCCCTGGAATTTCTGGATGCCGGCTCATTAAATCTGGTTCGGAATCATTACCCGGATATGCTTCCGTATGATGCAAATGCCATGCTCATGATTGAAGTGGATGGTTCTTCCCATGAAGTTTCAGACGCTATCGCTGCAATCCTGTTCGCGTGCCGGTCGGATAAACTCATTCAGGCCTGCCAGGTTGACAATACGGCGTCCCTGTGGAAAGCCCGTAAAGCCTTATCACCTCTGCTGCGCGAAATTGCACCCAAGAAAATAAACGAGGATGTTGTTGTACCCGTTAGCTTATTACCTGAGTTTCTGTCCGGATTATCGCTGTTAAGCTCCCAATATCAACTGGCTAATGTTAATTTTGGTCATGCAGGGAATGGCAATATACATGTCAACCTATTGATCAATCCGGACGATTCGGATGAATTAAAGCGTGCGGAAAAATGCTTGAATGAAATATTTGATCTGGTTATCAGGCTGAACGGCACCTTATCTGGCGAACATGGGATTGGTAGCGAGAAACGCGCTTTTATCGGTAAGGAAATTGATGCGGCTACACTGGATTTAATGAAAAATATCAAACGGGTTTTTGATCCCAACAATATTCTCAATCCTGGGAAGATTTTCCCATAGACGCATGTCACGTCATTGAAGCAATCAAGGGAAAAACATCTGAATCTGCGTTCTAAATATCAACCGGATACACCTTTAGCCAATATTCCGAACGCAGACTGTCTGCATCAGATCATTTGATCTGATTAGAGACGAATATAATGATCAACCAGCAATGCGACAAACAAAAGAGCCAGATAAAGAATTGAGAATCTGAAGGCTTTCCGTGCAAGCTGGTCGCTGTAGTTCCGATAAATTTCTATCGCATAATACATAAAAATACCATCCAGTATCACTGCACTGGCCAGGTATATATGACCGCTCATTTGTGTCAGATAAGGCAACACGGTCACAATACATAATATGATCGTATAAAGCAGTACATGCAGGCGCGTAAATTGGTCACCATGCGTCACTGGAAGCATTGGCATGCCGATCGCCGCATATTCTGTCTTGCGATAGAGTGCTAATGCCCAGAAGTGCGGCGGAGTCCATGCAAAGATGATTAAAAAGAGCAATAGTGCATCTGCTGTAATTTCACCCGTCACTGCTGTCCAGCCCAATATGGGCGGCATTGCGCCGGATGCACCACCAATCACGATATTCTGGGGTGTCAGCGGCTTTAGTATAATGGTATAAATTATCGCGTACCCGACGAAGGTTGCCAGCGTCAGCCACATCGTCAGTGGATTAACCAGTTGATATAGAATAGCCAGGCCAATTCCACCAACAATTGACAAGAAAAATAGTGTTTCGGGAACACTTACTTTTCCCTGCGGTAAAGGCCGACCTTTTGTACGTGCCATTACTGCATCCATTTTTTGTTCGACCAGACAGTTTAAAGCAGCGGCCGCGCCGGCAACCAGTGCTATACCGATAGTTCCAAAAATCAAGCTATCGAGCGGTACAACACCAGGTATAGATAAAAACATACCGATGACTGCTGTAAAAACAATCAACGATACAACACGTGGCTTGGTTAACCGATAAAATTGATTGATACGCGATGCGGTTTCTTGCCAAGCTATGCTTGTAGCCATACTCTTGACCTCCTCTATTCGTACTTTGTTCTTAATAAGTTGCGATCTTTAATGGATCGCATCAGCTGCTCAGTTCGTTGCCTAATGTTCTACCTGAGATACGTGCAACAAGCGTTTTATATCTTTTCCCATTTTGGTCGGGTCCAGATTCTCTGGAAAACGCATCATCAGATTTCCCAATGGATCAATTAAATATATATGCTTCGTTTGTGTTTCATTCGACGGAATCATTGTCAGTAATTCACTGTCTTTTGCGCTGATAAAATAAGTACCATCATATTTCTCAACCAGAGCCGGATCCGGTCTGACATCATCATTGATCAGCCAGAGTCGTTCGATACGATGTTTCTCCGTGTTTTGTACTAACCGCACCTGGCGCATATGAAAAAGTTTTAACTGGCATACTTCATCACAATTCCCGGAATCCACCATAACGAGTATCCACTTTCCATGTAAATCTTTTATTCTGAAAATTGTGTTATCACTTTGATTTGACCCTTTACCTGACAATTTCTGAACAGTCAGGAGTTCACCATAGTTTGTTGCTTCAGGTTTGTAATCCATGAAATACAACAGATATGACACCACTACTGGTGAACACATCAGTATCAACAGTATCAGAAACTTGCGTCTATTCGATTTTTGTATTTTCTCGTCTAACATTTAATGCCAGAAAAATGATTATTGTTGTTATTGCCAGTGAAAACCACTGAAATGCATAACTTATATTTTTAGTAGATCCAGAATCAGGCCTATCCCATTCTCGAACCAAGCCATCTTCTATTTTATCCTTCTGCAACACTATAATCGGCTGTAGTTCCAGTTTGGTTACTTCATGAAATCGCTGTAGATTAAAGTTTCCCCAAACGGGTCCATCAATGACTTGACTGGACAGTTCCAGAGTTCTTATTTCAGGTGATACAACGATTCCTGTTACTTTTACTTCACCTTCTGTTTCAGGCACATCTGGTAAAATAGCACGATCCAGACCGGTTGGAACCCAACCCCTATTAATCACTACATGCAGAGAACTGTTCAATAATCTGATTGGTGTCAAAATATGATAACCAGCTCTGCCTTTATTGGATTTATTATCCAGATATATCGTATGAGTATGTTGATATTCACCTTTCAACTCAACTTCCCGATATAGATATTCTTCAAGTTTAATCAGGCTACCCGGCAATGTAATGATCGGTTGCTTAGCAAGATAATCAAGCCGCTCCTGTCGCGCATTCTTCTCATCTGCACGAGAAAGCTGCCATTTTCCAAGCAACACAAATACCATAAAAAACACAACTGTTACAAGGATAGCCCACAACTTCGGTTTAAAACGGTACCCCAATAAAATCATTTTTGTCTCTATGCTGGATTGTTTACAGATAGTGCTTCTTATTAGCAGATTAAGTTCATCTATCAGATAGACAACTTCACAGACAATTTAAGAACTTTTGAGTTACTTAATTCTAATTAGGAAAGATTCCAGCTTTTACCTACATTAACAATTATTTTGTCAATGTTACTTTCGATGTAAAAACTGGAATCTTTATATAACCAACTTCCAATAACTTCTATTTATAATAGATAAACAAATATAAACAGACCAAGCCATACCACGTCAACAAAGTGCCAGTACCATGCAACACCCTCGAATCCGAAATGATTCTCCGGTGTAAAATGACCTGCCGCTGATCGGAAATATATCACCAGCAACATGATGGTACCCAAGGTAACATGGAATCCATGAAAGCCAGTTAACATAAAGAATGTAGAGCCGTATGCACCACTGGATATTTTCAAGTTTAACTCATTGACTGCATGAACATACTCATACGCCTGCAAACCTAAAAATAAAGATCCCAGAAAAATAGTTGCCAACAGCCATTTCTTCAATCCATCACGTCTGTTTTCTTTCAACGCCCAATGTGCCAGCGTACAGGTAACGCCTGAGGTTAACAGCAATAATGTATTAATTGCTGGAAGCCCCCATGCACCCATCGGTGTAAACTGTTCAGTGATTCCTGGACCAGCAGTTGGCCAGCCACCCGAATACGATGGCCACATGTTACTGCCTAATACAGTACTCTCTTCAGCCAACCAGGGCACTGACAATACCCGCATATAAAACAGTGCACCAAAAAATCCTGCAAAAAACATCACTTCTGAGAATATAAACCAGCTCATTCCCCAACGGAATGATTTATCAACCTGTTTGTTAAATTTTCCAGACTCACTTTCTCTGGCCACTGTACCAAACCAGCCAAAAAGCATATAAAAAAGAATTGCAAAACCTAACGCAACTGAATAATAGCCATACTCAATCTTATTCATGGTCATTGCTGCACCAAATGCTAAGAATAGCAGGGCTGTAGATCCTACAATCGGCCATCCTGATGGAGCTGGCACATAATAATGACTGGACTCTTGACTCATTCCTTCCTCCTACTGATTATTAATTCAATTTTTAACCGACAACCAACTTAACAAGTAACAATACACCTATTACAAAAAGTGCGCCTCCAATGAGGCCTCCAATAATTACTTGTACTGGTTTAAGTGTCTCCGCATCATATTCATGCGCATTTTTATTTCGTATTCCAACAAATGCTGACAATACTGCTTTCGCCACCTGAAGGACTGGTACATTCGCCGATTTTTCAGTGTTCTTATTCAATCTTAATCCCCTTTTATCACTACTTAGTTACTTCGTGTACTGCCTGGTAATTCAAAGAAAGTATATGAAATAGTTACTGTATTTATATCAGCAGGCAATCCCGCATCAATAACGAACTGCACCGGCATCTGTCTGGTTTCATTTGGTTTAAGTACTTGCTTTGTGAAACAGAAACACTCAAATTTCTTTAAATACTTTTCAAGTAATCGCGGACTGTAACTTGGAATTGCTTGTCCGTTCATTTCTTGGTCCGAATTATTTTTAATTTCATACATCACATCAACTGTTTGTCCAGGATGGATACGAGCACTGGTTTTCAATGGTTTGAAATGCCAAGGTAAGCCTCTTGTATTGGCATCAAACTCTACTGTTATCCAACGACTCGTATCAACCTGATTTTCCTTGGCAAGCACGGCAGGCTGAAGCAAGTTATTAACTCCAGTTACTTCACAGAATTTTTCATAGAATGGTACTAAAGCAAACCCAAAACAAAACATCACCACTGTGAAAATAAGCAATTTTCGCAGTATAACTATATTTGTGATGGAGTTTTTTATCATTCTTTTAAGAAAAATGCTGTTAAATAAATTGCCACGACTAACATCAACAGAAAAATTCCTGTCTTACCTTTGCCTTTACCGCGCTTTAAATCACCATCGTCTTGTGACATATAATTCTTCTGCTTACTTAATAACTGGCGGTGTTTCAAAACTATGGTATGGCGCTGGTGTTGGTAAAGCTGTCCATTCCAGTGTAGTAGCACCTTCCCATGGTTTCTGTGGTGACTTCTCTCCACTACGAATACATTTAATCACGATGTAGAGGAAAAGAAGCTGCGTCATTCCAAAACCAAACCCGCCAATACTTGAAACCATATTGAAATCAGCAAACTGTAACGCATAGTCTGGAATTCTTCGTGGCATACCGGCTAATCCCAAGAAATGCTGAACAAAGAATGTCAAATTAAAGAAGAACATCGATAACCAGAAATGCCATTTACCCAGCGTTTCATCGTACATATTGCCAGACCATTTTGGTAACCAGTAGTATACGCCAGCAAAAATTGAGAATAGCGCACCCGATACCAGCACATAATGGAAATGTGCAATCACGTAGTAAGATTCCTGTATTTGCACATCCAGAGGAACAATTGCACAAATCACGCCACTGAATCCGCCAATTACGAACAGGAAAATAAACCCTATTGCAAACAACATTGGTGTTTCAAATGTCATCGAACCGCGCCACATTGTCGCTGTCCAGTTAAATACTTTAACGCCAGTTGGCACAGCAATCAGCATCGTTGCATACATGAAGAATAACTGGCCTACGACTGGCATACCCACTGTGAACATATGGTGAGCCCAGACGAAGCATGACAGAATCGCTATGGATGCTGTTGCATAAACCATTGAAGAATAACCGAACAATGGTTTGCGTGAAAATGTCGGAATCACTTCAGACACAATTCCAAATGCTGGCAGAATCATGATATAAACTTCAGGATGACCAAAGAACCAGAATATATGCTGGAACAGAACAGGATCACCACCACCGGCTGCATTAAAGAAGCTTGTTCCAAAATGACGGTCTGTCAACAGCATTGTTACTGTCGCTGCCAGCACTGGCATTACCAAAACAAGCAAATATGCCGTAATCAGCCATGTCCAAACAAACATTGGCATTTTCATCAATGACATGCCAGGTGCACGCATATTGAGAATAGTGGTAATGATGTTAATTGAACCCATAATCGAGGAAGCACCCAGAATATGAACTGCAAATATCATCATATCTACACCCAAACCACCTTGTGTTGAGAGTGGCGGATAGAATGTCCAGCCACCTGCTGCTGCTCCACCCGGTACAAAGAATGAGCTAACCAGCAGAGATGCGGCTACGGGCAACAACCAGAAGCTCCAGTTATTCATCCGTGCAAAAGCCATATCAGGCGCACCAACCATCATCGGCACCTGCCAGTTCGCAAAACCAACGAAGGCAGGCATAATGGCACCAAACACCATTATCAGTCCGTGCAACGTTGTAAATGAGTTAAATAATTCAGGCTCCAGAATCTGTATACCTGGCTGGAACAACTCAGCTCGGATACCTAGTGCCAATACACCACCTACCAGAAACATTGTAAAACTAAACCATAAATACAAAGTACCTATATCTTTATGATTAGTCGTTTTTACCCAGCGCATTATGCCACTAGGATGATGGTCATCATGTCCGTGACTGTGAACGTCACCATGTACTGCTGCCATAATTTTATCTCCTAAATACTTATTTTCTGAACTCGTTAATTCTAGAGTTAATTACTATATACTCCAGACACTACGCTTGCGGGAAGTTTTTATAATGACACTTAACGTGAAAATTATTAAACCTTATTATTAATTTCTGCCGCAGCTGATTTTTCTCGCTGCTGGGCAACCCACTTCGCATACTCACCAGCTTCCATTGCTTCAACCACTATCGGCATAAATCCGTGATCTTTACCGCACAACTCAGCACACTGACCACGATAAATACCTGGGTTATCGGCTGTAAACCAAGTATCCCGAATAAAACCAGGAATAGCATCCTGCTTAACTCCAAGCGCGGGCACCCACCAGGCATGAATCACATCATTTGCCGTGATAATCACACGAACCTTCTTACCTACCGGCACAACCACCCGGTTATCCACTTCCAGCAAATAATTTTCACCTTTAGGGGCTTTATTCATTATTTGTGCCTGAGGTGTTGACAATTTACTATAGAAACTAATACCTTCGCCTTCGCCCTGAAGATAGTCATAGCCCCACATCCATTGATAACCCGTTGCCTTGATAGTGATATCCGGGCTGGAAGTATCTTTCATTGCTATCACTGTTTTGGTTGCCGGCAATGCCATTGCCACCAATATGATACAAGGAATAACGGTCCAGATAATTTCTACTGTCGTACTATGATGAAAGCTTGCTGCTTTATAGCCAACTGACTTGCGGTGTTTTAGTATGGAATAAAACATAACACCGAACACAGCAATGAAAATAGCCAAACAAATCCACAACAGCGTTATATGCTGATCGTAGATGTCTTGAGCAATTACGCTCTGAGGCTCAGGAAAGTTATACTTAGACCCCACAGCCATGCTCGAGTACAAAGCGAGAGCAGATACCCCCGCCAGGGTTACTACTGATTTACTACTCATATTTCCCCCCACATGATTACTAATTTTACCGATTTCCGGTACGACCTATAACGTTATAAACCTGAACAACCTTTCTGCTCAACCAGTTTCTGAAATCAGTCATACACCAGAATCCTGTTTTATTCAAAAGAACCACATTACTATTTGTCACTAAATTCCTAGACTGAATTCCCTATTTCTCCGAAACTTAGATTTTTTAGTTATAGAACTCTTCTACATGCTAACAAATCGAGTGGAAATTCTAGCACGCCCCAGTTGCGCTAACAAGGAAAAATCATGATTTTTATAGCAATATTCCCCTATTTATAAAATGGTAATGTCTACATTTTCACTTTGAGAATACCCTTTCCTAAGATAGGAAAGTTTTAAAAATATCCGGCTATGTGAGTCTACAGACAGAAATTCAGCAACCTCAAGCTGACAGATACCGACGAAAAAACTTCCACTCCCCGTCAGACTTCTCAGTGAGAGGATTGAAAGCATTCGGATTGGAGTAAACTTTCTGTAAAAAGAAATCATACCAGCTTGATTAGAAGCGTGATAAATAACACAACCATTATTATGGAGACAATGAAACCCATCCAATCTGATGATGATCCTTTAGGGCTGTTTTTCATTGCATCAGCAGCCCTGGGAAACAGGAGGACAATGAACATTATCAATGCCATTGCAGACACAATCTTCATCCAATCAAAATCTTCAAACATCTTATGAGCCCACTCATTCAAAAACAAAAGCCCCGGTGAAAGCCGGGGCTTTAAATAATCAATACAACTTTCAACAATTAATCATCATTACCCATAATGCCAAGAATCTGCAATAAGCTAATAAATATGTTGAATATCGTCATATACAATCCAATCGTCGCCAACACATAATTGGTTTCTCCACCATGAATAATACGGCTGGTATCGTACAGAATAAATCCGCTCATAATCATAATGACAACAGCAGATATCATCAACGACATCGCTGGTATGGCCAGGAAGATATTAGCCAGCGCAGCAACCAATACCAACAAGAAACCTACCATCAGAAAACCGCCCAGAAAGCTGAAGTCTTTGCCTGTAGCCAATGCGTAGGCAGATAACCCCATGAATATGATGCCTGTCCCGCCCAGTGATAGCATAATAATATTTCCGCCATTTGGCAAAGAAGCATACATACTCAGTATCGGTCCCAATCCAAACCCCAGCATACCTGTAATCAGAAAAACAATCCCAATCCCAGCAGGTGAGTTAGCAAAACGGGGTAATACAAACATGGCAATTACCATACCACCGATGACAGAGATCAGATAAGTCATTGGCGGCATGTTCATGAACATTGAAATCGCCGCTGTCAGACCACTAAATAGCAGCGTAAGCGATAGCAACATATATGTGTTACGCAATACTTTATTTGTCGCCAAAGCTGATGACGATCTTTGAGAGATTTCTGTGTAGTTTTGATTCATTATGAAATAACCTCCATTTAAATTAAATACCAAACCATTCTACAGAATAATACGACTGATGTATCCCACGTATAGTTCAAAGCATACCATGAAAACCCACCCTATCAATCTAAAGCAATCTATTCATTTTCCCCGACCATTAAACTCACCTCAGGCTGGGAAAACACCTGTCGATAAATAGCGATCACCGCGGTCACAGACAATAAATACGATAACAGCATTTTCGACCTGTGCAGAAATCCTGAGCACAACTGCCAGGGCACCACCTGATGAGATGCCTGAAAAAATACCTTCTTCGCATGCAAGCCGCCGCGTCATATCTTCTGCATCATGCTGAGATACATATAATAATTCATCAATCCGCTTCATGTCATAAATCCTGGGTAAATAAGCAGGCGACCACTTGCGTATGCCTGGAATCTGTGCACCTTCTTCGGGCTGCACGCCAATAACTTTGATAGTAGATTGCTGTTCCTTAAAAAATCTCGAGCAGCCCATAATTGTGCCGGTTGTACCCATACTACTGACAAAATGAGTAATTTTTCCATTTGTATCGCGCCAGATTTCTGGTGCCGTTCCCTCATAATGCGCCAGCGGATTATCGGGATTCGAGAATTGATCAAGAATCATTCCCTTTCCTTCATCCCGCATCTTTTCCGCCAGATCCCGCGCCTGCTCCATACCACCGGCTTTAGGCGTCAAAATGATTTCCGCTCCGTATGCACGCATGGATTGGCGACGCTCTATGCTCAGATTCTCCGGCATGATCAATGCCATCCGGTAACCCATAATCACAGCGGCCATTGCCAGCGCTATGCCGGTATTACCGCTGGTTGCTTCAATCAGTGTATCACCCGGCTTAATGTCACCACGCTTCTGTGCACGGGAAATCATTGACAATGCGGGTCGATCTTTAACCGAACCGGCAGGATTATTGCCCTCCAGTTTAGCAAGAATGATATTGTTCGTTGTTCCGGGCAGATGCTTAAGTCTTACCAGCGGGGTATTACCAACAAAATTTTCGAGAGTTTTATACATGAGATAAAGAGAGTTTTTCCATTGCTGCCAGATTAACATACATACTGATATCATTGAAACCAGGCCATCGCACCAATAAAAACTCCTCTCCCTGATAACTGGAGAGGAGTTTTTATTCTCAGTTGAATAGAACTGCATTGCAATACTGCAACACTGTTCTATTGCGGCTTTGCTACAGGTTCCTCAGTTTTTATCACTTCAATCGTAATACTGTCGCTGAGTTGCTTGACGGTACCTGGCCCGATACCATCCACCTTTTCCAGATCATCCTTGGAGGCAAAAGATCCATTCTTCTCACGATACTCGATAATGGCTTTTGCCTTGGCAGGACCGATACCCTGAAGAGATTCAAGCTCAGCCTGAGTCGCCGTATTAATATTGACAGCCGCATAGACAGCGCCGGTAAATGAAAATAGCAAGGTACTGACCAGAATCAGAAACAATTTATTCATACTATTTCTTCCTTATAAAAGACAAACACTGACAATGCAGAGCACTTAAACTCTTCAGTTTTTGTAAGTTAAAAAAACCTTTGTGCATTGCCCAATGAAAGTAATACACAAAGGTGCCAGTCTTATCGGACAGTTATATGAATTAATTGAGCAGATTTATGAAATAAATTACAGAACCCACGGTAATAAGGAAGAAACATCGTCGGCACATATTCTTATTACGCATTACGGAAACGCGAATGTTTTACAATCAGAATCGTCAGCAGGGGCAACACAAATCCAATCAGTGTGACGGCAACCAGCAATTGTCCCAATTCACTATAATCGGCTGGAACAGTCACCTGGCCGGATACCGAATCCTTTACTTCACGTGTCACTGCAAATATCTGGTTCATATACTTCGTTCCCAGTTGCGAGGCCGATAAAGCCAGATTGGTAAAGGATGCCATTACTGCAAAAAAAGTGGCTTTGAGTTTTTCCGGTGCGGAATTGGCGATCCATGCCAGCATTGGAATCATCGCAATCTGACCCAAAGGTGATTCCAGTGCTGTGTCAATCAGCGCAATAAAGCGGGCATCCACAACACCGCCAGTCAATGACGCTGTCCATTCATGCAAACCGAAATACATGCCAATAATCGGCATGGAAAGAAATGTGCCTGCCAGTGTCAGAAAACCTATGATATAGGCGATTGAACGTTCCGCCATGAAACGCCGGAAAATAAACATGCCTAATAATGTCAGTATCGCACCGACCAATGACAATATCGCCAGAAATTGTTGATCAAAGCCTAATTCATCAATCATCCACCAGGTAGAACCGGCGCCAGGTCCGGGAATTGCACGAAACACGAATACGAGAATAGCCGTTCCAACCAATACATTGCGCGCATCCGGCTCAAGCTCCCCGGTTAATCGCCACATTAAGAATATGACGATTGCCATGGAAATAACAAACACAACTTCTTCTCCACCCGGTATGCGACTTAATCCGACACCCAGCGACATCAGCGTAAAAGCAAGACCACCGCCCAGAATCCACCAATTGACCGGTGGCGGTTCTGAATGAACACCCAGCAATACGACAGCTTCCTGGCGACTATGGCCTTGTACAAGCAAACGGGCTATTTCACGTCGTTGCAGCCAGGAGGCAAAGACCACACCAAAAATAGAAACTACCGGAATGATTAAAGCCAATTGATACACGAATAAATATATCGCTTCTTTCTCAGCTTCCGGTAATGCACTTGCGTCACGCAATAAATATACATTTGCCAGCGATACCAGAACGCCGCCCCCGATAATGGCAACACGCCCCAGGGTTTGCATGGTGACATGCATTAACTTTCGCTTCTCCGGATCCAGTTTCTGGCCATTCTCATCAATGCGTGGCACTGCTTCAACCGTCATGGCATCGGCCACAACATCCTGCAACACATAGCCAATCGGTGCCAATAACACTGATATGACATACCAGATTTCAACAGGGGCTATCGCGATCATGGCTTCCGTATGCCCAAGCAGGCCGATCATGATCAGCAGACTCACCATGATCAGGCTCGCGCCCAGATACACAAGTAACCCTTTCCATCGCCACACCAGGTCAACCAGATGCCCCAGCGGCATCTTGAGTGCCCATGGCAGCATCATCCAGAATCCGAGCATCGCTAGGAACTCAGCAGATAACCCCAGTTTCTCTTTGACATAGAACGCACCAACAATTCCGGTTAGTCCAGAAATGCCGGCGGCCACATAAACCATCAAGGGTGGCATATAAGATAGCCGCATTTCACGCCCCAGAGACAGGATATTGGCACTAAACCATTGGCTGATAATTGACAGGAAACCGATTGATGGCAGTAAATTCTTCATGATTTTTTTGAATATCCAGCTTAATAAGAGTACTCATCTGAGCCATTCTTCGTCAGATTGAAGGCATTGTTCCTGCTTTTCTACATCTGCTTGGGCCGTGTACCGACAGTCACCTGAATCGATTTCTCCTGCTTGCTGCGTATTACTGTGACCGTGACTGATTTACCGGGAGGAATTGCTGCAACCAGATTGAGCATATCTGCCGAATTCTTTACAGGCTTACCTTCCACTGCGATCAGGATATCCCCTGGCCTGATCCCCGCCTTATCGGCAGGCCCCTCTTTGAGAACACTGGCAATCAGTGATCCCATCGGACTATCCAGATTAAATGACTCCGCCAGTTCCTGCGTCATATCCTGCATGCTGACACCCAACCAGCCCCGGATTACCCCGCCTGACTGAATAATCTGCTCCATAATCTGTTTGGCAACCTGTGCCGGTATGGCGAATCCGATACCCAGAGATCCTCCTGTACGGGAGTAAATCGCTGTATTGATACCGATCAGGTTACCGGATGTATCGGTTAACGCCCCCCCAGAATTACCCGGATTAATTGCTGCGTCCGTTTGAATAAAGTCCTCAAAGGTATTAATCCCCACCTGACTTCGACTTAACGCTCCCACGATGCCCATGGTAACACTTTGCCCTACTCCAAAGGGATTCCCCACAGCCAGCACGATATCACCGATCCTCACATGTTCCGATTGACCAAATGTAATAGCCGGCAGATTCTCCAGATTTACTTTCAGAACGGCCAGATCAGTTTCCGGATCCGAGCCAATCATTTTCGCTTTCGCCTTTCTACCGTCAACCAGCGCAATTTCCACTTCATCAGCCGCTTCCACAACATGATGATTGGTCAGAATATAGCCATTTGCACTCACAATCACACCCGATCCCAGACTGGATGCCTTGCGTGCTTTAGGTTCAAAACGTTCCCCAAAGAATTTCCTGAAAATGGGATCATCCATGAGTGGATGCGACAACTCTTTAGCTTCTTTACTGGTAAAAATATTGACGACCGACGGCATTGCCTGCCTGGCTGCTTTATAAAAGCTATCCGGTCTTTCTGCATTCACATCAGGCACCGTTTCTCTAATTGTTACCAGCTCTCCCCGCGACTTCCATGGCAGCAATTCCGGCCGCAGTGTGGAAACAACAAAGAAAATAGCCAGCAATATGGTTGCCGTTTGTGCAAAAATTAACCAGAGCCTGTACATATCAGCGCATCAATCCAATATAAAATAACAACTATCCACCATAATATAACTACCAGGGAAAAACCAATGCATCGAGATGCGCTTGAAAACCACCTGAATCAACTGCTCGACACTTCCCGCTTTCATGATTATTGCCCAAATGGACTGCAAGTGGAAGGGCGCGACAACATTCACACCATTGTAAGCGGTGTCACCGCCTCGCTCAATCTGCTGGAAGCCGCTGTTGCAGCCGGGGCAGATGCTGTTCTGGTGCATCATGGTTATTTCTGGCGCGGTGAAGATGCGCGCCTGACCGGCATGAAAGGTCGCCGCATCGCCACATTAATAAACCATGGCATTAATTTATTCGCTTACCATTTGCCTTTGGACGCGCACCCGGTACTGGGTAATAATGCGCAATTGGGCCATAAACTGGCATTAACCGAAACCGGTCGGTTTGGTGAACAAGAGATCGCTGTTCGGGGGGCATTAACCCACGCCATGACATTACACTCATTTGAAGAAAAAATATCGCTGGCGCTTGCACGCAAACCCACGGTAATCGGTGATCCAGAAAAATCCATTCAGCAGGTTGCATGGTGTACCGGGGCAGCACAAGGTTATTTTGAAGCAGCGATTCAACTGGGTGTCGATGCGTTTATCACCGGTGAAATCTCTGAGCAGAATGTCCATACTGCCCGTGAATCAGGTGTTGCATTCATTTCAGCAGGACATCATGCCACCGAGCGTTATGGCGTGCAGGCACTGGGTGAGTACCTTGCGCAAGCATTCGATATCAAACACCGGTTTATTGATATTGAAAATCCTGTATGACGATATCCCATTAAATTCCTTAAACGTTTCTCTTTTATTGTACTTGCAGGAAATCAAGGACCGTCCTGAAATCTAATCCTTATTTTTCTCGTCATCCTTTTTTTTACCCGAAAACATGGTCCACCATATAACAAAAATAAACAAACCCAGTGCTAAAGCTGATTCAATTGCGAGTACCCACATATTTTAAGGTTGCTGTATAGTTAAATAGACTATCACTCTAACTAAAATTTAGATGAAAAACCAATTAAGTTTCACGATATTTATTTTACTACTAGCGCTTACCGCATGTTCCACCAAAACACCCCCTCTTTCCGAGAAACCTGAGCAACCACCAGAATCCACCATTCCGGCGCCTGATAAATCAGCACCCATATCCATCCATAAACCAGTTGAATGGTCTGCGCTAACCGGCTGGCAGGATGATGACCTGTTACCGGCATGGAAAACCTTCATACAGAGTTGTACGGTCCTGAAGAAACAGCCACTGTGGCAGGAGACCTGCGCCACTGCCATTTCATTGCAACAACCGGATAAAATTACTGTCAGAAAATTCTTCGAAGCCCACTTTTTACCCCATCAAATTCTCAATGCAGATGGCACTGAAGAGGGATTAATCACCGGCTACTATGAACCGTTACTGAAAGGAAGCCGAAAGCCTTCTGAACGTTACCGCTACCCATTATATGCCGCGCCCGATCAGCTGCTCACTATCGATCTGGGAGCAGCTTACCCTGAATTGAAAGACCTGCGCTTGCGTGGACGACTGGACGGACGCAAAGTCGTTCCCTATTACAGCCGGGCTGAAATCATGGATAACCCGGCAATACTCAACGGTTATGAGCTGTTATGGGTCGAAGATGAAGTGGAGTCATTTTTCCTGCAAATACAGGGATCCGGCCGAGTCATGCTGGATAATGGCGAGGTACTGAAAATAGGTTACGCCGATCAAAATGGCCATCCTTATAATTCAGTCGGCAAGCTATTGGTTCAGCGCGGTGAATTACCGCTGGAAAAAGCATCCATGCAGGGAATCAAACAATGGGGAAAAGAAAATCCGGGCAAACTGAAGGAATTGTTACAACAGAATGCACGGTATGTTTTTTTCCGTGAATTGCCCAATGACCTGGCAGGCCCAATCGGTGCGCTGGGCGTTCCCTTGACAGCCGGGCGGAGTATCGCTGTCGATCCGCGTTCAATCCCGCAAGGCGCACCTGTTTTTCTGGCAACAACCTGGCCAAATACCAGCAAACAATTAAGCCGTTTAATGATGGCACAGGATGTCGGCAGCGCGATCAAAGGGGGAATACGGGCTGATTTTTTCTGGGGATTTGGCACAGAAGCCGGTAATCAGGCAGGCAAGATGAAACAGAAAGGAAAAATGTGGATACTGATGCCACGCGGCTACACCTCGCCAGTACTGGCACAGCAATAAAAAAAGCCTGCCCGGGAAAATTCCGGCAGGCCTGTCATGAAACCACAGTGTTGATTATTTACTATCCTTATTCGCGCTTGCGTCTTTCAGTTTTTCTTCAATCGTTGCCATCGGGATCATGCCCCCCACGACGGAACCATCCGCAAAAATCAGCGTGGGTGTTCCCGTGACCTTGTTTTCCTGGCCGGATTTAAGCAAAGCTGTTAATGGTGTCTCACAATCCTTACCTGTTGGCGCCACCCCTCTGAGCATAAAATCATCCCAGGCTTTGTTTCTATTTTCGGAGCACCAGATTGTCTTGGAAAGCTCAGCCGATCCCCTGAGCACCGGATAGAGCAGAGTATAAATTGTAATATCGGTAACATTTACCAACTCTTTCTCCAACTGCTTGCAATAGGGGCAATTGGGATCTGTAAAGACAGCAAGCTGGCGTTTGCCATTGCCTTTAACCGTTTTGATTGCAAACTCCAGCGGCAGGGTATCCAGCGGCACACGACGCGCCGCCTTGATCTCCTGCAAGCGATCATTGGTCAGACTGGTTCTTGTTTTAGAATCAACTACATGACCAAAAAAGAAATAACTCGCTTTCTCATCGGTATAAAAAAGCTCCCCTCCCACGACCACTTCATACAGTCCCAGATAAGGCGTTTTCTTCAAACTGTCAATTTTAGTGTCAGGAAAATGTGGCTCAATTGCCTTCCTTAAGGATTTTTCATCAGCCCACGCTATGCCGGAAAAAAAGCAAAATATCAGGATTGAGAACAATAATTTCACGTGCATGACCACACTCCTCGTTTAAAAGTAAATTTAATTCAACGCATGCTGTATTAATCGATTTTTAATTAACGGCAATCGATTGGTTATTTCAATGCCCAGATTACGCAAGCGGATCACTGTTGGATGGGTATTGCAAAATAATTTCTGCAAGCCATCCGTCACTAATTCCAGCGCCAGGATATCCTCCTTGCGCGCAAGCTCATAACGACGTAACAACATAAAATCACCACAATCCGTCTGGAGACCGCGTGAATTGAGTATTGACGCAAGCTCACGTGCATCACGCAATCCCAGATTGACACCCTGGCCTGCCAGAGGATGAATCCCATGCGCTGCGTCTCCGATCAGTACCAGACGTGATTTGATCAACTGGTTAACATGCACAAAATTCAGGGGAAAACCAACCGGTGGCGTAATCAACTGCAATTCGCCCAATCGATAGGACGATGCTTCCGCTACCTGCTGGCATAATTCAGTTGGTGGCAAATCACGCAACAATCCCGCGTGTGCTTCATCGGTCGACCAGACCATGGACACCCGCTTATCCGGCAGCGGCAGTAAGGCCAGAACGCCATCGCGCCTGAACCACTGATGGGCCACATTACGATGGGATTTTTCAGTCCTGAAATTTGCCACCAGTCCAATCTGGTTATAGGCATGGCGCGCAACTTCTATGCCCGCCTGCTGCCGCACCCATGAATTTACGCCATCGGCACCGACCACCAGCGCCGTTTGCAGTAACTGATCATTTTCCAGATGAACATCAACATGGGATTCATGCCAGATGATCGATGTGCACTTTGCCGGACTGAATACTGTTATGTTTTCATTCCCGGATTTAAGCTGCTCCCAGACAGCGGTTTGCAGCTGGCGATTCTCAATAATGAAAGCCAGCTCTGACGAACCAATTTCATAAGCGCTGAAATTGATCTGCGCACTGTGGTCATCCCCCACCACCGCCATGTCATAAACAGGCGTGATACGGGATGCCGCCATTGACTGCCACACCCCCAGCTTTTGCAGAAAGGCTACGCTGCCAGGACTGATCGCGTAAACACGGCTATCCCAGCTATCATCTTCCGGCAATGGCACAGCCTTATTGGGCTCTATGAGTGCTATTTTTAAGCCACTGTCCTTTAGAGCAACCACCAGGCTCGCACCCACCAGCCCACCACCGATTACGATCATGTCGAATTTCATGCAGCCAATTATACAGCCGCTTTGTATTTAAAGGGTAATGCAAACTGTATTCAGTGCTTCCTTAACCTTTCTGAAATCTGAAATACGATCACAGCAGATGGTTATACCGCAGTCAGTGCCGGATAATCGGTATAGCCTGCCGGACCGGCAGTATAAAACGTGGCGGGATCGGGTGGATTTAACGGAGCACCTGCCTTGATGCGGACCGGCAAATCCGGGTTAGCCAGAAAATCGACGCCAAAAGCTATTGCATCAACTTTTCCCTCTTCGATATCCTGATTTGCTTCGGCAGCCCTGCGCCCCATATTGCCAATGAGAATACCTTTATAATGTTTGCGGATCGGTGTCTCGATGTCACCAGTCTGTTGCTGAAAAAGATCACCCCGTATGACATGAAGATAAACCAGATGGAATTCATTGAGATGACTGGCAAGCCATGTGGATAACCCGACTGGATCGCTGTCAATCATGCTGTTGAAGCTGTTGAGCGGTGAAATGCGCAACCCGACCCGATCACCGCCCCACACGGCGCTGACCGCTTCCACCACCTCGAGCATCAGACGCGCCCGATTCTCAATGGAACCGCCATACGGCCCTGTACGCTTGTTGGTGCCATCGCGCAAAAACTCATCAAGCAGGTAGCCGTTTGCGCCATGGATTTCGACGCCATCAAAACCCGCTGTCCGGGCATTTTCAGCCGCTTTCCTGAATCCCGCAACAATCGCCGGCAGCTCATCATCCCGCAGCGCGCGCGGTATGACATACGGTTTCTTTCCCTCAGGGGTACGCACTTCACTATCGGTAATAGCCATCGCACTGGGTGCAACCGGTTGAGCACCATGATTAAGCAGCGGATGGCACGCCCTACCGCCATGCCAGAGTTGCAGAAAAATCCTGCCGCCCGCCGCATGCACCGCATCGGTCGTCTGCTGCCAGCCAGCGATCTGTTCGGCAGAATAAATTCCCGGCTCCATCCAGAATGCTGAATTACCTTCCATCACCATGGTTGCTTCTGCAATAATCAGACCGGCACTGGCTCTCTGTGCATAATATTCAGCCATCAATGCGGTCGGAATATGTTCGGCAGTCGTGCGGCAACGGGTCAATGGCGCCATGAAGATACGATTGGGCACTGTCAGCGCCCCCAGTTTCAATGGTGTAAATAACGATATCATCAAGCTGTTTCCCTGAAATCAAGCAATATTTGTTTTAGCGTGAAACAAACTAATTCCGCGT
>ERZ1292630.1790-Hain-H41-02um-R3-1790-length-20524-cov-6_pt1 | contig 20524 bp, 17 predicted proteins | sample MGYA00564408_ERZ1292630 | MGnify/ENA primary metagenome ERZ1292630 (study PRJEB36523, sample SAMEA6512641) | groundwater metagenome | collected 2019-01-08 | study: AquaDiva: Metagenomics assemblies of 32 groundwater samples
GGCAGGCTCCGAAGGAGAACCGCTCTTTTTCAACTATTTACGGGACATGCTCCGTTTCGTCTCCACCTTCGCGCGCGGACTGTTCGTCTCCAAAATCAAGACTCAATCTATCTGCCGGGCGAGTCGGTGGGGAAAAACTGTACACAGGTTGGTCGGCGCGAAGGCGACAACTTACTGATGTTCGAGGATAATGAGGTCTACGAGAAGTGGTCACAAGCTGTCAGTTCGGCGCACGACCTCACGGATCAGGCGCAACAGGTGGGCGATGGTTCGCCAACGGTCTTTACGGCCATCTTTCCGTTGCTTGTTGTTCCAAACGGAACCCTTTGGACAGTGACATTCGACTCGGCGGGAGCCCGAACATCGGGCCCTGAACAGGCAGATCGATGTCCGTTTTTCCTTGACAACTACGTTGGCACCCGAGACCCCTTCTCTACGCCATATGCGATTTCGCACCTTGAGTTCGTTACGTTCGGCGGGCTTCGTAGAATTGTTGATGCTTTGCCCAACGGTTTCTCGGCAGGCGAATTTGAGGTCCGGCCTGTTTTTCCCATGAACCAAATATTCGCCGCAACCAGGAAAAAGTAGCCGCCATGGGCAAGCGAGCCATGTTACACTTTGCATTGTGCGAATGAAATGATGGCCGGGGGCTGGCCCGCCCTGACTGGCTGAGCGGAGAAGTGTGGCGGAGGTTCGCCCGACCGATTTTGTTAGGCTTGCAACTCAACGATCTACTTTTTGATTTCATCAAGCATCATCTTCGCCTTCACGATAAGCTTTTTGAACTGCTCAAGGTCGGGCAAAGTCAAATACGCTGACGTGCCTCCAAACCTACCGCTCTGCACGGCAGCCTCAACCCCGCCCTGGCTGTTACTGAAAGTAGAGACGATCAAGTCGCCTTTCGTCTTGTAGTCGGCTTGAAACGCAGCCAGCTTCGTCGCCGATTTGTCAATCTTTTCAATGTAGTCGATGCCTTTAACGAGAGAATCAATCTCATCGTAGTCAATGAATGAAGTGGATTCCTTCTCGAACCGCGAACTGCTCTTGACGGTCACTGTGATGCCGTATTCCTTTTTGCCAGAACTGGCGTCCGTAAACTCCTTGCACTCCACCTGAACCGACGTACTCAACTGTCCCTGAACAGAACCAACCTCCGAGAAGCCTCGAATGATGACAGCTCCGCTCTTGGCTTGGAAAGCCTCCAACTTCGTCTTTGGCTCCAGAGCTTGAGCTTTAGGATCCTGTGCACTGGCGTTGCTGGAAACGAGGATAGTAACCAGAAGCGCGGCCACCAATGATTGTGTTGTTGTTCTCATAAGACTAACCTCCGGGTAAGATGCCTACCTAACAACGATTGGACAGATTTCATAAATCGGTCGGGGCGGACTGTGCCTTTCCGCCTAAACCGGAGAGCGTTCGACGGCGGATCGCTCCCGATTATTGTCGCCGGCGAGACGGGTGGGGTCAAACGATCGCGAAGTCGGACGCGGATCGGGCCGACCCCCCTTCGGGCTCCTGCCTTAAAGCCTCTAACAGAACCGGGAGCGCGAGCGACCGGCCCATCGTTTCCGGCTTCGGTATGATGGCCCCGCGCTTGCGCTTGGGGTTCTGTTGGACAGACTTAGCCGCCGTCAGCCCCCCTTGCAAAGGGGGGAGGCATCCCGGCGTGGCCGTCGCTCTTATCTTTCCCTTGACTCGTGAGGCGCGTACAAACATGCTTCCGAAATGAAGACGCTTGTCACCGGCGGCGGCGGATTCCTCGGCAGCGCGATCGTGCGGATGTTGCACGCGCGAGGCGACGAGGTGGCCGTGCTGTGCCGAAAGAGTTACGCGCACATCGCGGCGTACGTGACACGCGTGTTTCAGGGCGATCTGCGCGACGCAACGGCGGTGCGCGCGGCGTGCAAGGGCGTCGATGTCGTCTTTCACGTCGCCGCACTCACCGGCATATGGGGTCCGAAACGCGAGTTCCATTCGATTAACGTCGAGGGCACGCGCAACGTCATCGACGCCTGCCGCGCGAACGGAATCGCCAAGCTCGTGTACACGAGTTCACCCAGCGTCGTGTTCGGACGGGATGAACTATGCGGCGTTGACGAGTCGCAGCCGTATCCGAAGCGATATCTCGCCGCCTATCCGGAGACCAAGGCCGCCGCCGAACGAATGGTCCTCGCGGCCAACGATTCATCCCTCGCGACGGTTTCGCTTCGACCGCACTTGATCTGGGGCCCCGGCGATCCGCACCTGATCCCCCGCGTGATCCAGCGCGCCCGCGAAGGAAAACTCATCCAACTCGGCGACGGAGCCAATCTCGTGGACATTACCTACATCGACAACGCCGCCGAGGCCCACGTACTGGCCGCCGACGCCCTTCGGCCCGGCGCGCAATGCGCGGGGCGGACCTATTTCATCAGCCAGGGCGAACCGGTTTCGCTTTGGCCCTGGTTGAACCAGATTCTCGCGGCGGTCGGCGCGCCCGCCGTAACACGTCAAGTATCCGCTTCGGCGGCGTATCGCGTCGGAGCGTTGCTGGAGGCCGCATATCGTCTGGTCAGCGCGCGATCCGAACCACGCATGACCCGTTTCCTGGCGCTGCAGCTCGCAAAGTCGCACTATTTCGATATCTCCGCCGCACGGCGGGACTTGGGCTACAAACCCCGTATCGGCACGCCGGAAGGTGTCGGAAAACTCGTTGCGTGGTTATGCCAACGTGGTTCGAATGCGGGGACAAAGGGTCCGTGACAGTTTAGGCGGACCCATTGGGAGGGCGAGCCTCCTGGCGAGCCATGCGAACCGGCCATGGTGAACGCTGTGGCTCGACAGAGCCTCGCCCTCCCAAACCAGACCCAAGCATGAATAGCCCGCCGATTCCGTCACGGACCCTGCCGGCGGGGGTCGAGGGCGGATGGGTTTCATCGAGCCGCGGTTCTGCTAGGATGGGGGGTCTTGGCGGTGGGACCGGCAAACGGCGGGGTTGAACGGCATCGACTCTTTGGCGCGGTGGGTGATGACGGCTTCTGAACGAATTGTAATAACCGGAGTCGGTCTGACCGCACCCAACGGCGACACGCTCGACGAGTTCCGTCGGAATCTGCTGACAGGCCGATCCGGTGTGAGCGTGATCGAAACGCGCTTTATGGGGAAGGTGCTGGCGGGCGTATGCCGGTTCGACGAGCAAAAGTATCAGACCCGCAAGGATCGCCGCCGAGGGACCCGCGCGGGGTCGATTTCGATCTACTGCGCACATGAAGCCTTCGGTCACGCGGGCCTGGATCCGACAAAATTGGATCGGTCGCGAATCGGCACCTTCGTCGGCATTACCGAGCACGGAACGGTCGAGACGGAAAATGAGATTGACGTTATCCGCCAGTACGACTATGACACCAAGTTCTGGTCGCACCACCACAACCCACGGACGGTAGCCAACAACCCGGCGGGGGAGGTGACGGTTAACCTGGGGCTGAGCGGCCCGCACTATACGATCGGAGCGGCCTGCGCGGCGGGAAACGCAGGGCTGATCCAGGGCGTGCAGATGCTACGGCTGGGCGAGGTTGATGTAGCGCTCGCGGGCGGGGTGTCGGAGGCGATTCACTCGTTTGGAATCTTCGCCAGCTTCGCGGCGGAAAACGCGCTAGCGTGGCACGACGATCCGACGAAGGCGAGCCGGCCATTCGACAAGGCCCGCAACGGGATCGTCGTTTCCGAGGGCGGATGCCTTTTTGTGCTGGAGCGTTTAACCGACGCGCGCAAGCGTGGAGCGCGTATCATCGCCGAGGTCGTCGGGTACGCCATGAACTCCGACGCGAAGGATCCAGTGCTGCCGAACCCGGAGCGGGTGGCCGAGTGCATGCAACTGGCTTTGAAGCGCGCGGGCATCGGCCCGGACGAGGTCGATATCGTCAGCACGCACGCGACGGCGACGGAGACCGGCGACATTCAGGAGGCGACGGCTCTGCGGCAGGTATTTGGCGATTTCAAGAACGTTTACGTGAACAACACCAAGAGCTTCATCGGACACGCGATGGGGGCGGCCGGCGCCCTTGAGCTTGCAGGGAATCTTGGTTCGTTTGACGACGGCGTGATTCATCCGACGATCAATCTGGCGGATTTGGATCCTCGGTGTGCGGTGAGGAATCTAGTCGCCAACGACCCGCGGGATATCGGACGTGTCGATACGATCCTGAACAATTCATTCGGGATGCTGGGGATCAATTCGGTTGTCGTGGTCAAGAGACTGGAAACTGGAAACTAGAGACTGGAAATCGACAGCATTGATACGTCGACACGTGGCGTTCGTTGGAAAAGGAAAGGTAAAGCAGAGGATGTCAGATCAGGCCGTAAGAGACATCATCCTGGGGATCATCGCGGTGGTCGCGCCGGACGCGGACCTCTCCGATGTAAAGAATGACGCGCGGTTGCGCGATCAGCTCGAACTGGACTCGATGGACTTTCTCGACATCGTGATGGAGCTTCGCAAGCGCTACAAGATCGAGGTGCCCAAAGAGGACTATCCGCAACTCGCGACGCTGGATAGCTGCGTCGCCTACCTTTCTCCGAAGTTCGCAGCCATGGCGACGGCCTGACCTGCACGGCGGATGCAGCCCGCCGCATCGCCGCGAAAGAACGTCTTCTCCGTATCTTCTGATCTGTATCCCGATGCACTTCGACGTGGTCATCATCGGAGCGGGGATGTCGGGGCTGGCGGCCGGGATACGGCTGGCCTACTTCGACAAGCGCGTCTGCATCGTCGAGAAGCACTACGCTTTCGGCGGGCTTAATTCGTACTACACGCTGGGCGGGCGAAAGTTCGACGTGGGGCTTCACGCCGTCACGAACTACGCCGGGCCGGAGCGGCGGTCGGCACCGTTGTCGAAGCTGTTACGGCAACTACGGCTCACGCGCGACGATTTCGATCTGCACGAGCAGCGGTTCTCGGACGTGCAATTTCCGGGACGGCGGCTGCGCTTCACCAACGATATCAGCGTATTCACCGACGAAGTCGCGCGCGAGTTTCCATTGGAAGCCGATCGGTTTCGACGGTTGGTGGAGCGGGTCCGTGAATACGATGACCTTCTGCTTGATGCGCCGTACCGGCCCGCACGACCGATCCTGCGCGACGCACTCGGCGATCCCGTGCTGATCGAGATGTTGCTCTGTCCCATCATGTTCTACGGCAGCGCCGAAGAGCACGACATGGACTTCGCGCAATTCGCGACGATGTTCAAGAGTATGTTCCTCGAGGGGTTCGCCAGACCGCGGGACGGCGTTCGCACGATCATCAAGGCCCTCGTCCGAAAGTTTCGCGCAAGCGGCGGCAAACTCATGATGCGCTGCCCCGTTGCGCGGCTCGAAACCGACGGGCGGCGCGTCGTCGGCGTGACGCTCGAATCGGGCGAGACGCTGACCGCCGACGTGCTGCTTTCGTCGGCGGGATACGAGGAAACGATGCGGTTGTGCTCCCACGACGACGCGCCCCCGCAAAACCGCGAATCGGGAGTTCATGAGCCGGGTCGGATTTCGTTCGTCGAGAGCATCGCCGTACTGGATCAACCGCCGGCCAAACTCGGCCACGAGGCGACGATCGTCTTCTACAACGACCACGAGACGTTCACGTACGCGCGACCCGATGAGCCGGTGGACCTCCGCAGTGGGATCGTGTGTTGCCCGAACAACTACGAAGGACACGACGACCTACCCGAAGGCGTCTTCCGGTTGACGTGGCTGGCGGATTACGAGCCGTGGATGCAATGGGACGGCGACGCCTACGCGGCGGCCAAGAAGCGATATCACGATGTTTTTCTCTCGCAAGGCGAGCGGTTCATCTCGGGATTCCGCGATCATGTGGTGTTCACGGATATGTTCACACCGCGAACGATCCATTACTATACCGGCCATTGCAACGGCGCGGTTTACGGTTCGCCGCGGAAGCGCCGCGACGGCCGGACGGCGTTAGAGAATCTGTTCATTTGCGGGACGGACCAGGGTTTCCTGGGCATCGTCGGCGCGATGCTGAGCGGGATTACGATCGCCAACCTGCACGTGCTGGCGCGAGAATGAAGTGAGAAATGAGAAGTGAGAAGTTAGAAGATCGTACGGCGCGCGGCTGTCATTATTCTATCTTCTCAATTCTATCTTCAGTCTTCGTAGGTGTTCATGTCGCATGATCGACTAAAAGATGCGAAGCCGTACTACGACGTGGTCGTCATCGGCTCCGGTCTGGCCGGGCTGACCGCCGCCAACTATCTCGGCAAGTGCGGGCGGTCCGTGCTGCTGCTTGAGCAGCATTACAACTTCGGCGGCATGGCCACGTGGTTTCGTCGAAAGAACGGACACGTTTTCGACATTTCCCTCCACGGCTTTCCCATCGGGATGATCAAAAGTTGCCGCAAGTACTGGACGCGCGAGATCGCCGATTCGATCGTGCAGCTCAAGGGCATCCGCTTTGACAATCCGCAGTTTTCGCTGGATACGACCTTCGACCGCGCCGATTTCACGCGGCTGCTCACCGATCGGTTCGGCGTCTCGAGGGAGACCGTCGAGCGCTTCTTCGACGCGGCCCGCGCGATGGACTTCTACGACGACCAGACGATGACCACGCGGGAATTGTTCGAACAGTTCTTTCCCGGGCGGACCGACGTCTGGCGTCTTCTCATGGAGCCGATCGCCTACGCCAACGGTTCGACGCTCGACGATCCGGCCATCACCTACGGGATCGTCTTCTCGAACTTTATGAGCAAGGGGGTCTACATCTTCCGCGGCGGCACGGACGTGCTCATCCGGCTGATGAAGGCCGAACTGAAGAAGAACGGCGTCGATATCCGCCACAGCGTGCAGGTCGAGCGCATTCGCGTCGCGGGCGGGCGGGCGATCGGCGTGGCGACCGACGGGCGATTGATCTCGTGCGGCGCGGTGCTCTCCAACGCGAATCTGAAGACGACGATCGAAAAACTCGTCGGTTACGAGCATTTTAGCGATGAGTTTGTCCATGAAGCCAGGGCGGTCCGTCTCAACAACAGCAGTTGCCAGGTCTACATGGGGCTGCGACGCGGAGAGAAAATCGACTACATCGGCGATCTGTTGTTCACCTCGGTCGATCCGCAGTTCGATTCCTTGCGGCTGTGCGCGAAGGACGTGACCAGCCGAACGTTTTCAATGTATTACCCCGATATTCGGCCCGGCTCGGACCGCTACGCAATCGTCTCCTCGACCAACGCCAACTGGTCGGACTGGGCGCATCTCCCGGAGGATGAGTATTACCGGGAAAAACAGCACCTGATCGACACGACGATTACCGCGCTCGAGAAGTACATCCCCGACATCTGCGGCAAGCTCGAACATGTGGAAGCGTCCACACCGCTAACGTTCCAACGCTACACGCTGCATGCGATGGGGGCGACGTTCGGCACAAAGTTCGAGGGATTGAAGGTCAGCATGGACCTGCCCAGACAGATCGGCGGATTGTACCACGCGGGTTCGGTGGGGATCATTATGTCGGGCTGGCTGGGCGCGATCAACTACGGGGTCATCGTCGCGAACGAACTCGAAAGTTTTCTAAGTCATGCGACGGAACGCCCCGACCGGGGTATTGCCGACGGCGATGTGGATTCGTTCGAGTCGACCGGCGCCGAAGAGTCGCTCGATGCCGTCGACGAAACCGCGATGGGCGGCTCGTCCCGCGAACCGCAGTCTCGCGAGGAATCGGCCGAGAGTCTGTCGCGATGAGTGATGCAAACGCGATTCTGTCCGCGATCCCACATCGTCCTCCGTTTCTCTTCGTGGATCGGATCGTCGAATTGTCCCCGCGTCGAATCGTGACGGAAACCTTGGCCGACCCCGCGGCGGAGTTCTTCCGCGGTCATTACCCCGGCTGGCCGGTCATGCCGGGCGTCCTGCTGTGCGAGTGCTGTTTTCAGGCGGGGGCGCTGCTCATCTCGCACCACGTCGGAGGATGGAGTGCGTCGGACGGCGTACCCGTTCTCACGCGAATCGGCGACGCGAGGTTCAGGCACATCGTCCACCCCGGCGACACGCTCCGGGCCGAGGTGACGCTCGACGATGAGCTGGACCAGGCCTACTTTCTCACCGGGCGGTTGAGCGCAAATGAAAAGCAGGCCGTGCGCGTGACGTTTTCTTGCATGCTCGCCCGGCCTGCGGAGCCTGCCTCGTGAGCTTCCTCGATCTTCGCGATAAGGTGTTCGTCGTCTTCGGCGTCGCCAACAAGCGCAGCGTCGCGTACCGCGTTGCGCAGCTTCTCCTCGAAGAGGGGGCGACGGTTGTGTGCAGTGTGCGGTCGACCGAGCGCCGCGAAAGCGTGCGTAAGCTGCTGCCGCAATGCGAAGTTCATGTGTGTGATGTCGAATGCGACGATCAGATTGCCGCGCTGGCCAAAGCGGTCCGCGCGAAGCACTCCACGATTCACGGACTCGTGCACTCGATCGCGTTCGCCGGATACGACTCGTTTTCCGGCGTGTTCCATGAAGTGTCGCGGGCCGACTTCCTGCGCTGCGTGTCCATCAGTTGTTATTCGCTCATTGCCGTTGCCAACGCCTTCAAGGAAATGCTCGATAAAAAGGCGAGCGTCGTAACGATTTCGATCTCGACGACGCGCATGGCCGTCGAGAGCTATGGATTCATGGCCCCCGCGAAGGCGGCGCTGGATTCGTCGGTGGTGTTTCTGGCGAAGTCGTTCAGCCGGTTTTCCGAGGTGCGCTTCAACGCGGTGTGCGCGGGACTCTTGAAGACCAGCGCTTCGGCGGGGATTCCGGGCTACATCGACCACTACATGTTCGCCGAGCAGGTTGCCCTTCGGAAGCGCGCGCTCTCGACCGACGAGGTTGCGAACACGGCGCTCTTCCTGCTGAGCGACCGATCGAGCGGCGTCAACGCCCAGGGAATCGTGGTCGACGCGGGGATGGGCATCAACTACTTCGACGCGGACGTGGTCCGTCACACGCTTCGCGGCATCTGGCCGACCGGCACGCCATGATTCTCCGACCGGTGTTGATGCGGATCACCGAGCGGGAAAGTCCCAGGGGCCCGCAACGCCTTGAGCGGCAACGCCGTTACGCCCGGGCGGCGTTGCGGAAATGCGCTGAGTTGAGCGGCGCGCCGACCGAGGGTTGGCGGCAAAGCGATGAACGCGTGCCGATGCCCAACGGCAGGTTCCACTGGTCGATCGCGCACAAGAGATCGTGGGTCGCGGCCGTGATTGCAGACCGCCCCGTCGGCATTGACATCGAGCATGTCGCGCCGCGGAAGACCGATCTGTTCGACGAGGTGGCGACGGCGGAAGAGTGGAGTAAGTTGGACCGGCGGGATTGGCCGGCGTTCTTCCGAATCTGGACGGCCAAGGAGGCGACGCTCAAGGCCAACGGCGTGGGGATCGGACACCTGGCCGAGTGCCGAGTGGTTGCAGCGGATGCGCCGATGCGAATAACGATTTCTTACGCCGATCGGGAATGGGCGATCGAGCATTTCGAGCATGACGGTCACATCGCAGCCGTGACGCGCGTCGGCGACGAAGTTCGCTGGCACGTTGTCGAGGAAGAAATCCCGTTTATTCCGGCGTCCGACAGATAGCGGGTGACTTCGGCAAACCGCCAGTCAGTACCGCGAGTGGTAACGAGCGGTCAATCCGACCCGGGACCACCCGTGATCGGTTCGGCGATGACCGTTCCGCCTTCCGGGGCGAAGTGGAAATACCACTGGTCGCTCCAGGCTTGCATCGCATCTGTGCCGAGAATGAGGTCGGGTAGGTCCGGCGTATCGAAGAGACGCGCCGTCACGGCAATCGTTCCGAGTTGCGGTTCGGAGATGAGAATCTCGGTCTGATTGGGCGTGAGGCGCGATCCGTCCGGGAGAATCCCGCGGCGCATCACCGATGTATTCGTCCCCGTGTCGAGCAGGGCAAGCACACTGCCCGAAACTCCACCCGTCGAGACCGTGACCTCCACGAACGACGTATCGAACGACGCCAGCGTATCGGGCGGCTCCGCGAATGGAATGACCGCGCCGTCCAGTGGAAACGTCCGGACAAACGAGGCCCTCATCGTCGCAAAGTCCAACGCCAGCACCCATCCCGTCTTGCGAAAGAATTGAAACCCTACGCCGTTGCATCCGCAAACGGAGGTGCCGACCAGGGCAAAGTCGGCGTGATCCGACACGTCGCCCGCCGTGTAATCGAATTCGCCGGTGATGTCCATAAATTCGCTGCCCCCGAACGAGAGCACATCGACCCGTCCGACAACGGGGAGTCCGAATCGTTCACGCAGAATCAGTTCGTATCCGCCGCCCGTATCGAGGATGGCCTCGCCGATCGGCGTTCCGTCGATGCTCAGGGGCGTGGTGAACAAGGCCGCCGGCTGCGGCGGCAACAGCGGAACGCACTTCGCGCACGACAGCAACACGCATGCCGCGGCGGCGACTGTTGACAAGCGTAATCCGGACGAGGATCGAATTGCTGGTCTGTCGGCCGGCGTCACGCAGGCATCGTAGGCACGGATCAATGTCCGGGCTAGATGGTGAAGGTAGGGTGCGTCCCGGACGCACCTTCTGATCTCGTCGAAACGCACGCGGAGTTACGGAAGTCGTGCGCCGTTCCAGACGTTGAACGCGCCCGCGCCGTTCAGCAGGTCGATCAGCGAGAGGATGTCGGCGGGAGCCGCGACCCCGGATCGGTCGATGTCCGTCGTCCACAAGGGAAGCGTCGGCCCGACGCCGTTCAACGAGTCGATCAGCGAGAGGATGTCTGCGGGGCTGGCGGTTCCGTCGCCGTTCACGTCGCCCGGCAGGAATCCGAGTCGCGCGCCGGTCCCGCTGATAGAGTCTTCGACGGTCGTCCACGCGCCCGGCTCGATCGGCCCGTTCAGCGTCAGCCGAACGGTGCTGCCGGTCACCTGCTCGACCGCGGCGATGGTCGGGGACGGAAGCACGCCGCCCACCTTGGTGACCACGAACCGCGAAGGCGCCAGCGTGCAGGGTTCGCCGTTGAGCGTGAGGACCACCGACGACCAACCGGTGCGGTTGTTGCCGTCAGGATCGGACGGCCGGCGGGCGTCGATGGCGTTGTTCGGCGGGTCGCTCGAAACGACTTGGAGAGGAACGGTCGGGTCGGTGAACGTGAACTGTTTCTGAGTCGTTTTCGTCTGATCGCGGTACGTGTACGAAGCATCGACGAGTACACACGACTCGGCGTCGGCGTCGATCGCCGTCAGCAGGCCGGTGGCCGAAATGCCGGCCAGGTCGGACCGATCGATCGTCCAAACCATCTGCGAAGTCACATCCTGATCGGGACCGTATTGGAAGTCCGCAGTGGCCGTCAGTTGAATACTCTGCCCGACCGCCAACGCGGTGTTGGAAACCGAAATGATCACCCGACGAAGCTCATCACCGATTTCGAGGCAGCCTCGGGAGTCGCGGTAGGCCATGATTTCCGGGATATCATACGTCGGATGAAAGCGATTGGAGCTTGTAATGACGGCATTCATCGTGTAGGGGGGAGTAGCACATGAGCAATGGTCAGCGCCCCAGTTGTGGCCTAGCTCGTGGGCGGAAAGGTCCGTCTTGCAGGCGAAGGTTCCGCACCCGGACGAGCCGGACTCGACGAGGCTGTAGGAATATGTCGTGCAGACCGCGGCCCACCAGGCGATTCCGATGGTCGTTCCGCTCAGGTTTTTGCCCGTGAAGAGCTGCGCCATGTCGCGATGGACGCCGGTCTGGTTGTTGATCCAGTGCAGGCGAAACTGATCGAGCAGCGTAAACGGGTCGGAGGAATTGTACGGGTCGGGCTCGGCCGTGCGGATAATGATCGTCGTGATAACGTGCCGGATCAGCACGTCGCGCTCGTACTGGGCGTTCATCGCATTGATGATCGAATTGATCTGCGTCTCGACTGCGGGGACGGTTCCGTAACGCTGGAAATACTCGTAGTCCGCGTCGATGGCCAGCTCGGCGAAGTACAGTCCGTCGGCTGCGACGCCGCCGGCGCTTCGCGGGTCCTGCTCGGCGACCGCCGCGTGTTCGGCCAGGGTACAAGTGTCACCGGCTGACACCACGTCCTCGTCGCGATAGACGATGTGCTGACCAGGCGTCGCGCCCGCGACGGTTGCGGGAATCGGCTCGACCCAAAAGCGGTTCCCGCCGGGCATGAGCGCGAGAGCGTGAAGTCCGTCGTCGCCCAGCGTGGCAGCGACGATCGCATCCGGCAGCCCGGCCACCGTCCCGCGATACGTGCGCTCGGGTGTCGGTTCGACATCGGCATAGGCGCCGTCGGCCAGTTGAATCTTGACCGAATACTCCGCTGCGCGAACCGTAATGGGGTTGAGCTCAATGGTCTGGGGCTGACCCTCGATCGACAGGAAAACCTGAATCGCGCCGGCCGCGCCTGAAGCGGTTGTGGGGACCGCGATTTCGACGACTTCGCCCCCCGTCAGGCCCAGCGTCGCCAAGGCATCACTTCTGACTTGGACCGGGTTCGCCGGGACCGGTGCCGGCTCGGGGCTGCCGCCGCTTACGACGGCAACCGTACTCCAGACGATCACCATCGTCGCATGCGTGAAAGCACTCATGCGGAGCGCGCTCCGACCGGACATGATTGTCTTCATAGGCACTCCGGCCCATGCGAAAGGAACCGACCCACGACGTAGCGCCGCCGCCGCCAGTTCGCCCGAAACACACCCCAACCGCACCCCGTCGGTGTCGATCCGGTGATTATGTCGCTCGAACCGGTCCAATTCAACCCGTTTCAGCGGCTGAGGCGGAATATCGATTCTATTCTGACTGTCGGGATGGCTATCGGACGGGGTTTGCAGGTACCAATGCAAAGAAAACGTAATGTCAGTTTTGGATTGCGCGGTTGAAGCGTAGCTTTCTTGACCGGACTGGCCCAATGAGAACAATCGTGGTCAACCGAATCGGAGACGTTCCGCTGGTCGGGAATCGGCGAGGCGGGTTAACGACAGCCGGTTGGGCGTTTCTGGTGCAAGGAGGAGTAACGCGATGATGCAGGGTTGGCGGCGATGTGGCGGAAGTGTGGCGCTGGTGTGGTGCTTGGCGTTGCCGGCCGCGGCGCAAGAAGGCGTTGTCGAGGTTTCGGTTACGGGCGAGGGGTTGAGTGAGGATTCGGCGCTCAAAGATGCGTTGCGTCGGGCGTTGGAGCAGGGGGGCGGGGCGGAGATCAGTTCGCACAGTCAGGTCGAGAACTTTCAGCTCATCCGGGATACGGTGTACGCTCGCGCGGAGGGGATCGTATCGGATTACAAAGTTCTGGAAAAAGGCGACGGGGCGGGCGGGACGAGGTTCTGCAAAATCGTCGCCAAGGTCAACAAGAGCGCGATCGCCACGACGTGGGGCGAGGTGCAGAACGTGTTGGATCAGGTGGGTCGGCCGGGGATCGCCATCCACATCCTCGAACGAATCGACGGGCAGATTCAGGACAGCAGCATCTTCGAATCGCAGCTTGAGAATCGGCTGATTAAGGCCGGGTTCAACGTTTACGCCGGACAGCAGCTTGAAGCGATCGCCAAGAAAGAGTCGGGGGACGCGGCGGTCGAGGATAACACGGCGAAAATGCAGGCAATCGCCAAGGACTTCGGGACGCAGATTTTCATTACGGGCACGTCGCAGGCGAACGCGGCCGGAGTGAATGAGGTCGCCGGTCAGGCTGTGGCGATGTACAACGGCGACGCGATGATCAAGATGTTTCACACGGACACAGCGCAGCTTTTGGCGAGTGAGTCGCTGGCCAACTGGCGAGGCGGGGCTCGCGGGTTCAGTGCGGTTTCGCCGCAGGCCGGTAAGAAGGCGCTGGAGAACGCGGGGCAGGAACTGGTCGAGCGTTGCTACATGAGCGTGATGAAAAAGTGGGCGACGCAGATCAGCGCCGGCGGCGAGCTGATGCTGGAGGTCGAGGGATTCAACGTCGGCGACGCGCTCAAGTTCAAGAAGAAGCTGGAGGCGATCAACGCGGACAAGATCAGAAACGTCAATCAGTCGGTGACCAAGGGCGTCGCGACGTTTCGCATCAAGGCGAAGATGACGGCCGAAGAACTTGCGGAGCATCTCGTTGAGGGCGAGTTCGCCGGTTTGATCGACATTGTGGACCTCAAGACCAACCGCATCCAGGCGAAGAAAAAAGGCGGCTGACGCCGGCGACGAGTGGGCGAAATCATGCCGCACGAAATTCACGGACAACTGGCGGTTGACGGGCAGCGATTTGCGATCGCGGTGAGCCGGTTCAACGAGTTCATCACGTCGAAGCTGCTTTCCGGCGCGGTCGATACGCTCAAGCGGCACGGGTGCGAGGACGACAACATCACCTGCGTCCACGTGCCGGGCGCGTTCGAACTTCCGTTTGTCGCCAAAAAGCTGGCTGAGTCGGGTCGGTTCGACGCGGTCATCTGCATCGGCTGCGTGATTCGCGGACAGACGCCGCACTTCGAGTACGTCGCGGGCGAAGCGGCCAAGGGGATCGCGCACGTCGGGCTTTCGACGGGCGTGCCAACGACGTTCGGGGTGATAACAGCCGACACGCTGGAGCAGGCGATCGAGCGCGCCGGGGCCAAGTCCGGCAACAAGGGGGTGGACGCGGCCATGTGCGCCATCGAACTTGTGAACCTGCTTCGGCAACTTCCATCGCGTGCGTAGAACCATGCCGCACGACCGCCGCCAGGCACGAATCCTCGCCATGCAAGCGCTGTGTCAGTGGGACGTGCAACACGACCATTCGGATGCGGCGATGCTCGATTGTCTGGCCGATCTCGATGCTTCTCCGCAGGCCGCTACACACGCCATGCGACTGGTCCGCGCCTACTGGAACGACGCGAAATCGGTGGACGAACGGATCGCCCGCGCTGCGGAACATTGGGAATTCGATAGAATCTCATCGGTCGATCGAAACGCGATGCGCGTGGCGGTTGTCGAACTTCTGCTGGGGGCGACCCCGCCGGCCGTCGTGCTGGATGAGGCGATCGAGATCGCGCGGGAGTTCGGCGGCGAGGAATCGCCGCGATTCGTGAACGGCGTTTTGAACTCGGTATTGACGACGCTTCGATCCACGACGGGCACGGGTGAGTAGCTGACGTATGGGGCTTTTCGATCGATTCAAAAAGGGGTTGACGCGGACGCGTGAGAAGCTGTCGGCGGGCCTGCGCGCGGTGTTGCGCATCGGCCGGGCGATCGATCAGGATACGCTGGCGCGACTTGAGGAGACGATGTTGTCGGCGGACTTCGGACCGGCGACGACATCGAAACTGATCGAAATCGTACACGCGGGTTGGAAGAAAGGTGAAGTGAACGAGGAGCAGGAGATCACCGACTACCTGCGGACGCATGTTGCGAAGCTTTGGCCGGAGAGCGATCGGCGAATTCGCTTTGCGGAGTCGGGTCCGACGGTCGTTCTGGTGACGGGGATCAACGGATCGGGCAAGACGACCAGCGTGGCGAAGCTCGCATATTATTTCACGCAACAAGGCAAGCGTGTGATTCTCGGCGCTTGCGACACGTATCGGGCGGCGGCGGTCGAGCAGCTATCGATCTGGTCGGAGCGGATCGGTGTTCAAATCGTCAAACACGATCAGGGGGCGGATCCGGGAGCGGTGGCGTATGACGCCTGCGAGGCGGCGATCGCACGCAAGGCGGATGTTTTGCTGATCGATACAGCCGGTCGGTTGCACACGCAGGACCACCTGATGCGCGAGCTGGGGAAGATTCAGAAGGTGGTCGAGCGGAAGATTCCGGGTGCGCCGCATGAGGTGCTGCTGGTGCTCGATGCGACGATCGGACAGAATGCGCTCAATCAGGCGAGGCAGTTCTCGCAGCATGTTTCGGTGACGGGCATCGTGCTGGCGAAGCTAGACGGCAGCGCGAAGGGCGGCGTCGTCGTCGGGATTCGCGATCAACTCAACGTTCCGGTGAAGTTCGTCGGGCTGGGCGAGACGCTTGCCGATCTCGAACCGTTCGATCCGGCCGTCTTCGTGGACGCCTTGTTCGCCGCATGATTCATTCGGGCTTTCGCGTATTCGACGGCGCATTGCGGCCCCCCGGAGAAAAGCCCAAAAGTCCAAAAGTCGAGAGGTCCCAATTGGGATGTTTGGACGTTTCGACGTTTCCGTTGCGGAACAGGACATGGCGTTGGATCAAGACCAACTCGAGCGACTCGCGGACGACGCCTATATGGACCGGCGCATCGGCGGTTCCGTCTATTGCGAACGGTGTGGATACAACCTTCGCACGCTTCCGTACCTCTATCAATGCCCGGAATGCGGACAAGAGTACAATGCAAGGCCGCTGACTATGAAGGGAGTCTATCTTCCTTTTCAGGCGACAGTTCCGGTGCTGGATACGCTGTCTGTGGTATTCTGGGCGGTAGTGGGCGTTGTCCTGTTGTACACGGGCAGTCGTCCGCTCAATGAATGGTTGCTCGCACTTGGCGTGGGGTCCGGGGTTCTGGCGATTATCTATTCGCATCGCGTGTGGACTCGGTTTCGATTGGTTTTCAGGGCGATGGCGATCGAACGGCGCATTCGGGCGGACGAAGGGGCGCGCGACTAAGGAAGGAGCGTGCCCGTTAGCCGCGCCGCCCTCGAGCAAATGGTCCGGCCCGATGGTCGAATGGAACTGACGCATGGCGGTGCGGTTCATCATCGGTCGGGCGGGCAGCGGCAAGACGTTTCACTGCCTGGAAGCCATTCGCAGCCGTCTGCGGATTGACCCTGTGGACGGTCCGCGGTTGATTTTTCTGGTGCCCGAGCAGGCCAGTCAGCAGATGGAGCGGGCGATCCTGCTGCCCCGCGGCGCGTCGGGTTCGGAAGGCGCCGTCGCCGCATCGCATCGGGCCGAGGTTTTTTCATTTCTGCGACTCGCGGATCGTGTGTTGGAATCGACGGCGGCTCCGATCCGAACGACGCTTTCGGAATCCGCCCGCGTGATGGTGTTGCGTTATCTCCTTGCGCGACACGGGCCGAAGTTGGCGTACTATCGGCGGGTCGAACGATTCTCCGGGTTCTTCGAGCGTTTGAGCGCGACGATTGTCGAATTGATTCAGGAGTGTGTGACGCCCGCCGATCTGGCGGCATCGATCGGCGACGCGGGGGTTACGCCGAGTTCGGGTCGCGACGCCGATCCGGCGCACGCGGCCAAGATGCACGATATTGTCCTGATTTACTCGGCCTATCTGGAGTTTCTGGGAGTGGATCGGCTTGATCCTTCGCAACACCTGGAGCTTTCACGGGAGTGCCTCGCGCGGTGTGAGTGGGTGCACGGAGCCGAGCTGTGGGTCGACGGGTTCGCGTCGCTGAGCGGACAGGAAGCGATGACGCTGGCGGTGCTCGCGAAGCTGTGCAGTCATGTCGAAATCGCCGTACTGCTCGATCCATCGCAGATCGGTGTGTTGCCCGGAGAAAAGCCCAAACGTCCAAAAGTCGAAAAGTCCAAATTGGGATGTTTGGACGTTTGCACGTTTGGACGTTTCTGGCGCGGCGGCGCCGCTCGTTTGTTCACGCGCACCTTCCGAACGTATCAGGACGTGCGGAGGATGTTTCAGGAGGCCGGGATCGCGGAGGAGGATCCGCTGATCCTATCGCCCACGCATGCGCCGCGATTCTCCCGCAACAAATCGCTCGCGGAGCTGGAGCGTCGGTTGTTTGCGGACGTGCCCTACGTGCCGTCCGAACCCGGAGCGCGAGGGACGGGCGGTCCCGCGAGCGGGGAAGGTGCGCCCGGCAGCATTTCACTGGTTGAATTGCCTTCGCGACGAGTGGAAGTGGAATACGCGGTGGCGTGCATCTGCGAGTGGACGCGGCTACCCGCGCCAAGGTACCGATTGCGCGACATCGCCCTGATCGTCCGCGATCTCGAACCGTATCACGACCTCATCAGCGAAGCGCTGGATGCGCGGGGGATTCCGTACTTCATCGACCGGCGGAGACCGATCGCGCATCACCCGTTGGTCGAGCTGTTGCGCGCGGGATTCGCCCTAGCGGTCGAGGGCCTGTCGCTTGAGTCTATGCGATTGCTGCTGAAGACGGGGCTGACGCCGCTTTCCGGCGGGGAATGCGATGAGCTTGAGAATTACCTGCTTGCCCACGGGATTCATGGCGAAGAGGCGTGGTCGGGAGTTGACTGGACGTATCGGCGATTGGCGGCCTTCGACGCGCCGGAAGAGAAGGCGTCGACCTATGAGCGCACGTTGAACGAGAGGGTCAACGCGGCGCGGCGTTGCCTTGTCGATCATCTGTCGGATTGGTTGAAGTTCGCAAACGACGCGGGGGGGCACGAGGGCGCGAAATGGGCCGAGGGCGTTCGCCGGTGGTTGGGGCGAATGGAAGTCGCGGCGTCGCTGCGCCGGTGGGCCGACGAGGCCGAGGAACGCGGCGAACTCGACCAGGCCGAGGAACATCGGCAGGTCTGGTCCGACGCGAACGAGTTTCTGGACGACCTTGCGGCGGCGTTCGGCGATCTGCGGCTCACGGTCGACGAACTGGCGGCGGTTCTGGAGGCGGGGTTGGGCGGTCTGACGCTGGGGCTGGTGCCGCCGACCGTGGATCAAGTGCTCGTCGGGTCGATCGAGCGAAGCCGTCATCCGGACATCAAGGCGGCGATCATTCTGGGATTCAACGACGGTGTGTTTCCGGCGCGTGCGGTGGAGGACACGATTCTCAACGACGACGATCGCGAGGCGCTCAGCGAGGCGAAATTGCGGATCGGCGCGCCCGCGCGTCAGCGCGCGCTGGACGAGTCGATGCTCGTATACATCGCCATGACGCGGGCAAGCGACGAACTTGTGGTTACATATGCCCGGGCGAATGACGACGGCGGGGCGTTGCGGGCCTCACCGTATGTGGAGGCGCTGCGAACCGCATGGCCGGGTTTGGAGGTGAGGGCGGCTGCCGACCCGACGCGCGACCGGAGTCTGTGGGACATTCAGACGGCGAGCGATCTGCGCCGGCGACTGGCGATGGAGTTTCGGTCGCGTCCGCCGCGAAGCGACGATGTGGGCGAAGTCCGGGCGCAATGGAACGAACTGTATGAGTCGGTTCGGGTCGAGCTTGGCCGAGATGCGCTCACCGGTTTGAGTTGGTCTTCGCTCGGCGATCGCGAGGAGGCGGCGCTGTCGCCGGCGACGGTCGAACGGCTTTATCCCGGCACGCTGCGGACGAGCGTTTCGAAACTCGACAGGTACGCGGAGTGTCCGTTCAAGTATCTCGCGGAGCACGTGCTGCGTCTGAGGCAACGAGCCGAGGCGGAGATTGCCGCGGTCGACGTGGGGACCGTACACCACGCGATTCTGGAAGACTTTGCGAAAGGCATGGTGTCGCGGCAGGAAGGTTTTGCGGGTCGGACGGAGAGCGAGCTGCTGACTGGGCTTGCCGAGAGCTGCGAGCGGGTTGCGACGCGCCTGCCGCCCAGCGGGGAATTGGCGGACGCGCGAAATGCGTACGTACTTCGGCGATCGGCGGCGCGGTTGGCGCGGGTGCTTCAGGCTCAGCGACGGGCGAATCAGTCCGGCAAGATTCGTCCGCAGGCGGCGGAGTTGTCGTTCGGGATGGGCGAAGAGAATGGACTGCCGGCGTTGGAGTTGTCGACGCCCGCCGGGCGAAGGGTGACGCTGCGCGGGTACATTGATCGGGTCGATCTCGTGGAAGCGGCGGATGAGCTGCTCGGCGTCGTGATCGACTACAAGGACACGAGGAACAAGCGGCTGGACATGTCTCGCGCGTATCACGGGTTGTCGCTGCAACTGCTGGCCTATCTGCTGGTGCTGGCGGAGAAGGGTGAGACGCCGGCGGGTCGACCGATACGTCGCATTCGGCCGGCGGGGGCGCTGTACTTGAGCCTGGCGCCCCAGTATCACCCGGTGAAGCACCCCGGGCAGGCGGAAACGCGGGACACGTCGCAGGGCGGAACGTTTCGCGCGAGGGGGTTGCTGCACGCGGATCGACTCGACGACCTTGGTATCGAGAGCGGGGAGGGAATGAACGGATGGTCGCCGCATTACGCGGTGCATCGCAAAGCCGACGGATCACTGGGCCATGTCGACAGAAGTGACGTCGCGGAAGCCGCGGCGTTCGACGCGGCGCTGCAAGGAACGCGGACGCGACTCGGGGAGTTGGCCGACGGCGTTCTCAATGGAGCGATCGGCGTGCGACCGTGCCGTTTGGGTGGTTTCTCGCCGTGTTCGTGGTGCGCGATGGCGTCGGTCTGTCGATTCGAGATGGGTTTGTGCGACGTACGGTTCCTCGAGTCGCTGAAGCGCTCCGAGGTATTCCGGCGGCTGACCGCGGATGGTTCAACGTTTGAGTGATCCATGATCGGAAGAGCGCCGCGCCGTGATGTAGCGTCACCCCTCGTGGGTGACGCCAGACGATGAAGACATGGGCTTCCTGATAGATCGTGTGAGTGTTGTCTCGACGTTTTTCGCGGAGCTGTTTCGCCACGGCCTGCCGGAATTCGTCGGCGACATGGACCGCGAAATCGTCATGCTGCTGGACGGAGTCGGCGGGTTTCAGTTTGTACCGCTCCTGGTCCG
>ERZ1292630.1792-Hain-H41-02um-R3-1792-length-20511-cov-4_pt1 | contig 20511 bp, 20 predicted proteins | sample MGYA00564408_ERZ1292630 | MGnify/ENA primary metagenome ERZ1292630 (study PRJEB36523, sample SAMEA6512641) | groundwater metagenome | collected 2019-01-08 | study: AquaDiva: Metagenomics assemblies of 32 groundwater samples
GAAATACGCCTGTACCGGTACACGGCCTCCTAGACGACGATACAGGCCAGCGCCGTAAAGAAATTGCCCGTCTACATGGAACACGTCCGCATCTTTCTCATATTTGCGCATGATGTCTAGTACGCCTTTTTGTATTGACCACCTGTTTTTATTCTGGATTTTTTCTTCTTTTAGAGCATAGGGTAAAGGATTTGGGATGCGGTTGGCGTTTGAGTATGTCGTTACGGCCGTAACCTCATTTCCCAGCTCCTGCCAAGTCTTCATCATTAGGTCGTATTCCTCAATAGAGCCACCGGCATTTTCGAAGTTCAGTTTCGATGTGATGAAGAATATGCGCATATAATTATTGATGGATAGTAGACCATTTGACAGTAGATTCGGCAATAGTTACTCTTGGTTTAATTTGCATATGGAACGGGTCCTTGTTTTTGGAGGAACTGGATTAGTTGGATCGGGCGTTGTCCAACGCCTACGAGGCGTTTTTGAGATTACGATATCTACACGAAAAGATGTAAATTTGGAAGATGAAATCGCAACAAGGCACGTAGTTCGCGATATACATCCCGACCATATTCTCTATGCTGCTGGGATTGCGCGTATAAACGAAGCGGAACGCGAGCCCGAGAAGGCCTTTGCTTTGAACGCGAAGTCAGCGATGTGGATCGCGGAAGAATCGGCGAAGTTGGGGATTCCGCTTCATTATCTTTCTACGAACGCCGTCTTTTCCGGAAGTAGATTCGATCGTATTTCTGTAGAAGATGACGTACCTGATCCCATTTCGGTTTATGGCAAGAGCAAATATGAAGGTGAACAAATCGTTCTTGCCGCGTCTCCCTTGAATTCCGTTTTGCGTCTTATTAGCGTGTACAGTGCGTCGTATTCTTATCGCGATGACTTTGCAAGAAGGATCGTGAACGATCTTCGCTTTAACAAGCGAATCGATGCGATCTTGGATGATCAGTTCAATCCGCTCTTAGTGTCGCGTGGCGCTGAGGCTATTGTGGCGGCTATTCAAAAACGAGCTTCCGGCGTGTATCATTTGGGAGCAACCGATGTAATATCAAATGCAGATTTTGTAAGTCTCCTGGCGGAAGAGCTAAAAATAAATAACCCCAGTATAAATGCTGTTTCATTTGACGAATTTATTTCCGAGAGACCCGGTTTTGCGCCACGAGGTAAGTATATGGCTATTGATACTTCGAAGTTTTGTCGTGATTTCGGAGAAGGAATTTTAGCTACTAATAAACAAAGTATCCACGAATTCGTTAATACACTTGCTATATGACTTTTGAAAAATTTGTCGGTCCAGTAATGAAATGCCAGATATGTTCTTCCGCACCGCTTCAAACGATTCTTGCGCTGGGTCATCATCCATTGCCTAGTTCTTATTTGACAGAAGAACAAATGCATCAGGGTGAAGTCTCATATCCTCTTAATTTTGTTCGTTGCGACGCGTGCGGATTGCTTCAGCTTGATCATATAGTCGATCCGAAGCTGGTATTCCCACCGGAGTATCCGTACCAAACAGGGCTCACAAACATGCTTGTGCGCAATTTTCAGTCTCTTGCGGAAACTGTTATTCCGATGTTTGGTTTGAACGAAAAGAGCCTTGTGATAGACATCGGATCGAATGACGGTACGTTGTTGAAGGCGTTTATGGAGCGTGGAACGCGCGTACTCGGCATAGAGCCGACAAACGTCTCAAAGTTGGCCAACGAACGCGGTATAGAGACTATTAAGGAGTATATTTCCGTTGATGTTGCAAGAAAAATTGTTGAGTCGCATGGAAAGGCTGATGTAGTGACCGCGGCGAATGTATTTGCGCATATTAATAATCTCACCGAAGTTATAGAAAGCATAAAGGAACTTTTAACAGACGACGGCGTCTTTATTTCTGAATCCCAGTATCTTCTAGATATTTTAGAGAAATTGGAATTCGATACCATCTATCACGAACATCTTCGTTTTTATTCATTGAAACCACTACAAAGGCTATTTGAGCTTACTGGAATGAGTATAGTTGATGCCGAGCATATTCCAGCTGCCGGCGGATCAATTCGCGTATACGCAAAGAAAGGGCAACACGCTTCGTCGACACGCGTCGCGGAACTTATCGCCGCGGAAGAAGCCGCGGGTATAAACGATACATCCGCGTTAAAGCGATTTGCGGAACGAGCCATTAAAACGAAGCGTGATCTTCTTGCGTTGCTTTTGGAATGTAAAACAAAGGGACGCATTGCATCTGTCGGTGCGCCAGTAAGGGCGAATACGCTCTTGAATTTCGCCCACGTCGATGCGTCGTTACTGGATTACTGTGGAGAGAAAGGTGGTTCTCCGAAGATCGGTATGTTCACTCCCGGTATGCATATCCCGGTTGTCGATGAAAAGGAATTCTTTGAGAATCAACCAGAATTCGCGTTTGTGAATTCATGGCATATCGGAGACGAACTGATCAAAAAATTAAAAGATCTCGGTTACAAAGGACGTTTCATTGTTCCGTTGCCAGAGCCAAGGTTGGTTGAATAGTTTACGTTTCTTTTGAAGTTGGAAGCACGCTCCAAATATCGATGAATGTTTTCCCCGGATACTTTTTAGGATCGATCGTTAGATATTCATCATGAGGCGTTGCGAGAATGATAATATCAGCGCGTTGTAAAATTTCGTCTATCGTCGAGAATTGCGAATTTGAAATATATACATCGTGACAGAGCACGTTTTTGCATTCCATTTCTGCAATTTTTTTCAATTTAAATGAAAGACTTGCTCGACTGTCATCGTTATTCGCCTTGAATGCCATTCCGAGAATTCCGATTGTTTTTTTACTTAGATTCGAAATTTGTTTGAGTTGTTCAATTATAAATTGCGGCAATCCTTCGTTCACAAGCATGGCGCTGTGACCCAAGAAGAACGAATTTCGCGCAAATGCCGAAAGTTGCATTGTATCTTTGAAGAGGCACGGACCGGCCGCAAAGCCCGGAGTCGGCATGTTCGTGTTCCGCGGGTAGTCTTTACGCATTGCATAGTCAATTTTTTTGTAATCCAACCCATTTTCTTCTGCGATCATATAGAACTGGTTAGCGACAGCGAACGTGATGTAGCGCCAGGCATTGGAAAATAATTTTGCCAACTCCGCCTCCATAAGGTCAACGCGGAATATTTTTTTTTCTGTTAGGCGTTGGAATAGGTCTCTGACGGCGTTGTATGTTTCATCATCAAAAGCGGACAGGATTTGTGGTTGCGTTCGGAGTTCTATCAGAGCCTTGCCTTGTACAATCCGTTCCGGACAGAAAGCGAGACGAACATCCAATCCACGCTCACGGAACCTCGATTGAATATTTTTTGTCGTACCGGGGTACACAGTGCTACGTAAAATGAGAATGTGTCCGTTCCTAAAATATGGGAGATAAGTTTCGATGAGTCGATTAATACCGCCGAAGTCCGGATTCAGGTGTTCATCGATAGGCGTTCCGATTACGCTGATTAAAAAGCGGCTGTCGCGTATGACAGTAGGATCAATTGATGCGGTCAGTTTTCCGCTTTTAAGAGCTTGCCGTAACGCTTCATCGCCACCCTCTTCTTTGAAAGGAAAATTTCCTTTCTTTACGATTTCCAATGCGTTTTCATCGATATCGAAAATAACCGTGCTAACGCCGGTATTGGCAAATGATACCGCTAGCGGTAGGCCTACATGACCGGCACCGCCAATAATGCACAGATCGTAACGAGGAGAATGCTCCATAGCCTGTCCAGGATATTGGAGTTTGTGTATTTTTACAAGCTTATACGTGTTCGGTTTTAGGGTGTTTTAGATACCATTCGTATGTCCGTCTCAATCCTTCTTCAAGTGATATTTCGGTTTTCCACCCTACCATACGTTTGATTTTTGAAATATCCGCGAGACGGCGCATCACGCTACCAGCCGGTGAATCTTTGATTTCTAGCTGTGTTGGTTTCCATCCTGTAATATCGAACATTTTTTCCGCAAGTTCGCGCATAGTAATTTCATCGGTATTTCCTATATGTAGAGTTTCAATTGGATGAGAGTCAGTTGTTGTTGAATCCATTAACATTTGCATGGCGCGCACAGCATCCGTGATATAACAGAATGTGCGCGTTTCGTTTGGCCCATAGATCGCAAACGGATCCACTCGATCGATTATACGTTGAGAAAATTCCGGTATTACATGATCATACCCGGCGCGAGGACCGTAGAAATTATGAGGGCGCACTATAATAGCCGGAAAATCATACCGTTTCGCATAATGGATAACGAAAAGTTCTCCGATTAGCTTTGTTGCGGCGTAGGTCCAGCGGGGATTATATGTATCGCTAATGACGAGTGGTACGTTTTCCGGAGTCGGGATAGGAAGTACTCCGAATGCCTCAAGCGCGCCGGCGTAAGCCTCGTTTGAAGATGTAAAACAGAGTTTTGGTTTCTTTGAGAGCTTCGTAATCCACGATAAGATATTGGTTAGCGTGAGCGTATTGATGCGCATCACTTCATCCGGAATGTTATAAAAGTTTTTTGTTCCGTTTACTGCCGCAAGGTGGTATACATGATCCGTATCCGTCGGAAGCAGTGCCGGAAAAGCGGGGTCCGTCAAATCGCCTTGAATGAAGGTTACGCGAGGATTATCGATCAGCCCTTTCAATTCTTCGTCCATTTTTCCGCGGAAAAAATTGTCGGTAATCACCAATTTGGCATTCGAATTTTCAAGAAGGTGGCGCGTTAGGTGGAACCCTATGAATCCCGCGCCGCCTGTTATCAGTATTTTCATTGACGTTTAGTTAGGAGTTAAACATGTTTTAAGAGTCCACTATTAATGATGCGCAGTTCTTATCTTGTGTATTAAGATAAAATAATTTATTTGGAATGCAGTGATTTACCTGAAAAGATCAATAATCGAAATACGTTTGAATTAAGTTTATTGTCATCGAATTTACCAGATATAATTTTCAGCTTAGAATAGAGATATCGTCACGGTCCCTGGTTTTTTGGAAATATGGATTAATGGATTCATTAGTATAGATTCCGGATTCTATCAAAAGCAATTTGATTTTATTTTCTTTTTGTTTTGGCATATCACATATTTCCAGCGCGTTTTCTCGCGACCATCAGATGGTTGTTTGGATTTTCTTTCAAGTCGCCAATGCTAAAAATCATTCCTATTAGAATACCGATCGACGCATAACAAGCCATAAACGGAAACATTATGTAGAATAGCGCGTTTCGTTTGAATTCCTTCGACGAGTACCCGGGGAATCTAAGGCTCGAAAAGAAGAAATACATCATTTGAGAAGCATGCGTGCTCCAATTGCCACCGATTGTTTTGAATTCTACAATTTCTAAATTCGATTTTTCCATAACTTTTTTTATCCAATATCGTGTAAAGTTATAATAATGTTGCGGAATTTGATGTTGTGAAGCTGTTTGCGGGATGAGAAAGATCGCGTAACCGTTCGGTTTTAATACCCTTTGTATTTCTTGCACCATTTTTATCGGTTCGTAAACGTGTTCCAATACTTGAATATTCACGACCGTATCAAATGAGTTGTCCGCGAACGTCATAGCGCAGCCATCGCCAACCGTCGATTCGTATCGGGAGTCGTTTATATGTGGTAAACGATCTCCTCCATATTCCAGATTTGTCCATTTCTCAAAATTTATTTTTTGGTTTTCTTTTACGTAAAGATAAAAATACCCGCCGCCGACATCGAGAACAGAGCCGTGACAATATTTTTTCAAAGCGTCAAAAACACATTTTGCTCGCAGGTTCCTTAATTTTAGAATGAATTTATTCAGCGGCGTTTCCATTTTATTTTGAAATTAATTTTGAAGCCAAGCCGCATTGTAGCAGAAGGTATCCTTTTATAATATGATGATTTCTGTACAGCTTACGTTATTTAGTGCATTATTTCAAGATCATTATGGAAGGAGCAGGTGAAGGTGTTTATAAGAAATCTATTCGCAGCGGCAAATGGTTTTTTTTGAATATATTGAGTCAAAAGCTCATTGGAGTAGTATCCTTTTTTATTTTGGCGCGGCTCCTGATTCCAGGAGACTATGGCGTCATGGCCGCTATCATGCTTGTTTTAGGGTTGATCAACCAACTCACAACCGTACCGTTTGGTGATGCTTTAACACAGCGAAAGGGTGATATTGAGAGATTTTTGGATCCATTATGGACATTTGAAATTTTGAGAAGCGCTGTCGTTGTGATATTTATTTTCTTTGCCGGTGGATCGTTGGCTAATTTTTTTCATCTTTCCGGTACAGACTCGATATTAATGAGTTACTCGGGTCTTCTTGTATTGATACCCGCTTTTTCAAACCCGCGGCAGATTTATTTTATTAAGGAATTGTATTTTCATAAGGTTTTTATACGAGACGTTGTCTCACAAATAGCTTTCGTAGCGACAGCCGTATGTTACGCGCTTTTTATTAAAGCATCGCCCTTGGCATTATTTTTCGGCTATGCGGCTCAATATTTTTCTGGTGTTTGTTTAAGTTTTTTTCTGCATCCAGTTATACCGAGATTTTCAGCTCGTTTTAATAATTTGATGGAGTTGATTGGATATAGCAAGTGGAGTTATGGTCAAGATTTGATGAGCTTTTTAAGTTCGCAGCTGGATAGGATGGTAGTTGGGCGCTTATTGAGTCCGCACGAACTCGGGGTATATGCAAGGTCGAAAGATCTTTCTTCAACTGCGTCATCAATCGTATTTACGATTTTCGATAAAGTCGGGTTCGCGGCTTTTTCGAAGGTTCAGGATCGAATGGATAAAGTTCGCGAAGGATTTCTAAAGAGCGTGGACGTTGTTCTCATAGCGGCGATTCCCATTACCGTTATACTTTTATTCGAAGGTGGCGCGCTTGTAAGGATTTTATTGGGAGAAAAATGGCTATCGTTAGTCGTCCCTTTGAAGATCTTCGCCTCGGGGAATATTTTTTTCGTATTCAATAGGATCGTCTCACCTGTACTCAACGCGATAGGGAGGCCAGATGTTAATTTTAAAATCAATGCTATTCAGCTCGCGTTAACACTGCCGAGTATGTATATAGGATTCCGATATTTTGATTTTCGTGGGCTCTCTGTGTCGATTGTGATTACTTGGATTATTATGTTGTGTTATGTGGTCATTCGTACAAGGGGGATACTTATGATTCCGAAGCGATCCTTTTACCCCTCAATTACGAGCGGATTTATAGCTTGCGTGGGCACTCTTGTGATGGATTTGATATTTCGTAGTTTTAGAAATGTCAATACGAGCACGATAATCATTCTCGTGCAGGTAGCGATCCTCGGCGCAATTTATTTTTCTTTGTTGCTTTGGTCTAGTTGGAAAATCGGGAAAGGTCCGTATGAAACTCTCCGTTCTATTTTGCGGGAGCTGGGCGTATTGCCACAAAAATGCTGAACGCGTAAGCTTTCGTCAAAATACAAGATTATTTTTATGTTGCTACGTCGCCATCAGTGGCGGACAGACCACAGGCCAAGTCAGTTCAACGTTTGAGGTTTATTCAACGCAAGTTGGCGTATGGAAGAAACTGGCGCTACGTGGACTCAATGTCGATGTTCATAAGAGTTATATTTTAATGTAAACCAAGTTTTTTAGCCAGTATATCCGCTAGAGGTCTGACACCTTCTTTTTTCTTTTCTAAATCCGGTTCATCCTCCCAGAGATGCGGTATATTGATTTCGATAGTTTCTTCCAGAAGCGCAGCGATATAGGTAATAAGTTCCACATCGGTGCCTAGTGGATTTGAAAGAAGTTCATTGACGAGTGAGGGGAGGGCTTCTATATTTGTGCAGTGTGTGACATGCGGTAAAATATTGTAGAACCAATGTCCAAAGCTTATGATTGGCTTTCCGAGTAACGCCCCTTCCCAACCGACAGATCCTGTGAGTGTGAATATGATTTTTGCCTTTGGGGTAATCTGGAAACTTGAGATTATGGGATTGACGAGGACAAGATTTGGAATCTTTTTGAGTTCGCGATAGAAGGATCGTGTTCGATACTCGACCATCTGGGGATGTTCTTTAACGACCAGCTTATAATGAATTGGAAGTGAACGCGCAATTTGTTTCGCGAGATTGATTTGATTTGTCCAAAACGGCGCATGAAGAAGTGAGGAGATTTCCGGTTCGAGCTGAAGTGGGAAAAATGCGAAATCCACCGTCGGATCAAATTGATCGTAAAGATCCGTGAGCCCAATAATATTTCGCGTTTTGCGTTTTACGAGATCCTTTAGATAGCTCCAAGGACTGATACATGAATAATCGAATCGATCTGTATTCGAATAGTAATTCAATATGTTACGTGCAAATACGGATAGCGATCGCCAAGCATTCAATGGGTGTAGGAACTTTAGCTGTTTTTTTCGAGTGACGGATTGAGCGCTTGGAGAAGCCTTTTTATAATAAGTCGTTGGAAGATGTCGGAAATTTTTGAGGTAGTTTTGAGCATTGTCGATGGAGGGAGAATTGTGTAACGATCCAAGGAAACTTTTGTATAGACTATCTACCGATGTGTATTCTTCGTATTTTTCACTTAGAAGATAGCGAAGAGTATTTCCTGTTAAGGGCGTTGGGTGCAAAATGAGCGTCTTAATCCCTTTTCGTTTGCACATGCTATAGAGTAAATAGCTACCAACACCGCCAAGTACCGAGCCAAAGAAAAAATCAGGGCGCTCGCGTTCAAGCAAAGATTCCAACGCGCGCGCATGCGCCTGAAGAATTCGAAGTAAATTTTCATGCGAATACATCGGACGATCGTGCGGGTATTCCCTTACTAGTTGGGACGATATGAGTACTCGGTCGACAGTTAGAAATGGCCAGAGGTTCGGGATCCCATATTCCTTTTCGAGCCATGAAAGATATGCGGGATCCACTTGTTCGTTCTTGTATTGTTCATGGATATTTTCATCCAAAAGCAGTGTTGTGTATTGGATATCGGTCTGCGATTTCAAATACCTATAACTTGATCTGAGATATACGTATCCGCAGAATTCCGACACCCCATAGCGTTCTTTAAGATGACAGGCGATGCCGTGTCCAAGGTAAGCGAAGCGACGTTGTAATAATAGGCATCCTTTCATAGCGAGGGAGTTGATGCTAACATCAAAATTTGTAATTTACAAGCCGTTGTATCGTTGCAACAATAACAGTGCATTTCTTGTCAGATTTGTTGTCAGATTTATCGTTGGGTGTTATAAAGAATTATCTTAGTATGAATTTAGAGAATGAGAAGTTATATTTGAATGGGAATCGTATTTACTTGCGGACTCTGACCGAGCAGGACGCGACACAAAGATACGCAAGTTGGCTGAATGATGCAGAGGTCAATAGTTTTTTGGCTACCAAGAGCGCTACAGTTAATGAACTGCAAGAATATATTGCCAAAAAAAATCAACAGTTTGATGCAATATTATGCGGAATTTTTTTGAAAGATAATGATCTCTCTATTGGAACTGTGAAATTTGAACCGATTGATTTAGATAGCCGACGCGCAAGGATTGCAGTAATGATTGGAGATAAAACTTTTTGGGGACAGGGGTTTGCCGGAGAAGCTATGGAATTACTAATGAAGTATGGATTCGATAAACTTAGACTTACTGAAATTGACCTTGGTGTAATTGATAAAAATGAAGCCGCCATTCGTACCTATCATAAGCTTGGATTTCAGGAGATAAAGCGAGATTTGAAAGTAGTAGAGTATGACGGAATCTTATATGATCAAGTATGGATGGAATTTAAGTGCCCATTAGTAGTTTGAAGTATTGTGTTTTATTAGATAAATTTAGCCTATGAAACGTTGTAGTAAATGTGTAATGCTTGAAACTCAAGACATGATCAGTTTCGATAAAGACGGCGTATGCGCTACCTGTCGGCAGATCGAGTATAAGCAGAATAAGATTGATTGGGATGTTCGTGAGAAAGAATTTCGCGGGCTTTTGGATCAGTATCGAGGAAAAGGTCCCTACGATTGCATTGTGCCCTTCAGTGGCGGAAAAGATAGTACCTTTACGGCTTTTACTTTGGTGAAAAAGTTTAATTTGAGGCCGCTTATTGTGAGTTTTGATCACGGTTTTTATCGTCCCAATGTTCTGGCATATAACGAGCGCACGGTTAAAATGCTGGGAGTGGATTATATGAAGTTCAAATCTGATTGGCAGACGGTAAAAAAACTCATGCGGGAGTCGCTTATCAGGAAAGGTGATATTATGTGGCACTCGCATTGCGGTATTTATGCATTTCCTATGCATATGGCCGTGGCGTTAAAGGTGCCGCTTTTGATATGGGGAGAACCGACTTCTGAATACGTGAGCTACTATAGTTATGAAGAGTATGAACAGGTGGATGAAAAGCGTTTTAACCGTGTGGTGAATCTGGGTATTAATGCTGAGGACATGGTGGGCTTTTTGGATAGCTCGGTTACATTTCGTGATCTTTGGGCCTACACATATCCAAAACTTTCTGATTTACGCGCTATTGGTTATCGCTCAATCTGTCTTGGGAATTACATCCCATGGGATACACGCAAGCAGTCCGAATTGATTCGTAATGAATTAGATTGGCAGGGTGATCGCGTAGAAGGTATTCCTTACGAGCGGTATTGGTATGAAAAAGTCGAAGATGCTTTTCAAGGGATTCAGGATTATTTGAAATGGTTGAAACGCGGTATGTCGCGTATGACGCATTTAGCCTCGATTGATATAAGAAACGGACGCATGACCAGAGATGAGGCACTCAAGATGATCGAAAAATACGAGGGTTATCGTCCAGCTAGTTTGGACGTATTCCTAAAAGCTATTGGTATGTCCGATGAGGAGTTTCATGAAATAGCTTTAAAACACCTCGTAGCCCCACATGTTCCGCCTGATTGGCGGACTCTGCCAAGGGGAGAAGAACTTCCAGACCAGAAGTTCTGGACGATCAACAATGATATTGGATGAGTATGGTGGTAGTCATAGATTACGGTCTCGGAAATCTTTTTTCTGTTTCCAAGGCCTTTGAAAGAGTTGGTGCAGAAGTTGTAATTTCTAGTAATCCTGAAGATATCAGAAAAGCCGATAGAATTGTTTTACCTGGCGTCGGTGCATTTGGTGACGGCATGGACTACCTTCGTTCAAAAGGCATTGATAAAGCCCTGACAGTTGCGGTTATAGAAAAACAGAAACCATTTTTAGGGATTTGTCTTGGCATGCAACTTCTCGCAGACATAGGTCAGGAGTACGGTGAATACAAGGGTTTGGGCTGGATTTCAGGAGTTGTTCGTAAGCTTGAAGTAGAAAAGTTAGGATTGAAAATTCCGCATATAGGATGGAATGATATTCAGATTGTACACGATAGCCCTTTGTTTCGTGGCTTGCCAGCTGTTTCGGATTTTTATTTTGTCCATAGTTATCAATTAATCTGTCAGGAACCAACAGATATCGCCGCAGTTACGGATTATGGTGAACAAATAACAGCAGCGATCCAAAGAAAAAATATTTTTGCCACACAATTTCATCCGGAAAAGAGCCAGGATAACGGGCTTATTCTTATAGAGAATTTCATGAATTGGCAGCCCTAAACCTATGTTAAAAGTTAGATTGATTCCCACGATTCTTCTGAAGGATGGACGGATGATCAAAACCGTTCAATTTGATCAGTATCGCGACGTGGGTAATCCGGCGACTGTCGCCAAAGTTTACGACGCGCAATATGCGGATGAGCTAATTTTTTTGGATATCACGGCCACGGTTGAGAATAGGCATTTTTTGTTCGATATAGTTCGACAGGTTGCGACCGAATGTTTTATTCCTCTGACTATCGGTGGAGGGATTAGAACTATTGAACAAGCACGTGAGGTTCTGCAAGCTGGAGCCGATAAGATAGCCATCAATTCCGCTGCAGTCGAACAACCTGAGCTGATTGCTGAATTAGCGAAAAAATTTGGCAGATCAACTGTCGTTGTTTCAATTGATTATAAAGTAAATCCTGAAGGAGAACCTGAGGTTTTTACACACCGTGCTCAACGGGCTACGGGTTTTGATCCGGTCGAATGGGCTAAAGAAGTTGATACTCGTGGAGCTGGAGAAATACTGCTCACATGCGTTGATCGAGAAGGAACTATGCAGGGTTACGATCTTGAAACATGTAGTAAAGTTGCGAATGCGGTCTCGGTTCCCGTTATTATTTCTGGAGGATGTGGAACAATCCAGGATTTGGTTGATGGTATTTTGATTGGTAATGCTTCGGCTGTGGCCGCAGCTAGTATATTTCATTTTACTGATCAGAGTATCTACAAAGCCCATTCTCATATGCGAGAGCAAGGACTTCCCTCGCGGTGGAGAAAGTGATATATAATAAAAATGTTACTATGAAAATCTTAGCCATCATTCCGGTGCGTGGAGGAAGTAAGGGTATTCCGCAGAAAAATATCCGTGCTTTTAACGGTCAACCCCTTATTGCGCTTTCTCTCGAAGCTGCAAAACAATCGTCGGTAGTAGATAGGGTTATTGTCTCGACTGAAAGTCAAGAGATTGCTGACATATCCATAGCCCATGGGGCTGAAGTACCAATTCTGCGTCCGACTGAAATGGCGGGAGATTCGAGTCCAGTTATAGACGCGGTGATTCATATGTTGGATTACCTGCGAGACCGCGAGCAGTACGAGCCGACGCATATCCTATTGCTTCAGGCTACTTCTCCACTGCGTCGTGCATCTGATATTGATGCCGCGGTTCAATTGTATCAAGAGCGAGGGGCGGATTCGTTGGTCAGCGTGTGCCGGACTGAAAATGCGTTGTACTTCAAAAGAGAAGATGATGTCCTTGAGTCGGTTGTGGACGGTTATCGAACAAGAGGGAACCGGCAAGAGCTTCCGGTTTGTTATAAACTTGACGGCTCGATGATTTATCTTGTCAGAACCGATCTTTTTCGGGAGACTCGTTCTTTTTTTTCCGGTCGCTTGGTCGGTTATGAGGTCGAACGTTGGCGAGCGGTGGATCTTGATGAGATTCAAGATTTTGTGATAGGCGAACTCATCCATAAACATAGAGATGAGATTGCTAAAGATATTCAAAATTTTAAATAATTCATGAACCAAACTTTACAGGATTTGATAAAGCACCGTCAGGATCTCATCCCAGGCGGAGCGCATACGTATTCAAAAGGGGATGACCAATTTCCGGCGGTTGCGCCATCCGCTATAGTACGAGGTCAGGGCGCGTATGTTTGGGGATCGGATGAAAAAAAGTATTTGGATTGGTGCATGGGGTTGCGTTCAGTGAGCCTCGGTCATGTTTTTCCCGAGATTAACGAAGCCGTGAAAAAACAGATGGAGGAAGGGACTAATTTCGGACGCCCGCATATTATGGAGTACGTTTTGGCTGATCGGTTGGTGAATTTGTTACCTAATGTTGAGATGGTGAAATATGCCAAAAATGGTTCTACTGTTACTACGGCAGCGACTAAGTTGGCTCGAGCTTATACGGGAAGGAAATATATAGCGGTTTGTGTCGAGCACCCATTTTTTAGTTATGATGACTGGTTCATCGGAACTACGGCCTGTGATTCCGGAATTCCTGAAGAAATCAAGCAACTGACACTGCGTTTTAATTACAATAAGATTGATACTTTGCGTCAGTTATTTGAACAGCACCCTACAGATATAGCTTGTGTCATCATGGAAGTCATTACAACCGAAGAGCCGCAAGAAAATTTTTTGATACAAGTTCAAGATTTGTGTCGAAAATACGGCGCAGTTTTTATTCTTGATGAGATGATAACTGGATTTCGTTGGTCATTAACTGGGGCAACACCGCACTATAATCTCACGCCAGATCTCATTACTTATGGAAAAGGTATAGCCAATGGTTATTCTTTGGCGGTTTTAGGTGGACGTAAAGAAATTATGCAACTTGGTGGGATTAAGCATGATAAACCTCGAGTTTTTTTAATCTCGACTACGCATGGCGCTGAAACTATATCTCTTGCCGCTGCTTTTGCTGCGATAAAATTTATGGAAGAAAATAAAGTTCAAGAGCATTTCTGGAAATGGGGCGCAGTTCTCAAGCAGGGACTTGAGAATTTGATCAAACAACACGGTCTTAACCAGAATGTTAAAGTCATCGGTTTCCCGCCAAACCTGAGTATGAGTTTTGCGGATATTTCCGGAATAGCTTCACCTGTGCTAAGAACCTTTTTTCTTCAAGAGGTTGTAAAGCGTGGTATTTTATTTCAAGGGTATTTTGCGATTTCATTTTCACATGGAGAAAAAGAAATTGAGACAACGTTGCATGTATTTGACGAAGCTCTCGGAGTTTATCGTCAAATACTTGATGAGGGTGGAGACTTTGCTCATCGTTTGATTGGAGAATCGTGTAAACCAGTATTTAGGAAGTTTAATTGACATATGCGTTTTCTGGTTGTCGGTCTTGGATCCATGGGCAAGCGGAGAATCCGTAATCTTTTTGCCAATGACGAGAAGGATGCCATTGGTTTTGATGTATCAGATGAACGCCGAAAAGAGGTTGAGGAGAAATACGGCATAGAAACCATTTCAGATATTTCACTCGTTTCAGAAAAAGATTATGATGCGATGATTATTTCGACGCCACCTAATCTGCACGCGCCATATATCCGCAAAGCACTTCAAGACAAAAAGCATTTTTTTGTTGAAACCACAACCTCAGAAGATGCTTATGACGATGTCATCAAGTCCGTTAACGATGGAATTGTTCGAGCGCCATCATGTACGTTTCGACATTTTGCGCCAATTAAACTCATGAAGAAGTTAATTGAAGAAGGGAAGATCGGTAAGCTCCTTGCGTATCAGTATCATTTGGGTCAGTATCTTCCCGATTGGCATCCGTGGGAGGATTATCGTCAAGTATTTTTTTCTAGAAAGGAAACCGGTGCCTGTCGGGAGCTTTTTCCATTTGAATTATGTTGGCTGAATTGGCTTATCGGGGCGGAGGTTGAAAAAGTTAAGGGTTATATTTCACATATTTCTGATTTAGATATGGATGCCGACGATGTTCTTTCAGCTTCGTTGATTCATGAGAATGATGTTCGAGGAAACATTCTTATTGATGTTATTTCACGTAAACCGTTTCGGGCGCTTACTCTTCTTGGTTCCGAAGGAGTTATAGAATGGGACTGGTTGGGCAATGAAGTGCGGATATACAATGCAAACACAAAACAGACTGAGATGATACCAAACGAAAAAGGCAAAACTGAAGAGGGTTATATAATTGTTGAAGATATGTACATTGAAGAAATTAAGATATTTCTTGATGCCATAAAAGGAGTAGCCCCTTACCCCTATACTTTTGTTGAAGTTATTAAGAATCTAGCGATCTTGAATGTTATCGAGGAGCGTGCTAATAAGACATAATGAGGCGCATTATTAACATAGGGGGACGACAAGTTGGCGACGGCAAACCGGTTTTTGTTATAGCCGAAACAGGTGTTAATCATAACGGAAAACTCGAATTAGCTTTAAAACTTATTGATGCGGCTGCCGAAGCTGGTGCAGATGCAGTTAAATTTCAAACTTTCAAAGCTGAAGATGTGGTAATAAATGAGGCGGAGATGGCTGATTACCAAAAAAAGAATCTTGGTAAGACTTATTCACAGCAAGCTTTACTCAAAGAGCTGGAATTGTCGGAAGATTGGTATCCACAACTTATTGCGCGTTGCCGTAAAAAAAGTATCCTTTTCCTGTCAACACCTCACGGAGGTCCAAAGAGCGCGGATTTTCTCTGCTCGCTTGATCATGTTGCCTATAAAATTGGCTCGGGTGATTTAACGAATCTACCATTTTTGCGTCATGTCGCTGCATTCGGAAGACCTATGATTGTTTCTACTGGCATGGCAACGCTCGACGAAGTTCGCGAGGCTGTAACATGTATTGAAGACGTTGGTAATAATCAAATCGTTTTGCTTCATTGCACCACGAATTATCCATGCCCTTCAGAAGAGGCCAATATCCGCATGCTCCAGAATCTGGCTGAAAATTTTCCTTATCCTGTCGGTTACTCGGATAATTCACATTACCCGTTGTATTCACGTGTGGCTGTGGCGCTCGGAGCATGTATGATTGAAAAACATTTCACACTTGATAGAACTTTGCCTGGACCTGATCATCGGGCTTCCTGCGAACCCTATGAGTTTCGTCTTATGGTAGAGGATGTGCGCCTGATCCCTGTGATTTTAGGAAATTCCGAAAAACAACCAACTGAGAGTGAGTTGCGTATGCGTGATACGGTTAGGAAGAGCATTGTTAGCGCCTGCACAATTAAACAAGGTGAATTATTTACTAAAGAAAATATAGGCATTAAACGTCCTGGTACTGGTTTACACCCTCGTCTGTATGAACGAATGATCGGTAAAAAAGCTGTCAGAGATATCCCGTCTGATAACTTGTTGCATGAATATGATTTCATCGATTAAGAGAAAAACAGTCGCTTATATAAGTGGCACTCGAGCCGACTTTGGTTTAATGACACCAATTCTTAAAGCTATTCATAATCATTCCGATCTAGAATTGCTGTCATATGCAACCGGAATGCACCTGATGCCGGCTTATGGAGAAACGATTCATGAAGTTGAGGCGATTTTTCCGGATACGAAAAGAATTGAAGCAGTTTTTGGTATCAAAGATCCGACCGGTACGGTTAGATTCGCCGCCGATTATTTTCATAAAATTACCGATGAATTAATTCAAACTAAGCCTGAAATAATACTGATTTTAGGGGATCGAATAGAGATGTTATATAGCGCTTTGGCGGCTTTTTCGCTAGGGGTTCCTATAGCACATGTTCATGGCGGTGATAAAACTCAAACTGTGGATGATGCATATCGGCATGCTATAACCAAATTGGCGCATGTGCATCTGCCAGCTACTCAAGAAGCCGCAGACCGCATAAAGAAACTTGGCGAGGAAGAGTGGCGTATTCATTTAGTGGGTGCTCCGGCTTTGGATGCGATACTGCATGAAAAATTACCAACTCGTGAGGAACTTTTTCGTGATTTAGGATTGGATTTGGGTGATAAGGTGATACTTGTGACACAGCATCCCGTGAGCGAAGATACGGACGGATCTAGCAGCCAGATTAATGAAACACTGGAAGCTGTTAAGAGTTTTAATTTACCGGTTGTTGTGACATATCCTAATGCGGATACCGGATCACAAGCTATGATTGACGTTATTGAACGAGAGCGTCAGAATTCTAAGTTTAAGATTTTTAAAAATTTGGCATACACAAATTTTTTAGCATTAGAACGGGAGGCGACGGTGTGGGTGGGTAATTCAAGCGGAGCAATGATTGAGTCCGCGTCTTTTGGAACACCGGTTGTCAATATCGGTGGTCGCCAAGCCGGTCGAGCTAGAGGTGCTAATGTAATTGATGTCCATTATGATCGTGATCAAATTAGGCGAGCGATAGAGCGGTCATTGAACGATCTTGATTATCGAGCTACTCTGAAGAATATCGTTAATCTTTGGGGCGATGGGCAGACAGGCGGACGCGTCGCCAATATTTTAGCAAATCTCGAAATTAATCGACGGCTATTGGAAAAACAAATTACGTATTAATATGTCAGATAGATTTACCGACTGGCAATCGCCACAAATTGAAGAAGGTAAACTCACCAAATGGAATTGGTTGGTGCAGTATGTAGAGAATTTGAGACTTGGAATGCATACGGATATCGGTGCATTTACATATATCAACGCCAAGTATGGAGTGACTATTGAAGATGAAGTTCAAATCGGATCCCACTGTTCCATTTACTCACTTTCAACGATTGATAATAAAACCGGTGCAGTCGTATTAAAGAGAAATTGTCGCGTAGGAACGCATTCTGTAGTAATGCCCGGTGTGACTATTGGTGAAAATTCCATTATTGGTGCTTGTAGTTTTGTTAATCAAGATATACCGCCAAATACCATAGCCTACGGAGTTCCGGCCAAAGTCGCGCGTCTATTATGATTCGATACCAAATAGCCAAACCATATATCGATCGGGAAGATATCAATGGAGTGATCCGTGTTATGGAAAGCGGATTTTTGAGTTTGGGTCCAGTTCATAAGCAGTTTGAAGAAAAATTCGCTGAAAAAGTCGGAACTCGATTCGCCTGTTCGGTATCAAGCGGAACAGCGGCGCTTCATCTGGCGATGATCGCCGGTGGCATTGGACCAGGGGATGAAGTGATTACACCGCCTTTTTCATTTATCGCATCAGCCAACTGTATCTTGTATGTTGGAGCAAGACCGGTTTTTGTAGATGTCGATCCAATAACATACAACCTTGATCCAAATAAAATCGAGGAAAAGATTACGGATAAAACCAAGGCTATTTTGGTGGTGCATATTTTTGGTCAGTCGGCAGATATGGATCCGATTATAAAGCTGGCTGAAAAATATAATTTAAAGATTATCGAGGATGCTTGCGAATCTATCGGAGCAAGCTATAAAGGACGACAGGTCGGCACCTTTGGTGAGTCGGCTGTTTTTGCTTTTTATCCTAATAAGCAAATGACTACCGGAGAAGGGGGGATGCTTGTAACTGATGATCGAGCTATTTATTCATTGGCAAAGAGCTTGAGTAATCAAGGAAGATCTTCGGATATGCAATGGCTTGATCATGAACGATTGGGTTATAATTATCGGATGGATGAAATGAGTGCTTCTTTAGGCTTGACACAGCTCCAAAAAATTGATTTCCTAATCAGCGAACGTTGCAAGATTGCCGGTTGGTATGACCAAGCTTTGGCCGCATATTCCGATTTGATTCAGATTCCGCAAACGGCAATTGGAAATACGCACACGTATTTTGTTTACGTAGTAACTTTAAAAACGAATGAGAAAATCAGAGACAGTGTCATTCTTGATTTAAAGAATGAAGGAATACAGACCAAGCCATACCTTCCTTCAATTCACCTCCTCAGTTTTTATAAAGACCGTTTTGGTTATCATGAAGGGGACTATCCAATTTCGGAAAAAATTAGCTCGACAAGCCTTTCATTACCAATATACATTGGATTAAATCAGTCAGATATAGAAAATATTTGCTCCACATTAAATCAGGTATTGATGAAATATGCTTAATGAATTCAAGGGTAAACGTATTTTAGTAACCGGTGGAACAGGGTCGATTGGATTTAATATTGTCCGTCAACTGCTTCAGTTTGAACCGAAGCAGATTCGCATATTTAGTCGCGACGACAGTAAGCAGTTTCAAGCACGCATTCGGTTAGATAACGATCCACGGGTGAGCATGCTTCTTGGCGACGTGCGCGACAAAGATCGGCTCCGAATGGCAATGGAAGGCATCGACATTGTTTTTCATGCTGCGGCTTTGAAACACGTTCTTGGGAGCGAGAATAATCCGTTCGAAGCTGTAAAAACGAACGTGATTGGAACGCAAAACGTGATTGAGTGCGCACTCGAGAATAAGGTTGAAAAAGTGGTTGGGATTTCGACGGACAAGGCTGCGGATCCGACAAGCGTGCTTGGATGCACGAAGCTCCTTGCGGAAAAGCTTATGTCGTCAACATTAAACTATAAAGGCTCGAAACAGACGAGATTCTGTTTTGTTAGATTCGGGAACGTTATTGGTACGCGCGGTTCCGTTATCCCACTTTTTTGTCGCCAGATTAAACAAGGCGGACCCATTACTTTGACTGATCCCGGTATGCATCGGTTTTTTATGTCTATTGATCAAGCTGTTAATTTGATCTTTAGAGCAACGGAGACGATGAAAGATCGCGAAGTGTTTATTTTAAAGATGCCGATCATCAAGATCAGCGATTTGGCGCAGGCGTTAATTGAAGTTTATGCTCCGAAATACGGATATGAACCCGCGGCAATAAAAATCAAAGATATTGGAAAGATAAACGGAGAGCGGATGCATGAAAAACTTGTCGGGAGGGATGAGTGTTTCAATGCGCTTGAGATGCCGGAAATGTTTATTTTGAAGCCATTTTTAAATGTCACGGACACACCGGTTCAAGATGATGAATATCCGGGCGCGAAACGTATAGATCCGAATGAGTACTCGACGGAAACCCTCGAACTTCAAAAAAATCTTCTTACTCGCGATCAGATAGTTGATCTTCTCAAGCGAAACGAAGCATATATTGAGGAATCTATTTTTTAATTCATGAAGCTGATTGAGGTTGATGGGAAGCGATTGCTTCGAGAAATAGGTATCACCATTCTTGATGGTAGATTTTTTGATTTCATTGAAGATCCACAACCTTTTTTAGAGGATGTTATTTTTCCATGCGTTTTAAAGGCTCAAGTCCTCCAAGGTAGACGCGGTAAACGCGGATGGATACGGCTATGCGAGAATGTAGATGAGTTGTTGCAAAATTTGGCAGAACTTCGTGAGGAACTTCGTGATGTGCCATGCGCAGGGTTTCTTATTGAACCGGAATTGCAACATACATCCGAATGGCTTATTTCAGTGACCATTGATCTTGAACGTGGAATCCCGATTGTGAATTACTCTGC
>ERZ1292630.1794-Hain-H41-02um-R3-1794-length-20501-cov-4_pt1 | contig 20501 bp, 12 predicted proteins | sample MGYA00564408_ERZ1292630 | MGnify/ENA primary metagenome ERZ1292630 (study PRJEB36523, sample SAMEA6512641) | groundwater metagenome | collected 2019-01-08 | study: AquaDiva: Metagenomics assemblies of 32 groundwater samples
CCGGAAACAATCAAAAATTTTTTGCGCCTTGGTGGCGTCATGATCGCGCTTCAAGCCGTTCTCGGAATCGCGCAGTTTGCTTCCGGTGGCGCGTTGGATAATTTTTTATTTCCGTCCCGAATCGTGCCAATCGGCGGGATCGCTCTCCTCGGCGGCGCGGAAGCTTTTTGGACGCCCGGTTCAAGGGTATTCGCGACTATGGGGCGGTATGATCAACTCGGCGGTTTTCTCACGCTCGGACTGATTATGCTTTTTCCTTGGCTTTATTATTTCAAAAAGCCGGATCGCAAATTATGGTGGGTAGTCGGCATGATCGTCGGCGCTCTGGCTTTGGTTTTGACGATGTCGCGCGCCAGCTGGATCGCCGCTTTTCTCGGCATGGCGGTGGTCGGCATTGTCCGCCATCGCGATCGGCGGGTTTATTCGGCCGTCGGAATATTTTTTCTCGCGCTAATCGTTTATCTCGCCGCTTTTATTTTCGCCAATAATAATGTCCGGTCCTTGACCGAAAGACCGAATCAAACTCTCGCCGAAAGAATCGTGGAAGCCGGCAGTTTTGGCGCTTGGCGTGCCAGTTACGAAGGCTACGGCCGGTTTTTTTTCATTGTGAACACCCCGCTCTTGGTGGTGGCGCGGTCGCCATTATTCGGCGTCGGTCCAGGCAATTACGGTGGCGGAGCGGCGGCGGCCTTGGTCAATACCGCGGTTTATGATAGATTGCATCTGCCGTTCGGCATTGAAGGAGTAATGGGTCAGATTGACAATAATTGGCTGAGTATCTGGGGCGAAGTCGGCACGATCGGATTGTTTGCTTGGGTGATGATTTTCGCGGCGATTTATCGTTCGGCCGCGGGTGTCGCGGCCATCCGACCGGCGCGCGAGGATCAGGCGATGGCTGATGGAGTGGCGGGGCTCGCGGTCGGCATCGCCGTTATCGGTTTTTTTGGCCCTTATTTTGAATTTCGTTCTTTGATGTTTTATTTTTGGCTCGCGGTCGGCGCGGTTTTATTGGCGCGGGAGAACAAACTTAATTCCGGAAACTTTTTGAAATGACGATATTAGACCGTGAATAATCAGTCTGTCATTCCCGCGCAGGCGGGAATCCAGAAATACTGTGAACAATAAATTAAGCTGGATTCCTGCCTTCGCAGGAATGACAAGAACAGGAGTTGTAATGTCATTCCCGAATGACAATAAAAAAATAAAGTAAAAACTATGCAAAAAAAAATCCAAAACCCGATTGACTGCGTCATCGGCATCAACTATATTTGCAATTCCAAATGCATCATGTGCGATATTTGGCAGAATAAAAGCTATCCGGAAATTCCGGCGGAAGAATACCGCAAATTGCCGCCAAGCCTGCGCGATATCAATATCTCGGGCGGAGAAACTTTTTTGCGCCGTGACATCGTGGAGGTGATTCGCATAGTTCGCGCCACCTGTCCCCGAGCCAGAATCGTCATTTCCACCAATGGTTTTATGCCGGAATTCATTGAGTCGCAAATGAAAAAAATTCTGGCGATTGACCCGAATATCGGCGTCGCGGTGTCGCTCGACGGAGTGGGGGAGATGCACGAAACCATTCGCCGTTTTCCCGATGCCTACAATAAATCCATCAACACTTTGGAACGGCTGAAAAAATTGGGCATGACCAATTTGCGGCTGGCTTTCACGATCGTCCGGGAAAATGTGACGCATTTCAGCAAAGTCTACGACGAAGCCCGGAAACGCGGCGTGCAGTTCACGCACTCCTTCGCCCAGGGCTCGGACATTTATTTCGGCGGCAGTCATTATGATAATCATCCGGACGCGGCGGAATTGAAAAAGCAATACGAATACATTATCAGTCAAGAATTGAAAAGTTGGAATCTCAAAAGATGGGCGCGGGCGTTTTACGCATTCAGTATGTATAAATTCATCACCAATAAAAAACAGGAATTAAGCAATGATCCGGGTTCCAAATTTTTCTTTTTGACTTCGGACGGAATTGTCTATCCGTCGGTGGTGCATGGCTACCCGATGGGAAAAATCACGGAGGTCGTGGATTGGGGAGATTTGTGGCAAAGCGCCGAAGCTCGGGCCGCGCGAGAAAAAGTTCGGACAGTCGGCGTTCCGGCCTGGATGATTTGCACCTCCCGCACCGCCATCAAAAGCCATCCTTTTTCCGTCGGGATGTGGATAATGAAAAATAAGTTTTTCGGCGTTAAAGTGTAACATCATTATAAATCCGATGCCGAAGGATGTCATTTAACGATCTATGAAAATTTTATTAGTTAATAAATACTGGTATCCGCGCGGCGGTTGCGAGCGCGTGGTACTCGCCACCAAAGAATTGTTGGAAGGCGCCGGGCATACGGTGGCGGTTTTTGGCATGAATGATCCGCGCAATTTGTTTACCAACGAATATTTCATTGATAATATTGATTATCGCCACGATCGGGGGGCGAAGAAAATCCGAAACGCTTTCAAGTTTATTTATAATTTTGACGCCCGCGAAAAATTCCTGAGGTTGGCGCGCGATTTCCGGCCGGATGTTATTCATTTCCACAATATCTATCATCAATTATCTTATTCTCTGCTTCCGGCCGCCAAGGAATTGAATATCCCGATGGTCATGACTCTCCATGATTACAAAATGATTTCGCCGAATTACAATTTGTTTCATCATGGTAAGATTGACGAAAGCGCCATCAGTGGAAATTATTGGAAATGTTTGACAAAAAATTGTTTGGAAAATTTTTGGCGGAGCGCGCTCGCGGCCGCGGAGGCTTATTTTCGCAAATGGAAAAAATGGGAATTGCTGGTTGACGCCTATATCGCTCCGAGCGATTTCTTAAAGAAAAAATTTTTGCAGGCGGGTTGGGAAGAAAATAAATTGCGGACGATCATTTATCCCTGCGCCGTGCCCGGCGTGGAAAATTCGCCACGCGCCGATCAGACAGTGGTTTTTTTCGGACGGCTCGCGCCGGAAAAGGGGATAGAGGTATTGCTCGGGGCGGCGCGCCGAACGCCGGAATTGAATTACCAAATTATCGGAACCGGACCGCTTGCCGACCAAATAAAAAATATCATCGCAATAAATAATCTCGCCAATGTCCATCTGCTCGGCCACTTGAACGGCGCGGAACTATGGCGGCGCGTGGCCACGGCCGGCCTCGTGGTTGTTCCGTCGCTTTGGTACGAAACCGGCGGTCCGCTTACTGTCGCCGAAGCTTTGCTGTCCGGAACGCCGGTAATCGCAAGCGCCATCGGCAGTATTCCGGAAATTTTGCCGCCCGCGATGCTCGTGCCACCGAACGACGCCGAGTCTCTGGCGCGAAAAATAAAAGAATGGTTCGCGCAGCCGGATTTGGAAAAGAATAATATAATTTCCGACTTGCAAAAAAAAACCAAGGAAAAATATGATCCGCAATTATATTTGAAAAAATTAGAGGATTTGTACGGACGAGTAGTTATAAAAGAAGTATAAAATTGTTTTGTTATTCCGATCGCATTTTGTTTGTCATTCCTGCGAAAGCAGGAATCCACGTCACGTTCTAGTTCTTGGTATTCCTGGATTCCTGCTTTCGCAGGAATGACAAAATAAAGTATTTGTCGTGTTTAGAATAAAGTAAATGTTGTATGCAAAATAAACCCCCAAAACTAACAATATTTTTTTTAACTGTACTATCTACAGTATTTTTTTTGCATCCAATCAACGCCACCATCGCTCCAAAGAAAGCCGAGTATTTTTTGAATAATGTTGAGGACTCGCCGGCTTTTGTTAATAAAGTAGCGCGATACAATTTGATAATTTTAACACCAACCCAAATTTACCTACATCAAAATACCATACAAAATATAAAAAATATCAATCCGACCATGATAATTTTGGCCTATGTACCGAGCCAAAGCTACAATACCCAGTATTGGCCGAACGATCCGATTTTTAACAAACTTCAAATCCAACCGGAATGGTGGCTTCGAGATAAATTTGGCAATGTAATTTCCACTTGGCCGGGAATCAAAAATATCAACTTGAATTCAGATTGGACTGAGTATTATCTTCAATTTGTAAATAACCACATCGTCGGTCTACCCAATGTAGACGGGATTTTTTTTGATATGGTTTCGCCCAATATTTCTTGGGCCAATGGCGGAGAAACTGATTTGGATAATGATGGTATCAAAGATAACCCGGCCTCGGCCGATGCGTTATGGCTAAACCGAACCAAAAATTTTTTGAGTAGGGCTTCCATAATTTTAAAGACAAAATACATTATCATGAATGGTACTTCGGAACCGAGTGTTCAATCATATACCAATGGCAGAATGTTTGAGAATTTTCCGACACCATGGGAAGGGGACGGCAGTTGGTCGGCAGTAATGAATAAAATTGCGAATGGAAAAAAGAATAACAAAAATCCGAGTATTATAATAATCAACAGCAATACCAATAACACCGGCCGTCGAGACGACTACCAAAATGTCCGCTTCGGTCTCGGGAGCGCGATGCTGGAAAACGAATATTATTCTTTTGATCATGGCGACGCCAACCACGGCCAGTTGTGGTGGTATGACGAATATAACGTGGATCTGGGCGAGCCGACCGGCCGGGTCGCGTCTGACAATGGTTACGCGGATTATCGTCCGGATGTTTGGCGACGCGATTTTGAAAACGGTTTGGCGATCGTCAATAGCACGGATATCGTCAAATCGGTCGCTCTGAACGGCGATTATGAAAAGATTCGCGGTACGGAAGACCGAGCGGTCAATGACGGATCAATCGTGTCCGAAATATCTCTTAATCCTTTTGACGGATTATTGATGCTGAAAATTTTTTCCACGCTGGACGATGTCTTATTCACGAACGGCGCCTTCGCGCGTTTTTTCCGCCCGAACGGAGAGCGCGTTCGCAACGGTTCTTTTTTATTCAATGATGCCTATCAGGGGAATGACCGGCTCGCGAATATTGATTTGGATCAGAATGGCCGGAAAGATAATTTTCTGGCGCGCGCCGAATTTATCCAAGCCTGGCGCGACGACGGTTTGCCGCTCTTCAAGGAATATCCGTACAGCGCGAATTATACCGGCCGAACTCGCGTCGCGATCGGCGACCTGAACGATGATGGCCTCAAGGAAATCGCGGTGGCGCCGAGTAGTGGCGCCTTGCCGATTAAAATTTATGATGCTTATGGTATTTTGTCGCGTAACGATTGGTTTCCCTACGGTCGGAAATACAAAGGCGGGTACAGCCTGGCCATAGGGCCATCGGGAGCGGGCGGCGCGGGTCGAATAATTGTCGGCGCCGGCATCGGCCGCGAGCCAACCGTTTCCGTTTATGACAATAATTATAAATTGCTGAAACAATGGTCGGCCTACGAGAAAATTTTTCGGGGCGGAGTGAATGTGGCGCTCGGCGACGTGGACGGCGACGGCCAAAATGAAATCATTGTCGGCGCCGGCCGCGGCAAAGAACCGATTATTAAAATTTTCAATGAAGACGGCAAAGAAATTTACAAATCTTTCACGGCTTACAAAACCGCCGCGCTTACCGGCGTTGAGGTGCGAACAGCTGACGTGGATTTTGATGGAATTGACGACATCGTCACGCTTACGGAATAATCCAAATCGCGATAAAATAAAAAAACCGTTGATTCATTTCAACGGTTTTTTTCAGATATTCGCTTTCGAAGTTCGGACTCGGACGCCACGGTTGTCTTCTTCATAGACCGCGATAATCCGCGGCGTGATTGATTCCCAGCTGTAATGGCGCTCCACGATGGCTTTATTTTTCCTACCCAAAGTTTTTTGTTCGGCCGCGTCGAGGCCGATGAATTCCCGGATTTTATTTTCCAAGTCCCTGACATTATTGCTCTTGAAAAGAACCTCGGGATTTCTGATCAATTCTTGATGTTCCGGAATATCCGACAAGAGTGTCGGCTTGCCATAACTCATCGCCTCGAGAACCGTAATCGGCAGGCCTTCGTTCAGCGAGGGATGAACGAGAACAGATGCGTTTTGATAGAGCCGGCGGAGGGCGTTGCCGGCTTGAAAACCGGTGAAGACGATATCGGAATTTTTTCCGGCCAGAGCGTGCAAATCGGTGACATATTTATCGGTATGAACCGAGCCGCCGACGATCGCCAATTTCAATTTTTTTATTTTTTCGTCCGCGTCCGGATTTTCTTTCAGTTTCAAAAAAGCTTCAATCAATAGGTGCGCTCCTTTGTGCGGAATCAGGCGGGATACCATGAGCAAATAATTTTCCGGCTCCAAATTGAAATCAGTTAATTTTTCCTGAGGCGTCAGTTCCGGTTTTTTCCTTCCCGCGCCATTTGGGATGTAAACCGTTTCATGGTGGTATTCATTTAGACAATATTTTTGCAGGGCTTCCGAAACGACGATCGTGGAACGCGGTAGTCGGCAAGCGAACCATTCGCCCAAACGCAAAAATATCTTTGCCAGCCAATTCCATTTTTGGTGGTAGCGATCAATGGAATGGAAAGTGATGATGATTTTTATTTTTGGAGTGAACAGGCGCGGTATCCAGGACAACAGCGCCGGCCCGACGCCATGGTAGTGGATGACATCATAATTTTGGAACAAAGCGTGAATCGTTGAGAAAAATACGTGCGTGATAGTGTCCAAATGCTTGGTGCGAACGCTCGGCAAAAGTTTGATATCCACTCCTTGGAATTTATTTTTTTTGACGCGAGTATACCAAAATCGGCCGTACACCGTTATCCGATGTCCGGCTTGAACCAGGTTTACCGCCAAATCTTCCACATGGCGTTCTACACCACCATAGGTGGCCGGTATCCCTTTTTGTCCGATCATGGCGATACGCATAGCGAATTACGAATTACTCGGCTTCGCTCCACTACGCCGAGCAGGCGAATTACGAATTACGATGACGGAGTACTATATCATAGAAATAGGGGATTGTCAAGGCGGTTGAAGACAAAAAAATCCCGATTAAATCGGGATTTTTTTGGCCTGATTTGGGAAGAATAGGGCTTCTTGCCAAAGTGGGAGCCGGAGCGAAGTGAATCGCTCAACGGCAAGAGAGGTGGGTTTCGGGACTAGGAGTCGCAGGCATCGCCGATGCCATCGCTGTCCTGGTCCGCCTGGCCGGGGTTCTTGGTCGTGGGGCAGTTGTCATCGCACCCCGCGATTTCTCCTCCGACGCAGGGGTTCTGCGGCGGGGCGCCGAAGCTCGGAATCCAGTTCAGCACATGATCCGAGTCCGCGTCCGGATCGCAGGCGTTGCCGATGCCGTCGCCGTCGGCGTCCTTCTGGTCGGCGTTCGGGACGAACAGACAGTTATCGCCGGCATTATACTTGCCGTCGTTGTCTGTGTCCGAGTTCGTCCACGACACATCCTTGTCGCAACTGGTCTCCCAGTTGAATCCGACGCACCCCTGGGTGGGGTCGCAGGCGTCCTGCATCGTGCAGAGAACGCCGTCGCTACACGGCGCTTCCTTACTGAACAGGGGCTCGTGCTGACAAGCCCCTGCCGTGTCGCAGGAGTCGGCCGTGCAGAGGTTGTCGTCGTCGCAGTTCTTGAGCGTTCCGGCGCATGCTCCGTTGCCGCAGACATCGCCTACCGTGCAGGGTTGGCTGTCGTCGCACCCGACCGTGTTGTCGGCGTGCGTACAGCCGTTCGTGGCGTAGCACGAGTCGTCGGTGCAGGAGTTGCCGTCGTCGCAGTTCTTGACCGATCCACCCGCGCAGTCGCCGGCTGCGCACTCGTCTTCGATCGTGCACTGGTCGCTGTCGTTGCAGACCGCTCCGTCCATCGTCGCCGAGAGCGCCACGCATCCGAGACCCGGGACGCAAACATCCAAGGTGCACGGGTTGCCGTCCGCGCACTTTGCGTCTTGCGGAGTGTTGCTGCAGCCCGAGTTCGGGTCGCAGGCGTCCATTGTGCAGTCGGCCTCGTCGTCGCAGTTTACGGGCGAGGGCGAGGTCTGGCAGTCGCCGGTCGCGGTCTCGCAGTAGTCCACCGTGCACGCGTTGTTGTCGCTACAGTCCGAGTTGGCCTTACAGCAGCTCGGTGTTAGCGCTCCGTGGCAAAATCCCGCGGAGCAGACATCGTTCACAGTGCAGGCGTAACCGTCATTGCAGGGCGCCTTGTTGTTGGCGACCGTGCATCCGACATTGGGCTCACACCAGTTGTCGGTGCAGGGGTTGTTGTCGTCCGGGCATTTCTGGGGATTGGCGGTCCCCTTACACACTCCGCCAACGCAGGTATCGTTGTTGGTGCAGACATCGTCGTCATCGCACCCGTTCGCGTTGTCGGTATGCGTACAGCCGGTCGCGGTGGCGCAGGAGTCATTGGTGCAGACATTGCCGTCATCACACCCGATGAACACCCCGGCGCAGAACCCGCTTGTGCAGGCATCTCCGTTCGTGCACTGGTTCTCGTCGTCGCAAGCCGTGGTGTTCGGAGTGTACTCGCACCCGATGGTCGGCTCGCACAAGTCATCAGTGCAGAACTTCCCGTCGTTGCAGACTACGACGGCGTGCGCGCAACCGAAGTCTTTCAGGCAGGAGTCGGTCGTGCAGGCGTTGTTGTCGTTGCAGTTCACCGGCGCGCTCACGCACTCGCCGGATCCCTCGTCGCAGGAATCGTCCGTGCAATCGTTCTCGTCGTCGCAGTTGATGGGCGACGCGGCGCAGTCGCCGGTCGTCGGATCGCAGGAGTCGTCGGTGCAGAGGTCGCCGTCGTCGCAGAAAACGAGGGTCGCCTCGTCAATGACGCACTTGGTGTTCTCGCACACCAGCGTGCCATTGCAGAAGTTGCCGTCCTCGTCATCCGCGCACTCGGCACCGGTCTCGCAGTCGCAGATGTTCAAGTCCCCCCGTTCGCACTCGCCGTCAAGACAAGTGTCCGCCACGGTGCACAGGTTGTCGTCATCGCACGGAGCGGAGTTTTCCGTGATGACGCAACCGGTATCCGGCTGGCAGGAATCGTCGGTGCAGGGGTTGTTGTCGTCGCAGGGTTCGGGAGCGTTTTCGCACTGTCCCGAATCCTGCTCGCAGAGGTCGCTCGTGCACAGGTCGTTGTCGTCGCAGACGACAGGCGGGTTGAAGCACTCGCCGGTCGCCGGAACGCAAACTTCACTGGTGCAGAGATTGCCGTCGTCGCAGAAGTCGTCGCTGGCCGCGTGGACGCACCCAACTGCGAGATCGCAGGTGTCGTCGGTGCAGGGGTTGGCATCCGCGCAGTCCGAGTGGTTCGGCGTCGCGACGCAGCCGACCGCGGGAACGCAGGCGTCCAGCGTGCAGGCGATGTCATCGGCGCAGTTCATCGGCGCGCTTACGCACTCGCCGGATTCCTCGTCGCAGACATCGGTCGTGCACAGGTTGCCGTCCTCGCAGCCGGTGGGCGGACACTCCGGCAGAGGGGGAGTGTCGTCGATCACCTCGCCCGTGTCGGCCGTGTCGCTGTTGTCCGTGTCGGTCTCATCGCCCGTAGCCGTTCCGTCGTCGCCGGCGTCCTTGTTGCCCGCCGTCTCCGAGTTCGGATCGGCCAGATCAGGAGCGAAATCATCGCCCCCGCCCCCGTCGTCCGTTTCGGAGCCGCCGAGCGCGTCCGCTCTCTTGGTGGTGTCCACCACCCTGAGGTTGCAGGGCTGCCCCGCGAAGCAGTCCGCCCTGGGCTCGTCGAACGTGCAGGCCGTAGCCAGCATAGCCAGAAACGCCACCATCAGATTCGTCTTCATCTCGTCGTTCTCCTTCAGAGGTTGCAGAATCGGTTAATTCTAACTTAAAAAAACCGATTTTAGTAGTAGCAAGCACCATGCTCGCCACTCGAACCGAATTACAAATTAATAATTACAAATGCGCAATTCTTAATTCGTAATTCGTAATTATTAATTTGTAATTCGGTTTTCCATACTTAAATTGTAAAGAACTCTCGCAAACGCAAAAAAACACGCCATCGGCAATAATGCTAATATAGCCTTTTCTCGGCCAAATTAACAGAGAATTATAGCACAAATAAGCCAAAATGTCAATGAGACGATTTTAGTCTGATTTTAGTCTTTTTATTTATGGTTATTACCGGACAAGAGTCCCTTTTTCTCGTCCCTCCGCGTCATTGTCCAACGACGCGGTCACGGTCGGCGCCGACGCGTTCAAATTCCGGCCAATGAATGAATCTATTCCGGACACACGGATATTTTCAAGCAAAACCGGCGTCGATCCGCGTTCGGATTCGGTCGGCGTCAGACCGACTTCAAAAAATAACAAAACCGAATCATGCGCCGAGAGAGAATTGAGCGACCAGGAAATTGAATTATTTTCCGGATTGTATTTGATATTGCTTCCCTGTCCGACGCTAGTTTTTCCGGTCCAACGGATGGCCGTCGGCAATGTCGCCGTCAAATTTATTTTTTCCGCTCCGCTCGTGGAATTGGCAACGCGCAAAATCATTCCGTATTTCGTTTCCTTGCCGACCTGCGGCGGCAACGGCCCTCGTCCCAATTGATCGCCGTCTTCGGTATAGTAGCGCGCTTCCGCGAGGATGGACAAGGTTGTGCCGATTTTTAGGATCGGCGATTTATTTTTGAAAACGATTTTGGTTTCCGGCATATCCGCGGGCGATGCTTCGGCGCGCGGTTCAATGGTATAGGCGATGTTTGTCCCGGCCGTGACCGGCGCGCGCAAAGGAATTCGGGCGTCAATGGAAATGGATTGTCCGGGTTTTAATTCCGCTAATTTCGGATCAACGGAATTATCAACAATAAAAACATTGCCGATCGCGCCGCCAATTCCTTTCCGGTAAATGCCATTATTCAAGCCGGCTATTTTTTGCGTGTCCACAATACCGACATCAATCGGCAGAATCAAAGAAATTTCATAGAGCGCGGTATCACCGGTATTGGAAAGAGTCATGGATAGAACGACAACCTCTCCCGGCGCCGCGTTCGCCCGATCATTTTGCCAGCGGCTCAAAATTTTTATTTCCGGATGGATCAACCGTAATTTTTTCACGATTTCCGCTTGCGCCAGCAGATTCCCTTTATAGTCTACCAGAGGCGTTACGACGAAGTCGGCATATTTGTCGTCATTATTCAAATCTGTGGTGAAAGTAAAAGACAACGTTGCCGTCTCTCCGGGATTCAGCGATTCCAATTTCCAACTATCGTTATCAAGCGATCCGGTCTCGGCGAGCGGGTTAATAATTTTCGCGTTCGGAAGAATCAGTGGAATTTGAACGCCGGTCAAAACGCGTCCGCCATCGTTCTTCAAAATCAGCTTGGCAGGATGAGGTTCGCGATTGATAATCTTATCCGGCATTTCCAATACTCCGGACAAAACCGAGCCGCGCAAGATATTGATGAGCGCGACCGACTTGATTTCTTCCACCTCGCGGCCTTCTTGTTTGAAACCAAGTTCGGCGAGCAGATATTCTTCTTGGTGGGGCACGCCATAAAGCCAGCCTTTGATTTTGATTGTTCCGCTCGCGCCCGCTTCCAGATTGGGAAAGTGAAAAGTATGGTCGGCTTCGTCGTAAAGATAAGGCGAAATGATTTCCGTCACCAAAAATCCAACCGGCAGTCTTATTTCCAGATGGGCGCGGGCGAGCGTTGCCGCGCTGTTATTTTTGAAATTTATTTGGTAAGTCACCAATTCGCCGCTTTTCACTCGCGCCGTGGCCGGCGAGGTTGCGACCGAACCATCGCTTTCACTGATGGTCAGATCAATTTGATCTACTATCGTCGGATTGTATCGAAACCAGGCGGCGGTTAAAGAGGCGAGAGCAATCATCCCTATGACCAGAAAAACATCAAAAAAAAATAATTTGCGCGCGTGAGCGAATTGAAGGTGGTATTTTTTTTGATAGCGTTTTTCCAGAATATGAATAGGGGAGAGGAGAAACGCCAAAAACCAGCGGTGGGGCGCGTAAAAGAAATGATGTTTGGTGAAATGTTTTTCAAAAAAAAGCATGTTCTTTTATTATACTTCTCCCCACGTCCAAACACAAGAAAAATCCCTCGCCGGCGGCGGGGGATAGTTTCAAATTTTGTCGGAATTTTGTATAATGTCTTCAGGCGGGGCGGTTTTGGTATTCTCGCCGTCTTTTTCATCTATTTCCGGTTTGATTCGTTTGACGCTCGGAGAAAACAGAGTATTGGTGATTTTCCACTTATCCACATACTGGCCGATGCCCCTTTTGTTGGTTTTATTTTTGACAGTGCTTTTCATTTGCGACCATTTGACAAGGCTGTCAAAATTGATCTTGTACCGGCCGGTAACTACCACATAAGCGATCTCTTTTTTGGTGAGGGCGCGCCGGATCGTCTGGGAATTTACGCCAAAAAGCTTGGCGGCTTCAGAAACCGACAAACGGATCAATTCTTTGTCTTTTTCGTTCTCCGCCACCGGATTCGATTTGATCATAAAATTTGTATACACTAATCTTATCAAATTATGGAGTTTTTGTCAAGATTAAGGCATTTTTGATTTTTATCAATTTGTATAGACTAGCCTACTCAAATTTATTACTCATTTAATCTTCCGGCTTCACATTATTGTCTTTTTATGCTATCCTTTTCCTTATATTGCCGGGTGTCTGAATACAAAATGTGTTCAAAAGTGTAACATTTTTTTTATCCCACCGTCTTCATATATGCCACTAGGCTACATTGAAAAAAAACTGCTCTACCGCGTCACCGTTGAAAAAGACCCCGAAGCCTTTGGTCTGCTTTACGATAATTACATCAACAAAATCTACCGCTTTGTTTATTTCAAAGTTTCCAACAAAGAAGACGCGGAGGATTTGACCAGCGAGGTTTTTTTGAAGACTTGGAATTATCTCACTCAAACCGGTCGGAGCGAGATTAAAAGTTTTAGCGGTTTGGTCTATAAAATTGCCCGGAACGCCTTGATTGATCATTATCGGAAGCTCGGTTCAAAACAGGAAATTCCCCTTGACATCGCGCTCGAGGTGGCGGATCAAGTGGATCGGTACCGCCAAATTGACACTCATCATGAAGCCGAGAAGATATTGAGTGTTCTGAAAAAAATGAAGCGCGAGTATCAAGAAGTATTATTGCTCCGCTATATAGAAGAACTATCAGTCGCGGAAATCGCCATTATTTTGGAAAAAGGCCAAGTGGCGGTTCGGGTCACCTTGCATCGGGCGATCAAAGTGGCCAAAAATCTAATCAACAAAGATAAAGAGCCCTCTTTATGAAAATGTTGAAAAGACAATTGAAACTGATAAAAAATTATGATGATCTGGTGAACCCTGATCCGTTTTGGGTTAAGCGCAATCGAGAAGTGTTGATGAGGCAAGTCCGGAATACAATCCGCGAGGATGCCCGGATTCCGGAATGGCGAACAACCGTTAATGAACACCTGTATTTTTTCAAATCTTTTCATGTTTTTTCTCATTTTAAGCCGGCGTTGACCGCTCTCCTTGTGGCGCTCCTCGCTACCGGCGGCTGGATCGCGAGCGTAAGCGCGACCTTCAATACCGTTCCAGGGGATCGTTTGTGGGGGGTGAAGCGCGCCGCCCAAAGAACCGAGGTTTTGGTGAAGTCAATTGGCGCTTCCGAGCAGAAAAAAGCCCAATTACAATTGGATCTGGCCAAAAGTCGGACGCAAGAAATCAAAAAAACCGTAGAGAATCGCGCCACCGTCAAATCTCCGGAAGAGCGGAAAAAAACCACTGCCGATCTGAATACTGCGGTCAACGATGTCAAGGAGGCGGTCAAATCCGCCGCCGAATCCGTCAATACTCAAGTAAAGACCGTCATTTCCATTGATCCGACCGTGGCCTTGAAAATGGTCAAAGACGCGGCCAAAGATACTTCCGAAATCACCAAGTCATTGGCGGAGTCGGTAAGTCTCGTCAATAATGTGGATGTTTCGGTTACCAAAGAAGTGATAGAAACCGTGAAAGTGGTGAATGACACCAGCCTCACTACGATGGCGGCGGTGATAACGCAGGTAGCCGTTTCCTCCACCATTGACACGGTAAGCCAGGCCAAAAATTTAATCAATGACAAATTGGTGGAAATGATCCACATCAACGAAGAGATCAGGCAAGATGTGTTGGATGCCAAGGATTCTTTTGTGTCGTCCACCTTGAATGCGGATAAATTATTGAATAATAACGGTGGAAAAAAGGAACGGAGCGATACTGACAAAGACAACAGTAAGTCGGTATTTGTAAGCACCACATTGGGGACGACCGTGAATGCCTCCAGCACCTTATCCGCCACTCCCGCCGTTATCGTCACCAGCACCGCGGCTCTATTCAAAGAAGCGGAACAGAAAACCCAAGTGATTCAAGATTCCGCCGGTGAAATTCAAAAAATAATTGATAATGGCGATTTTCAAGAGGCGGTAAGCAAATTAAAGAGCATGAATGAAGCGTCCGGAACGGTTCAACAGATATTGGTGGACACGAAGACTGCAGTTAATACGGTAGAAGTGAGGAAATAAGTTGTGGTGCGTACATGGTACGATACGATACAGGATACACGCAACAAGATACATAGTATAGACATCAAGATACAGGATACACGCAACAAGATACATACCGCTAGTATAAATGTGTCATGTTACGTGTATCATGTATCATAATAATATGTAATTATTAATTTCGTCATACTGTCTGGCTCAGAGCGATTTTATTGATCGTTGCAAGCAATGGTCGATCGTTCCGGGCCATACAGTATGAGGCACTATGGGTTTTTGGCCCATAGCTACCACTATCCGCTAAACGCGGCGAGTGCGCTAATAATAGAAAGGTCGATCCCGAGAGGGAATTAGAGGCAAAAATAAAAAACCGCTTATCATGTTGATGTCGATTTAATCGGCACGCTCTGTGATAAGTGATAGAAAAATTTATTTATGAGTGATTTAAAGAAATTCGGCAAAAAGCTCTTCACCATGTCGGTGGTTGCCATGACAATCGCTTGGAGCGTCGGCTTGTCCGCCCTCGTCCCAGCCGGAGTGGCCGCCGCGACCTGCCCGAGTCTTGTTGCTGGAGACTTGTTCAAAGTGCCGGGAGTAACTGCTGTTTACTTGGTAAGTTCAGGTATGCAGAGATTGTGGTTCCCGCACGCCAATGTATATGAAACTTGGTATGGCACTGATTATTCCAAGGTAAAAACTATTGACCCAACTTGCGTAGACGCTTATCCTCTCGGCACCGGAATTGCATTCCGTGGTGGCTCGGTTTTGGTCAAATCAGTTGTTACCCCTTCGGTATACGCTGTCGCCCCAAGTGGAGTTAAGATGAAACTTGCTTCTCCGGAAATCGCGTCCGCTCTTTACGGCGCGAACTGGGATAAGTTAGTAATTGATCAATCCGACGCGTTTGGAGTGTTGTATACCATGGGCGCGGAAATTTCTTCCGCCATGCCTCACAATGGTATGCTCGTAAAAGGCGCGGACGGAGTAGTCTATTCAGTTTCCGGTGGCAAACTTGTCAAGGTTGAAGGCACATTGCCATCATACCTTGCCATGGGTGTCCGCATGGTGACTGACGCGGTGCGCGATACTCTTACCAAAGATACCGCCACTGTAACTCCGGCCTCCCTCGTGGCCGACCCATCGCAAAAAGCCGCTGGCACGACCCCAGCCCCGCCCCCGGTAGTAGTGGGCGGTAATGTAACTGTCAGTCTGGCCGCTAATACGCCAGCCGCCGGTTCAGCCGCTTCTACTGCTATCCGCGTTCCTTTCACCACCATCAATTTTACGGCTGGTGATAAGGACGCAACTGTAAAGAATTTGGTGGTTGAAAGACAAGGTATCGCCGCTGATGCCAGTCTAGACTCAATCTCCCTCCTTGATGCTGCTGATCAATCCAAGATTGGTTTTGATCAAACTTTCAATTCTTTGCATCAAGCTACTTTCAACGATGAAATTACTGTTAAAGCCGGTACAACCAGAACACTTATTTTGGCAGGTAACATGAATACTGTCGCCTCCGGTCACGGTGGTGAAATGCCAAAACTAGCTTTGGTTTCTGGTACGGTTCTAAATGGTGGTACTCTAAGTGGAACTCCTGTTGTTGGTAATGCTATGACAGTGATTACTACCTTGAGCTTAGGTACAGTTACGGTTGTCAAAGGTGCTTATGATCCTTCAGCTGCCGCTACTGATAAAGCTTTGGGAACACTTGGATACAAATTCTCAGGATTGAGATTGACTGCCGGATCAAATGAAGATTTGAGTGTTGCTTCAGTGCGATGGTATCAAGCTGGTTCCGCCGCTTCATCTGATTTGGCCAATGTCAAAGTTGTCTTGGACGGAGTGGAATACCCAACCACAGTTTCGGCTGATGGTAAGTATTACACCGCTCAATTCAACGGCGTTGAATTGAAAAAAGGTCTTTCCAAGGAAATGTACATCAAAGGAGATGTAATGAGCGGTTCATCCCGCACTGTTCGTTTTGATGTTTATCGTAAATCTGATTTAGTAGTCAAAGGAACAACATATCAATATTATGTAAATCCAACTGCTACTGAAGCAGGAACTTCTGTAGCCGGTGCTTTCTCAACAGTTACTCCATGGTACCAAGGTTACTTGGTGACAATGGCCGCTGGTGGAAATCTCCGAATAGAAAAGGGTGCTTTCGCCGCTGGCAATGTTGCCAAAGGTGTCAACAACCAAACTCTTGGAAACTTCTTGTTTGTTGTTGATGGCGAAGCTGTCAAGATCACTCAATTAGTTCTTGATGTTGAAGTTAGTGGTTCTACCTCGTCCGGTTCAGACGCCACCATGGTCACATTGTATGACGCTGCTGGTGTTGCTGTTGCCGGTCCGGTAGATACTACTGATGTCAGTACTTCAAACAATGACGGTACTGTCACATTCAGTAGCACAATTACTGTGCCAAATGGAACCAATGTTTATACGGTAAAAGCAAACTTGAATAATGATGTTACCGCCAATACTACCTATCGAGTTGGTTTCACCACTCCAGCCACTGCAGTTACTGCGACCGGAGTTGGTACCGGTAATTCTATTACCGCTACTCCAGCTTCAGATACTCATTCTAACTACCAGACTGTAAAAGCTGGTACTGTAACAGTAACTGTAAATGCCGTTCCTGTTGCTCAGAACTTGGTATCCGGAAGTACTGATGTGGTATTTGCTCAATATAATTTTGATGCATCTGCCTCTGGAGAAGATTTGAAAGTAACTGTCTTCAAACCACAAATGTTGTTGTTCGGCTCGGCCGCTACTACTACTGATATCACATCAGTTAGAGTATTCGGATTTGACGGCACAACTGAAGGTGTCCAATTGAACACCGGTAGTAATGTACTTGCCAATCTTGCTGCCAGTACTGACAACCAAACTCTTACATTGGACAAACCTTTTGTAATTCCAAAGGGAACTCAAAAGACTTTGACCTTGAAAGCTAATGTTTCGGCCAATGCCACAGCATCTAGCATAAAAGTAGGTTTGGACGCTGCCACTACTGCTACTGTTACTGCCATCGGTGTTGGAACCGGAACTACTCCAACCGTTGCTGGTACAGCCGGAGATGGTCAAGCGATGACTTTGGCTTCAGCCGGTCAATTCAGCGTGGAGCTTGACTCTTCAAGGCCACTCGCCCAGCTCTACATTGCCGGCACCACCGGAAATGTGGTCAACAAGCTGCGCTTTACCGGTACCACCGAAGCGATAACAGTCACCAACTTGAAGTTGAAATTGACTGATTATTCCACTTCATCTTCTGATCAGGATGTGGTGAAGGCCTACCTCTACGACGATGCCGGAAAGCTTTTAGCTGATTCCACATTTGTCGCCGGCGTGGCTCTATTTACTCTTCCGACAGAAGTAACCGGTAATTACAATCCATTCGTCATTTCGAAAGATGGTGAAAAAGTAATGACGGTGAAACTTGATTTTGCCACCATTTCCACCTCCGCCACCATCGCCACTGCCGGACACTCGGTCGTTGTCGACTATGATTACAACGCCGACGACACCACGCAGAGTCAAGGTAAAGGCGGATCTTCCGGCTCAACCATTGCTTCATACTCCGCCGACACCAGCAATGTAGCCAACCGTGGTTACCTCTACAAGGGCGCGCCGAAGTTGACCAAATGGTCAGATCTTGGAACTGTTCCAAGCACATTAACTTCCGGTGCCGCCATCTACAAATTCAAAGTGGAAGCTGACAGCCGCGGCGGAGATGTTGATTTGTACAAGTTTACCTTCCAAATCTCCACCTCCTCGCCCAGCAGCGGTGGCCCTCTCGCCATCACCGCTCTTGATTTGTACGACTCTACCACCGGCTTCACCACTGCCAGCTCCACACCAAACTGCGCTGGTAGCACTCAACTTGGTAATACCGGCAATACCCTGGGTACAAACGGTTGCGATCTTGAATACATCCTCTTGGCCAACAATGCCGCTTGGGGATCAACCGCCACCCCGGTTACTGTTTCCGTCGGCGCACCTCATACCTTTGAGTTGTTAGCCTCGATGAGCGGCCTCGGCATTGCCGGAGGCGGAGCCTCTGTCAACACTCAACTGATGGGTGATGTCAACGGCCTCAGCTCAATCCAGTTCACTCGTACCGCCACCAATGTAGACGCCGGCACAAACGACGACTTCATCTGGTCGGATAAGAGCGCATCTGGTCACGGTATTACTTCAGCGGACTGGACAAATGGTTACCTCGTAACCAACTTGCCAGGCACCAATATGTCAGCCGTAACTCTTTCCAAATAGTTACCTCTGGCGTAAAAGTAGCAAAAGGTCCCCGAAAGGGGATCTTTTGTTATTGTCAAAACTGAATTGGTATGGTATTATTCAATTACTAATTTCCACGTCATTGCGACCCGCCTACGCTACGCTTCGGACGGGCAATGGGAGCGAAGCGACTGTGTCCGCCGTAGCCTGAAAGGCGAAGGAGGACGTGGCAATCCCTTACAACTGCAATCGTTAATTCGCCTGCTCGGCGTAGCAGAGCGAAGCCGAGTAATTTTTAATTATTCACCTGCTATGAAAAAGAATCTTGTATATATTATCGGGGGCGTGTTAGTACTAGGGGTTATTGGCGCGGTGGTTTATTTCAATGATCCGAATCAAAAAAACGAGGCGGTAGCGCCAAATGATTTATTGACTCTGAAAGTTTTGGACGAGCGCTTTCCCCCGGCTCAACTGGAAATTCTCAAAGGCCAATTCGCGGCCGCGGTCTCGGCGGTGGAGAAGAATCCGGATTCTTACAATGATTGGATTACCATCGGCATCGTCAAAAAACAAGTAAATGATTACGAGGGAGCGCGCGCGGTCTGGGAGAAAGCCGCTATTTTGCGTCCGGCCGGCAGTTTGCCGTTATTCAATCTCGCCAATTTGTACGCGGATTTCTTGAATGATCCGACAAAGGCGGAAGAATATTATTTGGCCGCTTTGAAGAACAGTCCGGATTTGGTTCAGGCTTACACCAACCTTGCGGATTTGTATAAAAACAAACTGAATCAACCGGAAAAAATCGATCCGTTAATAATGGTCGGACTGGATAAAACAGGCGGTGACCCGACTTTGCACGCTTATCTTGGCGGCTACTACCGCGATGTGAAAAATTACCCGAAAGCGATAGAACATTATGAGCATGTTTTGAAAGTTCGTCCGGATGAAACTACGGTTTGGGAAGAGGTCGAGAGATTGAAAGCGAAGATGAATCAAAATCCGTAATTATCGCGCCCATGTCCGAATTTTGGCAGGCAAAAAAGACCGTGGATTTTTTGGTTCGCGGACTTAAGATTATATTGTACGGCACGCCCGCGCTTTTTTTGCTGGCTTCGGAATATTTTATCTACCCCTTTGTCTCCACCAAGGTTTTTGTTTTTCGGATTTTGGTGGAAATAATGGCGGCCATGTATTTGTGGCTGGCACTCATCGCGCGCGAATATCGTCCGCGGCAGGGACCATTGTCTCTCGCTCTCGGCGCGTATTTTATCATTCAGTTTTTGTCTGGCGTTTTCGGAGTTAATTTTTACCGCAGTTGGGTGGGGAATTTTGAGCGGATGGACGGACTTTTGACGCAACTGCATTATTTGGTTTTCTTTATTATTTTGAGCGCGGTACTGCGAAAAAAATCGGATTGGACGCGCTTCGCCGGCGTTGGTTTGATTATTAATGTTTTATTATTCATCGTCGCGATTTTGCAGGTGAACGGCGTGCCGATTTATCATTTCGGGGCGACCGCCCGGGTTACCGGTTCATTCGGCAATTCCGCTTATTTCGCTTCTTACCTGATATTCAGCATTTATTTGGGGATATTTTTTTTCTTTCGGGAATCCGGCTGGAAAAAAAATATCTTGGGACTGTATCTGGCGCTTGCTCATATCGCTTTATTTTTGACCCAAACTCGCGGCGCGGTCATCGGTTGGGCCGCCGGACTGGTGGTGTTTTTTACGCTCCGGATATGGTTTGGCGCGGATAAGCGCCGCCGCGGACTCGCGCTTCTGCCGGTGCTCGCTCTTATTATCGGTGCCTGGGGGCTGTATACTTTTCGCGATGCCGCCGCG
>ERZ1292630.1795-Hain-H41-02um-R3-1795-length-20495-cov-8_pt1 | contig 20495 bp, 13 predicted proteins | sample MGYA00564408_ERZ1292630 | MGnify/ENA primary metagenome ERZ1292630 (study PRJEB36523, sample SAMEA6512641) | groundwater metagenome | collected 2019-01-08 | study: AquaDiva: Metagenomics assemblies of 32 groundwater samples
TAGCGCCGCAGGCCCGAAAAAACAGGTGGGATTATACCCGTGGGGTCCCTTTACTTGTTGATCTTTCTCGAACTCATTCAAAAGAAGAAGCGGAGAAGGGATTGAACCCATAGATGCAAAAAAAAATAGTTGCGCCGCGGCGAAAAATTGGGTGCGCTTCTTCGAAGAACGGCCCCTCCCTGTCACCTGTGTTCTCTGCCATAAGAGTAGCTTTCTACTTCTCGATCGGTGCCACTTCTCGATCGATGCTGTATGCTCCTCCATTGGCTGGTGTATTTTCTTGTTCGAAACGCGTATTGTCTCCGTCCTGTGCTAAAGGATACAACCCTTACCATCCCCCTCGCTGAGAGAAGAAGCTCATGTCGTCTTCGTCCAATCTGCGGGCGAGCTTGGCGCCGATCGTGGTCGCGTCGTCGGATGACGGGGGGAATAACAAACTGCAGCCTGGCGGAGGAGCTGGAGTCCATCGGGCGCAGCAGCAGCATGGTGGAAGGCCTCCTGTACCCGGTGGTGGGTCCGCGCTCGTACAGGAAACGACCTCTCCTCAGTTCACCACCCCCGTGATGCCGACACCGTTAATTGGAGCGTGGTCGGATTACTGGGGAGATCCGAATCCCAGCGCGCTGGCTCCCTTTGCGGGCAACGGCGCCGTGGGGGCGCACAAGTCGCCCGGCGTGGGTATGCACCCGCAGCAGCATCGCTCGCCGGCGACCGTTGGTGGGAGTGCTGGAGCAGCACCCACCGGCGGCCAGGGAATGGGCGACGCCACGGAAAGTGGTGGCGACGACATCTCCTCGTTGCTGCAGGCGGCCGCGGACGAAATCATCCAGTCTGTCGAGCAGGAGCGTGCGCGATCGCAAGCGAGCCATCAGACGGGCGGTGGCCCCTCGGAGCCAACGTCACCTCAGACTGGCGGGACGCCGCTGACGGGAGGGGGCAACCAACAGCAGCGCATAAAAATGTCCTTCTTTCCTAGTTCCAACGACAGCGCGCACATTTCATCAGCGTTCGACGACGGCGCGGAAGTTGACAATACTCATCTCAACGCTATTGCGCGGCACGGCCACCACCACCACCCTACTGCTACCTCCACGCAACCGCAACCGCAACAGCCACAACAACGGGGGTCGGCGGCGGCATCATCATCATTTCCGTACGGCGATGGCGGAGCCGTGATGGCTTCGACGGCCGCCGCGGCGAGCTATGTCCCCTCCTACGACACGCCCTCGCCTCAGCAGCAACAACAGCTGCCGACTGCCTCCATGACGCTAATCTGCAACCACACGTCGTCCTTCACGCCACCGCCCCCGCCGTCCGGCGACTTGTTGCACTACTTTACGCTCGAAAGTCGTGGCGAGGATACGCTGACTGGCCCCTATAGCGCGGAAGCGGAAGGGCATCTGCGTGCCGCGCTTCACCGTTGGACCACGCACGTTGAAGCGTGGCTGCAGAATCACCCGGCCGAGCGGCCGACCGTTGCGTGTCCTCTGTTCGAGCAGTTCGGCGCGGTCAGCGTGTGGGCCACCAAAGTGCAAGCCTGGTACCGCGCTAACTTCCTCCCGCGAGCTCAGCGTCAAAGTGCCAAGCGAACGCTGGCCGTCACCTCGCGTGCGGCGGGGGGCAGTGGGGAGCACCGCGGCGGCGGCGGCCGTGGCCACCAGCACTTGGGCGACGGTGGGGGCGAAGATGGTGGCGGCCGCAGGGGACCGCCCGCGACCGGCGATCGGAACGGGAATCGCCCTGCACCTTACCACAACACTCAGCACCGCGGCGGTGGCGGCGGTCGAGGAGGAGCGTCCCAAGGTGGTGGCTTCTTCGTGTCCGGTGGCAACGACCCGTCCGCCGCGTTCCGTGGGGCGGCCGGGGCGTATTCCATGATGGGGCTCACCGCCACCGGTTTCGAGGCCTCCAACGCGGCCCTCGGCTCGTCATCGCACCCAGCTCCGCCCGCATTCTACCTTCATCAGCACCAACAGCACGCGACGGGCGGTATGACACCATCGCACGCCTTCGCCTTCACGGCGCCCATGATGACCTCCATGGCACAAGGGCCGCCCCGCGTGGGATATCAGATGTTCAACGTGTTCCCTGAGCAGCAGCACTTAGGCGCTGTCGGCGTCAGCCCGTCCATGATGCATGCCACAATGTCGCAGCCTCACGGAGGGGACGCGTCCGGTGGCGGCCCGGGAGCGGGAGGTGGCTACCGCCGGTTTGGGCAGCTACCATCGCGTCACAATGGTTCCGAACGAGGCGGAGGAGGCGGCGGCGCCGCGTTTCTTCCTAGCGCTCCCAGATGAAAACGAGCGGCAAGTGCAATTCTTGGCTCTCGCACAAATCACCACCTTTTTGCTTTTCTCCGCAGTGTAACCGCCGCGGCAGAAAACGTAGTTTCGCCTTTTCGTTGTCCAAAAGGCAAATCGTTTCCTCCGGCGTTCTTCTTTTTTGCTGTCATCTTTCTTTTTTTCCTCCCGCTCGCTTTTTGTTCTTGTGTTTCGGCTAGGTCCCCAGCGTTGCCGCATTGTGGCATATGCAAAGGGCTCCGATTATTGTCACTAACGAAAGATTTGGCCGTGGCCGCCTTCGTTCTGAAATCGCAAGGAGGGTGTTGTCCCCCACATTGGTTTTCTCTCGATTCTCGTCCGCGTCCAAAGTCTCTTCGAATTGCTCTCCAAGTGATTGGGTGTGGTCATCTTCTTTACTCGGCCGATGTTAAAAACGTTGGCGTCGGCATCCATCGTTTGCTGCCGCCTCTTTTTTCTCACCGAACTCGAGAAACAAAGAAACAGCAAAAAAACTTCTCTTTTTTTTTAATTTCCGCCGTGGAAAATCGTTTCTCTCAACTGCAAAGTGAAACGATTTCACACGACACATACTCTCCTTTGTTTTTTTCCTTCTTTTTAAACCTTCCGCCTTTTCCTCGGCTTTTGATTTCGGTGCACGCGACTTCAACAACTAAAACACCAATGGAGATCAATTTTCAGTCCGTCCGTCAAGGAGTTGGCAAGGCAAAGCTCGTGTCGCCCATGGACGTGTGCCGCTTCAAAGACGATGAAGCTGGTCCGTCCAAGGTCATCGCCGACTCTGAGCGTTTCGTGGTTTATAGCCTGAAGAAGCCCCAACACCTCCGCGTGCTCGTGAAGTCAGAGGCCCCTCCGCTGCAGATCGCGTTCAAGAACCACACGACCGCCGTACGCCAAGCAAAGTTCGTCAACGATGTCAGCAACATTATCGCGTCGGCCAGTGACACTGAGATCATTGCCTGGTTCATCCGCGACTCGACCATCACGTCATCGTCTTCGGGCGCGGCGGCCGGCGCGGGCGGTGGCCCTTCCTCCCCAACGGAGAACACTGGGCCCACTCGCTTCGTGGCGACGATCTACTTCTCCATGCCCGTGTGTGCGCACGGGTTTTCTTGGATCCCGCTCCGCGACAAGCCTCCGGATCTGTTGTTGCTGTTCCGCGAGTCCTTGACGTCTGATACGTGCACAGCGGCCGTGCTGAAATCGTCCTCGTTGATTTTGAGTAGCGGTGGGGCCGACAGTCAGTCGGCAGCGCTTCCGGACGGCTCCTTGGTGGCCAGGGCGTCCGACCTCAACAAACTGGCCATTTCGCTGCCGCCGACGGCGCGCCACACCGCCGTCGCCAATCCGACGATGGTGTTCTCGTTTGACGCTGAGCACGTGGTCACCTGCACCGTGAGCAATCCCTCGACGCCGAAGTGGAAGCCTTGTGGCGAACTCGGTCCCATCGTGGATCTTGCGTTGTTGCCCACCGAGACGCTGTGTGTGGCGTCTGCCTCTCATTTCTTCCTGTGGGACGTCGCGGGTGAGCCGAGACCGTTGCAGACGCTTGCGCTTGGCACGATGGGACGGTGCACCACCGTCAAGTGCCAGCCGCAGTCGGCGTACCTCTTCTACGGTGGCAACGATGCCGCGTCAAGCGAAGTCGCGGTCCTCAAGATTCCGTATCGGCAGGCTGCGTCTGCAGTGTCCTTCTTTCAGCTAAACACGGCGGTCGTGCCACCCGCGAGCGTTAGCGTCATTGAGAAGGGTGACGACCGTGCGTTACTTTTGATCGATCTTGGGAAGACTGTTAGCTACGTGGAGTTAGACTCCGCGTCGGCGTCGTCCGCTGGGGCGCCTCGCGGCTTCCAAGCTGCCTTAGGCTCGCCTCCGTCGGCCGCACCCCCAGCAGCGTCCAACACGGCGGAGGTCAAGCCAACCAAGCGAGATCGACGAGCACCCGACGGTATGCCAAAGCAGTCGCCACCGTTGACGCACGCGTCCCCCGCGGGTCCGCCGCCGCCCTACGTCATTACGCAGCCAGCCGCGAGCGCCGCTGGAGGAGCGGCCCGCCCGCCGCCGGCCGTGGCGTTCCCGATGGCGTCGTTCCTCCCGTCCGCGGTCGCCGCGTCGCCCCCTCCCCCGACGTTCGCCGTCGGTGCCGCGCACCCACCTCCCTCAATTCCAGTCGTAGCGGCAGCCGTTTCCGTGCCCGCATCTCCCACGCCAGCTCCTCCGGCCAATTTAGATGCCATTCGCGCCCCCGTTGACGAATGCATCGTCCAAGCCCACTCGGCTCTCACCGCGGCACAAACCTCCATCGCTCGAGACCACGAAAAGGCAGTGCAACAGGCGCTCGACGCCCAGGCGGCGGTCACGCAAAAGGCAGTCGCCGAAGCGGTGCGAGCGTTGACGGCTAGCCAAGCTGCTGGGGGCGACCCCGACGCCGCCGTCCAAGCCGCCCTCAACGTCATGGCACCTTTGCTCGCCAACGCCATCGTCGATAGCGTGTCCGCTGGTATCGAGGAGCACATCAACACGCAACTGGAGGTCGCCATCCGGCAGTGCATGTCGAAGGTGCAGGCGAAAGCGTCGCGACCCTCCGCGGATCTCAAGGATCGTGTCGACGCCGTCGTCAAGGACGCCATGGTCAACGCAACCACCGAAGTCGAGAAGCGCCATAATGCGTTCAGCGCGCGGTTGATGCACTACATCTACGACCTTTCCGCGGAATCCATGCAGGCCGTGCAGGAACTGCAGGTCGTCGTGCAGCAGCAACAGCAGCAGCTCGACGCCATCACCAAGAGCGGAATCCTCGAGGAAGTCGAGCAGCTCCGCGCGCAGGTCGCCAGCATGCGGGCCGAAATCGAACGTGGGGGCACGACCGTCGCGCCGACTCCTGCCGTGCCCCTTAATGCAGAGACCGTGATCGCGAACGCGAAGAGGCTGATTGTGTCCGGGGATCACGATGCAGGTCTGCAGTGGATCTTGCGCCTTGACGATGTCGCCGCCCTCCTAAAACTACTGGGCGATCTCGACGACGACCAGCGAGAGGCGATGGTCACCGATCGCCAGATTAACGAGGTCACGTGGACTCGGCTCGTGCATGAGCTCACTGCCACACCGAAGCTCGAAAATGTCACCATCACGACCTCGTGGCTCGTCGAAATCTTGGCATCGCATCCTGAATACTCCCGAAACACGCAACTCAAGGAGCGGGTTAACACATTCCTCCTGACCTGGAAGGCAGCGACGTTGCCAAGCGAAGCGCGTGAGCGGCTTCGGGAGCTCGCCATGGTCACCCGGGAGAAGAAGTGACCGTCAGTCTTCTCCGTCCGCGTGCCGGAACGCACGGTCGCGTCGGTGGGAGGGAAATGAGGGATCAGAGGGGGCAACCTCTCCTCCGCGGTTTGTTGACCGAAGAGGGGGGTGGGTCATCGAAGGCTGGAGCAAAATCTCTCGAAATCGTAGCAAAGGACATCAACTGCTTTTGATCGGGTTTTGTTTCCCACCGCTCTCTCATCTTTTCGTTGCTTCTCCGCCGCCTTTGGGGGGCGATATACAGTAAACGTGTGGTCAACGCACGGAGGATCGCGCATCCTCTTTTTTTTTGTTGATGTGTGCTCGTAGATCGATAGTGACTTTGGCATTGTCACGGTGGGTGTCGGATGTGTGTGATTCTTGGCAAGATCGGGGGGTTGTTGTGAGCGCCATGATTTCGCGCGGCTAGGAAAGGCGAGAGCCACCCACGGGGGAGAGAAGGGCCGCCACCGGCAGCGTTGTGAACGTCTCCGGCGCAAGAGGGACGATTAGTATTGCGGGATCGCGCGTCCCTTTCCGGCGGTGGCGCACACACCTTCTTTTTCCCCCTCTTCCGGCCTCCCAATGCGGCGTCGTTCGACGGCTGTGAACACTCCGGGTGACTGAAGCGTTACGTTTCCAAGGCCCCTAATGCACCTCACGTGTACTTACTATGAATTTGGGTTTTTTTTGCAAAGCGTGTGGGGCACATTTTCTAGGTCATGACAACGCGCCGTTGATAACAATGTACAGCACGATCGTGCCCATACGATATCGCTGTGAGCAGTCGTCATCTTCGTCGTCAATTTGCGACGACGACACGGCTCAAAGGACGACATTCGTACGGCCCCACATGGTAACGATGGCGATGGCGATCCTCGCGAACTAGCCATCTTGGTACGCTGCCATTCCTCGCGTGCCGTTCCGTCGTCCTTCACATGAGACCACAAAATTTCCGTCTGTCTCTCACGTTGACTTTCGCTTGCGACGTCCACTTTGGACGAACCAATTCTTTTCAAAGTCATAAAGAAAAAAGAACATCTACCTGGTATGTGAAGACTACTCATGTTACAAATGCATGTTGGGATGTGCGCGAGTTTTGAAAGGAAAAAGTGACCATTTGGGATTGAGTAATTCTCTGTTGCATAGGCGACGGGTCGCACCAAATGTCGTACCGTGTGTTTGGCCAACACAGCGTGGCGTTTGCTTCGCCGCTGCGAGGAAGGGCCCCCGCGCGATTGTTTCCGCTGCGACGCGATGGCGGTACTGCGACCATTCCGTCCATGGCAGTGTTCGCCTCATATCTGTTCCAAGTACGTCAGTGTGCGATATGCGCCAACGCCAAATCGTCTGCGGCCGCCGCACGGCAAGGCAATTCGACGGCCCCCGTCGTCAACCCACCGCCGCCGTCAACGACGACGTCGAGTGTCACGACGCATACCCTCACGGTGGTTGCGAACTGGCCAACGAGCGTTATTACCGGCGTCGCATCTGGTCTTTCCATTACACACGTCACCTTTACGGTGTTGCTGAACAACACGACCGTTGATCCGCCCGATCACCGAGCGGCGGTAATGCCAACCGCATCCTCACTTGAAACCGTAATCGGTGCCTTTAACGACACGCAGGATCGCAAGCACGCGACGATGGCACTACCGGCGCTCACTGGGCACCGGCAAACGGATGACGTTCGTGTGTTGGAGGCGACATCTGGGCTTCGCGCGGCGCTATTGCAGTGTGTCGCGCAGGAAGCCACCGCAATGAAGAGTCGTGCATCCCTCGGCTCCGCTGCAGCTACCGCTACGGTGGTAACGTCGACCAGCAGCGACGTTCGTTGGATCATCCGAATGGTGCCGCTAACAGATGACTCTGTCGCGACGCGGCTCGCCTATGTCGTTTCCCGGTTGCTCGTCGGTGGTGACGATCTCAACGCGAATCCCTCATTATCATCCCCGTCGTCCCCGTCGTCGTCGTCAATAGGTCCCCCAACTCTCCTCGCCGACCTGCAATGGCTGCCGTCCGTCGCCAGCAGGCAACTCGCGCGGCAGTTGATGCGACAGCAAGCGTGGTACTCACGGTGTCGAGAGTACGTGAACAAAATGAGCGGCCCGTCGGCGTCCTTCGCGGATCGCTTCGGCTCTCTCCTTCAGGGCGTTCCGATCGCGTCGATCGAGGCGACGAGCAAACACGTTCACGTCGCGGAGATCATTTGTAGACATCTGCAGCCCATCGTGGCGGTTCTCTGCGACGTTGTCGATGACAATGGTAGTGGTCATCGAGGAGCAGCAACTACAAAGGCGGCGGGGACTCGTAAGATTACGGTGATGGAGGTTCGCAGCTTAGACCTCAAGGCAGGGTCGTTGGATTCCATGAAATACACGACCAAGGCTCGACTCGCCTACGAAGAAATCCTGGACGTGCCCTACGAGAAAGCGACGAAAGCCGTCATTCATCCGTCGGGCATCCCGATCAGTCAGTCTGTATTTGACGAATTTTCAACCATGTTTGTGACGGGCCCGTCAAAGCTACTCATCGTGGCGGACATCAAGTCCTTCTTCGATTCCCTCCCTGATCTCCTTGCGCCCAGCAGTGACGCCACGATGACCGACGACGTGCGGCCAGGGGCTGCTCCTGCAGCGGTCCCATCTCCTCGTTCCCTATCGCACCTAGTGCGAGTTTTTCTCGCCAAGGGTGGCATCATATGGTGCAGCAACTCGGCGAGCTATTGGGCGAATGGGATGCGGCGCGTTCATCAAACGTCGATGCCTCCCGCGGCCGGCGATGCGGAACACGTGATGCTGCCGGCCATGCGATTCACGTCAAAGGTGACTGCGCAGGCATCGAACGCGGCCACCCAGACGCAGTTTTCACTGCTGGCAAGAGCATTCTTGTACCACGCGGCCCTTCTAGGTCGGCGGGGGCAGTTCGCGGCAACATTGTCGCGCATGTCCTATGCGCTTGCTCTCGTCGGCATGCAACGAGCTGGCTTGTGCGTGGCGGCGCCGAGTGCCCTTGGGAAGCACGTCGCCGAGTTGACGGCCGTCCGAGATGGGCTCAAGCGGCGCCAAGATGAGTTGCTGCTGCCGTGGCTGAACGTGATCCGGCAAACCACGCCGGCGCAAGCAGAAGGTGGCGGCGGCGGGGGCCCCTCTGCAGTCGCGGCGTTGGGCGAAACCATCGAGGCGCAGCAACGAGAGGTGGCGCTAAATGTTGCCACGTTCGGTCCAGAATTTATGGGCATTGTCGACGGTATGCTGCGTTCGGAAGCGATGGTGGACCAGGAACATGAGGCGTTCCGTGGCGATGTGGTGGTGGACACCGACGTGATTTGCTACGACGTCGACTATGGCGCGTCGGATGACGACGAATTGACGGGACATCGGGCGAAACGAGTGACCCTTTGGCGACCCACAAAAAGCGTCCCGTCAGCAACCACAACACCCGCCGCCGCTTCCAGCATTCATTACGTGACCGTGGAATCGACGCCCATGTCGCCGAGTTTTACCGACGCGGACATGGATGCCATTCAAACATTTTTGAACCGGCAGCCACACGATCAGCACCAGCAGCAGCAGAGCCCTCGTCTTGTCGCTTTCATCACCTATAACTCGGCCGTCGCCGAGATGCTCCTTCGCGCCCAATTGATGCGATTGCGAAGGGGAGCGACGAAGTCGTCCAGCGACACCACCCACTGGGTGTTTCTCGATGCTGCGAGTGCTTTGTTTGCGTCCGAGTTTTCTGCCGCCGTCGTTCCCTCGTGCGTCGGGGAGCGGCCGCCGCCGGTTACGAAGGTGGCAACGCCGCGAGAGGTCACCGCCCACGAAGTGGACGGCCGTGCGCCGCCGCACGTGGCCTTCATAGCCGCATGGTGGATGCGCCTCGAACAATTGACGGCCGCAGGGAACGGGGCAAGCAGCGAAGGGACGTCCAAGGTGAACACCACGCCACATCTCCATACAGATGGCCGAAACGTTGTTGAGTTTTTGTTGAAGCAACATGAATGCCGGCGGCAAGCTGCGACGTCCGGTGCGAGCTGGATTCCGCCCAGCAGTTGTGCGTCTCGCTGTCCCTCGTGGTTTGCCAAGCTGTCTTCCCCTTCCGCCACATTCGCATTGCCAACGGCCGAACTACCGAGACTGGCCGCCTTGGAACCAGATAGCCGCGCCGTGGCGTCGTTGATTCGCACCTACACAGCCGTCTCTTGTCGTGACGCCCTCCACCTCATGACTCCCACGAAGTCTCCTACCGCACCGCCACATTCCGTCGCCGCGCCCGCTTCCGCTTCGTTGGCAGAGACCTTTGTGCAATTAGCCGACTGTGAGGCCAGTATTCGCTTCTTCCATGTCAATCCATGGCAACGAATCGCCAAACCGTTGTTTCCGTCGCCCGTGGGTGAGGACGACGCGTCAAGTCGTGACCGAAAGCCACAACCACCACACCGCACTGCAGCAGGACCCGCGGATCTATCGGCGAAGCCCACCGACGATGATGCCGAAGGTCCCTTTGTCCTGCGTCCTACTTTTTATCTGGATGTCGCGCCGACGGGCCGCTCCAGCGCGCGCGACCCGAACGTGTTCTCGATTCCCAAGGAAAGCTCCATCCGTCGCACCCTCGTGTCTCGCTTTGGTGCTCAAAGTCTCGAAACAATCAATCAGGGAGGGGCGACGACATCATCGGCAACGTTGGGTCGCCGCTGGTCCGGAAAGATGATCGAAGTTGATTTTTCGCAACTCGAAATTTGCGTCGCCGCGTTCCTATCGCAAGACGCACAGCTGTTAGAGGATATCGAGAAAGGAGTGGACTTCCATTGTCTCCGCGCCGCGGACCTCACGGGAGTCGAAAAGTCGCGTTCCAACAACAGCGTGCTGCCCGCCATGACGTACGAAGATGTCGTCCGGTTGTACAAAACGCGCGATGCCGCGATCGTGGCGCTTCGGCAGAAGGCCAAGATCGTCAATTTTCAAGAGCAGTATGGTGCTTCGGTTGCCTCCGTCGCCGCGAGCACCGGCCTGCATCCCGACACGATTATCAAGTCGCGCAACGCGTACGACAAGCGGTACCCTCGTTTGAGCCTTTGGCGGAGCTTCGTCAGCAGCCGGGCAGCGCTCAACGCCGCCAAGGTCTATGGCGTGCAAAAGTCCAGCGAGCTGCCCAGCCTCGTCCGCACGGGGGCCGAAATACCATCTACCGCGAATGCCCAGTGGTTTCCCATGAAACGGCGCGGCTGGGCGGCGACGCTCGAGCAGCGGTCGACCCCACTCGCGAAGGCCAGCGCCGCGTTACACACCTCGATGGTGCCTGCGGATGCATTTTCGGATGCTCTGCCGTGCGTCTTGCCGACAGGCAGCTTAATTCGCTTGCCCGTCACGCCGCAAAACAAAGGAGGATCGAAGCCGGGTTTCACATGCGAATACACGGCCGTCAGAAACTATCCGGTTCAGGCCGCGGCTGCCGACCTGGTAGCCCTTGCGACGGGCAACTTGTACCGCTCGCTGTTGGCTGTGGACTTTTTCCAGCAACGCGCCTTCTTAGTCAACGTCGTGCACGATTCCGTATGGATCGACGCGCGCGACGACGTTGTTGAAGCCGTTGTTCGGCTTTGTGAAACGACGTTGCGTCAAGCCTTGTGGGCTGCCGCGGTCGAAACGAATCTGTGGCCCGGCTTCGCGGTCGCAATCAGCGGCCTCAACTCGGCATCGCCATCGCCGCAGATGGCCGCTGCCTCTCAGCTGCCCCCAACTCTGCTGGTTGCAATGAACGTGAGCGTCAAAATCGGCGCTTCCATGGCCGAAGTCGACGCCAAATAGAGTCTCTCGGTACTTTCGCATAGAACAAGCAAAGAGGCAGTGACGCAACTGAGAGAGGGTGTCACAGAAGCAGACAAACATCCGCTTGCTACTGATATGTGGGGGACTCTACTCAGCTCATCGCTCGCGCTTCTACAGGAGTCTGTAGGAGACGGGGAGAAGACGATGGATGACTACCGACTATTTTTTTTTGTTGGCTTCACACGGCCTGAAGCCCCCGTTGCGTGTGCGCACGCGCTGTGTATACGGGACGGTATGAATAAAAAACCATTCGCCATCGTCGTCGTGGCGATCGTAGCGGTTGCGCTGTTCCGATGCGACGCCATCGTAAAACTTGCGAGCTTGGATTCATCGACGCTGATGCACCTCGCCGCAGATCCGCGGTACTCCGCCATCTTCCAGTTCGGTCAAAAGCGCCTGTTGCCCATCGCGGCGTGGGTGGACACGAAGCTCTTTTGCCATCAGTCGCCGCAGGAGGTGGCGCTGCTGCATGCCGAGATGATGAACAAGCTCGTCGTGATCGACGCCGTCACACAGGCGCCCCTATCGTTCGACCCGTCGTTATCGATGGCCCAACAGGCAGCGCTTGCGCAAGCCACGATGGGTACGTTCGAGCAGCTCTGGGTGATCGAGGGGATCGGCAGTATTACCGGCGAGCGGTTGATTCGTGCGTCAACTCTTCCATCGGCGGTAGTGTGTTGGTCGACGGCGCCTCCGGGGAGTTTGCCCATGCTGCACGCGGGTGTCGGAATGGCCCTCGCCAATGTGCTGCTTCGTTCGCTGGTGTCACCGGGTTTTGAAATGCGCCTGGAATGGATACGGTTGCTCTGCGAGCGGCATTCGCTTCCTGGCTACGCTGGCGCCGCGCTGGAATCCCTTGGGCTGGTATCGCAGACCCTCTATCCGTCGTTGGTGCGTCGAATTGGTACGTCCTGGCGAATCGATCCTTAGAGTCAGGCTACTTTTGGCATGGCGTTGGTCGTGCCCACTACTTCCGAATGAAAAGCATGCTTCCGTCGACGAGCGCCCCGTGGGTCTCGCTATCGGATGCGCTGCTTGTCGCTCCCGATGCCGTCGCTCGCGCCAACGTCATCGCCGGCTATATGTGGGCTTTCACGCTCGTCAATATGCGCACGCCGGAATTATTGGACCTCTTCTTGTCCTTACACCTCGACATGTTAACGAGTGCGACGAACTTTGGGATTGACCCTGTGGTCAATGGCATTTGCTCGTGTCTCCAAATGCGCGTTGAGACCATGCCGAAGGACGAGACGCTTCGCGGCTTCGTCGCTCGCTCGCACGGGCGGCGCTTGGCCGTCGTGTTGCCGTGTCTGATCGTATTTGAGGCCGCATCGTCTTTGCCGGTAGACGTTTTACCTTTATCCACCTCCATGGAGGAACTTTTTCATTACCGACGTCAATTCTACTAACAATAATTTTCCATCGATCCTCCCCGACAGTGTGCAACCATTCGGATTGCAACGTGAGTGAAAGCAGCAGCGGCGGACAGTTCCGGTTATTCCCCTTTCCTTCCCAGCGTCCCACAGTCGCCAATGGACCTCTGGAAGAAACTGAAATCAAGACCGCCGCGGGAGTACTTCTTCGCGCTCGTGGCGTGCCTTGGCATCGCGCAGTTCGCCCGATTGGAGTATCAAAAGAGCCAAATAAAAGCCGTTAGCTCCACGGGGAGCGGTGGAGGTGGAAAGTACAGGAAGGTGGATGCCGTCGCTCAAGCCAGGCAGCAGCTGGACCAACGTGGCGGCATGCCGGTGTCGGAGGTGAAGTTCAAACGGTCGTCATCATCATCACCGTCTGAATAGAACAGCGGTCGGTCCCTTTGTGGAAAGGCGAGAGAAGGTGCAACCGATCGTAACGCGGAGCGAACGTGGAAAACGGTGATTGGTCTAAATAAAAAACGCCGAAAAACAGATCTGTAGCCCTTATCTGTTTTCACTCACATCCACCCCCACAAAGCCGCAGCATCAATGGCCGCACCCGCCGCCGCATCGTCGCCCTTCGTGGCGTCGCTGCTCGCGCATGACGTGATGATGCTGGTCGTCGACCCCGCCGGGAGCAGCGACGTGCCTTCCAAGCGCATTAGTCCGCCGGTGACGCTTCAACCCACCCTGCTACAACCGTCATCCATGTACCGTCTGGCCGCGCTTCAGCAGCTCTGGAATGTAGTGGTCGACAATGTTTCGCGCGACCTCAACTTTCTCTCTCAGACGTTGGGTTCGTCGGATGAGTTCGCATCCGAGCTCTTGCAACTCGCGCGACGCGTCTACATGAAGGGGCCGGACTACCTCGAGCTGCTGCCCGAAGCGGACTGGCCTCAACGTCTGCAGCTCGGCGTGTTCCGCAACGATTACATGCGCGCCGTGGTGGCCTCCGGTGAAAAGGGCGGGTCGCACGAAGACCACGACGCCTCAGTCCATTCCACCACGACGCCGCTCCTTCCACGCGAAGATTGGAAACACGTTGAAATAAATACGATCAGTTGTTCCTTCGCCGGCCTTTCGACGCGCGTCGGACTTGCGCACCGCGACGTGTCCTCCGCCGCGTCGACTCGCGTTCTCGTTAGTGATTCTGAAATCGAAGTGCCGCGCGGATTGGCATTGGCAAGTCACGCGTGGCTCGCGCAGCGGAACGCACGTGGTGAGTATGCCGCGACGGGACGCGTGGCGCGTCGTACAGCTCCGCCGGCAGCGGCATTGGAGGGACCCGCGGCGTCCCCGTTTAACCCCAACCCTCTTGTCGTGTTCGTGGTTCAGGAAGGGGAAAGGAACTACGTCGATCAACGACTTCTGATGATTGCGCTGAAGGCCCACTTTGGCGTGGATTCGAAGCGGATGACGTTGCGGGAGCTGAATGATGTTCTCGTGCTGACCCCAGACTTTGACGATGGCAACGAGGACCAAGAACAAGCAACCTCCCGCCGCACGAACGCCTTTCTTCGCAGCGTCCAAGTTGAAGACCACCATGCCGGAACGACATCTCCACTGCAATCTCGGTACGTGTCCGTGTTTTACTTTCGAAGCACGTACGATGCGAACGACTTTAAGCCAGAGTGCGCGTGGCACGTCCGCGAGCAGATCGAAAAGAGCACCGCTGTCAAGTGCCCCTCCGTACTCATGCACCTGTGCACCATGAAGCGGGTGCAACAGGCTTTATCAAAAGACGCGGTGCTCGAGAAGTTTGTCCTTCCACGGAGGGCAGCAGCGTCTGCCTCCTCCTCAAGCGACGCCGTTGGAGAGGCGGCGGTGAACCAACGGCGGGCGGCAAAGTTCGTGCGATTCATCCAGGAGACCGTCATGGGGCAATTCTTGCTTGATGACCCTTCGGAGAAGGCGCAGGTCGCCATCCGCAAGGCCATCGAGCATTCGTCGGCTTACGTCCTGAAGACGCAGAAGGAAGGCTACGGCCGGCTGTACACGGGCTCGGACGTCCCTCGCCTTCTGCAGCTTCCTCGCCGGCATGCCGTGTCGGCCGAGGCGTCGCAGCCTTTGGGTGAACGCAATGAGGGGCATCTAACGGCCGTAGAAGCCGCCGGTGTCGAAGGTCACACGTACGAGTGGGTCGCCTCTCACCTGCTGTTGATGGAACGCATCGTGTCCATGACGATTAGCGGCAGCATTTGGCGACAAGACGCCGCGCACCACTACTCCGATTTGGCGCTGGAGCTCGGCACCTTTGGCGTCGTTTTGTCGGATGGAGTCGCCCCGCCAGATGACACAACCGAGGACGCCCATTCGGCCCCGCCGTCGGCGCGGTTGGAGGCCATCATGGACGAGTGGTCCGAGATGACGCGCCGCCCAAACAATCAGAAGGAGGAGGAGGGATCACGACGACCTTCCGGAAGCGCCGATGACCGTTGCTTCGACATGCTGGTCACCCCGGAAGCGGCGTCCGCCTTTTTGAAAAAGTTTACCTTGGGCGATACGCAGTCGGCGATGCTGATGGGGCATCCATCGACGAGCAGCACACAGGTCGGTGTGATGGTGTCGGCCTACGCGGGATTCCTTGCCCGGACGAAGTCGCTAGCCAACGAAGGCGGCGGCGTCATGAGCGGCGTCGCCGCCCTCGACACCGTGGCCTTCGCCGCTCCTCGCGGCACACCGCAAAGGGTAACGTAAAAAACATCTTCTTCTTCTTCTTCCATTGTGTGACAATCCCCCTTCCGCCTTCATACAGTTTACGGTATGAAAAGGAGGAGGGGGAGGGCGGCGCTCTCGTGAAAGCACAACAAACTCATGGCAGGGTCTATATCACCAATGTGCTCCTCCCACCTCTCGCTACTGCACTTTCGGTATTTTATTAGTACCGTCAACTCCTTGCGCGTTGATTACTTTTTAGCGGCGAGGTGCCGAAAGTCTCACTCGTTGATGGCGAATACGTCGTCCTCGTCGCCCCCCCATGACGGACGCCCCCCGCGGCCGCACTCGTCAGTGAGAGAGCTGACCGAAGTGGCCCACGCGCACCGGGACGCCCTCCTTCGCCTACGTCGCGCCGAATGTGTCGCGCAGCGGCACTCTTTGGCGACGGCATCGTCGCTCACGAAACGCGACGCAGAGGACAGCATTCGCCGTAGACATCAAGAGGTCGATCAGGAGCGCAAGACCGCGGAGCAGTACCTTCAAAAAATGCGTCAATGGCGGGAGGAGAAGGCGCGAAACATCGTCGAACAGGAACAGCAGCAGCGCCGGGCCACGAGGCGCGTGTTCTCTGCCGTTTACGAGCATCGTGTCAAAGCAGCCGACGACGTCCGAACGGCGCTCTCGAAGCTGCGTGATCAGGCGAAGGGCGACAAGTCGGAACTTTTGGCGCTCACGCGGGAGGAACATGATCAGTCGCTGAAGCTGCATCGCGCAAGGCAGAACGACGCGATTTCAGAATTGGAACGGCAGCGAAACGCCGCAAGACAAGCGCGGACCAAAGAAAAGGAAGAGGTCGTCGCGTCCGTCGCCGGACGTCGACAAGAGCAGGAAGCGCATGCGGAATTGGTCAAGCAGCAACGCCAAGAAGTGCGGCAGGCTATCGCTCGAGCGCGGCAAGAGGTAGAGGAGCGCAATGCCAAGGCAAAGGCGCAAATGGTATCAAACTTGAGAAAAATTAGGGAGTCTGAAATTGCTGAGCTTGAGCGATTGACGTCAGCTTTTCAGCGATTGAGTTGAGTTGAGTTGTGCGGTTTTTGTCGATCGGCGGTCCCACGATTCTCAATCCACTTGAGGTCTGCCGTGAACGTTTTGTTCTTTTTTTACTTTCCTTCCCCCGAAAGGAAAACCGGAATTTGGTCTTCCCATTTCTACTTCATTAATTCGACCTTCGAAAATGGACCAGATCGTCAAATCCGTGACCACCGGGCAACTGGTTTTCAATTTGTGGTTCGTCCTTGAGTCCTTGTATGGTTTTGTGATGAACCTTAACGGCGTCACTGCCGTTGAACTGCTGCTGGCTCTGGCACCGTTTTGTGTCCTGGGCAACTTCTTGGAAATGAAATACTTCCGTTTCATCGAGAACTGGCTTCACTTTCTATCAATGAGCAAGAATAAGCATCCTTCCCGCAATGGGCATCCCTTTCGCACGCACCGAAACGGGACGGAGTGTTCCACGTCGCTTGAGTGGCTACAGTACCAGGTCATCCCTCACAACGAAGATCACCGCAAAAAACTTGAAGAGTTCGTGTCGCTGCACAAGGAATATTGCAACAGTGTGGATGAGGCGTCGAAAGCGTCACATTACACTCATTGTATTGATGGTTTATCGGTTAGCTTCCGGCATGGAGTCTTGCAGCTGATGGTGCACGTGGTTCGGTCGTCGCTTCGCGATGAGTCTTTTTCGACACCGCAATGCATTTCGATTGGTCTTTCTCTAGTGTCATTGCTGACAGTTTTCTACGTTGCCGTACTGCAGCAATGCGACGTCATCCTTCCGTTGCGCATGAGGGCGTTCCAGCGCGCCATTTTCTTCTTCGAAGTGTTTCTATCGATTCCAACGATGCTGACCCTCTTAGGGGGTGGCCGTTGGATCGCCCTCTTGGGGCGTCGCCGCTGGATCACGGGGGTGCGAGGCGACGCCTCCAATGCTTCCTGGTCGTCACTCATCTATTTTCTGGTCATTGTTATGGTTTGCAGTCCCGTGCTGGTGGCAATCGTCGATGCTGTACGTCGGTCAGTGACGAGGTCTCTTCTCCAAAATTGTGTCGAGTGTCTCCGCCACGGCATCGAGGCACTGGGGATGGGATGCTTGTCTTCGGCCAGGGCATCCCTCGCGTATATCCGGCGTGCGATTGACAGCTGGGACGATCTTCCGCCGGGTGTCTACGTGAGGTTGGCGACGTTGGGTCCGAACAAGGCGGCTTTGGAAATGTGTCGCCAGGTCATTCATTCAGCGCTTTGGGGCGTCAGCGCTGTTTTTGCGTTTGTGTGTCTCGTCATCTTTTGTTTGCCGCTCGGCATCTTGACTTTGTTGCTACAAGGCACCAGCGTGGTCCATCGCGCTGGGCTGCACTTCATGCATCCCACGCTCTACCACTTCGCAGCCAGTGGTGGTTGGAGAAAACGAACCGATTACATCGCCGCATGCGCGCTGAGGGATTTCCGGAGCGCGTGTCCCGAAGTGGTCGTCACTAAGGCGAACCCCAAGCTGGCGGACTTTACGGTGAATCCTGCAGACGACGGATGTGCCGCAAAAAATGTCGCCGATGCGCTGCTTATTGTCTGCAAGCTGTATCTGGCGGTCACGTATGTTCGACATGGCTGGTTGCAGAAGAGTTACTTCCATCCAGATTTGCTGCTCTCGGTGCTCATCGTCGTGGGACTCACGATTTCTGGTTGCCGAATTATTTGGTTGCTGCCGACGTATTTTCACCTCCGACAATTTTTTCTGCATGCGCGGAGTCTTCCTGAGTTGCCTCTAAACGATCCTGCTGCGCCTCGCTGCACCCATTGTCAATGGATCGCCGATTTTTTTGGCGTTTCTCGCGCAAGCCGCTGAAACAGCTGGTTCCGATGTCCTGGTTAGGCTCGGCACGTTTCGGCGATCCAGCCATCACGAGAATGGACTTCATCGCGAAGTGGCGAAGGAAATAGTAACCGGCTGTGCGGGCGTGGGTGACTTGCCTGGACTCACGCGGCGGGATTCACAGTTCCGCTACCGACGGCGATGCGCTTTTCCTATGATACCTTAAATTCCCCAGCTGCCCCCACAGAAGAAGCTAGCGTACAAAAAAATTGTTAGTTTTTACGTTCAAACCGCGCCTCTCTCGGGCTCTGAAGTAAAGCGAAATCATTTCGCAAGCAACGTGTAGAACATCAATATATGGCGGCTCGGCCAAACCCATTGTCGATGACGACGGGGGCGCTCCGAAGCGGACCCCTCTCGGGCGCGCACGTCGCTGGCCACCATTCGTACAGCTCGCCAAATCTAGCAGGGGGTGTTACGGGGCCGACCGCTTCCGGCGCCACTCCGCTGAGCCCCAACCGCAGGCTCCCACCCACACTCGGTGTCGGGGCGCAGAGGAACAATACCGACCATGTGGCCGCGCTGCTTGGCGGAGGCGCGGCGGCTCCCTCCATGAATGGTAACCTGTGGTCAGCCGCCGCCACCCCCGCGCGACGCTCTGCGTCGGGGGCACCCTCGTTAGTGCGACAACCATCTCGCGGAGGCGGCGTTGCGAACCTGCCAGGCGGCCTCGCGGCACCACCGGCTGGCTTGACGCCCGCTCGCGGAGTGGCCGGGCCGGCGGCGTCCCTTTCGTCGTCCGCCGCCTCGTACTCGTCCCATGTGATGCCCGCGGTGGGATCATCCCCTTCTGGCGCATCGGGGGGGAGCGGACCTTCCTCGTCCTCCACGGCGCCATCATCATCGAGCTCCATCCACTTCAGCTTGACGCAATTAAATAGCTCCGGAAAGACCCACCTACGGCCAATTGTGCTCAGTGTGGGCAGTGGCTGCACGCAGGGATTCCGACCGACGATGGAGGACGCCCATTTTGAATGCATCAACGCACGCCAAATCGCCGTACCGCCGCCCCCCTCTGAGTCTTCGTCGTCTCCGTCGTCGTCGTCCCCGGCGGCTAGTTCCACGTTCATTTCGTTGCTGGGCATTCTAGATGGTCACTGCGGCCGACGCGTGGCCGACTTGGGCAGCCACATGGTGCCCGATATATTCTTCTCCCACCCACAAGTGGCGAATGGGCAAAACATTCCCCAAGCGCTGGTCGATGCCGTTGCCCTCGCGGACAGGGCCATCTATCAACAAATGCACCACGAGGACGGCGGCTCGACGTTAATCTGTGCGGCCGTTCATGGCCGTACGCTCAGTGTGGCGAATTTAGGGGACGCCCGGGCGGTGCTCTGCGAGGGCTCGATGGCGATTCCAATGTCTGTCGATCACAAGCCGACGGATCACGCCGAGTTGCAACGAGTCCGCCGCTGCGGCGGCATCGTTCAAATGGGTCGCGTCGGTGGCTGCCTCGCCGTCAGCCGCGCCTTGGGCGACTTCGAGTTCAAAATGCGCGCGCCGACGTTTGTGCAGAAGGAATTCCAAGTGTCGAATGTGGCCGACATCCGGCAGATTCCCATCACCGATGTCACGCGATTTCTCATCTTAGCGTGCGACGGGCTGTGGGACGTTCTGTCCAATGAGGAAGCGGTCACCTGGGTCAGCCAGTATCTGACGCGCAACATCGGCGGAGCGCCTCAAAACGACGCGGCGTTGAAGCAGACGCTAAACTCGTGCGCACAAGCGCTTTGTGAATATGCCGTGCAGCGCGGCAGCATGGACAACGTGAGCGTCATTTTGTTGCTCTTTCACACGCCGTCGACTATGACTGGGCAACCGCCGGCTGGCCACGCGCTGGGTCGGTGAGTGGAACACGCCACCTCCACTACCCATCAGTTAGAGACAGCAGTTCCAGGGCAACACGCAAGGATACTCCACCCGACGTTTCCCGCTTCCGATTAGTCCCTCGTTTCCTTTTTTTTCCCACGCTGCTCTCACATAGTTTCCCCCTTTCCCCGCCCAGAAGAGTTGTGTTTCCGCCCCCTTTCTGATGGTGTGAAGCTTCTGTTCCTCCACGCGAATCATTTCCTACTTCACTTTCCCT
>ERZ1292630.1797-Hain-H41-02um-R3-1797-length-20481-cov-6_pt1 | contig 20481 bp, 20 predicted proteins | sample MGYA00564408_ERZ1292630 | MGnify/ENA primary metagenome ERZ1292630 (study PRJEB36523, sample SAMEA6512641) | groundwater metagenome | collected 2019-01-08 | study: AquaDiva: Metagenomics assemblies of 32 groundwater samples
GCGCGCAATTTGGCTCTGCTGCCATACGTCGCGCGCTGATTTTTCCTCGAAAAAAGAAGTAGGAGTGGCATCATGAAAGTTATCCTTCGCAGCACCATCGACAATCTCGGCCGCCCCGGCGATGTCAAGGACGTCAAGACCGGGTTCGCCAGGAATTATCTTCTGCCGCGCAAACTCGCGGAGCCGGCCACTGAAGCATCTCTCAAGTATTGGGAGAAAGGCAAGGAGAAGCGCAAGACCCTCGTTTCAGAAGAGATCAAGGCGGCCAAGGAGTTGGCGCAGAAGCTGGACGGGGTCCACCTGACCTTCTGCGTTCCGGCTTCGGAGGAAGGCAAGCTGTTCGGCTCCGTCGGCAAGGCCGACGTCCTTAAGAGCCTGAAAGCGGCGGGCTATGAGGTTCCCAAGAACTCCGTCCGTCTTGAGACCGCGATCAAGCTCACGGGAGAGCACGAAGTGGAGCTTCGTCTCCAGCCCGAAGTCTCGGCCAAGGTCAAAGTCACCGTCTCCGCTCGCGAGTAGGGGCGGAGCGCGCCATGGCGCAGCAGAACCCGTCCACTCCCCCGCAGGCCCTTGAGGCCGAAATGGCCGTCCTCGGTTCGATGCTCATCGAACGCGAGGCCGCCGAGAAGGCGCTCGACCTGCTGCATGAGGCGGACTTCTATTTGGACGCCCACAAGCGCGTGTTCCGGGCGGTCTACCGGTTATTGAGCGCCGGCCAGGCCGTCGATGCCGTGACCGTCGCCGAGGAGCTGCGCAAAAAATCGGAGCTGGACGCGGTCGGCGGCGGGCCTTACCTCGCCGAATTGATACACAAAGTGACGACCGCGGCCCACGTCGAATATTACGCCCGGTTGGTCAAGGAAAAGGCGATTCTGCGCGAGCTCATTAGCGCGGCCACCGGGGTCGTGACCGCGTGTTTCTCACAGGAAAAAGAACCGAAGCAGATTCTGGACGAAGCCCAAGGCTCGATCCTGAAGGTCAGCGAAAGGCAGACGCTTCACGGGGTCATCGAGGCCAAGGAGATCGTCCACGAAGTCGTCGATCAGATCGAACGCGCTCATCACAATAAACAAGAGGTCACCGGGGTCTCGACAGGACTGAAGGCCTTTGATCGCATGACGACGGGATTTCAAAAGTCGGACCTGATCCTGATCGCCGCGCGTCCCTCGCAAGGCAAGACCGCGCTGGCCTTGAATATGGTGGCTCACGCCACATTGGAGAAAGGCCTGCCCATCCTGTTTTTTTCGCTCGAGATGAACCGCCACGCGATCATGCAGCGCTTCATCGCCGCCGAGGCGAAGGTGAATTTAAAGGACATTCGCACGGGTTACTTCAAAAGGGACCGCTGGCAGGATTTGACCGGAGCCGCCGCGCGCTTCGCGGAGGCGCCGTTGTTCATCAATGACAACCCCGGCATGACCGTTTTCAACGTCCGCGCGATCGCCCGGCAGCTGCTCAGCCGCCTGAAAAACGATAAAAAAGAGCTGGGGATGATCGTGATCGACTATCTGCAGCTCCTGCGCGGCGGGGGCGGCCGCAATGAAAACCGGCAGCAGGAAGTGTCCGAGATTTCTCGGTCTCTTAAGCAGCTGGCTCGGGAGCTCCACGTTCCCGTCGTCGCGCTGTCTCAGCTTTCCCGCGCCTCGGAGGACAAGACGCGGCTTGATAACAGGCCCAAACTCTCCGATCTGCGCGAGTCGGGGTCCTTGGAACAGGACGCGGACCTGGTCGCGATGATCCATCGCGAAGGCTATTACAAGCCCAACGACCCCACGCTGGAAAATAAGGCCGAAATCATCATCGCCAAGCAGCGTCAAGGGCCCACGGGCTCGGTTCCGGTTTCTTTTCTGCGCAGCATCACACGCTTTGTCGACGAAACGGGCATCGAGGAGCCCGTCGCGTTCGAGGAAAGCCAGACGCAGTTTAGTTGATGGCCACAAGCGCCGCCAATGCCCTTTTCGTCGCGCCGCCGCGGCGGCGCTTTTTCCGTCCGACCTGGGCTGAAATCGACCTGCGCGCGCTGATCGAAAATCTTCGCCGGCTGCGCGCGCGCGCCGGGCGCGGAGTCAAGACAATGTTCGTCGTTAAAGCCAACGCTTACGGCCACGACGCCGTGCTGTGCGCCATGGCCGCCGAGAAGGCCCGGGCGGCGGATTGGCTCGGCGTGTCTTCCGTGGAGGAGGGGATCTTGCTGCGCGACGCGGGCGTGCGCCTTCCGATTCTGGTTCTCGGCTCGCTCTATCCCTTCGAGAGCGTTCTGGCCGCCGCCGCCCACGATTTGACTCCGATCGTCGCGTCCCTGGAGTCGGCCAAGCGTGTGGCGGAGGCGGCCCTGCGGCTTCGCCGGGAGCTCAATATCCACGTGAAGGTCGACACCGGAATGGGGCGCATCGGCGTTCGTCCCGAGGCCGCCCTGGAGCTGGTGCGCCGGCTGACTCGTTTGAAGAAGATCCGCGTGGAAGGTGTTTACACGCATATGGCCAAGGCGGAAGACGACGCCGTCTTCACGTCTCGACAGTTGAAGGACTTCAAGCTGGTCGTGCGGGCCCTGGAGAGAGAAGGGCTGCGCCCTGCGATCGTTCACGCGGCCAACTCCGCGTGCGTTTTGCGTCATCCGGGGGCCCGATTCGATATGATCAGGCCGGGTCTCGCCGCGTATGGACTTTATCCGGGATTTTCACCGGTTCTCACGTTGAAGAGCAAAATAGTGTATGTTAAAACCGTGGCGAAGGGTTCCTCGGTCAGTTATGGCGCGACATGGAGGGCCAAGAGGGTGAGCCGCATCGCGACGCTGCCGATAGGTTATGCCGACGGCTTCCCTCGCGCTTTGTCCAATCGATCTTCGGTGCTGGTCGGAGGCCTGCGCTGTCCCGTGGTCGGGTGCGTCACGATGGATCAGGTCATGATCGACGTGACCGGAGTCCCGGGCGTTCGCGTCGGCGATGACGCGGTGCTTATCGGCCGTCAAGGCGGGTCCGAGGTGACCGTCGCCGAGCTGGCGCGATTGTGCGGGACGATTCCCTACGAGACGGTGACCGCGATTTCGACACGAGTGCCGCGGGTGGAGATCGCGTCGTGATCGGAGACATTCTTGGCACTTTCGGCCGGAGGGTTCTGAGCGCCTCCGAGGAGACGGGACAATTCGCCCTTCTCCTGAGGTCGACCCTGGGCTGGATGGTCGGCGCTCGCATAGAATGGCGGCAGACGATGATTCAGGTCGTGCGCATCGGAATCGAGTCGTCCCCGGTGACGTCGATGACGGCTTTTTTCACGGGGATGGTGCTGGCTTTGCAGACGGGGGCCTCCTCCAAGCACTTTTTCAACGAGCCTCTTTTCGTCGGCACGGTCGTGTCGTTTGCCCTGGTCATGGAGCTTGCCCCGGTGATGACCGCGATCGTGGTCGCGGGGCGCGCGGGGGCGGCGATCGCGGCCGAGCTCGGCACCATGAAGGTGACCGAGCAGATCGACGCGTTGTACACGCTGGGAACGGATCCGGTGCGCTACCTTGTCATCCCCCGTTTCATCGCGTTCATGATCGTTCTTCCCCTATTGACCGTCATCTCGGATTTCACCGGGATCGCCGGCGGCTACCTGGTGGCGCACGCCAAATACGGCATTCCCGCCACGGTGTTTTGGCACGACATCGTCAACAACATGGAAGTTCGCCATTTTATCCATGGATTTCTCAAAACGTTCGTGTTTGCCGCGATCGTCTCCATGGTTTCGTGCTTCAAGGGCGTGACGACGCGCGGCGGAGCCGAGGGGGTGGGTAAGGCCACCACCTCGGCCGTCGTCATCAGCATGGTTCTCGTCCTGGTTTTGGACTATTTCGCCACCGCGGTGCTCAACGCCTTCGGGATCACCTGATGATCGACGCCGAATCGGTGGTCAAAAGCTTCGGTCCCCGCACGATCCTGCGCGGAGTCGATCTGCGCGTGGAAACCGGAGAGACTCTCGCCATCATCGGCGGGTCCGGCTGCGGAAAAAGCACGTTTCTCAAATGCGTGATCGGCCTTCACCGGCCGGACTCGGGGACGATCCTCGTCGACGGCGTCGACGTCACGCGGCTGAAAACCGAGGCCGATATCGCCGACTACCGCCGTCGATTCGGCTATCTGTTCCAAGAAGGGGCGTTGTTCGACTCGATGACGGTCTGGGAGAACATCACCTTCGGATTGCGTTATTTGACCGACATTCCTTCCGGGAAATACCGCCGGATCGCCTCGGAATGCCTGGCCTTGGTGGGTCTCAAGGACATCGAGGATTTCAAGCCCGCGGAGCTTTCCGGCGGAATGAAAAAGCGGGTCGCCCTGGCCCGGGCGATCGCAGCCCAGCCGTCGTACATTTTGTATGATGAGCCGACGACGGGTCTGGATCCGATCATGTCGGACGTCATCAGCGACCTGATCCTGGATTTACAACAACAGCTGAAGATTACGGCCATAGTGGTCACGCATGACATGAAGTCCGCCTATAAGGTCGCCAGCCGGATGGCGATGTTTCATGAGGGCACGGTCAGACAGGTCGCGCATCCTGACATCATTCGGATCAGCACCGACCCCTACGTGCGCCAATTCGTCGACGGATTAAGCCAGGGGCCCATTAAAATGAAGCTCAAGGAATTCGAGGCGGAAGGGTCTTCGCTGGCCCACGGGAAAAACTGATGTCGCTCGAGACCAAAGTCGGCGCCTTCGTCCTCGCGGGGCTGTCCCTCATGGCGACGGCGATCTTTTTATTGGGAGACGTCTCTTTCGAGCAGCGCTATACGCTTTACGGCCAGTTTTCGGATGTCGCCAACCTGTCTAAGGACGCTCCGGTCAAGCTGTCCGGCGTCGAGGTGGGGCAGGTCCGCTCCATCGAGCTCGTCGATGGGGGCGCGCGGGTCGTGATGTCCATTCGAAAAGGCGTCGAGATATTCAACGACGCCGTGTTCCTCATCGGCTCGACCGGCATCATCGGCTCGAAATACCTCCAAATCGATCAGGGGCACAGAAACGCGGGCGTGATCGCCGCCAATTCGACGGTCCGAGGCGAGGACCCGATTTCCATCGAAAAATCCCTGACCAAGGCGCTTGGCAAGCTCGAGAAGCTTCTCGACAGCTTGACCAAGGAGGGCCCGCGCGGGACATTGGCCGACAATCTCACCGAGACCGTGGCCAACGTCCGTGAGATGACGGCCACTCTCAACGACTTAATTGAAACGACCAAGCCCCAGCTCGAGAAGGCATTGGCCCGCACCGATTCCATCACCGAGAAGCTCGACAGCCTGCTCGCCAAGTCGAACGTCATGATGGCGGGCCTTGCCACCGACAAGGGCGCGGTCGGAGCCTTGCTCCATGACGACAAGGTCAAGGAGGACGTCAAGGAGACGATCGCCTCGGTCAAGGAGGCGGCCAGCACCGCCAAGGACGTCTTCGGGCGCATCACGCAGTTCCGGGTTTTCTGGAACTACGATTGGCGCTATGAGCACTCGGTCCGCACGTCCCGAGTGGATATCGGCCTGAAAATTTACCCTCGCGACGGGCGTTACTATTACGTGGGCGGCTCCAACTTGGCCAACGTGTCCGACGAGAAGCGCGGCACGAAGGTCGATTATGCCCAGCCCAACCGAGTGGACGCCTTGCTGGGCTGGGAGTACGGGCCCGTCGACTTCGCCGTCGGAGTGATCCGCTCGGGAGGCGGCGCCCGCCTGACGGTGACCCCTTTTCAGCATGACCCGTTTCTCGGCCGCTTCTCGGTCATGGCGCAGGGACACAATTTCGGCCGCAACCGAACCGTCGAAGGCCGCAAGTTCACCAAGCCGGCTTATGATTACGGCGCCCAGCTCCAAGTTCATAAGTTCGTGAGTGTCGGCGGCCGGGTCGAGGATGCCCAGGAAGTTCCGCGTTATCAGACATGGGCCAAGGTCATGTTCGAGGATAAGGACATCGCCTATCTCTTCGGCATGGCGACTTTCGGGGCCGCGGGAAGCAAGGGCCGGTCCAAGAAATAACGGCGAATTCATGTCGCGATTGAAGACGGTGTATCGCTGTCAGCAATGCGCTCATTCGGCCGCCAAGCCGATGGGGCAATGCCCTTCCTGCGAGCAGTGGAACACGATGGTCGAGGAGGTCATCGAGAGCGGCCCCGGTTCCCTCAGCCAGAGCCTGGCCGCGGCCGCCAACGCGGGACTGGCGTTTTCAGGCGAGGCCGTCGCGCTCAAGGACGCGGGTGAAAAGACGGAAACGAGAACTCCCGCGGGCTCGGGCGAGCTGGACCGCCTGCTCGGCGGCGGGGTCGTGCCGGGGCAGGTCGTGCTGCTGGCCGGTCCCCCGGGAATCGGAAAGTCCACTTTGATGATCCAGGCCGCGGCGAAACTGGCCGCCCACGGCCCGTTGCTTTACGTCTCCGGGGAGGAGTCTTTACGCCAGGTGTCGGGGCGGGCGAAGCGGTTGGGACTTTCAGCGGAGAGCCTGTATCTGCTCTCGGACACCTCTCTGGTCAGAATTCTCGCGGCGATAGATCGGATAAAGCCGTGGGCCGTCGTTCTGGACTCGATTCAGACCGTTTCGCATCCGTCCATGGGCTCGAGCCCCGGGTCGGTCGGCCAGGTGCGCGAGTGCGCCGCCGAGTTGGTGCGCGTGGCCAAGTCGCGCGACATTGTCGTTTTTCTTCTCGGACACGTCACCAAGGACGGCGGCTTGGCCGGGCCGAAGGTTCTTGAGCATATCGTCGACACCGTGCTCTATTTCGACACGGAGCGTCACGATCTTCTGCGCGTTCTGCGCGCCCATAAGAACCGATTTGGGCCGACCGATGAAGTCGGACTTTTTGAGATGGGGGAAAAGGGCTTAAGAGAGGTGACCGACGCCTCGTCTTTTTTCCTCGCCGATTTGGGGCGCGAGAGCTCTCCCGGACGGGCGATTTCGGTCGCGCTTGACGGCTCGCGACCGATGCTCGTGGAGACGCAGGCGCTCGTCGTTTCCACGCGCTATCCCTTGCCCCGGCGCATGGCGACCGGACTCGATCTTAACCGCGTGCTCGTGCTGCTGGCCGCGATGGAGCGCCATATCGGATTGCGCCTGGAAGACCGCGATTGCTTCCTGAGTTTGGCCGGGGGGCTGCGTTTGAAGGATCCGGCCCTCGATTTGGCCGCATGCCTGGCGGTCGCGGGCTCGTCCAACGATAAAGCCGTTGCGGCCGATATGGTTCTGATCGGGGAAGTGGGCCTTTTGGGCGAGATCGGGCGCGTGCCGCAGCTCGAACCTCGCCTCAAAGAGGCTCTTAAGGCGGGATTCAAGCGCGCCCTTGTTCCGGCGCGGGCGCTCAAGGATATCGCGAAAATGCCGGGGCTGAGCGTGACCGGCGTTTCGGATTTGAAAGAGGCCGTCGCCGCGGCTTTCGACGTCAAGTAAGCGGTGCTTCATATGTCGTAGAATAGGGCATTCCCGTATAACCTCCGTAGGAGGATCATTCCATGTACACTTGGTTGTTTCGAGTCGGCGTCGTCCTCACCTGTCCCGTGATCGTCTATTTCGGAAAAATCTTGCCCAACCCGAAGGGGCTCGCCATCGGCGTGGGCGTGGGGTTGCTGATCGTCGCCATCGAGTTCATCGTCGCGGAGCTGAACCTTCTGACGATCATGGCCGCCGTTGTGGGGTCTGCGGTCGGCATCATCATCGCGCGCTTGATGGATTATATGGTCTTTCAGATCGGCAATGAGGAGCTTTATAAGGTGTGGGATAAGTTCGCGCTGCTGCGCTTCTTCGCCTTCGGCATTTTGGGTCTCATTATTTCGGTGCGCAAATTCCCCGAGCTCGATGATTTGGATAAGGATCTGCTCAAGATGGGAAAAAAGCGCGGCATGGACCTCAAGATTTTGGACTGCAACGCGATCATCGACGGACGCGTCAGCGAGGTCGTCGACACCCATTTCCTGTCGGGCACACTGGTCGTGCCCCGTTTCGTGCTGACCGAGCTTCACCGCTTGGCCGACTCCGAGGATCCGATGAAGCGCGCGCGCGGACGCCGTGGTTTGGACGTTCTGGCGCGTCTTCATGAAGGCGTAGCGGTTCCGGTGCGCATTCTCGATAAGGATGTTCCCGATATCGCCGAGATCGAGGGCAAGGTGGTCAAGCTCGCCAGGGAAATGGCCGCCAAGATCGTCACCACGGATTTCAACGTCAACAAGGTCGCGACCTTGGAGGGCGTGACGGTGTTGAACATCAACGATCTCTCCAGCGCGCTGAAAACCGTCGTTTTGCCGGGCGAGTCGATGACCGTCTTCGTCATGAAGGACGGCAAGGAGCGCGAGCAGGGGGTAGGTTTTCTCGACGACGGCACCATGGTGGTCGTCGAGGATGCTCGGCGCTCGGTGGGCAAGCGTATAGACGCCACGGTGACGTCGATCCACCAGACGTCCAACGGCCGCATGATTTTCGCCAAATCCCGCGTGGAGCGTCAACCCGGGTGAGCGCGCGCGCCGCGGCGATCATCGTTTCCGGGGGAGCGGGAACGAGGATGGGACGAGCCAAGCAATTCCTTCCTCTGGCCGGTTCGACCGTCGCGGAGTTGGCGGCCTCGTGCTTTTCCCAAATGAGCGAGATCGAGAGCGTCGTGTTGGTGCTGAGCCCGCAAGCCCTCAAGGAGCACGGAGCGCGCCTGTCTCGGGGCAAGGTCAAGGTCGTGGCCGCTGGACCTACCCGCATGGGGTCCGTGCGCAACGGCTTTTCCTCCCTGCCTTCGGGAGTCGACCTCGTCGCCGTCCATGACGGCGCGCGCTCGATGGTCACCGCGGACATCGTGCGCGCCACGCTCGCCGAGGCGCTGCGCTCGGGTGCCGCGGTCGCGGCGGTGCCGGTCAAGGATACCCTCAAAGTCGTGGACGCCGGCGGACGCGTCGTGCGCGAAACCCCCGATCGCTCTCTTTACTGGGCGGCGCAGACACCGCAGACCTACCGTTACGACGTGCTCAAGGAGGCCTTGGAGCGCTTTCGAGACGACTCCGACGCCACCGATGAGAGTCAGTTGGTCGAGCGCTGCGGCGTCAAGGTCACGATCGTCGAGTCGAGCTATGAAAACTTCAAGATCACGACGCCGGAGGATATGACGATGGCCGAGGCCGTCTTGGAAGCCCGTTGGGGGGGGCGGCGTCAAACGCGCGTGGGTTTCGGCTACGACATCCATCGCCTCGTTCCGGGCCGCGAGTTGTGGCTGGCCGGAGTCAAGCTGGCCCATGACCGAGGCCTTCTCGGCCATTCCGACGGCGACGCCGTGCTTCATGCGGCGTGCGATGCGGTCCTGGGAGCCTTGGGCTTAGGAGAGATCGGCATCGCTTTTCCTCCCTCGGACCCGGCGTTCAAGGGGCTCGCGTCCAAGGACATCGTCGCGCACGTGCTCAAGCGCGTCGCCGAGTCCGGAGCCGTGATCGCTCATCTCGACGCGACCTTGATCGCCGAGGAGCCCAAGCTCAGGCCCCACTACGACGCGTTGAGGGCTTCTCTGGCCGTCCTTTTTTCTCTTCCCGCGTCGTGCGTCAGCTTCAAGGCCAAGAGCAACGAGGGGCTTGACTCCGTCGGCAGGGGTGAGGCGATCGTCTGCCACGCCGTCGCCACGGTCTCTGTCTTGGCGGGAAGCGGACGGGCCGCCGCGTAGCGGCGCGATAAGGCCATCCGCGCGCAGGCGCCGGTGTCCCATGCAGAGACTGTAAAAAACAATCAGCCGTATTTTCTAAGATAGGGGCGTGAACCTTCGCCTCTACAACAGTTTGACCCGGACCAAATCCGACTTCGTTGCCTTGGCGCCTCCGCGGGTGACCCTCTATACGTGCGGTCCCACGGTGTACAACTATCAGCATGTCGGCAATTACCGCACCTACATCTTCGAGGACATCCTGGTCAGGACGCTGAAGCTTTTCGGCTACCAGCCCCAGCGCGTGATGAACATCACCGATGTGGGCCACCTGACGAGCCAGGGCGACGAGGGCGAGGACAAGATGGAGGTCGGCGCGGCCCGCGAAGGCAAAAGCGCATGGGATGTCGCCAAGCATTACACCGCGGCGTTCCTCGCCGATTGCGAGGAGCTTGATCTTCTCGCCGCGGATGTCCTGTGCCGGGCGACGGATCATATTCCGGAACAGATCAAGCTCATCGAGGCCTTGGAGACCAAAGGCTGCGTGTATCGCATCTCGGACGGCATCTATTTCAACACGGCGAAATTCGCGGGATATGGGCGGTTGATGACACGGGAGCACCTCGAGGGGCTCAAATCCGGCGCGCGCGTCGAGGTCAATCCCGAGAAAAAGCACGCGACGGATTTCGCCCTGTGGAAATTTTCCCCGCAGGGAAGCCGGCGCCAAATGGAATGGGACTCCCCGTGGGGCAGGGGGTTCCCGGGCTGGCATATCGAGTGCTCGGCCATGGCGATGCGTTTCCTGGGAGAGACGCTCGACATCCATTGCGGAGGCATCGACCACGTGCCCGTGCATCATACCAACGAGATCGCCCAGTCCGAGGGCGCGACCGGCAAGCCCTTCGCCAAGGTGTGGATGCACGGCGAATTCCTGCTCATGAACAACGCCAAAATGGCCAAGTCCTCCGGCGGCTTCGTCACCTTGGCCGCCCTCAGGAACAAGGGATTTTCTCCCCTTGATTACAAATACCATTGCCTGAGCGCGCATTACCGCAAGCAGCTCGATTTCACCTGGGAGTCCCTGGAGGCGTCGAAGACCGCTCGCCGCCGCCTCAAGGACGCGGCGGCCTTGATTCGCGATGAGTCGCCCAAGCCCGGCTGGGCCGACGTCTCGACCAAGTTCAAGCAGGCCTTGGCCGACGACTTGAACGCCCCGTTGGCCCTGGCCGTGGTTTGGGACGCGCTGAAAAGCGACCTTCCGGCCGGGGCCAAAAAAGCGTTTCTCGAGGTGGCCGACTCGGTCTTGGCTTTGAGTCTTTTTCAACTCGAAGCCCAGGCGGTGATCCCCGGGAACATTCTCGAGCTGCTGGAAAGGCGCGCCGCCGCGAAAGCCAAAAAGGATTTCGAGGAGTCCGACCGCATCCGCCGCGAGATCGAAACATTGGGCTATATGATCAAAGACGGCAAGGACGGCGCCAAGGCGGTGAAGAGGTGAGAAAGAAATTCAGCCGTCGAGGCGGGCGGCCGCGCGGCACGGGCGTCCGGACCGATCAGGCGGGTTCCCACGCGCAGGCTCCCGACGCCCAAACGCGGTGGGTGGGGGGCTTCGAGGCCGTGGCGGACGCGTTCGCCAAGACGCCGTATGACTGCAGAGAACTTTGGATCGAGCACGAGCTCTCGCATCCGAACATCGGCCAGCTCATCAAGCAGGCCAAGGATTTGAGAGTTCCGATTCAGTATATGTCCCGTCCCGAACTCGATCGCGCGGTCAAGGGAGGGAAGCACTCGGGGGTGGCGCTGCGTGCCTCCTATGATCCCGCATCGACCTTTTCGGAATGGATCGGGGGACTGAGCGAGGAGCGCAAGAAGGGTCTTGTCATCGTCGTTCTCGATCAGATTCAAGATCCGCACAATTTGGGCGCGATCGCGCGCTCGGCGCTGCAGCTCAACGCCCGCTGCGTGGTGATTCCCGACAGGCGATCCGCTCCCGTGACTCAAGCCGTGATCCAGGCCTCAGCCGGCGCCGCGCTGAAAATCCCGGTTCACCGCGTGGTCAATATCGCGCAGACGCTGACGCTGTGCAAGAAGCACGGCTTTTGGGTGTATGGAGCCGACGCCTCGGGCAAAGACGCCTGGGACTGCGTCATCAACACTCCCTGCGCGCTGGTGATCGGGTCGGAAGGCTACGGCATGCGGCCTCTCGTGCGCGCCTCCTGCGACGAGCTGATGCGCGTGCCGCAATCCGAGCACGGGGTGGGAAGCCTCAACGCGTCGTGCGCGGCGACGGCTTTGCTCTACGAGATCGCCCGCCAGAATCGGGCCGTCTAGGCGTCATGGGACACGAGCACCACGCGTGCGCGGACGATCGCGCGCAACGGTCCTTATATGGCGCGATTTCCCTGACCGCGGCGATCTTTTTCGCCGAGATCGTGGGGGGGTGGTGGACGGGAAGTTTGGCTCTGATCGCCGACGCCACGCACATGGCGGTGGATTTGCTGGGGCTGAGCCTCAGCTTGGTCGCCTCCATGCTGGCGCGCCTTCCCGCCGATTGCAAGCGCACCTACGGCTACCGGCGCGTCGAAGTCTTGGCCGCTCTTGGCAATGCGATCGCGTTGATGGTCGCCACGGGATTTATCCTGCGCGAGGCTTGGGGACGCTGGGCCTTCCCGACGCCGATCGCGGCGGGTCCGATGATCCTGGTCGCGGCCGGAGGGCTCGTCTGCAATCTGGGTTCGGCGGCGATCTTGTGGCGCGCCAGCCGCGACAACATCAATCTGCGGGGAGCGCTCATGCATGTCCTCTCGGACGGCGCGGGTTCCGTCGGGGCGCTGATCGCCGGGGTGATCGTCTTAAAAACGCGCTGGTATCAGGCCGATGCGCTGGCCAGCATCCTGATCTGCGGGGGGATCATCTTCACCGCTTTTTGGCTGCTGCGCGATTCGGTCCACATTCTATTGGAAGGCGCGCCGGCCCATCTTGACCTCGATGAGATTCGTCGCGAGCTTTCCGTCATCCCGGGCGTCAGGGAAGTCCACGATCTTCACGTGTGGTGCTTGACCCAAGGGCAGGAGGCCATGAGCGGGCACTTGGTCGTCGATGAGGGTCAAAATCATGACGCGACGTTGGCGGCCGGGAAGGCCATTTTGTCCGAACGATTCGGCATCACGCACGTGACCTTGCAGATTGAATCGAGAGATCATGCCTAGGACGGCGCTGCTCATCCTTAATGGGGAACTGCGCGAGCCGCGCCGAGTCCGCGCCGCGGCGGCAGCCTCCGATCTTTTAATCTGCGCCGACGGCGGGGCGCGTCATGCCCGGACTTTGGGGCTTGTTCCGGATTTTATCGTCGGGGACATGGACTCGCTGGCGCGCCCCCTGCCGAGGCTCTGGACTCGAACCGTGCACCTGCGCGATGACGACCCCGAACGCTCCGATCTGGACAAGGCCTTGCGTCTGGCGCGGTCTCTCGGGGCGGTCCGCGTTCTAATCGCCGGAGCGCTCGGCGGGGACCTGGATCATGAGCTGGTGAATTTCGCCGTGTTCGAAGCTCGCGCGAGAGGCCTTGATCTCAGCCTGATCGACGGAGGAACGGCCGTGCTTCTCGGTCCGGGGCGGCATCTCCTGCCGCTCAAGTCCGGAGCGAGGTTCTCGCTATTGGCCGCCCCGCGCGCTCGCCTGAGCGTAACGGGGGCTCGCTTCGCCGTGAGAGACGAGACGCTCGCGCGCGGAAGCCGTGGCTTGGGCAATCGCGCCCGGGGGAAAGTTTCGATTCGTGTTCGAAGCGGACTGGTTTGGGCTTTCTGGGGGTTGTGACGCAGTTACGGCTTGACCGGAGGCAGGACGAAGGGTTGGCCCGTGAGCGGTATGACTGTTTCCTCGAGTCCTCCGGGCCCCGCCTTCACCCGCAAGGAATGCGCGAAATGCTTCTTGGGATAGCCAGGAGGCAAGGGGTTGTACAACGGGGAGCCGCCTCCTCCCGAGATGATGTAGCGTACTCCCCGATGGTCCGCCGCCCAGAAGGCGTGGATATGTCCCATGTAGACCGCCTTAACCCCGCTCTGCGAGACGAGTTCCTCGAATTCTCCCGCGCCGTCCTCAAAATAATTGGTGAAAAAATCATTCAAGAATGAATTCGACTCCTCTGGCAAGGAGACGCGAATGATCGCCGGATCGGAGCTCTGGACTTCCTCCAAGGGCTTCAACCCTTTGAGGTAAGCCGGCGGCACGTGGGTGAAAACGACCTTGGGGCCGGGCGCGGATAGCGCGTATTTCAGCCAGAGCAACTGGGGAGGGGTTAATTTCCTGTAAGAAGTGTCCAGGCTGACGAAGCGCCAGCCGCCGTAATCGAAATAATAATTTCGAGGGCCGAAAACGGACTCGTAAAGGATCGTGTGAGCCCCGCCGTTGGGCGTCGAACGATCGTGGTTCCCTATGCAATGAAAGACAGGAGCCGTCATGTTCCGCTCCAGAAGTTCGACGTGCTGTCGATAGTGATCGACGTCTCCCAGGCTCACGAAATCGCCCAACTGCAAGGTGAAGTCGATTCCGGTTTTCTGTATAGACCGCCATTGATCGGCGAAGGCATGGTCTCCGGGGTTCAAGAGGCGCTGGAACCAGAAACGACCCGGCTCCGCGTCGCCGATGACCCCGAAAGCGAATGAATCGCCGCGGCTTCGGTCGAGTTTGGACATCATCGCGCCATGTCCGACCCGGGACGCGGCGGCGATTAGATCGGGCGGGACGTCCGCAGGGAGGTCGACGACGAGGCGCACGCCGTGGACCGGGGCGGGCGGGGCAAGGAGACGGGGCGCGAGTCCCGGGCTATCGAACCACGACGCCGCGCTGACGGTCGTCGCGAGCAGGACAAGAAACCTCACTTGAAGAGTTTATCAAATCGCAGCGGTTGACCGCCGACGGCTTTTCCTATGGTCTCTTGAAGCTGTTTTTGAAGGGCGTTTTTCTGGGCGTCGAGCGGACCGAGCAGTTGGGCCGTCAGGGCATCGGCGCGCGCGCGCGCGTCCTTGAACTTATCCCCATAGGCGGCGGCCAATTTGGCTTCGAGGACCTTTCGCTGCGCCTCGAGCTGGGCGGAAAATGATTTTTTCATCGCCGCGGCGACGACGTCGCCGATATTGGAGGAGAACGAGAGCTTGAGATCGTCCTCTTTCCCCGAGACCCCGACGCGCACGGTGAAGGCTGACAGGGACTTGAAGGCGTCGCCGACAAGGGCGGCGGCCGGGCCCGTCAGCGAGATCCTCGGTTCCAGCTCGACGCCGGTGGCCGAGACGAGGAATTCGCCCGTCCAGTTCTCTGCGGCGCAAGACAGACGACCCTTGACCGCGGCGACCCCGTTTTTGACGAGGCCCCCCACGCTCGCGTCTCCAAGGGCCGCTCCCGCCAGCGAGAAACCCGAGCCGTCGACTTCGATAGAAACGCCGACCGGATCCTTGTGCTGGTCCAGGCGCGCGTTCAATGTGACGGCAGGCCCCGCCGCCGAGCGGCCCGAAAGGGACAGCGTGGCGGGCTTGGCGTAGAGTTTTGGGTTGGAGGTGACCCCGTTGAGCAAGCCGCTCAAGTCCAAAGCTCCGCTCGACATGCCGTCGAGGGTCCCGGCCAGGCGGGCGTCTTCGAGCAGGAATTGAGGATAGGCGTGCGCGCGCGGAAATTCAACGTCGACGCCCTTGCGGCGGGGGGGCGGCGGAGGGGCGGCGGCCCCACGCGCGGCGGCTTTCTCGCGGGCGAGCTTCATCCACTTCAGCGCGGTGCTCAAGCGCGCGGCGGTTTGCTGTCCCAGCAGGCGTCGGGCGAGGTCGGCGGAATCGAGCGTGGGCAGGCCGGCGGAGGCGAGCAGGCCGTTGAGGTCCTGCTTGCGCAGCTCTTCGGCTTCCTTGAGAAGCGCTTGGGCCGAGGCGAGATCGCTCTGCGCCTCGGTCTTCTGAGAGTCGATGCGGGCCATCAGCGCCTTGATGCGCTGCTGCGCTCGCTGCGTCTCGGACATTTTTTTCAGCAAGTCTCCGCTTGAGCCCAAGGATTTCAGCTGTTCGGCGATGTCTCGAGCGTCCTTCTCAATGGCATTGGCCTCTTCGGCTTTGCCTTTCCAGCGCTGCTCGATATCCGCCGCTTTCGCCTTGGCCTCGTCGAGCTTGCGCAGGCTCGCGAGCTTGGCCGCGTCGATCTCGGTGGACACATTGGAGCGCGTTTGGTCGACCTGCGCGAGCGCCGCGTCGGAAACCGGCGCGATTTGCTTGCGGATCGCCAGGCTCAGCGCGGAGGGCGGAGGGGGATTGGGCAGGGCGCCGTCGCGCGCGCGCGCAGTGTTCAAGCGCAGACCCTCCAAGGACGCCGTGCGCACGACGACCTTTCCGCGCAGAGCCGCGGAGATGTCAAGGCGCAGGTCCGCGCGGGAGAACTCGACGAGATTTCTCATCGTTTGCTCCCGGTCGGCGACGGCGACGCGGCCTATCTCGAGGGTGCCCTTGAGCCAGCGCGAGCGCAGAAAGCCGATGTCGACCTTGGCCCCGGCCGCGGCCTGGCCGCCCGCGATCAGCGCGCGCTTAAGCAGGGGGTCGAAAAAGAAGACGACGCCGGCCCAGAGAAGGAGCAGGGCCGTCAAGGTCGCCAGGACAGGTCCCTTCTTCAGCCAGTTCATTGGGCCCAATCCTTGTACAGCTGGAACCAGCGCATGCCTTTGACCGCTTGGACAAGCTTCATGCGCTCGACATGAGGAGCCAAGGCCGCGTTGTAGTAAGCCACGAAGCGCAGGAAGGTCCAATACAGCGGGACGAAAAGAACAAGGCCGAAAATAAGATTGCCGAGCACCACCGAATTATTGAAGCGCGTCAGCCCAACGAGGGGAAGATCATACAAGGCTGACCAGAGGCCGTGTAAAGCGGGGGCCTTTAACAGGGCGTAACCCAAGCGGTGCGCGTAACCGTCGACCGCGTAGCCGATGGGCGTAAACAGCATGGAAGACATCAGCGCCATGCCCTTGTGGAGGCGAAAACAGAAGAACAGCAGGAAGAACGTGGCGGCGAAGAGGTTTCCCTTGGGAATGAGGCCCAGCGCCGCGCCCAAGGCAAATCCCGCCGCCAGATGGCGAGGATCGCTCCCGCCGTGAAGGGAGGAGAGCAGGTCGCGCAACAGCCGGAGCGGGTTCACGAGTCTATCTTACCAATCGCAGGGCGATAAGAGAATCCCCAAACCGGCCTTGACATCGAACACTCGTTCGACTACAATAGCGGTCATGGATCAAAATGGTTTGACGCCGCGCCAACAGCAAATCCTAGAGCTTCTGGGGCGTTTCTCCACCGACCACGGCTATCCGCCCACCGTCAGGGAACTGTGCCGCCTGGCGGGAGTCAGTTCGCCGGATACGATCCAATATCATCTCGACAAGCTTCGGGAGAAAGGGCTGCTCGAGGAGGCCAAAGGCCGCTCTCGCGCCGCGCATGTCGCCAGCATGGAGCGCGTGGCGATGATTCCGCTCTTGGGGCTGGTGCCGGCAGGACCGACTTCGGGCGCCTATGCCGAGCCCATGGGCCATGTCCCGGTCGTCGCCGATCGCGGCGACCCGGCCAAGCTGTTCGCGCTCAAGGTCAAGGGCGATTCCATGGAGTCGACCCTGCACCCCGGCGACACCGTCGTCGTCCGCTGGCAGGAAACCGCCTCGAGCAACGACGTTGTCGTCGTGCGCTACGAGGACGGGGAGGCGACGGTCAAGCGCTTGAAAGTCAAGCCCGCGGGCCTGATTCTGGTTCCAGACAACCCCCGCTACGAGCCTTTTCCCATCGGAGAGGGCCGCATCGCCGGCAAGGTCATTTCGCTGATTCGCAAACTCTAGCACGGCGGCGGTTCGGGCGGCGGCCGTCGAGAGGAGGCGCTGGGGCTAAAAGACCGTTCCGTCTGGGTCGAAGGACCCAACCCATGGCGCCAGAGAGCTTTTATAATGATCCTCGCGAGATGATTGAGGCCGTTTTTTGGAGGGTCTATGTCGAAGCTTAAACTTGTGGTGGGTCTTATCCTGGGACTCGGGATTTCAAGCGCATCGCATGCGGGAACCACGTGCTTGCGTTCTCCTGCTTACGAGGGGATTACCGAGAAGGGCGTTCTGGCGGTGGAGCTGGATTACTGGCGCCAGATCATCAAGTCCTATGAGAGCATGCCCGGAGCGCGAGTGGCGCTTGAGGAAGCCAAGGCGGCGCTCGGTCGACTGGAAAAAGAAGCTCGCGACATGGGCTTCGACCCGAAGACGTTATCGGCCGCTGCGATGGGCGAGGGGGATGTCAGGTTGAACCAGAACGGCTGTGATCTCCATCTCTAAAACCGCCGTTGACCGATTGTTCGCCCGAACGCCTATCACGTCGTTTTCGCGCGACTCCCTGAAAAACGAAGCACCGTCTCGCTGGAATCCTGCTTGTTTCGGTCAGGGGGTGGTGATGCGGTTGTCGCTGGGATCTTTCGGTCCGAGGATCTGAGCTGGGACGTATCCGCAAACGCGTCTCGAAACGAGCTTGTGGAAAACCATTTTCGGTCGCTTCGAAGAATCGCTTCGCGTCTTCGCGGCTCAAACGGCGTTGAACACAATAATCCACGCGTTCTCATCGCTGATGATTTCAAACTGAAGACTTCCGGTTAGCTTTTGGGCTGGAAGGTGCGCACGACTTCCTCGAACACCGCCAGGGTATCCCGGTAGGAATCGGCGGGAGCCGAGTGGCTGATTTCGAAAAAACCGCTCGGAACGACGATGAGGGCCACGTCCTCGTGAATCGGGTACAGCGGTTTTTTCGAGTGCATTTTGCTGGCCGCGCGCTCGCGGCTGAATCGAACGACCGTTCTGCCGGAGACGCGCGTGATTTCGTAGGCGGGCGCATGGCCGTCGACGGCCGCGCGCGCCTTGGCGTAGGCCTCGGCGTCGATGTAGCGATCCGACTTGTTCGGAAATTTTGAAATTGAAATGCTGATCGACGAGGGCCGCGATGTCATCGACAAACCCTTGCTTCGCGAGGTGATGAAGGAGACTTCGTCCGGACCGTAATCAGAGGTCTCTTCCGCCTTCCAGCGCGCCGGGGCGCGGCACGAGTAGGTTTTGGCGGGCGGCGCGTAATCGGTGTATTCCACGGCAGGGGGGGCGTCCTTGGCCGGGCCCCCGGAGGTCGTTTCGGCTTGTTTTCCGCACGCCGACACGAGCAGGATAAGAGGCAGAGAGATTTTTAAGTTCATGAGGGGGTCCCCTTGGCTTTGCGAATGCCGTCAATGAGAGCTTGATCCTTGGCCGCCGCCGCATGGTGTTCCGCTTTTCGGAGCAAAATCATGCGGTCGGGCGAGCGAGGCTCATTCAGCGCTTCTTTAAGATAGTACATTCCGATGGCCTTGTGCCGCTCGGGCTCCGTACGGTCCAGCACCTCCTCGAGGGCGGCAAGGCGCTCCTTCTGGGCGGCGCCCGAGGCGCGCAGCTGGGACTGTCCCAGGCTCAGCGCGAGAATGTCCAAGGCCTTGTCGCGCCGTTGCGCGACGGAGGCGGTCTCTTTGGACTTGGCCGCGTTGAGGCGGCGCTTCATGATAGCGTCCACTTCGCTGAGATCAAGGGCGTAGGCCGGAGAGCCGAGCCGGTAGTCCTCGCGCTTTTCGCGCCACCAATCTTGGCGAGAAAACATCATGGCCTCATAGTCCGCCAGTTCCTGATCGATTCGCACGGTGTCGGGGGCGTTGGCGAGCTTCGAGTGCAAGTAGAGATTCTTCGTGAGGAAGCCCTCCCGCTCGAACTCGAGGATCAGCGCGGTCGGAACGTTACCGCGGACGATCTCCCCGAGGAGAGGATCGCGGCGGTCCTGCCAGGTATGCGTCAATTCGTGGACCAGCAGCACGTCGTTGCTGTTGATGAAGCGGGTGATGGAGCCGGGATGGGCTTTGAGGTAATAGAGCAGGGCGCCGTGCTTGTCAAGGGAACGCCGCAGCGACTCGCGAGTTTTCAACGGCTCATAATCGACGATGGAGTCGACGAGGGTCTCGTGATCGATCAGGATCGCGCCGCGTCGGAAATCATAGGCGGTCGGCACTCCCTCGAGGTTGTCGATGAGCACCGGCGGCGGGACGGCCTTGCCTTTTGCGTCGTTGAGACGGCGCAGCACCGTGCGGCCGTAGGCGGTGCGGCCTATCGCCTTGACCATGCCGACGTTAAACGCCCTGCCGACGGTCTCATCGGCGGCGCTGGCGTAGGGAGAATCCAATCCTTTTCGGGACCGGGTCTTGAGCGGCGCCGCGGCGTCGCGGCGCCCTTGGAGCGTGCGCGAACCGTCGAAGGTGGAGGCGATGCGGGCGAGGTTCTCGTCGGTCAGGGCGCGCAGCTTAGCGGGGTCGGATCGGGGGTCGAGGGCTTCCAGGAGCAAGGGGCGGGGCAGATCGTTGGATAGGGAGGCGACGACCTCCATGTCCGACTGACTCAGGGGTTTTCCAGAGGAAAGGATAAGCCGCAATTTTTCCAGCGAGGCCTGGCTGGCGATTTGCCGGATCTCGAAAATCGCCTTCTCGAGTTCTTGCGCGCCCGCGGGTTCGCGGGTGCCCGGACGCAGCGCGCGGCCGTCCTCTTCGAGAATCCAGCCCTGGCTGCCGAGCGCGAGCTTCGTGCGGGCGTTGAGATCGATGTTGCGCCAATCGACCGGAACCGCTTGGGGTCCGGCGGGTGCCGTTGCGAAGGCGGCGGGAATCATCGTCAGGCATGCGATGAGGGGGATTGAGAGGGGTCTCATGAGAATCAGAGTAAAGAAAACTTCACCGACCGTCAAGGGCCCGAAAATACGGAATGTGCGCTGATGGCCGCGCCTGTCGCGCGTTTTTTAATATGTCCTGTTTGAGCCGCATAGAAATGTCCTGTTC